>WBZP01003416.1_pt1 | contig 17244 bp, 19 predicted proteins | sample 5204301 | NCBI WGS metagenome assembly WBZP01 (sample SAMN12412401, study PRJNA552823) | activated sludge metagenome | isolation source: activated sludge from nitrification reactor of wastewater treatment plant... | place: USA: Pennsylvania | collected 2017
GGGCCTCTCGTCAGCCGATGTTGGCGAAGGCAGCCCCAAGGATTCGTTGAGGGCGCTTCACCGGGATGTTTGTCGCTTTGCGGGGAGGATCTCCGGGGCAAAGCGTCAAAGTCACAGGTTTACTTGTGACTTTGACACCTGATCCGCACCCAAAAACCGGAACAAAACCCCCTCAAAGACCACAGGTTGCTCCGAGTGCACCCAGTGCCCGGCACCTTTGATCCGAACCTTTCGAACCGTGGGGAAAAGCGCCTCCATCGCCGCGAAGTACTCCGGCTTGATGTAGTCCGAATCCGCGCCAGCGATCCACAGGACCGGCCCGGTAAACACCTTCCCAACAACGTCGTCCTCCGGCCAACCTGTGAGTGCACCAAGGTCTCGGCCGAGCACCTCGAGGTTGGGTTGCCACCGCCAGGTGTCGCCGACTCGGTGCAGGTTCTGCAGCAAGAAGCTGCGCACCACGGGGTCGCTCACGACTGGCATCAGCAGTTGGTCGGCTTCTGCGCGTCGCTGTAATTGATGCGTGGGAACCTCCTGCATCGCGGCAATGTAGGCAGCGAAATCAGTGCCGCCGCTGTAAGCGACCGGCGAAACGTCAACGACACAGAGGCGTTCGACCCGCCCCGGCTCGAGGAGGGCGACCAGCATCGCGATCTTTCCGCCCATCGAGTGCCCCACGAGTGCCACGGGTTCGGGCGGGAGTGCCGCAGCGACCAGGCGTGCAGCCTCCGCATAGGAGAACTCAGTGGTCCACGGCGAGCGACCATGGTTGGGCATGTCGAGCAGCAACACTCGATGGCTAGGCGCCAGCGCCCTGGCGATCTGAGTCCAGTTCTTGCCCTGGCCAAACAGGCCATGGCAAAAGACAACCCATGGGCCGCTCTCGCCGTACGTCGTCGCGTGCAGTGCGTGCTCAGTCATCGACCACCGCACCCAGGTGTTTGGCACATCACCTGGGAAGTTTCCTAGGTGAAGTGCCAAATTCCCAACTTAACCTAGGATTTCGACAGGCTCAGCGAGCCGAGTAGTCCCGGAAACCCCGACCGGTCTTGCGACCCAGGTAGCCCGCGGTCACCAGGTGCTCCAGCAAAGGGGCGGGGGCGAATCCTGGCTCGCGGAACTCCAGGTACAACTCACGCTGGATTGCCAGCGACACGTCGTTCCCGACAACGTCGAGCAACTCAAAAGGACCCATCGGCAGCGCACAGCCTTGCTTCATCGCCGTGTCGATGTCATCGGCGGTGGCGTAGTGGGCTTCGAGCATCTTGATGGCGTCGTTCAGGTAGGGGAACAGCAACGCGTTCACGATGAACCCTGCTCGGTCACCACATGAGACTGCGACCTTGCCGACCTCGCCACACAGCGCCCGCACGGTCTGGGCCACGTCAGCGGAGGTGGCCACGGTGCTGACGACCTCAACGAGTTTCATCACCGGTGCGGGGTTGAAGAAGTGCATGCCGACCACGTCCTGGGGGCGTGAGGTGGCCTTGGCCAAGGCGATGATCGGCAAGGACGATGTCGTGGTCGCCAAGATCGCACCGGGCTTGCAGATCTCATCGAGGTTCTCAAACAACGTGGTCTTGATGGCCAAGTCTTCGGCGATCGCCTCAACGACGATGTCGACGTCGCGCAAGTCATCTTGGGACGTCGAGACGCTGACTTTGGCCAAGGTCTCAGCTTTCGCTTCCTCTGTGGCACGCCCGCGCTGGATCTGACGGTCGAAGTTCTTGGCGATCGTCGCCAAGACTGAGTCGGCCTTGTCTTGGGAACGCCCGATGCACAACACGTCGTACCCAGCCTTCGCAAACACCTCAACGATGCCTGCGGCCATCGTGCCGGTGCCAACGACGCCGACCTTCTTAATCGTGTGCTTGAGCACTGGTGCGGCGTCGGCAGAGGGCGTCTGGGCGTCTGGTACGACGACTGGGGAGTCAGCCTTCTCATAGGTGTAGAAGCCGCGACCGGTCTTGCGACCCAGCAGGCCCGCGGTGACCATCTGCTTCAAGATCGGGGCAGGAGCATGCAGACGGTCACGACCTTGCTTGTACATTGTGTCCAAGATTTCGTACGCCGTGTCGAGGCCGATCAGATCCAGCAGCGCCAACGGGCCCATGGGGTAGCCGCAGCCGAACCGCATCGCTGCATCGATGTCTTCACGGGTGGCGTAGTGACCTTCGAACATCGCAACCGCGTGGTTGAGGTAGCCAAAGAGCAATGTGTTGGCGATGAATCCGGCTCGGTCTCCAGCCACGACAGGAGACTTGCCGATCTGCTCCACGAGGGCAGAAACATCGGCGAGCACCCCTGGTTCGGTGACGACGGTGCGCACGATCTCGACCAGGTTCTGCACAGGCGCAGGGTTGAAGAAGTGGATGCCAATGACACGACCCGGCTTGGAGTTGGCAGTGGAGATCTCAGTGACACTGAGCGACGAGGTGTTGGTAGCCAACACCGCTGTCGGAGACACGATCTCGTCGAGTTTGGAGAAGATGCTCTTCTTGATTTCCATCGACTCCACGACCGCCTCGACCACGAGATCGGCGTCCTTGAGGTCAGCCATGTCCGCGGTGAGCGTGATCCGGCCCAGCAACGCGGCCTGGTCTGCTTCGCTTAGCTTCCCTCGAGCAACTGCGCGACCTGTGGAGTTTTCCAGGTACTTGCGACCTCGCGCCACGGCGTCAGCCGACACCTCAGCACCGACAACGTTGAAACCATTGCGGGCGAACACTTCAGCGATACCGGCACCCATGGTGCCCAATCCGACAACGCCGATGGTCTTGAAAACTCGTGAATCCGTCATGCCGCAATGATTCCATGCAGCGGGTGTGCCTGGGCTGTGGGTCTGGTCACCTAAGGGCGAGACACTACGACGACCTCATCGCCAACTCGAACGACGCCAGCCACCACCACTCGGGCACACAAACCGCGTAGCCGTCGGGGACGTCCATGCGTGCCATTGACGAACTTCATCGCCTCGGCGCCAAACCGTTCGATGAACTTGGCACAACCCGTGTGCGGTTTCTCGGTCACCTCAATGACTGCCTGCGAGCCGATCGCGACCCGTGAACCCGCAGGGAGGTTGTCGTGGGAGAGGTCTAAATCGAAGTACATCTGGTCACCGGCGAGCGGTTCACGCGATGGATCTTGTGCCAGAAACTCCACCATCGCGTAACCCATGATGTTGAGTTGAGCCTGTGGATCCGCCGATCCATCCGGGGTGCTGCGACTGCCTCTGGTGGACCAGTTGTCCCCGACGAGCCCAACACTCAGGTCGAGTTCACCCTCGGTGAGCACCTCACGCTGGTCAAGGGTTGGGCGACGTACGAGCAACCGAAGAGTGCCTCGATCTTTAGGTGCTTCATCCAGGGTGGGCAAGAAGTCCACCAGTTCCTCAGTCGTGCGGTGCGGCGCCATGGGCCTCACTGTAGATTGGCGCCTCGTGAGACTGGTCGTTGCCCGTTGCCAAATTGACTACGCCGGGCGGCTAACTGCCCACCTGCCGATGGCGACGCGGGTGTTGATGCTCAAGGGCGACGGCTCGGTGCTGGTGCATTCGGACGGTGGGTCTTACAAGCCGCTGAACTGGATGAGCCCACCGTGCACCTTCCGCGAAGGACTGTCAGAGGACGGCACGCTGGAATGGACTGTCACCGCAACCAAGAGTGATGACACTTTGCGGATTGCGATCGAGGAAGTGATTCACGATTCGACTCACGACCTCGGCGTCGACCCGGGCCTGCAAAAGGATGGGGTCGAGAAACACCTGCAGGTGCTGTTGGCTGAACACCCCGAGTCCATTTCGCCAGGCCTGACACTGGTACGGCGCGAATACCCCACCGCCATCGGCCCCGTCGACTTGATGTGCCGCGACGAATCGGGCGTGTCAGTTGCCGTGGAGATCAAGCGACGCGGCGAGATCGACGGCGTGGAGCAACTCACCAGGTACCTCGAACTGCTTAACCGCGACACCCTCCTCACCAGCAAAGGCCCCGTGCGCGGGATCTTTGCCGCCCAGGAGATCAAACCCCAAGCCAGGGTGCTCGCCGAGGACCGCGGGATTGCCTGTGCCCTCGTGGATTACGACGCGCTTCGCGGGATGGACGACTCCGAACACCGGCTGTTTTAGGGGCCCTGAAGTTTCACCGGGTACCCGGTGAAACTGGCGCTTCCCATGTGAAACTTCACATGGGAAGCGCCAGTTTTCCATGGGAAGTTCCCCCCAAAAACCTCACTCCACCAACCCAGCACGAAGCGCCGTTGCCGACTCGAGGATCTCCTCGCGTAAGAACTCCAACCGCTCATTGACCTCAGCGAGCGCATCGGGTTCGACGAGGTGTCCGTTAAGCGGGTGCAGCACGAGGTCATTGAAACTGCCCATCCCGCCGAACAGCGAGAGCACGGAGTCGAGCCCGTTTCCGCCGTACGCATCGACCCTTGCAAGGCGCCCCACGAGGATGCCGGCCCACTCCATCTCGCCACACGACTCCAGCAACCCGACGGTCACAGCAACTGCCCCCTGGAGCCGCGCCCATTCACGCTCGAAATCCACGGGCTAGGCAGAACCTTCCACCAGCGCCTTCAGTGCGGCCATGGCGCCCTTGGTTTGATCGGGCAGCTGTCGAGAGATCACCGGAGTGAGCAACTTGCCGAGGAAGCCTTTGGCCTCGATGTCGATGGTGTGAGTCAACGAAGTGGTGCCAGCAGCCTCACCGGGAGCGAGCGCGAAGTCCACGCTCACGTTCATCATCGAGTCGGTGAACTTGTTGGTGAGCCGCTGGTTGGCCGCGAAAGCCACGACCTCGCCATCCATAACCCCTGATTGGCGGCCCTGGGTGTAGTGGTACCTCAACTTCGTGCCCACACCCACCGGCCCGTCACTGAGTTTGTCGAGCTGGGTGCACCGGGCCAGCCACTCAGGCGTGCGGGCAACATCCTCAAGCACGGCGAAGATCGACTCGGGGGCAGCATTGACAGTTTCGGTGTGCGAGTAGCTAGGCATCGCACCACTGTGACGCCTCAGCCGAAGATCTACAAGGCCCAGGCAACTGGTTGGATGGGGTCCATCATGGAGATCTTTCACATCGCGACGCTCGCCGACTGGAGCAAAGCGACCAAGACTGGGCGCTACTCCACCTCCACCCTGGGCCGCACGCTGAAGCAAGAGGGGTTCATTCACGCCTCGCGGCGCGGCCAGGTGCAAGGCGTCCTTCGCAGGTACTACGGCGCCGTCAGCGAACCGTTGATCATCTTGAAGATCAACCCTGAATTGCTCGGCTGCGAGGTGAAAGAGGAGGTCGTCGGCAAGGAGACCTACCCCCACATCTACGGCCCGATCCCGGTCGCGGCAGTCACCCAAGTCACTGCGCTCAAGGCAGGCAACCGCGTGCCGGGGGTCCTCGAACTATGGCTAGGTGATGCCTTCAAGCGCATGGGCTGGGCCGTCTTCGCCATGTTCATGGCGCTGGGTGGCGCCCGACTTGGCGCCGCACGAATCCCCGAATGGGGTGCCGCGATCGGCGCGATTGGCGGCCTGGCGCTCGGGGCGTTGCTGGCTTGGCTCGTCGTACGACGAAAGCACTAACCCACTACAACCCGTTCTTGGCTCGAATCACCTCAACGATGCCCGCCATCGATTGGGTCAGTGAGAAGTCCTTGGGCGTGAACACCGCAGCAACTCCCAACTCCTTCAACTTCACCGCGTCGGAGGCAGGGATGATGCCGCCCACGATCACCGGCACGTCGTCGATGCCGGCCGCCTTCATCTGATCGAGTACGTCGGGCACAAGCTCCATGTGCGACCCCGAAAGGATCGAGAGCCCGATGCAGTGAACGTCCTCGGCAACGGCAGCGGCAACGATCTGGTCAGGGGTCAGACGGATGCCTTGGTAGACCACTTCAAAGCCCACATCGCGGGCCCGCACAGCCACTTGCTCTGCACCGTTTGAGTGTCCATCGAGGCCTGGCTTGCCAACCAGCAAACGCAGTCGACCACCAAGTGCCTGACCGGTCGCCGAAACGGCTTCACGCACGGCAGCGAGTTCAGCGCCAGCTTCCACTGGGCTAACGGCTCCGGCCACACCCGTGGGAGCCCGAAACTCCCCGAACACTGAGCGCAGGGTGCCTGCCCACTCCCCCGTGGTAGCCCCTGCTCGGGCCGCCGCCAAGGTGGCGTGCATCAAGTTGGCGTCGGTTTTGGCAGCAGCGGCCAGATTGGCAAGTGCCTCTTCGACCCCTTGATTGTCACGGGCCGCCTTCCACTGGTTGACCGAGGCAAGTGCGTCGGCTTCGGCGGCGGGATCGGCGGTCTGGATGGCCGAATCGAGGTCGGCCGTCAAGGGCGACGCCTCGGTCGTGGTGAAGCAGTTGAGTCCCACCACCTGCTCCTGACCACTCTCAATGCGAGCCCGGCGCTCAGCATGAGCGCTCACCAGGGCCTGCTTCATGTAGCCCGACTCAACTGCCGCGATCGCCCCACCCATTGCTTGGACTCGGTCAATCTCGGCACGCGCCTCGCTGCACAACTGATCGACTTTGGCCTCGATGACCTTGGAGCCTTCGAAGATGTCGTCGTACTCCAACAGATCTGACTCATAAGCCAAGACCTGTTGCAACCGAAGCGACCACTGCTGGTCCCAAGGACGCGGTAAGCCGAGGGCTTCGTTCCAGGCCGGCAACTGGACCGCGCGAGCGCGAGCATCTTTGCTCAACGTCACGCCTAGCATCTCCAACACGATCCGCTGCACGTTGTTTTCTGGCTGCGCTTCGGTGAGGCCCAGGGAGTTGACTTGGACGCCGTACCTAAAGCGCCGCATCTTCTCGTCCTGCACCCCATAGCGCTCGCGGGTGATCTCATCCCACAGTCGCACAAAGGCCCGCATCTTGCAGGTCTCCTCGACGAAACGCACTCCGGCGTTGACGAAGAAACTGATGCGGCCAACGACCTTGTCGAAGTCGGCTTCGCTGACCTGACCGGAGTCCTTGACCTGGTCGAGCACCGCAATCGCCGTGCACAGCGCGTAGGCCAACTCCTGCACCGGCGTCGCCCCAGCCTCTTGGAGGTGGTAGCTGCAAATGTTGATCGGGTTCCACTTCGGAATCTCGTGCACCGTGTACGCGATCATGTCGGCGATCAGGCGCAGCGAGTGCTCGGGGCCAAAGACATAGGTGCCTCGGGAGAGATACTCCTTGATGATGTCGTTTTGGGTCGTGCCCGCCAGCAAGTGGGCGACCTCCTGAGGAGACATCTCGGGGTTCTGCTCCTCGGCCACCACCTGATACATCGCCAAGAGCCACATTGCGGTGGCGTTGATCGTCATCGAGGTGTTCATCTCCGCAAGTGGGATGCCCTCAAATAGGCGTCTCATTTCACCTAGGTGCGGGATCGGCACCCCTACCTTGCCGACTTCGCCACGGCTCAAGGGCGAGTCAGGGTCATAGCCAGTCTGGGTGGGCAGATCGAAGGCAACCGAGAGGCCGGTCTGCCCCTTGGCCAAGTTGGTGCGGTAAAGCTGATTTGATGCGGTGGCCGTCGAGTGGCCGGCGTACGTGCGCATCACCCAGGGGCGGTCTTTGACGCGATCTGTCATGAGTCGAGGCTACGGTGCGCGCTCGGGCGCCGGAACCACTCTAGGGCGGGAGATCGGTCACACAGCGGGTTCAAGCTCGAGCCGAGGACGCACCCCAGTGACATGGAGCATTCGACGTACTCTTGGTCCACACCCTCGCAAAATCAACCGATGCCCGCCTCGCTGTGCAGCGATCGTGGCCGCCACCAGCATGCGCAGAGCCGACCCATCAAGCCACTCACAACGAGTCAGGTCCAGCACCGTGTCGTGATCAGTGACGTGGCGATAGACCTCGTCGCGGGTGGCGGTGAGAGAGCGTACGTCGAGCGGGCCAATCACCGTGATCGTCGCAGCCTCTGTGTGCACCGCGGTGTCGTGGCTCATATCTCCTAAGACGCGCTGGGCTCAGGATCGGTTGCCTTCCTGGTCTCATCAATTGTCCGCCGAACCGTAGGCTGAACCTATGGTCAACCTAACCCGCATCTACACCCGCACTGGCGACGGCGGCGAGACTCGCCTCGGTGACATGAGTGTGACCACGAAACTCGATCCGCGTCTCGATGCCTACGCGACAGTTGATGAAGCGAACGCCCATCTTGGAGTGGCCTTGGCCCATGGCGGAATCGATGATGACGTGGCTGCCGTGCTCACCCAGATCCAAAATGAGCTCTTCGACGTGGGTGCTGACTTGTGTACGCCGGTCGTGGCTGACCCCGAATACCCTCCCCTGCGCATCGAACAGTCCTACATCGATCGACTCGAGTCGTGGTGTGACCACTACAACGAGTCGCTGCCGACACTGCGCTCGTTCATCCTCAATGGAGGTTCGCTTGCCGCAGCCAACTTGCATGTGGCTCGCGTCGTCGTACGCCGCGCGGAGCGGGCGGCCTGGGCCGCCAACGCTGCGCACGCTGAGTCGATGAATCCGCTCACTCTCACCTATCTGAACCGACTGTCAGATCTGCTGTTCATCTTGGCTAGGTATGCCAACCGTGAGCAGGGTGACGTGTTGTGGGTGCCAGGCGGAGAACGCTCTTAGGCCCCAAACTGGGTCCACTTCCCATGCAAAACTTGCGCTTCCCATGTGAAGTTTCACAGGGGAAGCGCAAGTTTCACCGGGTACCCGGTGAAACTTCCCGCGCGGAAGGCGCAACCACAGCCGCAACCAGCAACACAAAGCACAGCACCAACAGCGCCCGCAATAGCCCAATGTGGTCCCCCAGGAAACCCAGGGTGACCGGACCCAACAGGAACGCTCCGTAGCCGATCGTCGCCACGACGGAGACTCGCGCGGCAGCCTTGGATGGCTCATCCCCAGCGGCTGACATGCCGATCGGGAATCCCAGTGAGGCGCCCAGTCCCCACGCCAAGACGCCCGCAATGACCACAGGCGCAGAACCACCGAACACAACCGCTAGGACGCCACAGGCGGCAAGTGCGATCGTGCCCCACAACACTCGCACTCGGCCGTATCGATCCAAGAACACTGGCCCGACCAGTCGTCCCACCGTCATGGCAGACAGGAAGGTGGCGTAGCCCAACACTGCGACCCATTCCGCGACGCCGTAGCCGTCTTTGAGCGCAAGGGCCAACCAGTCGTTGGCCACGCCTTCTGTCATCGCCAACGCCAGCACCATGACTCCTAGCGCCAAGGTGCGTGGCTCCAGCCAAGCTTTGAGGGCACCGTGCCCTTCGGAGTCACCGATGTCGTCTGCAGGCACGAAGCTGCGCGTGGACCGCCACCCTACGGCGAGTACGGCGAGAGCGACCGGCATCAGGTGCAACGGCATCGGCACGTCCATTCGACTAGCCAGCACCCCGAGTCCAGCTCCCACCATGGTGCCCGAACTGAACCCGGCGTGGAATCTGGGCATGATGGTGCGGTTCAACTCCCGCTCGACTGCTGATGCCTCGACGTTCATGGCAACATCCCACACGGCGACTGCGCTACCGATCATGAACAAGCTGATGCCCACCAGCACTGGTGAGCGGATGAGTGCACCGATGCTGAGCCCGCTCAAGCCAACGGTGCACTGCACCATCCCCCAGCGCACCACGGTCGCGGCACTCCAGCGGTGGACCATCCCGCCAGCCAGTGGGAGGGCTAACAAAGACGCCCCCGCCGCGCACAGCAGGAGCCAACTCAATGTGGTGTTTGTCAGGTCGAGTCGGCGACGAAGCAGCGGCAGTCGCGAGATCCAGGTCGCGGTGACAAGGCCGTTAAAAATGAAGCACGCCGCGACGGCGCGGCGTGGATCGGGTGTCACTTAGGCAATCCCGTGCCAGGTGGAGAGGCTTCTAGCCAGGCTTGAAATCCGGTCAACGATGCTGGGCTCATAGCTAACTCAATGGTGCCGCCACGACCTGCGAGACATTCGACGATAACGTGGCCCGAATACAACGCGGCAGCCTCGGCTGTAGTGGGTTGACGTGTTGACACATAGCTCATCTCTGAGCGCAACCACACTTTGAGTGGTCGGGGCAGCACCGAGAACACCCGAAACCACTGGAGGTGTCCGTCGTTGTAGCGCCCGAGTCCTAGAACCCAACCGCGTCCGACCTGACCAGGTCGGACGCGGTAGGAGAGTTCGAAGGTGCCACCGTGTCGCGAAAGCATCCGGCGGCGGATGAACAGGGCTAAGACATAGGACGCGAAGAGCGCGAGCGCGATGCCAACCACAGACTCAGCCAGCACCGCCCATTCGCTCATCAACAGAGGCCTTACGAGGCTCTCTCGGCGGCACGCACGCGCGCCTCGGCGCGACGTACGTCTTCAGCTGCCTCGTCTTCGTTCGAACCCGATGAGCGAGCCCGCTCGAGTTCGTGACGTGCCTTCTCCAAGTCGATCTCGTGGCTCATCTCGGCTTGCTCAGACAAGATGGACACACGGTCGTGAGCAACGGAAAGGAACCCTGAATCGACGGCGGCAAACCAGGTTTCACCCTCGGTGGTCAGCACATCGACGACGCCCTCGACCATGATCGCCAACATTGGCGCGTGGCCAGGCAGGATGCCCACGTCACCCTCAGTGGTGCGGGCGATCACACGCTGTGCCTCGCCCGACCACACCAGTCGGTCGGCCGCAACCAACTCGACGTGTAGGGATTTATCACTCATCACAGGCTCTTCTGAATCTCAGCCCACTTGCGCTCGACGTCGTCGAGGCCACCACACATGAAGAACGCCTGCTCGGCAACGTGGTCGTATTCGCCATCGGCAATCTTGTTGAACGCCTCGATGGTCTCGACCACCGGAACCGTTGAGCCTTCGATGCCGGTGAACTGCTTGGCAACGTAGGTGTTTTGCGACAAGAAGCGCTGGATACGACGCGCACGAAGCACGATGATCTTGTCCTCTTCGGAGAGCTCGTCGACACCGAGGATCGCGATGATGTCTTGGAGTTCCTTGTTGCGCTGAAGGATCTGCTTGATCCGCACCGCGCACTTGTAGTGGTCTTGACCGATGTACTGCGGGTCAAGGATCCGAGAGGTCGAGGTCAACGGGTCGACCGCGGGGTAGATACCGAGCGATGCGATTTCACGAGACAACTCGGTGGTCGCGTCGAGGTGGGCGAAGGTGGTCGCCGGCGCCGGGTCGGTGTAGTCGTCCGCAGGCACGTAGATCGCCTGCATCGAGGTGATCGAGTGACCACGCGTGGAGGTGATGCGCTCCTGCAACACACCCATCTCGTCAGCCAGGTTGGGCTGGTAACCCACGGCCGAAGGCATGCGGCCCAGCAGGGTCGAGACCTCAGAGCCAGCCTGGGTGAAACGGAAGATGTTGTCGATGAAGAGCAGCACATCTTGCTTTTGTACGTCGCGGAAGTACTCCGCCATCGTCAAAGCAGACAGAGCTACGCGAAGACGGGTGCCCGGGGGCTCGTCCATCTGGCCGAAGACCAGGGCGACCTTGTCGAACACGCCTGCTTCTTGCATTTCGACGATGAGGTCGTTGCCTTCACGGGTGCGCTCACCCACGCCAGCGAACACCGACACACCGTCGTGGTCCTTGGCGACACGGGCGATCATTTCCTGGATCAGCACGGTCTTACCCACACCGGCACCACCGAACAGGCCGATCTTGCCGCCCTGCACGTAGGGGGTGAGCAGGTCGATGACCTTGATGCCGGTCTCGAACATCTGGGTCTTGGACTCCAGTTGGTCGAAGGCCGGTGCCTTGCGGTGGATACCCCACCGTTCGACGCCATCCATGGTCTGGCCCTCTTCGAGGTTGAGCGCGTCGCCGGTCACGTTGAACACGCGACCCAAGGTGGCGTCGCCAACCGGGACGGTGATCGGGGACCCGGTGTCGGTCACGACCGAGCCACGCACCAGTCCGTCGGTGGGCTTCAGCGAAATCGCGCGGACCATGCCGTCACCGATGTGCTGGGCCACCTCAAGAGGAAGCGTGGTGGTGTGACCGGCGAGGGTCACGTCAACGTGAAGCTTGTTGTAGATCTCAGGCATCGAGTCGATGGGGAACTCGATGTCGACGACCGGGCCGATGACTCGGGCGATGCGGCCGACGCCGGCGTTAGTGCCGACGGTCTCTTCAGCAATGGCAGTCATGGTCTCTCTCACTCACTCCCAGCTTGAGCGTCGGCTAGCGCGTTAACGCCGCCCACGATCTCGCTGATTTCCTGGGTAATGCCGGCCTGGCGGGCCTGGTTGGCGATTCGGGTGTATTTCTTGATCAGTTCGGTGGCGTTGTCGGTGGCCGACTTCATCGCCTTCTGTCGTGCCGCGAGCTCCGAGGCTGCTGACTGAAGCAGAGCGAAGTAGATGCGGCTCTTGACGTAGCGCGGCAACAAGGCGTCGAGGACATCGCTAGCCGAGGGCTCGAATTCGTAAAGTGGCAACACTTCACTGGCCTCGGGCTTCTGCTCGCCTTCGACAACCTCCAGCGGCAGCATCCGAACGACGGTGGGCTCTTGGACCAACATCGAGCGGAACCGGGTGAAGACAACGTGGACCTCGTCGACGCCGGCGTGATCGCCAGCATCCTCGCCACCCTCTTCGCCGCGTCCCTTGTGGAAAGCGCCGATGAGCATGTCGCCGAGTTCGGAGGCGTTGGAGTACTCCGGCTTATCGGAGTAGCCCTGCCACGACGCTGCGATCTTGCGACCGCGGAAGCGGTAGTAGCCCTCGCCCTTGCGGCCTGAGAGGTACAAGTCGACCTCTTTGCCCTCTTCATGCAACCGAGCAATCAAACTCTCGGCGGCCTTGATGACGTTGGAGGAGTAAGCACCTGCCAAACCACGGTCGCTGGTCACGATTAGCACCGCGGCTCGCGTGGCGTCGACCGGCTCGGTGGTCAGCGCGTGATCGACGTTTGAGTACGTCGCCACTGCCGAGACCGCGCGGGTCAACTCACGGGCGTAAGGTGCCGCGGCCTGGGCGCGCTGCTGGGCCTTGATGATGCGCGATGCCGCGATCAACTCCATCGCTCGAGTGATCTTTTTGGTCGACTCGACGGACTTGATCTTGGCGCGGTATTCACGAAGCGAAACTGCCACTACAGCTCACCTCCCTCACTGCTTTGGAGTGACAACGACATGAGTCACGCCCGCTTCTGGCGAACGATTGTCTCCTGCTCGACGTCCTCTTCATCGATGGCCTCGGCCGCAGCCTCGTTGCCAGCGTGGATGCCGCCGCCTTCGGTGGTCTCGAACTGAGTGAGGAACTCGTCGTAGGCAGCCGCACAGGATTTCTCGGTGTCGTCTTCGAACTTCAGGGATTCGCGGATGGAGGCCAAGATCCCCTCGTGCGAGCGACGCAGGAAGTCCAAGAACTCCTGCTCAAAGCGCGCCACGTCTTCGGTGGGGACCTTGTCGAGGCGACCCGAGGTGCCCAGCCACAGCGACACGGTCATTTCATCAACCGGGTAGGGCGAGTACTGGGGCTGCTTGAGCAGGGCCATCAAACGCTGACCGCGGTCCAACTGCTGACGCGACGCGGCGTCAAGGTCGGAGGCGAACATCGCGAAGGCTTCCATCGCGCGGAACTGAGCGAGGTCAACCTTGAGCGAACCAGTCACGGTCTTCATCGCCTTGGTCATGGCCGCACCACCCACACGCGACACGGAGATACCCACGTCGATGGCGGGGCGCTGGTTGGCCGCGAACAGGTCAGACTGCAAGAAGATCTGGCCGTCGGTGATGGAGATGACGTTGGTCGGAATGAAGGCCGAGACGTCGTTGGCCTTGGTCTCGATGATCGGGAGACCGGTCATGGAGCCAGCGCCGAGTTCGTCGGAGAGCTTGGCGCAACGCTCGAGGAGCCGGCTGTGCAAGTAGAAGACGTCACCGGGGTATGCCTCGCGGCCCGGCGGGCGACGCAGCAGCAGCGACACCGCACGGTAGGCCTCAGCCTGCTTAGTGAGGTCATCGAACACGATCAGAACGTGCTTGCCGGCGTACATCCAGTGCTGGCCAATAGCCGAACCGGTGTAAGGGGCCAGGTACTTAAAGCCAGCGCTGTCTGAGGCAGGCGAGGCCACGATCGTGGTGTATTCGAGAGCGCCCGCGGCTTCAAGGGCGCCACGCACTGAAGCGATGGTCGAGCCCTTCTGGCCGATAGCGACGTAGATGCAGCGCACCTGCTTGTCGGGGTCACCCGACTCCCAGTTCTGCTTCTGGTTGATGATCGTGTCGATCGCAACCGTGGTCTTGCCGGTCGCACGGTCACCAATGATGAGCTGACGCTGGCCGCGGCCGATCGGGGTCATGGCGTCGATCGCCTTGATGCCGGTCGCCAAGGGCTCGTGCACCGACTTGCGGTGCATCACGGTGGGAGCCTGCAACTCAAGGGCGCGGCGCTCGTCGGATGCGATGTCACCCAGACCGTCGATCGGGTTGCCCAGCGGGTCAACCACGCGGCCCATAAAGCCATCGCCCACGGGGACCGAAAGGATCTCGCCGGTGCGCTTGACTGCTTGGCCCTCTTCGATCTTGTCGAAGTCACCCAGGACCACAACACCGATTTCGCGAGTGTCGAGGTTCAGCGCGATTCCGAGAGTGCCGTCTTCGAACTCGAGCAACTCGTTGGCCATGGCGCTGGGCAGACCGGCAACACGAGCGATGCCATCTGCGGCCTCGGCCACGGTGCCGACCTCTTCTTTGCTGGCTGCCTCGGGCTTGTAGTCAGCCACGAAGCGCTGCAGAGCGTCCCGGATCTCCTCGGGACGAATCGTTAGCTCCGTCATTTCCTCATCCTTACTAAGGGTGGTGTGTGGGGTTTGGGTGGGTCAGCCGGCGAGTTTGCGCCGGGCGTCATCGAGCCGACTGGACAGCGAGCCATCGATGACGTCGTCACCGATCTCCACCCGCAGCCCGCCCACCAAGGCGGGGTCGACGATCACATTGAGGTGGACCTGACGGCCATAGTGGTTGCTCAGCGCGGTCGAGAGGCGAGCAATGTCGCTCTCAGAAAGCGTCTGGGCTGAGTGCACAGTGGCGACGGACTCGCCATAGACCTCAGCAGCAACCTGTTGGTAGTTCTCCAAGGCAGCATTCACGGTGCGGTAAGAACCAGCCAGGGACTGCTCGATGAGGTGCAGCGTGGCTGGCAATACCTTGTCGCCGAAGATGCCGCCGAGCAGGCTGCGCTTGTCTGCAACCGAACGTGCCGGGTCGGAGAGTGCATTGCGAAGTTCGCTCTCGTGGCTAATCAGCGTGCTGGCCCCGAACAGTTCGTCGGCCAACCGTTGCTTGTCTCCTGCAGAGCGCACCAGCGAAACCACGCCGAGGTACTCAAGGGCATCGGCGAGGTCACGAGTGGTAGTCCACTTGCGACTGACCGCATCAGCGACGAGGTCCAACGCGACCTGGCCAACTTTGCCCTCAAGCAGAGACTTCACCAGTCCCGACTTGGCCGAGCCGTCCAAAGATGCGTCGGTTGAGGTACGCCGCAGGGCGGGCTCACTCCGAAGCAACTGAGCCACGCCAAACAGGTCGGTGCCCACGGCTGCTCCGTCTTGTGCATTGACCCCAGTGAGCACTTGGCTCAATGCGGACAGGGCATCTGCCGAAGCTCCTCGCATTGTCTTCACTTTCCTTGAGCTCCCTGGTGCGCCTCGAGGTCAGCAAGGAACCGGTCGACCACACGGCTCGAACGGGCATCGTCGTCAAGGCTTTCGCCCACGATCTTGCCGGCCAAACTGGTGGCCAGGGTGCCAACTTCGGCGCGCAACGAGGTTGCGGCCTGCTGACGCTCTGCTGCGATCTGAGCCTTGCCAGCCTCGACGATACGAGCCTGCTCGGCTTGGCCTTGCGCGCGCAGTTCGGCGACGATCGCCGCACCTTGCTCGCGGGCCTCTTCGCGGATGCGAGCCGCCTCGTGGCGTGCATCGCCCAACTGCTTCTCAAGCTTTGCCAGCTTGGCATCAACTTCAGCCTGCTTAGTCGCTGCCGCTGCCATCCCGCCTTCGATCGCTGCCGTGCGCTCGGCATAGGCCTTCTCGAAGTTAGGAACAACGAACTTCTTAAGCAGCCACACCAAGATCGCCAGAACCACCAGCCCCAAGATGATCTCCGCCTGCTGCGGGATCAATGGGTTGGGCGCTGATTCCTCGGCAGCCCTAACAAGTGTGGTAACCATCATTGGAATCGGACCTTCCGGCCTCAGGGCTTAAGGACGAAGGCCAGAGCCAGGGAGATGATGAAGAACTGCTCGGCGAGCACGAACCCGAAGATCGCGATGCTTTGGAGCGTTCCACGAGCCTCGGGCTGGCGAGCAACGCCGGATACGTACGCGGCGAAGATGAGACCAACGCCAATAGCCGGACCGATAGCGGCCAGGCCAAGGCCGATCATGTTGAGGGTGCCACCCATCTTGGGTACTTCCTTTCAGTTGATGACGCTGGAGCGCCAGGTTGAGAAACTATGAAATTAGGTCGTGGTTAGTGTTCGTCGGCGATCGCACTAGAGATGTACATCGCGGTAAGCAGGGTGAAGACGTACGCCTGGAGGAACATGACCAGCATGTCAAGGAAACTGACTCCGATCGCCAGGATGAACGACACAACCCCTGCAGGAATGCCTAAGAAAGGCGGGTCGTAGTGCAGGAGCAGCTGCTCACCGCCCGCAGAGAAGAGCGTGACGAGCAGGTGGCCCGCAAACATGGTCGCGAACAACCTCAGCGCCAAAGTGAACGGGCGCACAACAATGTTGGAAAAGAACTCCAACGGCACTAGCGCGAGGAGGATTGCACCGCTGATGCCAGCAGGCACTGTCTGGTGCTTCAAGTAGCCAAAGAATCCGTGCTTAGCGATGCCGAAGCCGTTGTAAACAAGCCACGAGACGATTGCGAGGGCTGCTGGATATCCGATGTGCGACATCGACGGGAACTGAAACAGCGGCACGATCCCGTAGAAGTTATTGATCAAGACGAAGAGAAACAGCCCGAAAAGGTAAGGCACGAACTTGGCATACTCGCGGGTGCCAATCGTCTCCTGCGCGATCGAGTTGCGCACGAACCCGTAGACGTACTCTCCAGCAAACTGGAGTCGACCTGGGACGATCGCCGCCCGCCGAGACATGGCGTAAAAGAGGCCAACCGCGATAGCTGCAGACAGCACGACAAGCACCATTGGCTTGGTGACCTCGGTACCAAAGAGTCCGGGCAAGTTGAAGTCACCCGGACCAGGGGTGTGGAAACCCTCGGTAGAGACTGGACCGCCG
>WBZP01003417.1_pt1 | contig 17241 bp, 10 predicted proteins | sample 5204301 | NCBI WGS metagenome assembly WBZP01 (sample SAMN12412401, study PRJNA552823) | activated sludge metagenome | isolation source: activated sludge from nitrification reactor of wastewater treatment plant... | place: USA: Pennsylvania | collected 2017
CAATCGGCGCAAGGATGGCAGCGAATACATCGAATTCGCCATCATCACCCCGTTACGCCAGCCGGACGGGCGCATCACCCACTATGTGGCGGTGAAGGAAGATATCACCGAACGCAAACGGATCGCCCAGGAATTGGACGACCACCGCCACCACCTGGAAGAGCGGGTGGTCCAACGCACCGCCGAACTCGCCGCCGCCAGGGACGCCGCCGAGGCGGCCAGCCGGGCCAAGAGCACCTTCCTGGCCAACATGAGCCACGAGATCCGCACGCCGATGAACGCCATCATCGGCTTCACCCACCTGCTGCAACGGGACGCCCGCGATCCCGGCCAACAGGAGAAGCTGGGCAAAGTAGCGGGCGCGGCGCAGCATCTGTTGCAGCTCATCAACAACATTCTCGACCTCTCCAAGATCGAAGCTGGCAAGCTTGCCCTGGATCTGGTCGAGTTCAAGCTGGACCGGGTGCTGGACGAGGTGGCCGCCCAAATCGGCGAGAAGGTGGTGGCGAAGGGGCTGGAACTGGTGCATGACATCGACCCCGCGCTGGCGCGGACGCTGCGCGGCGACCCCCTGCGCCTGCGGCAGGTGTTGCTCAATTTCGCCGGCAACGCGGTGAAGTTCACCGAACGGGGGTTCATCGTCATCCGCGCCCGCGTGATCGAGGACCGTGCGGCCGACCTGCTGGCGCGTTTCGAGATTCGGGATACCGGCATCGGTATCGCGCCGGAGTTTCAGGCGCGCGTCTTCGATGCCTTCGAACAGGCGGACGGTTCGATCACCCGCCAATACGAGGGCACGGGGCTGGGCCTCGCCATCAGTCGGCGGCTGGCGCAGATGATGGGTGGCGCAGTGGGCGTGGAAAGCCAACCTGGCGTGGGCAGCACCTTCTGGTTCAGCGCGCGCCTCGGCAAGATCCACCGCGACCCCCCGTCGCTGCGGCCAAGGATGGACCTGCAAGGACGCCGGGTACTGGTGGTGGACGATCTCGCCGAGGCCCGCGCCGCCTTGCAGGCCCTGTTGCGCAACCTGGGCCTGCGGGCTGAAACCGCCGACTCCGGCGCGGCGGCGCTGGCCGCGATCACGGCGGCGGATCGGGCGGACGATCCCTTCGCCGTGGTCCTGCTCGACTGGCACATGCCGGGCCTCGATGGCATGGAAACCGCAATGCGCTTGAAAACGCTGAACCTGCAAACCCCGCTCGCCCACCTGCTGGTCATGACCCATGATCACCTCCCGCCGCCGGAGGAAGCAGCGCGTGGCGGATTCGAGGCCGTGCTGCCCAAGCCGGTGACCGCGTCCGGCTTGTACGGCGCCTTGCTGGAGGTGTTCCAGGGGACAGGGGGGCACGGTAGCGCCCCTTCCGCCTCCGCTGAGGAACAGATCCTGGCGCGCCGCTACCGGGGCGCCCGGCTGCTGCTGGCGGAGGACAATCCGCTCAACCAGGAAGTCGCCCTGGACCTGTTGCGGGAAGTGGGGCTGGCCGTCGATCTGGCGGAAGACGGCGCGCAAGCCGTGGAGAAGGCGCGGGCCACCGCTTACGATCTGATCCTGATGGATGTGCAGATGCCGGTGTTGGACGGCCTCGCCGCGACCCGCGCCATTCGCGCCCTGCCGGGACGGGAGACGACGCCGATCCTGGCCATGACCGCCAACGCCTTCGACGACGACCGGGAACAATGCCTGGCGGCGGGTATGAACGACCATGTCGCCAAGCCGGTGGAGCCGGACGCCCTGTTTGCCACGCTATTGAAATGGCTGCCCCAGCCAGTGGAAACGCCGGCCGCGCCGGTATCGGCCCTATCACCGGTTTTGGACGCCACTGGCGACACCGGCGCTCCCTCCCTCCTGGCGGGAACGGTGGAAGCCGAGCAGCACGCGCGGATCGCTGCCTTGCGGGCGGTATTGCCAGTGGAGGTGGTCGTTCCCCCCGCCGAGGCGGACCTGCCAGGGGCGCGGGCGATCCTGGCCCGGCTCGAAGCGCTGCTGGCCGATGACGACATCCGGGCCAGCGCGGTGTTTCGCGAATCGGCGGCGCTGTTGCGGGCGGTTCTGGGGCGCGAGGGGGACGATCTGGCGCGACGGATTGACCACTTCGACTATCCGGGGGCGCTGACTGCGCTGCGCGCGGCCCGCGCCAGTAAGCCCGAGCTGGACTGAGGTAAGCGTTCACCCTCAACCCTCTTCCACAAGACAGCCGAAGGTGAGGGAAAAGCCGATGGTAAGCGTTCACCCCCTCCCCCAACCCCCTCCCACGCAGGGGAGGGAGAGTTTAGCAACTTACTGTTTCGTAAGACCCCCTCCCCCCTTGTGGGGGAGGGCTGGGGTGGGGGGTGCGAACGGTTACAGCCGATGAAAGAACGACTACAAAAATGGCTGGCCAGGCTTCATGCGTTTAGCCTGGGTTTACAGGGAGGGAGCGCTAACCCGGCCCGGGCGGCGCGGCTTCCTCTATTGGCGCTGCCGTGGCTGGTTCTGGCGCTCGGTCTCGGGGCGACCCATGCGTTGTGGCGGAACGCCCACCAGGATGTGGCGCTGGCGCTGGAAGCGGAATTCCAGTTCTGGGCGAACAAGGTTGTTTACAGCATCGAATCCCGCCTCAAGAGCAACGTGCAGTTGCTGCGTGGGGTCGTCGGCCTGTTCGATGCCTCGGAAAGCGTCACGCGCCCGGAGTTTCGCGCCTACGTCGCGGCGCTGCGTCTGGAGGAACGCTACCCCGGCATTCAGGGGGTCGGGTTCTCCCTGTTCATCCCGTCCGATCAGAAAGCCGCGCATATCGCCGCCATGCGCCAGGAGGGCTTTCCCGACTACACTATTCGCCCGCCCGGCGAGCGCGAATTCTATACCTCGGTCGTCTATATCGAACCTTTCTCCGGCCGCAACCTGCGAACGTTCGGCTACGACATGTCCCCCGAGCCAGTGCGCTGGACGGCGGCGGCGCGGGCGCGGGACGAGAATCGGGAGACCCTGTCGGGCAAGGTCACGCTGCAACAGGAGACCGCGACCGACATCCAGCCCGGTTTTCTGATTTTCGCGCCGGTTTATCGCCAAAACGCGCCCAACGCCACCCTCGAGGAGCGCCGCGCCAACCTGATGGGCTGGGTTTTCTCGCCATTGCGCATCAATGACCTGATGCGCAGCTTGCTGGGGACCGTCGAATTCGACGATCTGCGGTCGGTTCTCGATGTGGAAATCTACGACGGCGCCCACCCATCGCGCGATACCCTGATCTTCGATACCGATCTTGAGCCCGACTTTGCGAATACCCACATGGCATTCCGCGCGGTTCGGTCGATCGAGTTTGGCGGTCATCGGTGGTCGGTGCTGGTGACCTCCAATCCCGCCTTCGATGCGCGGCTGCGGAGCGAAAAACCCAGCCTGATCGCCATGACCGGCAGTGCTGGCAGTTTGCTGCTGGCCCTGCTCATCGGGGTCATGGCGTCCGGCCAGGCGCGTATCACCGCCGCTTTTCGGGAGACGGCGCGGACGAATGAAAAACTCGTTGCCAGCGAAGCGCGTTTCCGCAGCTACTTCGAACTCCCCCTGATCGGCATTGCCATCACCTCCCTGGAAAAAGGCTGGATCGAGGTCAACGACCGGGCCTGCGAGATATTGGGCTATTCGCGCGAGGAATTGCGCCAAAAAACCTGGGCGGAGCTGACCCACCCCGCGGACCTGACCGTCGACGTGGTCCAGTTCGAGCGGGTGCTGGCCGGAGAAGTGGGCGGTTACTCGCTGGAAAAACGCTTCGTGCGCGGGGATGGCCACATCGTTTCGACCGACCTGAGCGTCGCCTGCGTGCGCGAGGCGAGCGGCCGGCCCGACTATTTCGTCGCTCTGTTGCAAGACATCACCGAGCGCAAGCGGGCGGAAGAGACGTTGCGGATGTCGCTGGAGGAAAAGATCGTCCTGCTCAAGGAAACCCATCACCGGGTCAAAAATAATCTGCAAATTATCAGCAGCCTGCTAAGCCTACAGGCGGGCCGTAGCCAAATTCCCGAGGTGTTGAATAGCTTGCGGGACACGCAAAACCGGGTCCGGTCGATGGCTCTGCTGCACGAGACCCTGTACCGTTCGGGCAATCTCGCCCGGATCAGCCTGCCGGACTATGTGGAAAGTCTGTGCGCCCAGTTGTGGCGCGCGGCGGGATCGGCGACCACCCGCATCGAACTGGAACGGCGGGTCGGCGAAATTTCCCTGCCGCTGGATCAGGCGGTGCCCTGCGGCCTGATTATCAGCGAACTGGTCTCCAACGCCCTGAAACACGCCTATCCGGATGAACGTAGTGGACGAATCCGGGTGATGGCGCGGGTCCGAGCGGATCGGGAAATACTGCTGGCCGTGGCGGATGATGGGGTTGGCCTGCCGCCCGGGCAGGACCCGCGTCGCACCGAAACCCTGGGACTCCAGTTGGTGTTCATGTTGACGGAGCAGTTGCAGGGAGCGATCACCATCACGCGGGAAGCTGGAACGGAGTTCCAGATTGTGTTCCCGACCAAGGCAATCTGATCAGGAGGAGCGCATGGAAGAGAAGACCATCCTCGTCGTCGAAGACGAATTCATCGTCGCTGCCGATATCAAGGCGCGCTTGATCCGTTTTGGCTACCAGGCGATCGGCAATTGTGCCAGCGGCGAACAGGCGCTCGATCTGGCCGAACAGTTACGGCCGGATCTGGTGTTGATGGATATTTATCTGGCCGGGGCGATGGATGGCATTGCCACGGCTCGGGAAATCCGCCGACGCTTCCGGGTTCCGGTGGTGTTCCTCACGGCGTATTCGGAAGACGCCACGCTCCAGCGGGCCAAGTTGACCGAGCCATTTGGCTACATCCTCAAGCCATTCGAAGATCGGGAACTCAAGACGGTCATCGAAATGGCTTTCTATAAGCACCAGGCCGAAGAGACGCTGAGAAAGAGCGAGGAAACCTATCGAACCCTGTTCGAGACCGTGCCGCAAGGCGTGGTCTACCAAAACGCCGACGGCACCATCACCGCCGCCAACCTGGCCGCCGAGCGCATCCTGGGCCTGACGTCGGCGCGGATGCGGAATCGTAGCTCGCGCGATTCGCGCTGGCGGTCGATTCGCGAGGATGGCTCTCCTTTCCCCGGCGACGAACATCCGAGCATGGTCGCGCTCAGAACGGGTCAGCCGGTGCATAACGTAGTGATGGGGGTGTTCAATCCCGTGCTCGAACAGGACGTCTGGATCAACATCAGCGCGGTGCCGCTGTTCAAGGATGGCAAGCCGGTCGAGGTCTACACCTGTTTCGAGGACATCACCGAGCGCCGGCGGATCGAAAGCGAACTGGAGCGTTATCGGCTCCATCTGGAAGATCTGGTGGCCGCGCGCACCAGCGAACTGGCCGCCGCCCGGGACGCCGCCGAGGCCGCCAGCCGGGCCAAGAGCACCTTCCTGGCCAACATGAGTCACGAAATCCGCACCCCCATGAATGCCATCATCGGCTTGACTCACCTAGTGCAACGGGCCACCCACGATCCCCGCCAGCAGGTGCAACTCGGCAAGATCGCCGATGCCGCGCATCATCTACTGTCGATCATCAACAACATCCTCGACATTTCCAAGATCGAAGCCGGCAAGTTCAGCCTGGAGCAGACCCACTTTGAACTGGAGGACATGCTGGACAAAGTCTGTACCCTGTTCTCGGAGAAGGCGGTGGCGAAGGGGTTGGAAATGTTGTTCGACATTGACCCTTCGCTACCGGCCTCGTTGCACGGCGACTCGCTGCGACTGGGTCAGGTATTGCTTAACTTGGTTAGCAACGCGGTGAAATTTACCGAGCACGGCTCGATCATCCTGCGCGTCCGAAAAATCGAGGAGACCCGCGCGGCCGTGCTGATTCGCTTCGAGGTGCGGGATACCGGCATCGGCATCGCCGTCGAGGAGCAAAGCCGGTTGTTCGAGGCCTTCGAGCAGGCCGACGGTTCCACGACCCGGAAGTACGGTGGCACGGGGCTGGGATTGGCGATCGGCCGACGGCTGACGGAAATGATGGGCGGAGCAATCGGAGTTGAAAGCCAACCGGGCGCGGGCAGTTGCTTCTGGTTCACGGCGCGGCTCGACAAGGGTAGCGAATCCCTCGTCCAGCGGCGCCTGAACGTAGACTTGAAAGGGCAGCGGGCGCTGGTGGTGGACGATCTGGCCGAAGCCCGCGAGATCCTTGGCGCGATGCTGCGTGATCTGGGACTGCGGGTGGAAACGGTCGCTTCCGGCGTCGAAGCGCTGCCGGCTATCGAAATCGCCGATCGGGCGGACGATCCCTTCGATGTCATCCTGCTGGACTGGCGCATGCCCGATCTCGACGGGGTGGAGACGGCCGCATGCCTGCGAACCTTGAAGTTGCGGCATCCCCCCGCGCATTTGCTGGTGACGGCTTATGCCAACCAGTTGCCCGAGGAGAATTTGGAACGCGCGGGTTTCAAAGCGATCCTGCTGAAACCGGTCACGCCCTTCAGCCTGCGCGATACCCTGTTGAAGATCATGCCCGGAACGGGTGAAGTCGCGCGCCCGGTACCCGTGCAGTCCGAACAGTTCCCGCGCGGTGCGCGGTTGCTGCTGGCCGAGGACAACCCGATCAACCAGGAGGTGGCGTTGGAATTGCTGCGGGAAGCGGGCTACCAGGTCGATCTGGCGGAAAACGGCCGGGAAGCGGTCGACAAGGCCCAAACCACCGCCTACGACCTGATTCTGATGGACGTGCAAATGCCGGTGATGGATGGTTTGGCAGCGACGCGGGCGATCCGGTGCTTGCCGGGTCGGAATGCCATCCCCATTCTGGCGATGACCGCCAACGCTTTCGCCGAGGATCGCCAGCGTTGTCTGGAGGCGGGCATGAACGACCATGTGGGCAAGCCGGTCGATCCCGACGCCCTGTTGGCCACCCTGCTGAAGTGGCTGCTCCCCACCGCCGGAAGGCCGGCCGCGCCGGCGGGGAATGTCGACGATGGCGCCTTGCCTCGCCTCGCCGGGATTGCGGGCCTCGATGCCGATCATGGGCTGTCTAAAAACTAACCTATTGATTAATATGAATGTTGATATGGCTTTCAGCCGGTTTTTGGCCGATCTGGCCGGGCCGAAGGCTAGCCCAATGGAAAGTTTTTCTGAAAAATCAATGATGAGTTTTTCGACAGTCTCTTACTTGCCGCCTCAAAATGGCTAGGTTCGATGTGGCTTCCGGCGATCCATTCTCAAAACGCCGTCGCCAAGGCGCCCACTTCTTCCAGCATCGCCTGCCGTTCGGCATGGGCGACGGTGGTGACCTGGTAAAACGCCCGGTGAACGACATGGCGGACCCCGCAGGCACCGAGCACCCCTTCGGTCATCGGCCGCGCCAGCAGTTCGTGCCAGCGTTCGCGCTGATAGGTCGCCTCGTCGCCGCCCAGGGTATTGAGAATCAGCGCCCGCTCGTGGGTTAGCAGGCCCTGCATCCCATCGGGGCCAAAATCGAAGGCGAACTTGCGGGTGAATACCCGGTCGATCCAGCCCTTGAGAATGGCCGGCGGTCCGAACCACCAGATTGGGTAGATGAACACCAGCCCCCGCGCCCAGCGGATGGCGTCCTGTTCCCGGCGGGTATCCACCGGCAAATCGCCGCGCCAGTTACGCAGCAGATCCTCGCCGTCCAGCGTCGCCCGGAATTGCATCTGGTACAAGTCATGAATGCGGGTGGAGTGGCCCCGTTCGCGCAAGGTGGCGTCCACTACTTCCAGAATGGCCCGGTTGAAGCTGTGCGGGTTGGGGTGGGCATAGACAATCAGGACATTCATACGGTTGTGGCCATGCCCACCGCTCAGGCCACCCGCGCGGCGAACTCGTGACCGGCGAGGCCGAGAACCAGCGCATCGCCGGACCGCAACGGCCCGACCCCGGCCGGAGTGCCGGTCAGCACCACATCGCCCGGTTGCAGGGTGAAGTGAGTGGCGATGTGGGCCATGAGTTCGAAAATGCCGACCATCATCTGCCCGGTGTTACCCCGTTGACGCAACTCGCCGTTGATCCGCAACGTCAGTTCGGTGGCCTGGGGATCGGCCAGCGCCCCGGGTTTGAGAAACGGCGATAGCGGGCAGGAACCGTCGAAGGCCTTGGCGGTTTCCCAGGGATGGCCCTTCTTCTTCAATTCGTTCTGCAAGTCGCGCAGAGTCAGGTCCAGGGCGATGCCATAACCGGCCACGGCGTTCCGGGCGGTCGCGGCATCGGCGTTGCACAACTCCCGGCCGACCAGCACCGCCAGCTCCACCTCATGATGGCATTCGCCCCGTCCCGCCGGCAGTCGGATGGGCTGGTCCAGCCCGAGCAGCGCGGTAGCCGGTTTGATGAACAGGATGGGGGTTTCCGGGACGGCGTTGTTCAGTTCGCGGATGTGGTCGAGATAGTTGCGGCCGATGCACACGACCTTGCCGACGGGCAGATCCAGGGGACCGCCATCCAGATAACGATGCTGGTAAGCCACGGAATTTCCTCTTATGCCGTCTTGATCGATCATCACGTCAATTTTCGCTGGATGGCGATTTGAAAGGACACCAGTCTACTGTTCGCTGGCTGCAAACAGGCGCTTGATCTGATCCAGGGTGAAGCCGTGCTGGCGCAATACCCGGGTCTGCTGCATCCGTCCGGCGGCGTCGGCGGGGACGAGGGACTTAAAGCGCTTGCGGTGCAGTTCCCGCAGCTTGGCCAGCCAGTCGCCCTCCAGCGTCGCCAGGGTCGCGGCCACTTGGTCTTCCAGTACGCCGTGCTCGCGCAACTCGCGGGCGATCCGCAACGGTCCATAGCCTTTGTCGGCCCGCGTACAGGCATAGAGTTCGGCGTAGCGGGCCTCATCGAGCAGGCGCTCTTCCGCCAGCCGGTCCAGCACCGGCTCGATGCGCTCGGCGGGAAAGCCGCGCTGGATCAGCTTCTGGCGCAGTTCCCAACGGGAGTGCTCGCGCCGGGCCAGCAGTTCCAGAGCCTTGGCGCGAACGACCGCCGGGTCGGCGCCGCCGGCGGTCTCAGAGATCCGGGTCCAGCTCATCAGCGGCGGAACCGATTGCTCCGTCATCCTCGGCTGGCCCGGTTGTGCCCGGCACCGCGTCGGGACGGGTCAGGAAGTGGGCGCGGATCTTGTTCTCCAGTTCGCGGGCCAATTCGAGATTTTCCTTGAGATAGGCGCGGGCGTTGTCCTTGCCCTGGCCGATGCGAGTACCGCCGCAACTGTACCAGGCCCCGGATTTCTCGATCAGTCCGGCCTTGACGCCGAGATCGACGATTTCGCCCAGTCGAGACGCGCCTTCGCCGTAGAGAATCTCAAATTCGGCCTGCTTGAACGGCGGCGCCAGCTTGTTCTTGACCACCTTGACCCGAGTCTCGTTGCCGATGACCTCGTCGCCCTTCTTGATGGAACCGGTGCGGCGAATATCCAGCCGCACCGAGGCGTAGAACTTGAGGGCGTTGCCGCCGGTGGTCGTTTCCGGGGAATTGTGGACGACGACGTGATCCACCAGATAGGTGTGATGGCCTTTCACCGCCAAGTCAAAACGGGTGCGATGGCGTGGTGTGGCGGGACGGATTTCCTTGCGGGTGATCCGCATTGGCGTCGCCCGCAGTTCAGTACGGGCTTCAAGCGGGCAGCCATTCACCGGAGCGTTGGCCGTGTCCGGCTCCCAGCGGAATTGGCCTCGAAACTCCGGATGCAGTTTGTAATCCAGGGAGGGATGCAGATAGGGAGCGATTTTCTGGTGGAGCACGTGTGTTCGCTCGCCACTGAACGTCAACTTGCGGTCACCAATCGTGGGACGCCCCATCCCCAGTTCTTCCAGTCGGGCCGCGAGTCGCTCCTTGTCCGCATGGGAGAGACTCCCACAGGCGATTTCCGCCTTGCCATGGCCCCAGCGTTCGTAGCTGCCGGAAAACGTCCCGTCATCGCCGTACCAGACCGCGACCGCGCGGGTATCCAGCGCCGTCAGCATCGCCTCGCTGACCTGGCGGCCTTGCGGCCCATACGCCTGGGTATAGAGCTTGGCAAGCTGGCGCATCGGGATGGTATCGAAACCAAAGCCCTTGCCGGTCTTGCCCATCTTGTTGGCGAATGGGGCCAGCATCTCCCGCTTCCATTGGCAGTAATCCTGTTGCCGCTCGCCATGTCCGACCCGGAAGGATACATTTTGCTCCGAGGCATAGCGCAGCGATCCATCGCCCAGCAGGCTGCCCAGAATCAATTGACTCTGGTCTTCGCTCAAATCGTAATGCTTGGCGGCGACTAGCACTTCGTCGCCCACTTGCAGTTCACCCGCACGCCGTTCGCCGTGGGGAGTAAAAATCACATGATTAGCGGTACAGGTCAGTTTGCGCCGCCCGGAACCACCGCCCGCCGCCGCCTCGAAATAAAGCCATTCCTCGGTTGCGCCATTGCGGAACCATTTGACCACCGGACGTGGTTCGATGCGACCAGTCACGGGATCCATGGACAGAACTTCGACCAGTCGTTTTTGATTGACGATCTTGCCAATCTTCTCGGTCGAACCGTCAGCCAGAACGACCCGTGCGCCATAATCGAAGCAGCCAAACATGACACCGATCTTCATCCTGATTTGATTGATAAAAATCACCAGGGTATTGGATCGTTTGATGTTGGCGGTGAGCTTGCGCAGGGCTTGGCTCATCAGCCGGGCGTGCAGGCCGACATGGGAATCGCCCATGTCGCCCTCGATTTCGGCCTTGGGCGTGAGCGCCGCCACCGAGTCGATCACCACCGTGTCCACCGCGCTGGAGCGCACCAGCATGTCGGTGATTTCCAGCGCCTGGTCGCCAGTGTCGGGCTGCGACACCAGCAGATCGTCCACATTGACGCCCAGCTTGGCGGCGTAGATCGGATCCAGCGCGTGTTCGGCGTCGATGAAGGCCGCGCAGCCGCCCAGCCGCTGGGTTTCGGCGATTACCTGCAGAGCCAGCGTGGTTTTGCCGGAAGATTCGGGACCGTAGATTTCGGTCACCCGCCCGCGCGGCAGGCCGCCGATGCCCAGCGCGATGTCCAGCCCCAGCGATCCGGTCGAAACCGTCATCACGTCGCGAGCCACGCTGGTATCGCCCAGCCGCATGACCGCGCCCTTGCCGAACTGACGTTCGATCTGGGTCAGCGCCCCGGCGAGCGCCTTTTTCTTGTTGTCGTCCATTCCACAAACCCCCTCTTTAGGATGGCAAAACCGGGCGATCAGATCGGAACCGGTTGTTTTCATCGATTGTTCCACAGAACCAGTGGGTTAACCTAGCCCCGGCCAGCGGCGCAGCACCTGATAGCGCGTACCGCCCTCCTCCCGGAGCGATTCGACCAGGGCCACGTCGTGGACCGGCCAGCGCACCGGCGCGACCGGCGGTTGGGCGGGCGCGGGTCCGGGAAACTGGCGGGCCAGGGTGATGTGGGCCTGGAACGCCCGCCGCTCCGGGGTGAAGCCGCAGCCACGCAACCGCCGGTGCAAAGCGGCCACCCGCTCGTACAGTTCCGGCGGGGTGCGGCTGGAGCCCAGCCACAGGATGCGCGGTTGCGGCCAGTAGCCGTAGCGATCCAGGGTCAACTCCAGTTCCAGCGCCGGCCAGTCTGCCAGCGCAGCTTCGTAATCGGCCAGGCGGGCGGCATCGGTGGCGCCCAGAAACACCAGGGTCAGATGCAGATGGTCATCGCGCACCCGCCGCCGACCGGCGATGTTCGCCGCCAATTCGGCCAGTTGCCGGCGCTCGACCTCCTCCGGCCACAGCGCCAGAAACAGTCGCCGTGGCGCGTTAGTGTTGGAGGGCGAAGACATCCAGCACCCCTTGCAGGGCGGCGGCGACCGATTCCAGGCGAACCTCGTCGCGGTTACCGACGAAATGCCGGCATTCAGCGCGGGTCGGGCCATCCCGCAACGCCCAGACCAGGTAGACCGTGCCGACCGGTTTGTCCGGACTACCCCCGTCGGGACCGGCGATGCCGCTGACCGCCAGGACGAGATCAGCGCGGCTGCGCGCCAGGGCGCCGGCCGCCATTTCGGCCACGACTTCGGCGCTGACCGCGCCATGGTCGGCGATGGTCGCGTCCCGCACGCCCAGCAGCTCGCCCTTGGCGGCGTTGCTGTAGGTGACAAAACCCCGGTCGAACCAGCCGGAGCTGCCCGGTACGTCGGTGACGACCTTGGCGATCCAGCCGCCGGTGCAGGACTCGGCGATGGCCAGGGTTCGGTTGCGGGTACGCAGAGCGATGCCTACTTGCGTAGCGAGTTCATAGAGATTCTGATGTGCGGGACTCGATGGCACGGTGGTCTCCCTGCTGAGCGGATGTTGGAAAAAGCTTCGGTTTGGGAACGGCATGACCGAACAGTACTATAGTGCATAACGATAACCAGCGGCATTTTGGCATGAAACCGAAGCTGTTGCTGACTGGCAACCCCGCATGACCACGATGAACGATGATACCCAGGATTTATCCCAGCACACCCCGATGATGCAGCAGTATCTGCGCATCAAGGCCGAGCATCCCGGCATCCTGCTGTTCTACCGGATGGGAGATTTCTACGAGCTGTTTTACGACGACGCCCGCCGCGCCGCCGAACTGCTCAACATCACCCTGACCACCCGTGGCCAGTCCGCCGGCGCGCCGATCCCGATGGCTGGCGTCCCGTTCCACGCGGTGGAAAATTACCTGGCCCGGCTGGTCAAGCTCGGCTTGTCGGTGGCGATCTGCGAACAACTCGGCGATCCCGCCACCAGCAAGGGGCCGGTGGAGCGGCGGGTGGTGCGGATCGTCACGCCCGGTACCCTGACCGACGAGGCATTGCTGGACGAGCGCCGCGACACGCTGTTGGTCGCCCTGCATCAGGCCAAGCACGGTTACGGGCTGGCCTATCTGGATTTGAGCGGTGGCCGGTTTACCATCGCGCAAGTCCATGGCGAGACGGCACTGCTCAACGAACTGGAACGGCTGAAACCGGCCGAGTTGCTGATCAGCGAGGAGTTCAGCCCGCCCGATGCCTGGCGCCAGCATCCCGGCCTGCGCCGACAGGCGCCGTGGCATTTCGATCATGACAGCGCCACGCGCGCCCTGTGCGCTCAGTTCGGCGTGCGCAATCTGGACGGCTTCGGCTGCGCCGATCAGCCGGTTGCGGTGGCCGCCGCCGGTTGTTTGCTGCAATACGTCAAGGACACCCAGCGCAGCGCCCTGCCGCACCTGACCGGCTTGCGGGTCGAACGCCACGAGGACAGCGTAATCCTGGACGCCGCCAGCCGCCGCAACCTGGAACTGGAATACAGCCTGAGCGGTCGCCACGAACATACGCTGATTGGCATTCTCGACCGCTGCGTGACGCCGATGGGCGGCCGACTGCTGCGGCGCTGGACCCACCGGCCGCTGCGGGATCGGGTCGCGCTCGGTCAGCGCCAGGACAGCCTGCGGCAACTGCTGGACAACGGCGGTTACGAATACCTGCGCGGCCTGTTGCGCGGCACCGGCGACGTGGAACGGATTCTGGCGCGAGTGGCGCTGAAATCGGCCCGGCCGCGCGATCTGGTCGCTCTGGCCGATGCGCTGGCTCGCCTGCCCGGCGTGCAGCAGTTTCTGGGTTTGCTGGATGCCATGCTGCTGCGCGATCTCGCCCGCCGCGCCGGGATGCATCCCGAAGTCTGCGAGCTGCTGAAGCGGGCCATCATCGCCAATCCACCGCAAACCCTGCGCGATGGCGGCGTGATCGCCCCCGGCTACGACGCCGAACTCGACGACTTGCGCAACCTGAGCGAGCACGCCGACCAGTATTTGGTGGAATTGGAAGCACGGGAACGCCAGCGCACCGGCATCAACAACCTCAAGGTCGGTTTCAACCGGGTCCACGGCTATTACATCGAAGTCACCCGCGCCCAATCGCAGGCGGTGCCGGCCGATTATCTCCGCCGCCAAACCCTCAAGGGCGCGGAGCGCTACACCATCCCCGAATTGCAGGAATTCGAGCATAAGGCGTTGCGCGCCCAGGAACAGGCTTTAGCGCGGGAAAAAGCCTTGTACGACGCCCTGCTGGAACGCTTGATCGCTCGCTTGCCCGTGCTGCAGGCCAGCGCCGCCGCCCTGGCGGAACTGGACGTACTCGCCAACCTGGCCGAACGCGCCGCCGCGCTGCGCTGGAACCCGCCGGAACTGGTGGCCGAGCCGGGCATCGCCATCCACGCCGGGCGGCATCCTGTGGTCGAACAAGTGCTGGAAGAGGCTTTCACGCCCAACGACCTGACGCTGGAATCCGAACGCCGGCGGATGCTGATCGTCACCGGCCCGAACGCCGGCGGCAAGTCCACGCTGATGCGCCAGACCGCCCTGATCGTACTGTTGGCCCATCTGGGCAGCTTCGTCCCTGCCGAACGGGCGGTGATCGGACCGATTGATCGGATTTTCACCCGCATCGGCGCTTCCGACGATCTGGCCACCGGCCGTTCTACCTTCATGGTGGAAATGAGCGAGGCCGCCAACATCCTGCACAACGCCACGCCGCACAGCCTGGTGCTCATTGATGAGATCGGCCGCGGCACCAGCACCTTCGACGGGCTGGCGCTGGCCTGGGCCTGCGCCGCGCATCTGGCTAGTACGGTGCGCGCCTTCACGCTGTTTGCCACCCATTATTTCGAGTTGACCCGTCTGCCGGACGAGCAGTCCGGCATCGCCAATGTCCATCTCGACGCGGTGGAACACGGCGACGCCCTCGTGTTCCTGCACCGGGTCCAGGACGGGCCAGCCAGCCGCAGTTATGGCCTGCAAGTGGCGGCGCTGGCCGGAGTGCCGCCGGTGGTGATCCAGCAGGCCCGCCAGCGCTTGCGACTGCTGGAACGGCAGATGTTGCGACGGGAATTGCCGGGGCGGTCGGCGGCGGCCTCTCCACAATTGTCGCTGTTCGGCGAGCCCGCGCACCCGGCGATTGCCGCGCTGGCCGATCTCGACCCGGAGGCGCTGTCCCCGGAACAGGCGCTGGCCGAACTCAAGCGGCTGAAAAAGCTAAGCGGTTCGTGATGTTAAGATTCATCTGACGCTGGGAGCATATGCTCGGGGGAGGTGCAACCTGAAAACGGATAGCGTGTTTTACCGGCTATTCCAACGCTTGCCGGAACTGGTGTTCGAGCTGGCGGGATGGCCGGCGCCCGATATGGCGGGTTATCGGTTCCGGTCGGAGGAGATCAAACAAACGGCGTTCCGCCTGGATGGAGTATTGGCGCCGCCAGCGGAAGCGACCGAACGACCGATGGTGTTTGTCGAGGTGCAGTATCAGCCCGATGACCGGTTCTATCGCCGGTTCTTCGCGGAGATTTTTCTATATCTGTACCTGCATCCGCCCGCGCATCCCTGGCAGGCGGTGGTGATTTATCCAGAGCGTCGGGTGGAGCGGGACGCCGGCCAGCATTACGCGGCGCTGCTGGCTATCCCACAGGTGCGGCGGGTGTATCTGGAGGATTTCCGCCAGCCGGCGCCGTCCAGTTTGGGGTTGCGACTGTTGCAACTCCTGATTGGCGAGCCGGCACAGGCCATTTCACAGGCGCAGGCGCTGGTGCAACCGACGACGCCCGATCAACGGAGAACGGCGGCATGGACAGAATTGGTGGATTTGGTGGAAACCCTGCTGGTGTACCGGCTACCGAAACTTAGCCGCGAGGAGATTCGTGCGATGTTGAACTTGGTTGACGTAGATCTGAAACAAACCCGGTTTTATCAGGAAGTGTTTGCCGAAGGCATTCAGGAAGGCCGCCAGGAAGGCCGCCAGGAAGGCCGCCAGGAAGGCCGCCAGGAAGAAAGTACATCGTTGATATTACGGTTATTACGGCGACGCTTTGGCGTGGTGGATGCCGTTAATGTGGCGCGTATTCAGCGGTTGTCGCTGGCGCAAGCCGAGGCGTTGGCGGAAGCGTTATTGGATTTCCAGAGTCCAGCCGATTTGGCGGCTTGGCTGGCGGAGCACGAAAGCGGTAACTCCTGACCGTTCGGCGGCATCCGGGCAAAGCGGTTGGTGGTCGCGTGCCGTACCTCATCTATGTCCACGAGGTCGATTTTTCCGTGGTTGGCTTGTTCTACGCGGGAATTTCGGCTAATCCTTACTGATTAATATTCATTCCCGGCAAGTTCACCCGGTTAAAGTCATCATCACGAGGAGAGGAGCATTTGATGAACGCATTCAGTCGCAATGTCCTGAGCGCCGCGGTCGGCGCGGCCATCCTGGGTCTCGGCGGTTTGGCGCACGCCGAGGACGCCATCAAGATCGCCGTGGCTGGCCCCATTACCGGTCCGGTCGCCCAGTACGGCGACATGCAGATGAGCGGCGCCAAGATGGCGGTCGAACAGATCAACGCCAAGGGCGGCGTCAACGGCAAGAAGCTGGAAGCGGTACTGATCGACGACGTGTGCGAACCCAAGCAGGCGGTGGCCGTCGCCAACCAGATCGTCAACCAGAAGATCAAGTATGTGGTCGGCCACCTGTGTTCCGGCTCCACCCAGCCCGCCTCCAAGCTGTACGAGGAGGAAGGCGTCCTGATGATCACCCCGGCCGCCACCAACCCCGCCATCACCCAGCAGGGCTACAAAATGGTGTTCCGCACCATCGGCACCGACGACCAGCAGGGACCGACCGCCGGCCGGTACATCGCCGGGACGGTCAAACCCAAGAAGCTGGCGATCATTCACGACAAGCAGCAATACGGCGAGGGCATCGCCAAGGAAGTGGACAAGACCGTCAAGGCCGCCGGGATCACGCCGGTGCTGTTCGAAGGCATCAGCAAAGGCCAGACCGACTTCTCCGCCCTGATCACCAAGATGAAGAAGGATGGGGTGGATTTCGTCTACTACGGCGGCTATCACCCCGAACTGGGCCTGCTGCTGCGACAATCGAAGGAGCAGGGCTTCACCGCCAAGTACATGGGGCCGGAAGGCGTCGGCAACAAGGACATCAGCGCCATCGCCGGTCCAGCCTCGGAAGGTTTGCTGGTCACGCTGCCCGCCGATTTTAGCACCGACCCCGCCAACGCTGACCTGGTCAAGGCGTTCAAGGACAAGAACCAGGATGCCAGCGGGCCATTCGTGATGCCGGCCTACGCCGCGGTGCAGATCATCACCGACGCGATCAAGGGCGCCAAGACCGAGGATCCGGTCAAGCTGGCCGAGTACATCCGCAAGAACAGCTTCCAGACCCCGATCGGCAAGGTCGCCTTCAAGGACAACGGCGACCTGAAGGAATTTGAGTTCGTCATCTTCACCTGGCACGCC
>WBZP01003418.1_pt1 | contig 17234 bp, 19 predicted proteins | sample 5204301 | NCBI WGS metagenome assembly WBZP01 (sample SAMN12412401, study PRJNA552823) | activated sludge metagenome | isolation source: activated sludge from nitrification reactor of wastewater treatment plant... | place: USA: Pennsylvania | collected 2017
ACACCTTGCCACTTTTCTAATCTCAAAAAGTAACCGTAAGGGGGTATGAGCAAACGCTCACCCCCTTCTTTGTTTCTGCACCATTCGGATATAACAATGTTTTACTGGAGTTCAAGTTTTATACAAAAAAGAGCGAGAAATTTGACTTTAAGAAACTGTATCATTAAAATATATAATATTTATTTATATCATTAATATATCATTATGAATACATTAGAAATTTTAGAACAAGAATGAGGTAAAGATAAAGTAAAGGCAAATGCTGAATCTGTTGATACTGGTGCTCAAATAAACAAGATATTAAGTAAGTTAAAAGAAAAATGAACGCAAACAAATGGCAATAAGCACGCTGATGATCAAGGGAGAGAAACTTCATACTATTCCGTTGAATTAGACAAAGGTTGAGAGAAACCAGTTTTTCACTCATACTCAAAAAATCGACTATCGTTCCAAAGTAATGAGGAATCCGAGTTGGGCATAGAAGATAATTGAAAAGTATATATCCTAAAATATCATATACTTAAAGACTATAAGCGAAAAGACCCAAACGACCATAGCAAGTGATTTGATTTTTCAGAAAACTGAGTAGAAGAGGAAAGTATTACTAATTATTTGGAAGTTATAGCATACTCAGAAAAAAATTGATATCATGAAACCGTAACTAAAACAATATGATGAGATAATTTTACCAATAGCCTTGAATATAAAACATTCATAAATATTTTAAATAAAAAACTTGGTATTAAATAGTTGAATCGTACGATACAAAAAAACAACGTGTAAACAGTGTTTTCCTTGTACCTTTGTGCGTCCTTATTTGATTTTGAAGTCTGGCATAATCACGATGACTACCTGGCTTCTTTTTTTGGCTTGACAGTGTATAAGATCAGAAACGAGCGTTCTTGAATTTATACAGCAAAAAGGTAAAATATATGAGCATGCGAAAGAGGCTTAGTTTTTGGCTGGTGGACTTTTGAGAATGTGCCATAATCAGGCGATATATAACCTGATTAAAATCTGAAAACGGACACCCGGGAGGTAGAGTGCCGATACCGCTCACAATTCATAAGTGCTCCCAGGGGTTTCCCACGGGTTGCACTTTTTCAAGGTACCAGACTTACCATATAAAAAAACAGCCCCTTAAACTACTGACAGCAAGGGACTATGTAGGAAGGTGCGAAGATTGATCTATCATACAACAGCATATTAACTTTTTTACAATTCAAGTCAATATACCTTATGAGAGAATGGACACCATACCTCAGAGTATCTACCCAAGAGCAGAGAAAATCCGGGTTAGGTATCGAGGCACAAAGGGAGATCATCAGACACTACGCAAGTGTCGAGGGTGTCGCCATCGGCGTTGAGTTCGTTGAGTACGAGAGCGGAAAGGATACCGATAACAGGCCAGTTCTACAACAAGCCATCGAGCATTGCCAAGCAACCGGGAGCATCTTAGTGGTGGCCAAACTGGATAGGTTGAGCCGTGACGTGGAACACATTTTCAGAATGATTAAGGCATTGGGTGACCGCTTCAAATCGTGTGACCTCCCAAGTTCAGACAGTCTAACCCTTTCCATCTTTGCCGGCCTTGCTCAACGTGAAAGAGAGATCATCAGCATAAGAACACGCCAAGCATTGAAAGCAAAAAAGGAGCAAGGTAGTAAACTTGGAAAGCCTGAAAACTTTAGTATTGACGGCAGGAAGGCAGGAGCGTTGGCAGTAAAAGATAGGGCTAAAAATCACCCAAGCAACACCAGAGCAACCACACTCATTGAACATTGTAGAGGTAAAGGAATGTCGTTTGGGGAGATAGCCAATGAGTTAAATAAGAACGGTTTTAAGACCGTAACCGGGAAGGAATACCAAAGGGCAACCGTAAAACTGCTTTGGGATAGGAGCAATAACATTCGGAAGCCAGGAACAATACCTGACGATTGAAGCGAAGAGGACACATAAAACAGTTGAATTGAAAAAAGTAGTCTAACTTATTGTTTATCAATATTTTTGATTGTAGGCGACTACTTTTTAATTTTAGGTTTAAACCAATCTTTGAGTATGAGCATACAGCACGAGCTGAAAAGGAAATTACAGACGCTGATTTATCCATCAGAAACAAAATACTTGGACGAAAAAAACAGCATCTACTTGGGAACTACAAGGCTTAGGGACGTACCTGGGCAAGTGGATGAATTTTTCAGATTGTGGTTTATAAGATTCAATAATCTGACGAAGTGGTTTTTCTTTTTAAGAGAGTTTATTGAAGGTTGGTGGAGGAACCGCAGGTTCATAAGTTTCTTGGAGTATCAAGATGTGTACAAAGATAAGATGGTCAAAGACGGAACGGAGATACAGAAAAGGTATCCCGTTTACAAGATGTTAGGCATTGCCAGCGAGAGCCACAGGCAAAGGTTTATAAACAGTTACCCGAATGGGTTGGATGGTTATTTTCACTTGATGAAAACCAAAAACACTGACCTCTGGAGCCTGTTCCATAATAGGCATACCGTTAGACTACCCTTTAGCGAATCCGAAAAACATACCTACGTTTTGGGCGGAACGGGGAGCGGTAAAAGCGAACTTTTAAAGCACTTGATTTTGCAGGACATTGGAAAGGGTGAAAAGTGTGTGATTGTCATTGAACCGAATGGCGACCTATCCGAACAGATCGTAAAACAGCGAGGGATACCACCTGAAAGATTGATTTACATTGATTGTAGCCTCCCTCCCCACACCCCTTCCCTAAACCCTTTTGAACTGGTTGATTCATCACATGGCTTGGAATTAGAAAAGCAAAGTCAGATTATCAGAATTGCCTTGCAACAAATTTTTCAAGGTGACGGCCAGCCCCTCACCTTGCAGATGCAGTCAATCTTGGAACCTTGTTTGGAGATCGTAGCAGAGCAAAGGGGAACCCTTAAAGACTTACAAAGGTTTATGCTTGCTGGAGCAAATGACGACCTACTGGAGGCTGGAAAAGCATCGCCCAAACATGGGGAATTTTTTCAGCGAAAGTTTAATGATACCAATATCAACTCATCGCGTCAGGGTGTCTATCAAAAGTTGATGAACCTCCTCAATATGACAACCTTTACCGACTTCTTTTGTGGCGAAACTACGATTGACCTTGAAAGAGCAGTTGCCGAAAAAAAGGTTATCGTTTTCAATTTGAGTAAAGGTAAGTTGGGAGATTTAGCGAGTTCCTATATCGGTAGGATGCTCACAGCAATTATACAAAATATCATCTTCCAAAGGGCAAACATCAAGGAAGAGGACAGAACACCCGTTTCCATATTCATTGATGAGTTTCAAGACTTCATCAATGAAAGTGCCGAACAAATGTTTGTTCAAGGAAGGAAGTATAAAGTTAGCCTTACCGTAGCCTCACAAGTTGTCGGCCAAAAAATGAGTACCGAAATGACGAAGATCGTTTTAGGAAATACCAATGTAAAGTTTGTTGGTATGAATGGATACGAAACGCTAAGGGTTATGAGTAAAGAAACCTATACCGAGGTTGAAGAACTTAAAACCCTGAGCGTTGGGGAGTTCTTTTGCAGAATCGGTAACGGTGAAGGCTTCATTCTCAAAGTACCGGAAAAACACCTCAAATGGAAAACGTGCATAAGTGAAACAGACTGGGAAGTACAGATGAAACATCAGATTCAGAAATACTACAAGGTAAGACCTGAACACGGGAGCGGTAGCCCCGCCACCCCTACCCTACCCCATCCAAAAGATCACGAACGGAAGGAGAAAAAGAAAAAGAGACGAAACAAAGAAAACAAACAAAGTCCAAAGGAGGCGAATACCATACCACCCGAAACGAAGCGGGTAGAGGAAGTACGAGAGCCACAAGAACCACCAAAAGAAGTAGAACAAAAGCCAATAATTCGACCTCAACCGCAAGAACCAAACCGAGAACCGGAACCACAGCGACCGAGCAAGAAAAAATTTACACCTAAGTACAAGTAATGATTGTTGTTTCGCCAATTCAGGAAAAAATACTGACCAGTTTGGGAAAGTATAAGTTTTTAACCTCACAGCAGGCGTTGACGCTGGTGGGGAACAAAAGTATTCAGACTATTTATAATGAAGTAAGAGCCTTGAGGGAAAGAGGTTTTCTTGATTCCGTGATTTATGGAGGGGTATCGAAAACGGGAACCCTTGCGAAATTACACTACCTCACACCCAAAGGAGCAAAGGTTGTAGCAGACATCGAGAGCCTCATTTTGGATAAGGTGAAGTTTCCAAAGTCAACGAATACACTGGTAAAAAATGACTTCTTTCATAGGATATATACCATTGATTTAATGATAGCCTATGATAGGTGGATATATCAAACCGGGCATGATCCACTTTTCTTCGACGTGTACTTTGACAAGACAGGGAGCCAAAGAAGACAGGACGAAGGAGCATTAAAGGGAAAGACGAGGATAGATATAGGAAAGGAAAATTTCATTGACCCGGACGGAATTTTTGCGTATCGTACGATACAAAAAGAACAACTTTGCGTCTTAGAAGTAGCCAATGGACTGGATACCAAAAGGATCGTTCAGCAAATCAGAAACGTAATTTTTGCTTGCTATCAAGGCCACATATCCGAGAAGTATCAAGTAAAGGTTACACCAAAGTTATTGGTAGCCTTTGAGCATCTTTCTACGTTGAAATCAGTTCAGGCAAGGGTAAGGCAGGACGAGTACCTGGACAACTTCGACGGCCTTGAAAACTACCTGTTTTTAGGGGTGCAGTCCGAGGTTAAAGAAGCCTGGCATTCATCGTGGCAGAATATACATGGCAAAAAGGTTCGGATATGGGATCAATGATAATCCTTTGGAGAATCACCATCCGAATCCGATGAGGTCGATTTTCCCATGAAAAACAACAAATACACTACAAAGGCGATAACAGCAACTATCCACATCGTAGTAAAAGGATGTTTTTCAATCCATTCAAAAATCAACATCAAAAGAAGGGTTCCGCCAATGACTAAACCTTTGTAAAAGTCAAACCGTGAATCTGAACTTGATTTTTCTTCACTCATAAATTTTAACTCATGGAAAGGACAAAAGTAGTACTTATCGTTGGTTTAGCACTCATTGCGATGCTACCTATTGTTTGCTGGCTTGATAAGCCGAGCAAAAAGACTGATTCGGTCGAACTCACCGAGCAGGAAAAAGAGGAAAAGGAAAGAGAAAAGGCACAAGAGGAGGAACGACGTATTGAAAGAGAAAAAGAGAAAAAGGAGGAGGCAAAGCGAGAAGCCTACCGAGCCAATATGGCGTTAAAAGGAGATTTGGTTGAAAAACTAAAAGCCGTACTTGGGAGCGAGTGGGATGGAGTACCAGAGGTAGAGCATAATGGGAGTATCGAAATCACGCGAAAAAAAGGGGATGGTCTTGAAATATGCAAGTTCCATGTTACAGGCGTAACCGCAACCCAAAAAGATGGGTATATCATTTTAAATGGTGCAATTACCCGCTATGTTACTGATGAAAACAATAATGAATATGTTCCTATTTCAAGTTTGAAAGTTTCAAGGAATCCAGCCCTTCCCGGTCTTTTGGAAAAGTTCAGAACAGCCGTAATGGAGGGAGAATAATACACATATTTTCAGTATTTACACATTTTTTCAGTACTTTTTCAGTATATATCGTGCAACCTCTCTACTTTTGTGGTTTATAAAAAACGGGTGCTGGTCAGCTCGCGACTGTCCAACACCCTATCGTTTAACTTGTAAACTACAACAAAAGTATGGAAAACATCAGAGTTCCAGACAAAAATGCCTTTGAAGAACGAGCAAAGGCATTCGCAGACAGCAAATTGGGCAGACGACTTGCCCGTAAATTCACCCCTAAACCCTACGAAAAAAAACGGCGGGGCTTGTATATCACCGCCTGGGTAGGGTCGTTTTTTTGTAACATGGTGGCTATCATTACCGGAAGCACCTTTGTTTTTACCTACGCTTATGGCCTACTTGCAAAAGTACCCGAACCGATGCTTTGGGCCGTCCTTCTTTCAGGTATCATATTGATAGGAATTGAAGCCCTCAAACAGTTACTTGTTCCTGACCTCTTTCAGGACTGGTTTCAGTATGGATGGAAAACCTCTTATTTCCTTCAAGTTATCGGTATTGTTATCCTGATTGGAACAAGTACCGCTTTCAACTACTTTGGAGGTTTTGACTTTGCTGGTGCCGTATCCACTCCCCCGGAGATGACAAAAGCGGAATTGAAAAACGCCGACGATGTACGCCGGGAGTATCAGCCCAAAATTGATAAGGCAGAAAAAGAAGCGGAACAGTACAGGCAAAACAAACTTTGGAACGGTAAACTAAGTGATGCCAACGGCGTAACCTACGCCAAACTTCTGGAAGATAAGAAAGTACTGGAGCGTCAAATGTTGGCAAAGATTGACAGCGTGGAAGCCTACAACGACCGAGCAAATGCAGGAGTAAAAGCAGAACACGAACGCAAACTACAACAGCATGAGGAAAAAACACAGGTAAAGGGTCGAGGTCTGGCCTTGTTTTCGGTTGTGTGTGAAATTCTGTTTATTGCCTTTTGCTGGTATCGTGAACGCTACGAATACAAGACAGCAACACAATACGCAGAAATGGAACCCGACGAGGAGCCGGAAACACAGACACAAATAAAAGTATTGAACACTCCCCCACCCCAGCAACACAGCAACGGGAACGGAGTAAAAAACGAGACGACACAACGAAGGCCAATAGGATTCCATCAGGGTAACACAACCACAAACCAAACACAGGATCAAGGAGGTGAATTGATTGTGCTTACAAAGAGTTATAAAAACACAGAGTACCTCGACACATTCACCATTGAACACAAAGGGAAACGCTACAAGTTGAGCGATGTAGAGCGGTTTTGCAGGACGTACAGCGACAGATTAAAGCAGTCCGAGCGTGCCGGAGACACAAACACAGCCGAACGGAGAAGAACACAGATGCAGTATTGGGAGAGTAGGAAGCAGGAACTTTTGGCAAAAATTGCACAGGCTGGCCAAGTGCAATAGTGATACAGGAAGCGGGAACAAACACAGTTTCCGCTTCTTTTTTTTTAAATTGTGTTGTTTCGTACGATACAGAAATGATACTGAAATAATGTGTAAATACTGAATTTTTGTGTAAATATAAAAAATTTGACACCTACAAGTTTTAGGGTATAATCGAGTACTTTATTTTTCATTAAAACAAATGCAACATCTTGAATTATTAGAGCAACTTGATGGATACAAGGGGCAAAGTAAAGAAGTACAGGAGCATGATTTCAAAAATGAGTGCTTGGCTACAATACAATCATTGGCACCCCATATTGATGGGGTAGGGAATCTTGTAACAAAAACCATCCAAAAGGGTAATGATAGGGTTTTCATTAGTGCCGGATTCAAAGAATGAAAAACAACGATATTTATTCGCACCATGAACCAAGTAGATTGAACATCCCAATCTGAATCCTGGGTACACGAGGGAGGCAAGAACCCAATCTACTCCTTGATACAGTACAAAAAATGAGAAGGGGTCGAGGACTGAAAAACCATTTATGATAGGTTAGAGATAAAGTCGAAAAAATGACAATCTGATTTTTATAGGACATCACTCAATTTACTCAAGGCAAAGGAATTGGAAGAAACTGATAAGTAGGAGGGACTTACTCCAAAACTTGGGCGGGGAGTTATCCTGCCTTTTTTGCGTTACGATATGGCCGTCTGGAAGGCTACTTGAACTTTGTTTCGTACTACACAAAGCAATATATCAAGTCATTTACTACCTTTACGGCAATTTTCAGTGGATTTTCAACCTAAAAAGGTTAAATCAGTGAAAATTCAGTATTTATTCAGTAAAATTTCAGTATGATTATCAGCGTCACGAATTTAAAGGGTGGGGTAGGGAAGTCAACCATCAGCCAAAACCTTGCGGTTTGGTTTGCCAATCAAGGCAAAAGGGTTTGTATTCTCGATACCGACATGGAACAAAGAACCACCATGAGGTGGGCAGGATTAAGGGACGCTAAACTCCCGGACATTCAAGTATTTGGAGTTGAGGCAGATCAGATTATTAGAACATCTGCAAAACAAGCGGAACTGTACGATGTGGTCATCATTGACGGTACACCGCAGTTAGGAAAGACGGCACTTGCTACCATCATGGCCTCAGATTTGGTTCTGGTGCCACTTACGCCGAGTGCCTTTGATATGTGGAGCTTCGAGAACTTTTTGAGTAAATACAGGGACGTTAAAGACGTTAAGGAAGCCAAAGGCGTTCCTTTCCAGGCGTATATCATCCTGAATAAGTATGCCGGGAAGTCCAACATGGATAAGAATGTAATGGAGGTGATCCAGGACTTTGGTATTAAGGTGATGGATACCACCATAGGCGATAGGGTAGCGTATAGGGAAGGCCCGATCAATGGGGTAGGGGTTATCGAAATGAAGGACAAAAAGGCCGCAGTTGCGGAAATTGAAAGCCTTGGAAAAGAAGTTTCCAAAATTATCAAACATTTACATCAATAATCATCAGACATGAGCAAAAAAGACGAACTCAAAAATAGCCTTAAAGGCAGTTTAAGCACACCACTTTCAGCAGACGACAAGGAAAAAGAACTGGAACTCCTTATGAGTGGTAAAAGCAGTTCTAAGACGACTACAACGGTAGAGGAGGATGAGCCGACTGGCGGAAAGGAAAAAACCCGTGTAACGCTGGATTTGAGTAAACCGCTTGCACGTAAGGTTAAGGCCGAAGCCGCGAACAGGGATCAAACGATGAAAGGTTTCATCGTGGAACTCCTGAACAGATATTTTGATGAGAAAAGCAGTAAATAATACTGAATTTTTCAGTATTTACACATATATTCAGCAAAAAAACATGATATTATGGGCATACTTTTTCAATTTCTTATAGCCTTCGGGGTTGCTTATGTAGTAGGATATTTTATCCAATCCAGAAAGAAAAAAAAGCAAGATCAGAGTAATAAGCAATAATTCAGTATTTACTGAAAAAATATACATATTTTCAGTATTTCAGTATCCACGCGGGGAGGGGGGCGAGCGGAACTGGGGGAGGGGCATACTCTACGCTCCTAACATCAAAATATTGACATAACTGTCATAGGTAGTTTTTTTATTTACAAAAAATAACAACATCAACATCTTTCCCTTTTGTTGTTGTTTTAATTCTTTTAATATCTTTTATATCTTTTAGGGTGGCATAAACACTTGATTACAAGCGGTTTATACGATACAACTATGAGAAAAATAGGAGAAACTATGAGGATTTTGGGAATATCTATGAGAAAAATGGGAGAAACTATGAGGATTTTGGGAGTTAATTATGAGGATTTTGGGACTTGTTTCGCGAAGTATGAGAAATTTAGGAATAATTATGAGGAATTTAGGATTGAATATCAAAAAAACATCTTTATATTTGTCCTAAATTTCTCATAGTTCGGGATGTTGTCCTATTTTGCTCATACATCGTCCCAATTTGCTCATATTACATTACGCGGTAGCCATGACAGTCAAGAAGAAAAAGAACAACAAGGGAATAGTCCTCATTAAGAAGGCAAACAACCTGGTCGAATCCAGATATAAGTTTGATATTTGGGAAACGAGGTTTTTTCTTTCGGTTTTGTCACAAATCCGCAGGGAGGATACTGATTTACAGACGTATAGGATATGGTATAAGGACGTAGTTAAAACCTTTGGGCTAAACTCCAATAGTTCGTATGAACTCCTAAGAGAGGCTTCAAAAGCACTACTTAAAAAGTCGGTGGTTATCAACTATGAGGAAAATGGGATAAAAAGGGAGAAGATGGTAAACCTCATTAGGTCGGTTGACTACCTCAAAGAAGGGCAGGCCCGTGCAGAGCATCAGGAGTATATTGATGTGATCGTAGAACAAAACCTTCAACCTTTCCTCCTCCAGTTGCAGAAAAACTTTACCGCTTATGATTTGAGGAATGTCATAAAACTTGGAGTGTATTCCGTCAGATTATATGAGTTATTGAAGCAGTACGAAAGCATTGGTTCAAGAACCATGAAGATTGAGGAGATGAAAGCGATGTTTCAGGTTGAGGAGCAATATAAACTGTATGCGGACTTTTACAGGTGGGTGATTATCCCGGCAGAAAAGGAGATCAACGAGCATACTGATTTACTGATACAGGCTATTGATAAGATCAAGGAGGGTAGGAGAGTGGTGGCCTTGCGTTTTAAATTTAGAGCAAAAACAGAAGAGGAGTTGAGTAAGGCACGGAGCAACCCGTTTCAAAATACGCTTTTTGATGGATTGCCGGAACCGGAGATTGAAAATGTAGCGGAGGAGGTTGATGAAGTTGCTGAGGTGGTAGAACCAGTAAATGAAGAGCAAACGATCAAGGATGCTATTTTTCTTTCATTCCAAGCGGTTGTTGTGGGTGAATTTGGGGTGTCCCCGACGGTGTTTTTGTCGGAGTTGGAAGGATGCACACAGGAACAAGTGAGCCAGGCTGTTAGGGTAACGGAGAGAGCAAAGAAGGAGGGTAAGGTGAAAAGTCTTTCAGGCTTTTTCATTGAGGCTTTAAGGAATGGATTTACTGACCCAAAGGAAGAATTGGCCAAGAAAAAAGCAAAAGAAGAGGAGCAAAAGGCTAAGGCTATGATTATTCAACAACAGATCGAAGCGATCCAAGATGAACTGGCCGTGGCCGTGAATGAGGGTATTCGAGCGATAACATCCAGCACCCCGGAGGCCACGACCAACGCTATTGAGGCAATGAGAGCGAACCCGGCGATTAGGATTTATATGGATAACAAAGAAAAGGAGTTCGGCAGGTCTTTGGAACTGGAGGACTTTAGAACCGATAAAAGATTGCGGGAATGGGTAAAACATAAAATTATCGAAGCAAACCAAGATATATTCCAGCCTATCTTTGCATCGTACGAAACAAAAATCAATGTCTTGAAAGAGGTATTGAGCCGTCCCCTATAATATATAGGTGTGATGGTCGGATATTTAACCACTCAAAAAAATTGTAACATGGTACTATTTGGATTTACCAAACAAGCCTCAGATAATCATGATCTGATTATTGCTAATAAAGATTTTGCCCTTGAAATATTGGGTAAATACTGGTTTTCATCCAAGGATGTCGCAACGGTGTTTGCTGACGGTAGGGAGATTGACGAATGGAAGCCTGTTAATGAGGGGCAGAAGGAAAACACGGTTCCGCCATCGGTGGACAATATGGGCAAGTTTTAACCTACCTTTGTGGCGTACGAAACAAAACCAATTAACCTCCTCCACGTGGAGGAGGTTGCAAACAACCAACTTTTACTTTTTAAAAGATAGTAATGGCTAAAAAGACACTTATCGTTGAGGGCAGTGAAATAAGCATCCTACAAAGATCGCAAAAGGATGACTATATTTCATTAACCGACATAATGAAAAGGTTTGATGATGAGTTTGCTATTTATTCTTGGATGCGTAACAAGAATACCGTTGAGTTTTTGGGTGTATGGGAACTCTTGCACAACGAGGATTTTAAAGGTAACGAATTCGTTACCTTTAAAAATGAAGCAGGGTCGAATAATTTTAACCTGACACCGAAAAAATGGATTGAAGCGACCGGTGCCATAGGGTTAATCACTAAATCGGGTAAGTACGGCGGGGGAACGTATGCCCACAGGGATATTGCCATACATTTTTGCTCATGGTTAAGCCCCACGTTTCAACTATACTTAGTTAAGGAGTTTCAACGCCTTAAAGAACAAGAAGCACTGGAGCAAAAAGAAATCTCAGATTGGAACCTGAAACGCATTTTGGCAAAGGTGAATTATCGTGTTCACACGGACGCGGTAAAGATGCATTTGATACCTCCCAGGATTGCCGGGACGAACCAAGAGGGGATCGCTTACGCCAGCGAGGCGGATATTTTGAACCTGGCTTTATTTGGTGTAACGGCAAAGCAGTGGCGTGAGGCTAACCCGGAGTTGAAGGGGAATATTAGAGACCATGCAAGTGCCGAACAGTTGCTGGTACTGGTGAACTTGGAGAACCTGAACGCCCACTTTATCAAGGATGGTTTGGCCAAGGATGAACGCCTGGTCAAGTTGAACGAGATTGCCATTTATCAGTTGCAGTTGCTTTCTGTTCCGAAAGGATTACAAGAGGTGAAGCAGTTACCGGGTGTCTAAAAAAACAAAACAAAATATATATGGAAGTGAAAAGTGTTGACACCTCAGAATGGGGGACATTTAAGGATAGCTTGAAAGCACCAATACATGGGTGGTTTACATACCCTGCGGGGTTTTCGTTTAAAGCTGTTCAACATAGTTTTAATACCTATGGTATTGGCTTGGGTAGTACTGTTTATGATCCATTTATGGGTAGCGGTACGACAAACCTGGTTGCTAAAAAAATTGGGATAAATTCTTATGGGGTGGAGGCTCACCCAATGGTCTTTAAAATTGCAAATACTAAACTTAACTGGGATATTGAAAAGAAGGTGATAGTTGATTTTTTGCAAAAACTTGATCTTGAGATTGCTTCCGTTAGGCGGGCATTCCCTAACGATATTGAAGAGAAATTGCGTTCGCAGTTTCCAGAGCTGTTGCTCAAGTGTTACTTGCCTGAAACATTATATGAGCTTTGGTTTATACGGGATTATATTAGAAAATCAGATATTTCAGACATACTAAAAGACTTTCTGGAGGTTGGACTAATCGCATCCCTCCGCATCGTTTCAATTGCGGCCACGGGTTGGCCGTATATAGCGCCAAACAAAATCAAGATTACCTCTCTTTCTAAAAAGGGGTTTGAATCATACCGCGCTCAAGTCCTAAAGATGATAACGGATGTGGAAATAACAAGGAGAGAGGTAAACGGTACAACATCGTTTCATAAAATCTTTCTTGGTGATTCGAGGGATACGACGGGGCAAGTGCCCGATAACTCTGTTGACCATATTTTTACATCACCGCCATATCTTAACAACTTTGACTATGCCGACAGAACGAGGCTTGAAATGTACTTTTTGGGCGAGGCGCAAGGATGGGGGGATATTACGAATAAAATCAGAACAAGACTTATTACTTCCGCAACAACTCAAATATCGAGGACTGACCCTAAGTACAATTTAGACGAATCTTTTAGGGAGACTTGCCCCGATATATGCGCTTTTTTAGATAACGCTGTTAAACAATTGGGGGATCTTCGGAAAGTAAAGGGAGGTAAGAAAAGTTATGATTTAATGGTAATTGGCTACTTTAATGACCTTTTTAAGATACTTAAAGACAACTATCGAGTAATGAAAAAAGGTAGTACAGCAATTTATGTTCTGGGCGATTCCGCCCCATACGGGGTACACATTCCAACAGATGAATTAATAGGACAAATTGCCCAGTGTATTGGATTTAAAGGATACGACATAAATATTCTGCGAACCAGAGGGGATAAATGGAAAGATAACCCACAGCGTCACGGTGTAGCCCTTCGGGAATCAATGGTCATATTTGAAAAATAGTGTTTATGTCAAAAAAGATTATTAGCATGGCAAAGAATATTTTGAACCCTGGGAGTGCTTTAGGAGAAGCAATCGGGGTTTACATGGAGGTAGCTTTAAACAGATACCTGACAGAAATTCTGGAAGACCTTACTTGTCACCTAATTTCAAAAGGGGGGACAAACCAGAAAACAGGAAAGGAGAAAAAACTACTTCTTTATGATAAACACGGCACAGGGTATAATATTGATGCCGTAATAACCGACGAGGATATGAAACCCCTGATACTTGTAGAATATAAGTATATCAGGTATAAGAAACATAATCGGGACAAAGGCAGTTGGGTTTGTACCGCTCACAGCGCCGTGAGAAGGAGATACACCAGTATAAGAAGTTCAATAGCGATACTTGCAGGCAATTGGAGTAAGACTTCACTGACGATGATGGTCAGTCATGATATTAACATTTTTTTGATACCTTTTGACCGAATAACTGAACTGCTTGCAAAACATGGGATTGTGTTTGACTGGGACGAAAAAGACAGAAATACCGCTGTAAGTTCATGGGGGGCTTATGAGGCCCTTTCAGAAGATGAACGTTTAAGAATTGCGGAGGAGATGATTTTGATTATCAAAGATGACTTGAAAAGAGCGATCCTTCAAACGCTTGATGACACGGTCATGCGTGAAGTAAAGAAAATTGTTATTGAGATTCATACAAACTTGGGAGAAGTATTGACATTTGAATTTTCAGATGCAGAAGAAGCCGTTAAATTTTTGTCAGATTTTGGCTTGGACGATATACTTAATCCTGATGACGCAATAGCGATATTTGATGGTGCTCCATCTGGAGAGGATGGTGAGATATTAACTTTTGAAGATGAGTAAGGTGTGGATACTGATTACTTACATGGTTTTGTATAGTACGATACAAAATTGAAAATCAGATTATTTTCGCTATAACCATACGGCACTAAAATTCATTGTCGTATGAGTAAAAAAAGAACAGCATTGGCAAGCACACCAACGCAAGAACAGTTCCAGGCATTTAACGATGCCTACCAGTACTTTAACCGCGAGTTATTCGGTGGCCAACTCGCAGGGTGTATCCTCAACTTTTCAAGAAAGAGCGGTACACACGGATTCGTGGCACCAAGACGCTGGAAGAGAGCGGATGAGGAGGGTTTTTCAACCCATGAATTGAGCCTGACCCCGCAGACATTGTACCGGGAGCCAATTTTGGTTTTCAGTACTCTCGTTCACGAACAGTGCCACATTTGGCAGATTGACCTGGGGAATCCATCACGAGGCGGATACCACAATAAAGAGTGGGCCGACAAGATGGAGGAAGTTGGGCTGATGCCCAGCGATACGGGCGAGCCGGGCGGGAAAAAGACCGGCCAGCACATGACCCACTACATCATTCCCGGAGGGAGGTATGAACAGGCATTCAACAAAATGCCGGAGCGTTATAAACTCCCTTTCGTGTCGCTCGATGGCCACCTACTGAAAGCACAACTTACTGGTGTTCCTGGACTGACAACAGGCAAGCCCGGAGAGCCAGAACCCGGTGGAGTTGTGGCACCCAAAAGCAAGGATAAGGTAAAATATTCCTGCCCCGGATGCTCAATCAATGTATGGGGTAAGCCTGGACTAAAACTACGTTGCGAAGATTGCAGTCAAACCCTCACGCCAAACGAAAAGTAAGTGAATAGCGGTTTTCTGGTTGTCCAGGATACCGCTTTCTTATAAAAGAAAAGCGGTACACCCGGAGGGCATACCGCTTTGGACAAACCAACTGGAAAACTATCGCTTACCCTTCTTTGGAGCCGGGTGTTTGATAGTTTCCACGGTTGTCGTGTTGGGACGTTGCTTTGCTTTTTCAACAGGGATAAACTGCCCGTTTTTAGCATCGCGTCCGATTTTGGTGGTCTTGCCTTTGTTACTCATAGTTTAAAAATTTTATTGAGAGAATAACACCGTTTTAGGTGCTTTAAGTTCCTATAAAGATACAAACTTTTTGTGTAAAGTAGAAAAACATTTTGTATCTTTGTGAATTATTTTAATGGAGCGAATGACGACACTAAACATAAAAATTAACCTGCCTTTATCGCTTTGCGAGTTTGCTATTCGCAATGAGTTTTTTGCCCCTCTTAGGTTATATATTTATTTAAAAACCGTATCAGCAGGTCAGATAAGGCTTGATAATGCTACCAAAATGAGTGTCGCTAATGCCTTGGGTATAGGGGTTAAAACGGTGGGTAATCAGTTACAAAAACTACAAGAAAGAAATTGGGTTGGCCACAATGCAAAGTCAGGATATTATTTTGTGAGAGGGTTTGATAAGGTTCGGGATTTGGAGCATTTGAGAGGTCGAAGAGGTGTTTGGCTGGATGTTTCCAAAGATATTCAGCAAAAGAAAAGATTTCACGCGTTTGTTGTAGGAGCCGTTATTGGGCAACTTACAAACGTAAGTAAATATAAGGCAAAAAAAGAGCAAGAAGGGCGTGAGCCAGAGCACACTAAGGGGAGTTCTAATCACCGCTTGCGTCCTTCGCTTTCTTCTTTTTATCCGGTTTCCTGTCATGCCTTGTCTCATATTCTGGGCATTTCAATATCTACTGCATCCGAGTATAAAGCACAGGCACAGGAATATGGATATATTCAGGTAGAGAAAAAAATGGTTCGACTGCCACTAACTGGAAACACAAAAGATCACGATGCTAATTTAGCACCGATCTACAAAGCAAGCCACCCGGACATTGCTCATAAAGTAAGAATAATAAAAGGAAAAGTTTACCTCCAAGAGGCCGATCATGCAATGGCTTGTATGAATTATACGAAAAAATGGAGACCTCGGGCCAAATAAATAAAAGAGGTATCCTTCTCCCTAAAAAAAGGAATCCCCTTTATAATACCCCTTATATATGTTTCGGCGTTTTTCTTAGCCCTCCAATCAGTAATCAATTAGGGATTTTTGTTTCGTTAATACTTCAAGTTCAAAGAAATCTTCGTTGAATTTCTGGCTACTTTCAGAAAACCATTTACAGTAAGCTCCCCTATCTTCAATTGAGTTGATGGTCATGGCTGGTCATCCTGACTTTAATGTAACAACATCTCCTTGTTTAAAATTAGACATGATTTTAGATTAAGTAATAATACTTAGTGTAATACTACAAACGGCTTAAAGTGTGACAAATGCCCGTAATCCTTTACCTTTGTGATGCCTTAAAAGGCATTTTTATTTTTTCAGTTTTTACCATGCACTATTTCAATGACGACCATTTGGCAACCCTCAGAAACATAGGGAGCCAGGAATGAGTAAGTGATCCTTTTATCGTCTGTATGTTTTCAGATCCTACGATCAACCGGAAACGGTACGTTAGTGGATTTGACGAGGAGAGAGAGGTTTTCACTGCTTATCTCACTACCCCGGATTTTTCTGAATGGTGAATTTTTGGATTCCTTGAAATTAGCAACTTTTTGGGAATTATTGGTTTTGTAAATTGAAGTTATGAATTAAAGAAGTGAACCTGAGAGGGATTTTCTTACCCATCTTCATTTACGCTTTGCCGTTTTTCTGAACTGAAAATTTAACCACAAAGGGGAGCATGAACAGACGTTCACTCCCCTTTACTTTTGGTTGCACAAGAAGCAAAAGCCACACATTACCAATAAGGTATTGGCCCCGCCACGAGGACGGGGCCAAAATTTCATTCTCGTTTAGAATAAAATC
>WBZP01003419.1_pt1 | contig 17230 bp, 15 predicted proteins | sample 5204301 | NCBI WGS metagenome assembly WBZP01 (sample SAMN12412401, study PRJNA552823) | activated sludge metagenome | isolation source: activated sludge from nitrification reactor of wastewater treatment plant... | place: USA: Pennsylvania | collected 2017
TGGAGATATTTGGTTTAAAAAAGCCGTTGCCCACGATGATCATAGCCAGTGAAATGAACATGGCCATGTTTCCCGGGATGGCCAGGCAAATGTAGCCGGCGGCCATCAGGCTTCCGCCCAGGAAAATCGATTTAAGGTAACCGAGATAGCGGTCGGCGATCAACCCACCGATAAAAGGGGTGAGGTAAACGAGGGCAATGAAACTACCGACAATGTCGGCCCCAACTGCCTGGGAAAAGCCCTTGCCACCGGTCGTGGTATCGATCATATACAACAGGAGGATCCCTACCATCAGGTAATAGGCAAATCGCTCCCACATTTCCGTGAAAAACAAGACATATAATGCCTTGGGGTGTTTACCGGCTTTTACGGTTTGGTTCATATCAGTTGGTTTTTGTATGTAACTGGGTTTAATGCCTCAAAATAGTGAAAATTGACTAATCAGCAGCAAAACAGTCGGTTCCCTTCTGAACACAGTTATCACCGTCAGTAAAAAATATATGGTATTCCTCTCAGGCTCTTCTATTTTCGCAATGGAAATTTAGTAACCCTCTAACCTCAGGCATGAATATTCTCTTGATCGGATCAGGTGGCCGGGAACATACCCTGGCCTGGAAAATGACGCAAAGTCCGCTTTGCGACAAACTGTTTATCGCTCCGGGAAACGCAGGAACTGCCAGGCATGGCACCAACCTGTCCATCATCCCCACCGATTTCGAAAAACTGCATAAGGCCATTGTTGATCATAATATCCTGATGCTGGTTGTTGGCCCGGAAGAACCACTGGTCAATGGTATTGTAGATTATTTTCGCAGCCGCGAAGAAACGAAAGACCTCTTTATCATCGGCCCTTCACAGGCAGCGGCCCAACTGGAAGGCAGTAAGAGTTTTGCAAAGGCCTTTATGCAGCGTCATGGTATTCCCACCGCTGCGTACCGGGAGTTTACTGAAGAGAATTTTACGGAAGGTTCTGCCTATGTCAGGCAACACAAACTGCCGGTTGTATTAAAGGCCGATGGTCTGGCCGCCGGCAAAGGTGTACTGATCTGCCAGCACCACCTGGAAGCATTGGCTGAATTTGAGTTGATGATCCTCCGTTCCAAATTCGGGGAAGCGGGAAAAAGGGTGGTGGTGGAGGAATTCCTTACCGGGATCGAAATGAGCGTCTTTGTACTGACCGATGGCAGGAACTATATCATGCTGCCGGAGGCAAAAGATTACAAGCGTGTAGGCGAAGGCGATACGGGCCTTAACACAGGCGGCATGGGCGCCGTAAGCCCTTTGCCGTTCTTCGATGAAACACTACGGCAAAAAGTGATCACGCGCATCATTGAACCAACGATTAAGGGTATACGAAGTGAGGGGATGGATTACCTGGGTTTTATTTTCTTCGGACTTATTGTATGCAACGGGGAGCCTCTCGTGATTGAGTATAATTGCCGCATGGGCGATCCGGAAACAGAGGTTGTCATCCCCCGCCTGCAAAACGACCTGGTGGAACTTTTTATCTCTGCTGCCCGCGGCCGCCTGGGCGATATGGCCGCATCCATAGATCCTCGTGCAGCCGCCACCGTTGTAGCCGTCAGCGGCGGTTACCCGGGGGAATATAAAAAGGGGCTGCCGATCAATGGCCTCGATCAGGAAGCGCTGGAAGGGTGTATGATTTTCCAGGCCGGAACAAAGGACGATCATGGAACGATCCTCACCAACGGGGGCCGCGTACTGGCAGTCACGGCATTTGGGGAAGATATCCGCGAGGCATCCGAACTCTCCCAGTATATGATCGAACAACTGCACTTCGACGACATGTATTACCGCTCTGATATCGGGTTTGAATTTCGGGGACAATAAACCGTTTGTGGAAATAACTGTCAGGCATAGACGAAAAATAAATCCCATTTGCCGCCGGACGTAACGCCTCCCGGAAAACTAAATAAATTAGCAATTGACGGGTCCGTTCAAACCGGCACAGGGCCTTATTTCACCCCGTAAGAAATAAATATGCGCCCGTTGTTAAATCCAATATTTTACATCAACTTTGCCAACATTGACTACTGACCCCCTTTATCTGATTATCATATGGGAATCTTTAATTTTTTCACCCAGGAAATCGCCATTGACCTGGGTACGGCCAATACGCTGATCATCCACAACGACGAAGTGGTGGTTAACGAACCGTCGATCGTGGCATTGGACCGGAACAATCCTAAAAACCTGCTGGCTGTCGGTAAGAAGGCCCTGATGATGCATGAAAAGACCCATGAAAGCATCCGTACCGTTCGACCCCTCAGGGATGGTGTAATCGCCGATTTTAATGCCGCCGAACTCATGATACGGGAAATGATCAAAATGATCTATCCCAAAAAACCCCTGTTTGCACCCAGCTGGCGCATGATGATCTGTATCCCCAGCAGCATTACCGAAGTGGAAAAACGCGCCGTACGCGATTCTGCCGAACAGGCCGGGGCCAAAGAGGTTTACCTGATTCATGAACCGATGGCCGCAGCCCTGGGTATCGGGATCGATGTGGAAGAACCGGTAGGTAATATGATCATCGACATCGGTGGCGGAACCACCGGGATCACGGTGATCGCCCTGGCAGGTATCGTCTGCGATCAAAGCATTCGTATTGCAGGAGATGAATTCACAGCCGATATCATGGAAGCCCTCCGCCGATACCATAGCCTGCTGATCGGTGAACGTACCGCCGAACAGATCAAAATCCAGGTTGGCGCAGCCATGAAAGACCTTGATAATCCGCCGGACGATATACCGGTAAATGGTCGCGACCTTGTAACCGGGATCCCCAAACAGGTCATGGTCAGCTACCAGGAAGTGGCCGAAGCCCTCGATAAAAGTATTTTCAAAATCGAAGAAGCCATCCTCAAAGCACTGGAAACAACCCCTCCCGAACTGGCCGCTGATATTTACCGCCGCGGACTCTACATCACCGGAGGAGGAGCATTGTTACGCGGACTGGACAAAAGGTTGACCAATAAGATCAAATTACCGGTGCATGTGGCCGACGACCCGCTGAAAAGTGTGGTTCGTGGTACCGGCATCGCCCTGAAGAACTACGACCGGTTCCCCTTTGTCATGAGGTAAACTGTCTCGGCGTCTTGGCCGCTAACAGCCGGATTATAATATCCACCCCCAAATGCCTGTAGCCGTTGCGTAATATCTTTCTATTCATCCGTCGCTATTTCAACTTCCTGTTGTTCCTGATACTGCAGGTATTGAGCATCTATTTTATTGTCAGTTACAGCCACTACCACCACGCGGCATTTGGAAACATGGCCAACCGTATTACCGGCAAGGTAAATACCAGGTATAGCCAGATCGAACAGTATTTCCACCTTCGTAAAACCAATGATTCCCTGGTCAGGGCAAATGAGCGTTTGTATAATATGCTGAAAGCCGATTTTGAGTTGCCCGATTCGGTGCCCGTTACCGTCATCGATACCATCAGAATAGACTCGCTGTTGCAATACAGAAGCGTCACTTATATTCATGCCCGTGTGATATCCAACTCAGTGTCCACTCAGAACAATTACATCGTTCTGTCGAGGGGATCAAAAAACGGGTTGCGGGAAGGAATGGGAGTTGTTGATCCCAATCATCATGTGGTTGGTATCATCACCGAAGTGACCAACGATTATGCAGTGGTCATGAGCATCCTGCATAAAGACAGCCATATCAGCGGGAAACTGTTGAAAGGGGGAACCGTGGGAACCCTGAATTGGGACGGCAAGGAACCCAACCTCGTAACACTTGTCAATATTCCCAAAAGTGCCAAGATAGCCAAAGGAGATTCCGTCATTACCAGTGGTTTCAGTACGACATTCCCCAAGGGTATGCTCATTGGCAGGGTGGAAGGCGTGTATACCGATCCCAGTTCCAACTATTATAAAGTCAAATTATTTACCGCTGCAAATTTTTACAACCTGCAGTATGTATATGCCATTGATAACAAACACCAGGAACCTGTTACACAGCTACTGGATAAACTGAAAAAGCAACCCTGACCGGATGACATCATCCGACAACTATGAGCAACCTGATCAAATATACCGTCCGGTTCATCTTATTTATCCTGTTCCAGGTCTATGTACTGGATAAGGTTCACTTGCACCAGATGGTCACACCATATATCTATTTTCTGTTCATCCTCTGGCTGCCCTTTAAAATGAACAGGAGTGGCCAGTTGCTGTTGGCATTCCTGCTCGGTTTCACGCTCGACAGTTTCCGGCATCACCCCGGCTTTCATGCTGCGGCCTGTGTGTTGGTAGCATATGTACGCCCCTTCCTGGTCAACCTGCTGATCCCGCAGGAAGGAGCCGAAACCAACTATGAAGAACCTTCCTTTAAAAGTATGGGCGGCATCATGCCTTATATGATCTATGCCGGAGTGCTCAGTTTCCTGCATAATGCCTGGCTTTTTCTTTTGGAAGCCTGGCAATTCGGAGACGGCTGGTATTTCGTGGTCAAAACCGTACTGACTACCGCCATATGCCTGCTCATGATCCTGATCACCGAGTTTTTATTTTCCCGGAAACAAAAATTCAGAACGAATACCGCTTAATTGGTTAATTTAAACAGGGAATCTAACAGTACGGTATGGAATTTGAAAATCATTAGATCTATCTGTATTCATTTGGATCTGTAGAAGACAGGAAAACCTATATGCCTGCATTTAACCAGTCAAGAAAAAATATCATCCGCCTGGCTTTCGTGGCCCTTTTTGTAGTGATCATCGCACGTCTCCTGACCCTGCAGGTGATCACCAGCAAATATCGCATCCTCGCGGATGACCAGGGCATATTCCGAAAAGTGGTGTATCCCGATCGTGGGATCGTTTACGACCGGAAGGGCAAGGCTATCCTCCAAAATACCATCATATACGACCTCATGGTCATTCCCGGCAAGATCAGGGGTACTGATACGGCGGCGCTATGTAATATCCTCGGCATCGATACGGCAGATTTCAGGAAAAGGATCATCTCCGCCATCATCAAGAATAAAAGCTACCGGCCATCCGTATTCGAACCATTACTGACCGATGAAAAAATGGCCAAGCTGAATGAAAACATGTACAAGTTTGCCCCGGGTTATTTTCTGCAGGAAAGGCCAGTGCGGGATTATCCATTTGATGCGGGCGGTAATATCCTGGGGTACTTATCGGAAGTTGACAGCAATTTTCTCAAACGACATCCCGATGAAGGTTACCAGCCGGGCGATTATGCCGGTAAGGCGGGCATTGAACGGACGTATGAAAAGGTGCTGATGGGGCAGCGTGGAATTGAATTTTATAAAAGGGATAATAAGAACCGGTTGATCGGTCGACTCGAAAATGGCATGTATGACACCACCGCCATTGCCGGGCAGAATATGCACACTTCGATTGATATTGAGTTGCAGGCATTGGGAGAAAAACTGATGGAGAATAAGATCGGATCTGTGGTGGCCGTGGACCCCCGCACCGGCGGGATCCTTTGCATGGTGAGCAGCCCCACGTACAAACCCAGGTTATTAACGGGATCCGACAGAAAAAAACACTATGCTGAACTCCTGCTGAACCCCGCTCTTCCCCTCCTGAACCGCACGGTCAGCGCCACCTATTCTCCCGGATCAACTTTTAAAACACTCCAGGCCCTGGTCGGTTTGCACGAAGGGGTGATCACCACTTCAACCACGGTCAGTTGCGGCGGAGCCTTCTATGGTTGTGGCAGCGGAAAACCCATGCGGTGCCTGGATGTGGGTACTTTTGATCTACGTCATGCCATCACCGTGTCAGACAATACCTACTTCGCCGTGGTCATGCAACGGGTGATCAATAATCCTTTATATCCTAGCATAGACTCCAGCTTGTCTAAGTGGAACAGTTACATGAACGGATTTGGGCTTGGCCACCGGCTGGGCGTGGATGTGCCTTCTGAAAAAGGAGGCATGATACCTTCTCCCGCATTTTTCGATAAGGTGTACGGAAAAGGGCGTTGGAATTACTGTAATTTTCGTTCGGTGAGTATCGGACAGGGTGAAGTGACGGTAACGCCGCTTCAGGTAGCCAATGAAATGGCATATATCGCCAACAAAGGCTGGTATTATACACCGCACCTGGTAGATTCGATTGAGGGGGGGGATAAGTTTGATTTATTATCTAAGTATAAAGTCAAACATCGTGTCTTCGATATACCGGACAGTGTGTTTGAAGCTGTACACGATGGGATGCAAATGGTGGTGGAAAGAGGAACGGGTATCAATGCCAAAGTGCCTGGGATCAATATCTGCGGTAAAACAGGTACGGTGGAAAATTATATCGGAACCGTGAAGCAACCGAACCATGCTTTCTTCTGCGGCTTTGCACCCAGGGAAAACCCCAGGATCGCGATCATGTGCGTGGTGGAAAATTCAGGCCGCTTCGGAGGTACGTATGCCGCACCTATCGTGGGGTTGATGATCGAAAAATACCTGAATGATTCCATAGCAGGTAAAGAAAGGCAGGCCAAAGTGGAAAAGATGCAGAACCTGAACCTGATCCCGCAACGTATTTATCAGGCCATGCGCCGCCAGGATTCACTCATGCATGCCAGGGATTCCGCTTACCTGATCGCAAAAGGATACATTAAAATTGTCAGGGATACCATCGGCCTTGAAACGGAAGATGATACTGAAGCATTGGATAAACTGAAAAAAGATAAGGATAAAAAGCCCTTACCCGTTAGCGATAGTTTGACCAATAAAGCGGATGCCTTGTTGCCCAAAGAAAACAGGAAGCCTTCGCCGGTCAGGGATTCCATCAATTATTGAAAGTACCGTCTGATAAAATACTATGTACCAGAATAAACCCGATGTTCTTAAAGGAAAAGACTGGATGCTGATATGGCTCTACGCCATCATCGTCTGCATCGGGCTGGTCTCGATTTTTTCGGTTGAATATAAAAGTAATGACGATTTTTTCGGTTCGCTTTTTGAGTTCAAGAAGAATTACAGTAAGCAGTTCCTGTACCTGATGATCTCCGTGGTGGTGGCAATTTTTATCCTGCTGACAGACAGTAAGTTCTTTACCGCCACCGCCAACCTGTTTTATATTTTTGGCGTTCTTCTGATGATATCCACTTTTGTGATCGGCAAAACGGTCAATGGTTCAAAAAGCTGGATCCCGCTTGGGTTCATGAACCTCCAGCCGGTGGAAACCTGTAAGATATTTACGGCATTGGCCCTGGCCAAGTACCTCTCGCGCAACGATACCGATTTTACCAGGCCACGTTCTCAAATGATCGCAGCCGGGTTGTGCTTTTTGCCCGTCGTGTTTTCCATCCTGCAAAATGAAACCGGTCTTGCACTGGTGTACTTTTCTTTCCTGCTGCCCATGTATCGCGAGGGTCTTCCTCCGGGGTATCTCATAGTGGGTGCGTCGCTCGGGGTCTTGCTCGTCATAACCCTTCTCTTCCCTCCCCAAACCCTGATCATTGTAATGACCATCGTTGTGGCTCTTGTCATGTATGGCTTAAAGAGAAGGATCCGCAGGAACAAAGGGATCATTGCTCTCATTATGGGTATTTGGCTCGCCTGTGTTTTATTCGTTGGGGTAGCCGTTCCGTTTATGTTCAGGCATGTGTTCCAGAAATACCAGGCCGACAGAATTTTCAGCCTCGTTGGCCGCGATAATCCGTTTGTTGTGGATTCAACCGCCGCCGCCGTAACAGTTACGCCCAATTCCAAGAAAGCCAAGGATGATAAAGAGAATTATAATGTCAAGCAATCTAAAATAGCCATCGGTTCGGGGGGCTTGCTGGGGAAGGGGTTTCTCAAAGGCACGCAAACACAGGGAGAATTTGTTCCTGAACAACATACCGATTTTATCTTTACATCGCTCGGGGAGAGTTTTGGGTTTATTGGCAGCACGGTGCTGATGTTGCTGTACCTGTTTTTGCTCCTGCGCATTGTCAATATTGCGGAAAGGCAGCGAAGTACTTTCAGCAGGGTGTATGCTTATGCCGTGGCCGGCATCATATTTTTTCATGTGGCCATCAATATTTGTATGACGATCGGGCTGGCTCCGGTTATCGGGATCACACTCCCTTTAATGAGTTACGGGGGATCCTCATTACTGACATTTACCATACTCTTATCTATCCTGGTCAAATTGGATGCCGACAGGCAAATGATTTTGAGGTAATAGCCAGATGAGATATCCGACATTTTACCGGTTTGTTCAATGGTAGAATGAAAGTGCCGCATAACTCTAATTTTAACTTTGAACCTTAAATTTTCAATCTTCTGATGACCATCATTCCTCTTAGTGAAGGCAGTTTTACCATCGACCACAGTAAAGTATTCGTGCCGTTCGATAAGGAAAAGGATGAACTGCAGCAAAGGCCATCCGGGAGCCTGTTGGTGGAAATACAGCCTTTTCTGGTCATCACACGCCGCGATATCCTGTTGTTTGATACCGGACTGGGTTTTGTAGAAGATGATGGGGAGATGCAGATCATTAAGAATGTGCGAAGGCATGGTATCGATCCGCAGGACATAACCAAGGTCTTGTTAAGCCACCTGCACCGCGATCACGCAGGCGGGATCAAAGAAAAGGATCTGTCTGGCCATACCGGCAAACTGAGTTTTCCCAATGCACGTTATTATGTCAATTCAGCTGAATGGAAATTGGCAAGTCAGTATCCCGGTAAATCATATGATCCGGAGGCTTATGACATACTGCAGTCTTCCGGCCAAATGGTCGCATTGGAAGAATCAGGCAGCATTGATGGATATATAACCTATTTGGAAAGCGGCGCCCATTCGCCTCATCATACCGTTTTCTGGATCAGGGAAGAAGATCATGTTGTGTTTTTTGGCGGCGATGTCGCCCCTCAACTTCAACAAATGAAAAACCGTTTTGTAGCCAAATATGATTTTGATGGAAAGAAAAGTATGGAGTACCGGGGAAGATGGTGGCAACAGGGTCAGGAAGAACACTGGACATTTCTCTTTTACCATGATATAAAATCACCCAGTGTCAGCCTCTAAAAAAAAGAGGCCTGCCCTAGACAGAGCTGGCCGTTGCTAACCTATGAAAAACACCTAATACAAAAATATAGGAAAAAATATTGATGAGCTCTTTCTAATTTGAATTTTATATTACCTCTTTAGCGTATTGCCATATTTCCAAAAAAAATCCCTTTCCTGTGGGAAAGGGATGATTACGAATATCTTCTTAGTTGATTAGCGGGGCTCCTGTTGACCATTTCCACCTCTTCTGAACGGCCTGTTGTTACCATTTTCCATTCTTTGCTGCCGTATTTTTTTTAGCCGATCGATCATCTGTTTGCGGAACTCATTGTCTTTACGATAAAATTCGTCCGTACGTGCCGGTCCCAATACTTTTGAAAAACGGTCCTGGTATTTTTTTTTGATATCCAACATCGCTTGTTGCCTGTCCAGTTCATCCATTTCCTTCCTTAAGCCCTTCATTTCATTTTCGTATTGCGAATGGATTGGCCAGAAGCGTTGTGCCTCTTCTTCGGTAAATTTCAGTTCTTTGGTCATGAAAGCCACATACAGGGCCTGGATCTTTTGTTCCCGTTTGGATTCATCTAATGGGGGTTGCTGCTGTGCAAAGCCGGCACCTGCCATAAGCATTGCGATCAAAGTGGTCAGTATTATCTTTTTCATCACCGGTCCTTTATTTTTCTGGTTCAATTTATGAATTAATTCTGAGCCGTTTGTGAAATATGCAGATCTTTCATCAGGCGGTCGAGGGTTTGGTCATCATAGATGTATTCATCCGCGTCGGGAAGTTCTGTTTCATCTGATAAAGAAGCCATCAGCGCCGTATTAACATCCTGGCCGTTCGATTGCAGGTATTGCGTGATCTCTTCATCTGTGACTGAATTCATGACCTGGTCGAAAGCATTTTCCTGTAAAATCTTACTGGCTTCCGCTACCACAACCGGGGAAGAAGTTTCAATCGGGTCATTCGCGTTATTTAACACGGAAAATAAGCTGAGGCCCAGTATGCCGGTCAGGCAGGCTGCCAGGGCATACCGGAAGAAAGAGGACGTTCTGTTGAACCCGACCACTTTTGCCTGCCTGGGTAACTGGCTCACGACCTGGTCCGGTAACTGATCAAAGTAACCATCTGGTACGGAGAAAACATTGTTCCTGGAAATGCCGGCAAGAACGGAAGATTCTTCTTCCCGCCTGATTCGATCAAGGATCAAACCGGGCAGGCTTTCAAAGTAACCTTCGGGGACAGCAAGGTCTTTTTTCTCTAAATTATTGATATTCAGAAGAATGTTTGTAGTGAGACTGTCAAAATAACCTTCAGGAGCAGTAAAAACGTTGACTTTGGGCATACCGGCAATCGTAGGACTGATCCCATGTAATTCGTCATGTATGGATTGATCTGGTAGCATAGGTTTTTTTGACAGGGAGCCGTTATGATGGTTTAATGGTTCAGGATAAAATCCTCTATTTTCTTTACTGCGTGATGATAGCTTGCTTTCAGGGCGCCTTCGCTGGTTTCCAAAACCCGGCTCATCTCTTCGTATGGCATTTCCTCAAAATAGCGCAGGTTGAATACGGCACGTTGTTTTTCCGGCAGCCGTTGAATGGCCATTTGCAGTTTCCATTCCAGTTTGTTGCCGTCAAAATGCTTGTCGGCTTTCAGTTTATATTCCAATCCCGTATCCTCATCGCTGATCGACAGGGAACTTCTTTTTTTCTGCTGTTCCAGGTAAGTCAGGCTTTCATTGGTGGCTATCCTGTATAACCAGGTGTATAGCTGGCTGTCTTCACGGAAGTTGTCGAGGTTTTTCCAAACCTTGATGAACAAGTTTTGCAAAACGTCATTGGCGTCTTCATGTTCAACCACCATTCTCCGGATATGCCAGTATAATTTTTCCTGGTATTTCCGGATGATTTGGGTGAACGCAGCTTCCCTGGTCGATTCATTCCTGAATTGATGCAGTAATTCTTTATCGTCGGTGTTTGGGGCCATACTGTACAATCGGTCACGAAAATATAAAAACCAATCGTATGATTGGTTTTTATCGAATGGGTTTAACTAAGCTTTCATGATCAGCTTTTTCGCGCTATGGCTTTTTCGGCCGCAGCTACAATATTGGCCGCGTCCAGTCCGTATTTCACCAGCAGTTCGGCAGGTTTTCCGCTTTCCCCAAAAGTGTCGTTCGTTCCTATATATTCGATAGGTACGGGCCTGTTTCGGGAAGCTACCTGTGCGATACTGTCACCCAGGCCGCCAATGATATTGTGTTCTTCAGCCGTGACGGCGCAACCGGTCTTATTCAGGGAGGCCAATACGGCTTCCTGGTCGATCGGTTTAATGGTGTGTATATTGATCAGGTCGGCCCTGATCCCTTTTGCTTCGAGTATTTTGGCGGCTTCAACGGCCAGCCAAACCATATGGCCGCAGGCGAATATGGACACATCGGATCCGTCGTTGAGTTTTTGCGCTTTACCGATCACAAAGTCTTCTTCTTTGGTAAAGATGGGCCATACCGGACGCCCAAAACGCAGGTAAACCGGTCCTTCAAAATTGGCAACAGCCTTGGTGGCGGCTTTGGTCTGGTTATAATCTGCCGGTACGATAACGGTCATACCCGGTAACATTTTCATCATGCCAATATCTTCCAGTATCTGGTGGGTGGCGCCGTCTTCCCCGAGGGTCAGTCCCGCATGCGATGCACAGATCTTCACATTTTTTCCGCTGTATGCGATACTTTGGCGTATCTGGTCATATACGCGGCCGGTGGAGAAATTGGCAAACGTAGTGGTAAATGGGATCTTGCCTCCGATAGTCAGTCCCGCTGCCACACCCATCATATTTGCCTCCGCGATTCCGCATTGAATGAAGCGTTCAGGAAATTCTTTCATGAACCCGTTCAGTTTCAGTGAACCGGCAAGATCTGCGGTGAGTGCCACGATCCTGTCATTGCTGCGGGCGGCTTCAAGGATACCGTCACCAAACCCGCTACGGGTATCTTTATTTCCTGTTACCTGGATATCAGCTAGCATGTGTATGTTTTTGGATGATTGATAAATCAGTTTAATCGCGGGTCGGTACTGCTGAAAAGATTTTTTTCAGCGAGTAATTTCTGTTCCCAGCTCCAGGCCGTGCGCATCATATCTTCCAGGTTGTATTGCGGGTTCCATCCCAGTATTTTCCTGGCTTTTTCATTATTGGCATAAATGGCCACCACATCACCCGGACGCCGTCCTGATAAGGCATAGTTTAATTTCTTCCCGCTGACTTTTTCAAAGGCATTGATCACCTCCAGGACGGTATAGCCATTTCCTGTGCCCAGGTTGAAAATTTCGCAGTTCGACTCGTTCTTTCCTGCCAGTAAATAGTCAAGAGCCAGCGTGTGTGCATGGGCTATATCTGATACATGGATATAATCCCGTAAACAGCTTCCGTCGCGTGTCGGGTAGTCATTGCCGTAGACCTGCATTTGGGGCAATATGCCAATGGCTGTTTGGGTAATGGCCGGAACCAGGTTGGCAGGCCTTCCGATGGGCATTTCACCAATCTGATTGGAAGGATGGGCGCCAACCGGGTTGAAATAGCGAAGGAGGATAGACTGCACCTTATTGCTGTTCACTGTCTGGCGCACGATCTGTTCTCCCATCTGTTTGGTAAAACCATACGGCGATTCCGCTTCTTTCGTCACCGTTTCTTCTGTTACCGGGATATTATCGGGGTTGCCGTACACGGTGCAGGAAGAGGAAAAGACAAAATGCGGAATATTAAATGATTCGGCACAGCGAAGAATATTGATGAGCGACATCAGGTTGTTCTCAAAATACATCAAAGGCTTTTCGACGGATTCGCCCACTGCTTTATAAGCTGCAAAGTGTATGATGCCTGCGATGTCGGGGTTTTCCTGGAAGATGGCATGGGTGTCATCAAAAACACAAAGGTCGACTTTGTAATTTTTCACCTTAATGCCAGTGATCCTTTCCACCCCGTCGAGCATGCCGGGATGACTTTTGCTGTTATTGTCAACCGAAATAACCGAATATCCGTTTTCGAGGAGGTCTACGATCGTATGGGAGCCGATATACCCGCAACCGCCGGTAACCAGGATTTTTTTCATGGCACAAAGAAAATGAAAAAAAAGGTAAGCACATATAACCTTGCGGTATTTATGTTGGCAGTATCATATGCCGCCCGATCGGGAATAAAAAACTGATTCATGCGTTGCGGAGAATGCATGTTCAACCGCTTTTCCTGGCCGATCATGCTAACGGCGTGACAGGCCGGTTACAGGATCGCATGCAGCAGATAGAAGGTCAGTGCAGACAACAGGCCACTAATGGGGATGGTCAGAATCCAGGCCCAAAGCAGGTTGACGGTAACGCCCCAACGAACAGCCGATAGCCTTTTGGTAGCGCCAACGCCAATAATGGATCCGGTTATGGTATGGGTTGTACTCACGGGGATCTTCAGGGCTTCGGTAACAAACAGGGTTATCGCTCCGGCTGTTTCAGCAGCCACGCCTTCAAAGGGGGTTACCTTGGTGATTTTGGTGCCCATTGTTTTTACGATTTTCCAACCGCCGCTCATGGTGCCGAGCGCGATAGCGGCGTAACAGGCCAGCGGAACCCACCAAACCATATGATCGAGGCTGTACAGGGTGGGGTTATAAGCGATCAGGGCCGCCATGATGATTCCCATGACCTTTTGTGCATCGTTGCCACCATGACCGATACTGAAAGCGGCTGAAGAAACCAGTTGAAGTCTTTTGAACCAGGTATTTGCCCGGTTGGCATTCAGGCTGTTGAGGAAAAGCGTAAATCCTGCCATGATCAGCAGGATACTGGAAAGCAGGATCCATTTGAAATTGGCGGAGAAAAAGATCACCCTGAGCGTATATGATTCAAAATGCGACTTGAGTTTCGACGGATCGGTAACCATGTTGGCAGACAGGAACCAGGCCACCAAAACAAATATGATCAAAGCAATGATCTTAGGCATCCATCCTTTTCGGAATGAGTGGATGAACCATAAGGAAATGATGAAGGCCATGATCATGCCAACAATGGGTGCCAGGAAAATGAAGGATATGGTTTTAAGGATCGGTTCGGAATTGATCGAAGCAAATCCTCCAAATGCAATGGCCGCGCCGGCAAATCCCCCGATCAGTGTGTGGGATGAAGAAGAAGGAATCCCGAACCACCAGGTGACCAGGTTCCAGGTGATCGCTCCTATCAGGCCTGCAAAAATCACGAGCATCATATCATGTCCGCTTACCACATCCGTTTTAACCGTTTTGGCAATGGTGTTGGCAACGCCATGGTCTTTAAAAATGAAAAAGGCCACAAAATTGAACATCGCCGCCCAAAGTACGGCCTGTGCGGGGGTCAGCACCTTGGTGGACACCACTGTGGCAATGGAATTTGCGGCATCGTGGAATCCATTGATGAAATCAAAGATGAGGGCCAGGGCTATGATGATGATCAGCAGGGTCATAATCGTTCATTAAAAGAAATGGGGACCAAATGGTTTAATTATGCGTATTTCACGATGATGGACTCGATCACATTGGCCACATCTTCACATTTATCGGTAACGGTTTCCATGATCTGGTAGATCTCCCTCTTTTTGATGACCTCTTTGGCGTCCACTTCCGTTGCAAATAACCTTTCGATGCTCATATCAAAAATATCGTCTCCCTGGTTTTCTATACTGTTGATGGCCACGAGCGCGTCGGTGATCTGGCGCATGTTTTTCATATTACGCAATTCGGTGACTGCCTTATGTACCTGCACACAACCCAGCGCGATCAGGTCTCCCATTTTTTGGATACCGATATCATTGGGGTCTACATGGTAGAAATTGATCTTCTTCGCCGATGCATAGATGTAATCGGCAATATCGTCCAGCGAGGTGGCCAGGTAATGGATATCTTCCCGGTCGAATGGCGTGATGAAATTTTTACCCAGTTCAGTGAATATGCGGTGGGTGAGTTCATCGTTGACATGTTCCATGTCTTCCACTTCCTTGATCAGCTGACCTCTTTTTTCAAAATCGGGTTCATGGATGATGTCCCTCAGTTTATTACCCATTTTTACCAATACTTCCGATACGTTTTCGAATAGTTGATAAAATACCTTGTCTTTAGGTAAAAATATCTTCAGGATGTTGTTTAAACCGGCCATGGGAGAAAATTTTGGCAAAAGTAATCTTAACCGTTTCGGGCTTGGAGGGAATCAGAATTGATAATAATTTGTTAACATAGAAGTAATATTGGACACCTATATGATTAAATTTACATTAAATCTGGTTGTTGTAAATGAAAAAATTCCTGTTCGTTTTTGTGGTTTTGCTCATGCACCAGTCTGCCTCATCACAATTCCTCATGGATATGGTGGATACGACAACGGAAACGGGTAAGGGCGTCTGGAGCGTTTACAAAAAGTTCGACCATCTTCGTTTTTCAGGGTACATTCAACCGCAATTCCAGGTGGCATCTTCCAAAGGAGCCCATAATTATGAAGGGGGAGATTTTGGGGAGCGGGTGAGTAACCGGTTCATGCTGAGGAGGGCGAGGGTCCGTATAGACTACGTGCATTATTTCAAAGAAGAAAAGCCGGGAATCCAGTTTGTTTTCCAGTTCGATGCCAATGAAAGGAGTTTTACCGTCCGGGATGTGTGGGGCAGGATATTTGAAAACCGTTTCAAGTTGTTTTCCTTTACCACCGGCATGTTTGCCAGGCCATTTGGCTATGAAGTGAACCTGAGCAGTTCCGATCGCGAAAGCCCGGAACGCGGGCGAATGAGCCAGATATTGATGAAGAGCGAAAGAGACCTGGGCGCTATGGCCAGTTTTGATGTGCGAAGGAAAGATCATCCGCTCAAGCATCTGAAGATTGATGCGGGTATTTTTAACGGACAGGGGATCAATGCGGCGGGGGAATTCGATAATAAAAAAGATTTTATCGGACGTATTTCCCTGAAACCCTACACCATTAAAAAGAAAATAATTTTTTCCGCCGGTGCTTCTGTGCTGTTAGGCGGACTGGAGAACAGTACTAAATATTACTATGAAACGGTCCGTTCGGATGGCATGTGGAAGGAGTTGCCGGATTCTTCTGAATCCAATAATGGTCGCGTATCACCCAGGCGCTATTACGGGGCGGATCTGCAGATCAAATTTGCCAACAGGAAGGGATTTACTGAAATAAGGGGTGAATATATTTCCGGTCAGCAAACGGGCACCGCAAAGAGCCCGGAAACACCAGTTGTTTTGCCTACTGCAGCGGAAGGGTTTCACCTGCGCCGGTTCAATGGCGCTTATTTTTATTTTCTGCAACACCTGTTTTCAACGAAGCACCAGTTTCTGTTGAAATATGACTGGTTCGATCCGAATACGAAAGTAAAGGGCCGGGAAATTGGCATGGCCGGATCTAACCTGGGCGCAGCCAACATCCGTTTTAATACACTGGGGGCCGGATATATTTATTATGTCAATGAGAACGTCAAGTTGGTACTCTACTATGCCCGTGTGATGAATGAAAAAACCCAACTGGCAGGCTATGAAAAAGACCTCAACGATGATGTTTTCACTTGCCGCTTACAATTCAGGTTTTAATGCTGGTTTCCCCGGGGCTCACCTGGCGGATGCCATCCCTTCAACATATAACTTTCTTCAGCCATGCTGATCAATCATGACTGCATTCAGGAGCCGAGTTGTCAATAAACAGATTCACGTATCTGCTAACTGGTAACATTCCCGTAACATACCGGTAATCTTAGCTTAACCTTTCGTTCATTTTGCCATAATACTATAATCGTCTCTTTGCGTCAAATTTAGGGTGCATGAGAAGGATTTTGACATTGATCATAGTAATGGTAAGCTCTCTGACGGTTTTTGCCCAGCAGGGAACACTGGAAGGTAAAGTGACCGACGCGGCCACCGGAAATGTAATAACCGGGGTAACGGTTACCGTTAATGATGAGAATATTCAGGCTTCAACGAACCTCGAAGGCATCTTTGTGATCAGGCTGGCAGCCGGAAAGAAATATACGATCAAGCTCAGTTCAATTGGGTATGCAGCCAAGGAATTGTCGGATATAGAACTCGCGCCCGGCCAGCTGACCCATCTCGATATCAACCTGCAGGGCAAAGCAAAAACAGAATCAGGGGTAACGGTAACATCTACACGCCGAAGGGAAACTACGGCAGCCCTGATCGCTTATCAAAAA
>WBZP01000658.1_pt2 | contig 17225 bp, 19 predicted proteins | sample 5204301 | NCBI WGS metagenome assembly WBZP01 (sample SAMN12412401, study PRJNA552823) | activated sludge metagenome | isolation source: activated sludge from nitrification reactor of wastewater treatment plant... | place: USA: Pennsylvania | collected 2017
CAGAAAACATATTCTGGAGCATCACAATAGGGTATGTTTTAAACATGCCGACGGTTGAGCCGACACCCCCGGTGAATGCTTGGGGTTTGCCTGCCTTGGTATACCTACCAACCGTCTCCGCAACAAACCGGCTCGCTACACGTAGCGCCTCTGCCTCATTATGGCCTTGATCCAGCGCCATTCTATAACGCGCGATAGCACCTACGCCCCGCACAAACTCTTCAGTATACTTTCCCAGAAGCATGATAGCATCTGAGGCGGTCCACTTGCCCAAGTGTGCTTGGACCGTCGGCTGCGCTTCAGACATATGTTGGATATCTATCACATTATTATGTGCCAGCTTTTGCCGTAGCACAGGGTTGTTGAAAAACTCCTTCATCCCTATGCTCATGTACTTCTCGGCGGCCATCGCGTTGCCCATGCCTTTGGCATCCCGCTGAAGCATAGGCCACACATGGCGCGATAGCGAATCAAGGTTTACAAGCGCCCAGCTCACATTGCCAAACCCGAGCGACTTATAGGTGATGAAGTTTTTGGCGCTTTTTATGGTGCCCGTCACCGCTGATGGGTTAAGCCATGTGCCTAGCTTGGTATCTCGAATGACCGACTTAAAGAAAAGCTCATCCCAGGTCGGCTTACCCAAAACGCGATCTACATAACTCTCCAGATACTTCACCTGTGTCGCGCTCAGGTTGGTGCCTTCATCCTTCATCACCTTCTCAACCGCATCTCGCAGCTTGCGGCCCTCGACCGCCTTGGCCGCTTGATTGAAATAGCTGAACAGGACCTTCTCTAGATTCTCAGTCTCGTAGCCTTGAGCATCGCCGCGCTCTAGCAAATGCCGGGCGAAGTCCTTGTAGGACTTGCTGGCATGGAACACTTCATCCATTTGCTCCTTGGTCAGCGCGCCCATCTTATCTAGCTTTGCTTTGATATTGCCGACTTCCTTGGCATCTCGTATCCCGCGATGATCCAAATAGTTAGGATCACTGAAAAACTTAGCTTCGATTTTTGCGCCGGGGTTCTCCTGCTTCAGCTTCCACATCGTTGGCGCGGCTTCGTGCAACGTTGAGAACGATGAACCAACCGTTCGATCTCCAACCTTTGGTATATACTTCTTACCATCCACAAACAACTCAAGCTCGCCATTCCAGACGCGAGGTATATACCCTTTGAGTTTTCCCACGTCTGTGCCGATCTCCTCAAACCACCCACGCGCTTTGTCGAGAGCCTCCCTCACCCCCTCATACATGCGTATTTGATCGGTTGATAGACCGCTCTTTGCCAGCGTCGCACTGTCGAAGTGTTCACCAATTCTGTCGCCGACCACCAACACATCATTTACCTTCTGGCGGTCAGCGGCGGAGCCGGCAAAATACTCATACGCCTTCGTGGGCTTATACGTGCCGTCTTTCTGGACCTGATGATACAGATCATTCATGCGCGTATGCTGAAGATCCTCAAAATCCAACGCGCGATCTGTGATCTTTTTGCCGGTCGGGTTATTTCGCATCGAGAACTGGGGCGTCTCTATGCCGGCGGTGCGAAGCGTCATGTTAACAGGCCCCTCACGGTGCGGTGAGTTCTTCACCTCTACATCATCAGGCAACCCGCGCAGTGTGGTTTTGATCTTCTCATACAAAGGCGTAGGATCCACACCACTATAAAGCTTAAACCCTCGGCCTTCATTCCTAGCGTTGAGCGCGTTCAACAATTGCTCTCTATCACCTCGCGCAATCGTATCACCCGTCACCGGGTCCTTGACGTTATAAGACTTCTCGCCTGGGAAAGGTTCCTTTTCCTCCAACTTATACCCTTGCTTAGCGATGTAGTCTTCCAAACGGACGTTCTCAACCTTCGGCTTCATCGGCGCAACTTTGCGCTCATGTTGCGCTGGCGAAATTGGGGCCGCAGGTGACTGGGGAGGACGGCCAGCCTCCTGCGGCTTGCCTGCTGATAGCGGAGTGGGCGCCCCAGCAGGAACTTCAACCGGTTTGGGTACAGCTCCAACCTCACCCTGCACGGCAGCGATTGGAGCGTCACCTTTTTTTGGTTTCACCTTCACATCATTGGCTTTGACCTTGCCCGCGACAACGTCTTTGAGCAAAGCCTCATGGCCCGCGCGCTGGACTTCATTATCTACCTGCTTCGCCACGTCAATGATTTGGCTAGGCGGAATCGCCTGTGCTTGTTTTGGCGATATCACCTCGACAGGCGGTTGCGGTTTGGGTTGCGGCCTTGGCGTAGGCGCAGCCACCACAGGGCTAGGCGGAGCCGCAGCCTTTGCCACCACGGGAGGCTCTTTTCTAAGCAACTGCTCAATTGGTGTTGTTGAAGGGCCATTACTAACAGGCGCAGCCTGAGCTTGGACTGATCTCGTGGGGACATTTACTTCCTCCTTCATACCCGCCGCATTTGGAGGAGGCGTTCCTTTGTGTTGTTGATACCAAAGCGCGAAGCCTTGCTCGCGAGAGCTTAGCGGCTCACCGCGCTCTGTCTTGGTGCGAACAGATTCCATCAAATCTCTAAACGGCGACACCGGCTTAGGTTCTGGCGGGGGTAATTGCGGAGGCGGCCCACCCATCGGCATGGCAGACCTATCCTCTAGCTGCTTGGCTGGGGCCATCAACTGTTTCAATGGCCCAGACTCTGTACGCACTATCGAGGCATCCACATTATCACGGGTCCCGCCTACATTCGGCGGTGCGGTACTGGGCGGCACGCCGCCATTCTGGCTGCCAGCTGAGCCGGTTGAGCCTACGCCAGTCTTAGACGCAAAGCGCCCAAGCAAGCTGCTCAGCCCACCGCCCAACAACATCGATGTGACAAGGCCTTCATCTGCTACTGGCTCATCATTGGCCCGCCGTTCGACCGCATGTAACGTGCCTGAATACGCTGCGCCTTTGGCAAAGTCACCCAGCAAGTTACCTTTAGGCGCCAGCTTAGAAGGCATCGGCAACGGCACAGCCATTTGGCCTAGAGTCTCTGCCACCACCGGCCCAGTCCCGCGTGTATCTACGCCGCGCGATTGGTCATAAGCGGCAACATCTTGTTTTTGCCGATCCATCCCACCCCTAACATAACGCTTATCTGTCAGCAAGCTTTCGATTGCCCTAAACGGTGCCGATACCAATTCATTCTTACCTTGCTCTATGTGCTTCAGCGCGCTAACAGGCTGCTGCACGGCATAATCAAACGTATCGCCGACACCTTTTTTGACTCGATCCCAAAAGCTTGGCCCCTCATCCACCGGCGCAGTCGCCTGCTGTGGATTCTGGGGCGTCATGTACTTTTGGTTATAGTGATTCTGGTAATTGGCCGGCATGTGCGGGGAGTTGAGCATCCCCCGCAGGCTGCCGTCAATTTGATTGGCCTCATGATCCAACAAAGTAATGCGGTTGCGTACAGCGTGGGGCACGTTTTGCATGTTCCCAAACTGTTCCGCCAACCCCGCGCGCTCCGCGTCAATTTCCTTACGCCGAGCGTGGGCCTGTTCTACCAACGAATCCACTTCAGCATAATCATCTTCAAGCATAGCTATCTCCTAGTACATTCCAGGATTGGGCTTTTTAACAAAAGGCTTTTGCCGCGCGTGACCAAACTGCGGAGTGGTACCTCCTGCCTGTGGCTTGGGCTGTTGCGCCGCCATCTGCGCATATGCCCCAGGTGCACCATCAGGGCTGTCTCCAAACACCTTGCCCGGCACACGCATTGCCGGCGCAGGCGCTGGGTTCATCCCACCTGAATAAGCTTCTTGCACCGCTTGAGGATTCGGTGCTGCGGGCCGCGCAGGCGCCATCGACTTCATACCTGCGGCGCGATCATCCATCTGTTGCGCGAGCGACTTGTTGGCAACGCCTGCAGCAGGCTGTTGATACAACGATCCCGTGGCTTGGTTTTGGCGGAACGACTGGCGCGATTGATCCGTCACGGTTGAATCCGCAACCGCCCGATTATCAAACTCCTGCCATTGGTTGATGGCTTGATCTCGCATAGACGACAAATGCTGCACCCGCGCGGCTACCGCCCTAGGTATCACCGCCGCGTTGCCGTACTGGCGCTCTAAATCTAGGAGTTCGTTGTGAAGATCCAAAGCACGCTGTCGAAAGGACTCCGCTCCACCGCGCGCGTTTGGTGCGTTGCCTAGATACAAATCACTTGAGCCTCCTGCAGGCGCCGCAGGCTGTGCAGGGTTAGCCGACATCATTTCATCATATTGCATTTTTTAGATCTCCTTTCTTACAACGGCTGCTTAGGTTGTTTCATGCCCGTCACCGAATTATCTGCACCAAGCAAACTCGACACGGCAGAGTTACCGCCAAAGATATTCCTTGTATTGGTGGTATGCTGCGCCGATTCATCCTGTTCACGTTGATCCATATACATATTATGATACGCGCCTTGCATCGCGTGATCTTGTGCTTGCAACGCCCTGGCCAGTCGCGGGCTAGATGACATCAACCCAGCGCCGACGCCTTGCAACCCTACACCGGCAGCCCGCAACATGCCAGGTGCGCCGCCTTGGGCTTCATCGCCCTCAACGCCTTCGCCTTGCCCCTTGCCAAAACCTTTGAATGCTCCCAACAAATCAGCGTAACCCATCACAAACCTCCTTGTTATTTCTTGCCTCCGCCCGCCACACTTGCCGCCGCATTGACCAATTGACCTGTGAAGTTTAGACCCATCCCCACACCGCCAAGCATTTGATCTTGTCCAGCAATCTTACGCTGGGTATTGATCTGGTGCATACCTTGGACAAACTCATTCTGCTGGCCCATTGATGTAGTGCCTGCACCACTACGCGCACCAAGTTTGGTATCTGCGCCAGCAATGTTGGCCTTGATAACTGGGTCTTGATTTTGGCCAAACCGTTCATTGGCCTGCTGCGTTTCTGCCAATCGGCCTTGATACTGCGCGAGCTTCTGTTGAACCGCTTGGTTTTGGGCTTCCAACATATTGCGGCCCAGCTCCCGCTTTGTATCTCGCGCAAGCAACGTACGTTGGTACGCCTCAGGCTCACTGCCCGCTACGCCGGTTCCATTATCAGCGGAGCTCCCCTGGCTGATGATCCCGCGCCTGTTCATATCCTCAAGAATCCCGCGGTCCATGTTGCTATAATCTTCCATCAGCCGCTCATACGCCGGGGCATAAGCGCGCGTCATGTAGGCTTCATCGACGTTGTTGAGATCCTCACCCCGCGCGTGAAGAGCTTGCATCTCACGATCTACGTTAGCATCTGCCGCCGCGCCGCGCTGTGATTGCTCGGCCAAGAACGCCCTTTCTTCAGGCGTCATGTCCGCTGACATACGGCCCAGCCGTATACCTTCATTCGCTTGGACCTGCATCTGCCGCGCGTCAGCGTTGTCGGCAAACTCTGTGCGCAGGCCATACTCATAGTTTGGATCCTTCGCAAGCAAATCTGCATAAGTCGCCATTTACGACCCCCCTTCCAAAATAACAACCGGCTCGACAACAGGTTCAATAACAGGTTCAACCACTGGAACTGGTTCAGGCACTAGCTCTGCGATCGGCTCAACCACTGGTTCTGGTGTTGGCACAGGCGGTTCAGGCATCACAACCACTGGCGGTGCAGGCACAGGCTCTGGCACCGGTTCTGGTGCTGGCGGCGGTGGTGGATCCAACAACAGCAACACCTCGCTCATCTTGGCAGCGTTGGCCGTCATCAACATCACGTTGATCTCATCTCGCTGGGCCTGCTCAAACTCTGCCAGCTTGTTGGCAAAGAAGTTCTGTGCATAGGTTTGCAGCTCAATGATCGGCCCCGTCCCAAAAGCGTTCATTCCTGCGAATTCTTGATCTGTCAACTGCACAATCAACTGCTTGTTAGGTATGTCTACCGTGATATTCACAGCAACCTCACAACTTAATGATATAAGCCATAACCAAGAAGGGATCCATCACATTATGTGACCCACCGCCACCGGCTGAATCAGTGCTTCCCTCGACGCTGCTAATCGTGCCGCCGACCGGTCCGTTAGACCCACCACTTGTAATCACACCTCCATGAGTGTGGGTCGGCATTTCAGGTATCGTAAGCAAATGGTTTTCCTCACCACCAGTGTTGCCAACTGATCTGGCCGTTAGGCCTGAGCCAGTGCCGCTACCAATAATGTTCCTGCCGCGTGCATCAGGTGTCAAGAAATTAATGTATTCAGAATGCGTCCCTGAGCCTGTCGTTGTCAAATTAACTGCACCGCCCCCACATGTCGTTGAGATCTTATATCTATCCGTAGTTGTTGAGATGATACAATAAACCGTTGTGTTGACCAACGGCGACGGCAACGTAGTAGTGCTTGTGAAGAACACTCTATCATCAACCGCCAAACCATGCGCTGTACGGATTATCTCATCACTGGCTGTGTCTACTGTAACAGTGCCGTTTGCAGTGCCTCTATAGTTAAGCGGCACTAAAAGTGCACACAGCGCCGCGTTTGCACCGGCGGTTCCCTTACAATTATTCGCCGCGCCATTCATCAACAACCAACCAGTAGGAGCAGCGCCGCCAGTAGGATACGCGACAATCATGCCGGTCGGCAGGATATTGTTTGTCCCGCTCAGTGTGACTGTGCCGGTGAATGTCGTGGCTCCTTTGACAGTGTTGGTTCCGCTGTCACCACCAAGCGTAAATCCGCCATTGGCACGGACAATCTTAAACCAATCATTCTGTACTGTGCCGATATCCGCAGTTGTGCTGAGCCGCAACTCACCTGCCGTCACGCACAACGCCCACCGCTTGGCGTCAGCCGATTGATCCGACTCATCTAACACATAACACGGGGCTGAATTAACCACACGCAGATTGGCAGTAAATCCGTTGGGATCAATCTTTGATGCAGCAATTGCAGCACTTGCAGATATATTCGCGTTGGTAATGTTGCCGTTGAATTCTGCATAGATGGTGTTTGGATCTCCATTTAGGTCACTATCTTGTGGAACCATCCCGTTGGTGAATGATGTTTGCCCGTTGGTTTTGGTCGGCCTCGTAATGAGCCCGGCCATTACCGTTTCTGAGAACAAAAACAACGACAACAAACACACTAACAATCTCATGTTTTCCTCCTATACCGTAATAAGCCGACGTGGACTGCCAAGCATCAAAAAGCCGCCAAGCGTAAACCTAGATGATCCAGCAAATGTCAACCTCAGCGATATCAATCGGCCATGCCCAGGCACACTGAGCCTGGTCTTTTTAAAGGTAGAACTCCCCAGCGTGGATGTCCCGATCGTAAAGGTTGACCCCAAAACGCCGCCGATGGCGCTTGTTGCCGAGAAACTCTTGGCCGTAATGTTCGCGCCGAAGTCAAAAGACACATCAACATTCACCAATCCATCACTTGCCTCAGTAAAAAACATCACATGCCGCAAGAGCTTACTGAATTGAGGCAGCCCTAAATCCGTAACATACTCATAATTGACCTCGATGTTTGCGCCGTCATCGGTCGAAAGCACGTTGCTCTGCTTGTAGACAGTCCCATTATAATCACCAAACAGCACCTCGCTGGTGCTAGAGAGCGATTCAACCTCTGCCGCACAGGCAAAAGGCATATTGGTATAATAAGTCCAAGTCGGTGTTGACCCATCCAGGTGATAATAATCCGCTACCAACGCTTCTGTGTTGTTGGTTCCTTGCGTTGAATAGATGAACAACACCAAATTGTTCTTCTTGTCATGGACAGTGAAGGCGTTTGCTAGGTTACCAGTCGCGGCGGCTTGCCATTTTGACTCTACAATCCCGCTGACATAATTGTACGTCACGTCGCCAAGGAGGTTCTGTGCCTCGGTTGTCGATAGACCATGCACCCCACGTGAGTCGCCGAAGTAAATATCATTGCCCGCCGCCGACGGCCCATAGCACGACATTGAGTTACCGTAGGCCAAATTAATCGGGGTCATCGCGAAATCAGCCGGGCCGGTGCCTGAAAGTTGGAACACCTGCTGGCCGCAAAGTATAATCAACCGATCCCACAATGGTATCAAGGCGGTCCCGCCGGTTCCCTGGGACACTGGGATGGGCAGCGAGCCTGCGTTGTTTGGTGTGGTCCAGTCTGTTTCATCTCCCGATGCGCTATACCAGAGTGTTTTATCCTTTACAATCCATACACGGTTACGGTGCGCCGCCATCGCCAGGCCTTTAGGCGCCGCCGCTACCGCACTTAGCGTTGTTCCGTCATACTTACACATATCGTTTGTGCCGTCTACGCCAAGCAAAACCTCTTTAAACTGGCAATAACTACGTCGCAGGTTGGAAGTTGCAAACGTCCCGACACTAGTCCACGTCGCCCCGTTCAAACGATAGAACGTATTTCCGGCATTCATACAAATCCGGTTCACACCGTCTGATCTGCGCAGCTCGTACATTGATCTAATGACGGCATCACCGGCGGGCGGAGTGACCGGCGTGCTGTTTATTTTGATCCGGCCTGGCCGCGTTTGCAACAAGCCGTTCTTGGCGCGTATTAAATTCGTGCCTTGAATGAACTGGTTAGACTTCAAGGCAAAAAATGAACCGGCATCGATGAAAAATCCTGCAGCATGGGTGTTTAGGCCGCCCGAAAAATCAAACACCTCATGCACGATTGGTGCATATGCCGGGACTTTTGCCGCCACCGCTTCCTGATTAATCATAGAGATCCTCAAGATAAGCTTCAGCCGTTTCTAGATCACTCCCCTGGCGCGATTCAACGTCATTTATAAGGTCTGGAATTGCGTTATCATAATGCCCGCGCCATATAGCTGCGCAGTCTGTGTGCGGCCCAGTGCCTTTAGAGAAGCAAAAACTCGCCGCTAGATTCACAAGCATGTGTTGATGGGCCGTAGGTATCTCAGTCACGCTAGAAAAAGTCACTGGCCCAGGTCCGCCGTTGCCTGCAATATCTGTGTTGTATGATTCCGAAAAGCCCTCAAGTGTCACCTGGACACTACTGTCTACTGAACGAACCGCAGTATAGGCGCGGTTGGGATCAGGCCTAACTGTCGCGAGATCCCCCACGATCACCTCATCGCCGACTTGTACCTTCAAGGCCTCTCCTGACATCACCGTCACGGTTGTGACAGTGTTGAAAACATATCCTAAGGTGACACTATAATCTCTCAAAAGCGGCAGCGTTTTTTCATAGATAAACTCGAAGTCTCTAACATCGCTCGGCAGCGGCCTAATCACCAGCGTACGCACTCCCAATATGTCATACAGAAACTCTGAGCCGTTGCCGGGCGCTTGAGAGTTAAGCAAAATCCTAAACTCCTGCTTTGCCACGTCGCTGGCTGTGAGGCGTACGCGATCTCCCGATAGGTCTGTAATCATCTTCATTCGCACAAAATCTGGCGGAAGTACGTAGTTGCCTTGACCAGAAACCCACCGTAACGTGGAAGGATCAAAATCAGCCCCGCCGATACGCAACGCGGTGTCCGTGCTGCGCAGAATGCGCGTGAAATAATCAGCGCGAGCACGCCGGATCACCTTATAAACCTCTGTCTGCGCGCGATTGATGTTGTAGTTGATCTCAACATCAGTCCAAAATGAGTCTTCGCCGATGGCCGAGTTGCTTCCCAGCCCAGCTGTCAGGATATCCCTCACTGCCATGCGCATTTGTGCTAGGTTCATCTTATACCTTCTGATGGAAGTTAGAAACCACATCGCCCTGCCGGATCATCCCGCGATCATACGCTTCCTCGCCACAGGCTTGCAGCTTATCACTCATCGCGCGGTCGTCAGACTCCTTTTGTGCGCGTTCTTGAGCTTCCAGCGCATCAGCGTACGGCCCAGACCCTCTATACTCCCACATATCATGCGCGCGGAGCTCTAACAAAACGTGTTTGCCTAGCGTGTTACGCATAGACCGCATCACAAGGACGTGGCCCTCAGCATTTCGCCGATAGTCATCGATCCGCTGGCGTTCGCGCGGTGGCGGGACACATTTTGTCTCGCGCGCCGCCTTCCGCTCTATAAAAACCACGCCCGGTTCGGTCTTAGACTCTCGCAAGCGCAGCATCGGGTCAAACTTTAGCATTTCTTTCTCAAACGTTGACGTAGACCACATGTCGTCCTCCCTTCATCAGCGCAAAATTGCGCTAACGTTTAGTCGGTTCGATACATCTATTAAAAGTCTTCATGATCCTCAACATATACCCCCTCGTATATGCCATCCGCTCATGATCGACCTCACAAACCACACCATCTGGACACTTATACACGATGGTTTCTAGCTCGCTATCCCCGATTACCATTGGAACGCTCTGCTTTGTCGAGCAACTCGTTGAGATAAGCACTACGCTGCTCACGAGGAGCGTCCATAACATGCTCGATTTCACGGTCCACCTCCTCGATTTTGCGCTCAGGCGCTTGCAACCGGCGTTGATCGGCCATTCTAGCCCAGGCCGTCAACACCGTCGCAAGCAATGTGATTGCTGCAATTGCCAGTTCCATTACTTCTTAGCCGCCCGCTTTACCAAACCTTGAATCAACTGAAAAATGCTGTTCGACTGAACACTAGGCACCAGCGCCAAGATCTCACTGACCGCAAACAACCCCGCCGCCACTGCCGTCACCGCCGGAATGCTTGCGCCACAATCTAAAAAGCTGTTCAAGATTTCCACAAAAACCTCCTATAGTTTAAAGTTAAGTTTGACAAGTTCCCACAAACCGAATCCACCTGTTACCAACCCCACAAACCACTTGACCGCATTCACGACCGTCTTGACAGCTTTCATTGTTTCATAGATTGCCTCCAAAAATTTGGTCTGCTCACGCATGTGATAGACCATTTGTTCCTCAAAACACCCGTGTTCATTGGGTTCTATATCCTTTAATCTCATTACGCAAGCTCCTGTTTCGCAGGTGAAGCAAACTGCGCGTGGATAACCTCCACGTTTCCTTCCTTTCGCAACAGTTTCTCCAGCGCCAACTCGGGCGGGAGGTTTTCTATAAACTCGCACAAGGCGTACCATTTGGTTTTGTCTAATGATCCATCAGCCAACCGCGGCCATTTGATATCAAACGCTCTGCCGGTTACATGTGGGAACTGCTCAAGCTCTCGTTTGAAGTAATTGTTGAAGATGTCATAGAACTCCAACGCGAGCTTTGCCTTGTCTTTGAGTTGTTCAGGGTTCTCACTTACGTGAACCTTAAGCGCCTTAATGATTCGGTGCCATTTGCTTCCATAGATATCAAGCCAATCCGGCCCAACCAAACACACATTCGAGGCCATCACTCTAGCCTGTGTCGCGATGTCTCGCTTCCCAGACGTGAAATGTACGAATGGGAATTCTTGCTCAATGCGCCGCGCTGCCTCTGCGGCGTTTGCCGTCAGCCTCATGTCAGCAATGGTCAGCTTCAAGATTGCCTCCTTACCTTGCGCTTGCCCGTTTTACAATAGAAAAACACGCGCCGTTTGCCGGTGTATAGCCACCCGCCAGCACAGTGCCATTATCCTGTTTTAACTTAAAACATCGAGTTTGACCCGCGATAGCACCAAACCGTATAACCCAAGCAAACACCGTTGAGCGGTCTTGTGCCAAGCTAATCGTTGGGCTAGTACTAGCCGTGACCATCGTACTCCCCTGTACATTAGTCAACGCGCCGCTGATGTTAGAAGTGCGCAAACCTGAATTCAGATTCGCGCTCGATGTGCTTCCATACATCGCCACACCATCAGCACCTAGCGACGCAGGCACCTGCAAATCAAAAGCCCCGCCAACACTCGTTGAGTAATAAGGCGCTACTGCGATAGGCGCACACGCTCCACCGGTGCAATCAACCTGCACCAACAAAGTCACCGAACCGTTTTCGACCACCTCAGAGGTTCCGCCGATCGTACCGTGATCGACCGGGTTGCCTCCATAAGTATGAACTAGCTGCGCGCGATGGTTAGCCTGCGCGTAGCCAGTCGCCGCGCCACCAGTAGGGAATCGAGCTGTATGATATGCCTGTATGGTTGCATCTGAAACCGCCGATGTCCAAACCACCGGCTCATCAATATCAAACCCGCCGTTGTTGTTGGTGAATGTTCCATCATTGCCAAACCTAAAATTTGTCGCGGTCGTTGTGTAGCTCGTGTATGTCTTAACAGACTTACCCGCAACTGTTCCTTTAACACCGTTCACCCACAAATAGACAGTCCCACTCCCCCACTGCATACACACATCTGTTAGCACATCGGCAACCGGGAACTCGCTGCCAGTTGTAAACCCGCTGTTTTGTACGCCGATACCCCATTGCAATTGACCACTTGCAGTGGCAATACCATCATACAACCGCTGACCTACGCCGTTGCCGCCACTCGAAAACAAAACCTTCTGTGCTTGTGTGATATCAGGCTTTACTAATACGCATTTGCCGCCCGCGGCAGTCGCCATATTCGTTGATGCGCCAATGCCGGTGTCGAGATGTCTAAAAGTAGCATCAGTTGGTATGCGCAAACCGCTGCCTTTAAACACCGATGCCCAAGTAATCCCAGAACTCACCGTTCCAGTGTTGGCGTTGCCTGATGCATCCGCGGCAGATGTACCAGTGCCTTCGTCAAGTAGATAATATGCTGTCGCGCCTGCCGGCACGACTGCGCCGCCGGTGTTTGCACAATTGCCCACCGCCGCAAAGTTTGTCGCGCTATTGACGGTTTGTGATAACCCTCTTAGCCCGCCAATATAATATGAATCAGATAAATTGGTTGCGCCGATTGATGCTTGGCATGTGCCTGCAACCGATATGCCGCCAACAATAGCATGAACGATATTGTTAGTACCGCTCTTTAATGCTGCTCCTGACACAACAGGCGTGCCGGTGCACCCTACGCAGCTTGCAGTAATGCCGGTGATCCCTGTGGCCGGTGTCAGCCCAGGGTCTACCACATTCAATGTCAAATCTAAACCATCATTCGCGGCTATCGCTGCCAGCTCGCCTTGTTCCCGTGGGCCGATGTCGGTGACGCCTACTGGCGCAGGCCTCGTACTGACAGTTGTGCCTGCGTTGCGTGCAGGATTAGTTCCTTGTTTTAACCTGAAATCAGTCGGAGACACCGTCACGTCGGTGATGTCTGTGACTGCTACTTTTCCAGTTACACCGCAGCTATCTGCTGTTTTACACAGATTAAACGAGATGGTATTGCCTGATCCGCCGTCATGGATCTGGCCGGTTTTGTTGTTGAGAACGATGTTGTTCTGAACCAAGAGGTTGTTTGCGCCGCCCTGGATCTCAAGCCCGTACACCGAACCCGTCCCGCCGTTGTTGTAAAGCAGGTTATTGAAAAACCTGACATTAGACAAGCTCCCAGTTGGAAAGCTATAGCTAGTGCGAATCCCATGACCTGGCCCACCTGTGTTGCCGCCAGTGCCTGGGCCGCCGTAGCCTGCCTGTCCATTGTCATGAATCTCATTATCATACACGTTGATGTTGGTTAGTGACCCGCCGCCGGTGCCGCTAGGGTCTGACGACACCACCATCCCGCCAAATGACGTAGTTGGGCATGAGCCGTTGTTGTAGATCTTATTGGCATAGATATTAATATCAGTCAACGGCCCAGGGTAGACCTGCATCCCACCGCCAGGATTCTGGGTCGTCACGTTTTCCCGTACTATAATGCGAGAGCCGTGATGGATATATAATCCATAAGGGCGTATGGCACAGTCTGTTGTCACTGTGTGGTGAAAGTATGACTTTTCAATAATATGGTCATCGCCTTCGACATAAAGCGCGGTGCCGGGCGTGTTTTTGATCTCAACATTGCTGTACCAAAAATGGTGGTTGCCGTCACGGATTGAATTGCGCGTGCCAGAGTTGTAATTTGACCCGTCAATGATTAGGTTTTCTATCTTAATATACCCCCGGTTGCCGCGCGCTTTGATCGCGCCATAAGCGCCCGTGTCAGTATACAGAAGCGTAACGGTCTCGCCTGGGTAACCCGCAATCGTGATGTAGTTTCCGGCGGTGCCGGTTTTGTTGTTGTCTTGCAAGTTGACGCGCTCTGTCCACGTGCCACCACGCAGCGTGAGCTTATCACCCGCCTGCGTACAAATCACGCCTTTGTCAATGGTGCGCAGGGGCGTATTAACGTCTTGACTTGTGTTGCAATCTTGCACATCGCTGCCGGTCAACGACACAAAACGCTCCACCGCTTGCGCGTTCGCCGCGCCAAATACTAACGAGAGAACTAAAACGGTCTTGATAATGTTTTTCATTAGTTTAGTTTCCTTACCTGCATCCAGCTGCCTGTTCGCACATATGTATCTGTCGCATCACTAACAGCCTGAGCCCATCTAAACTGCACATTTCCTGGTGTACTAGAAATGAAAACTGTAGCATCTATCACAAAAGCACAGGAGTTCGCTGTGCCCGTGCCTGCACCGCCTACGCTATTATTGGTCTGCGTTATGCTGTTATAGACACCCGTCACCGTTGTGCCGCTGCACGCTGTTGTGTTGGTTGGGGCATTGGTGCCTGCTTTTAGACCGGTAGCACCAGCAGGCAGCGTCCAGCCATATTGAAAATCTGCCGTTGTAGATGAATCATAGACTATAAACGCTCTAATCGAATATATCCCATTTGCCAGCGCCGCAAACACTAGGTGATCGTCATTTTGCAACGTGACGTTTGCGTTGAGAAACTCATCAGCCGTCTTGCGTATAATTACTTCTCCATCCATGCGTGTTTGGACACCGTTTTCACACTTCCAAAACGCGTTGGTGGTAGAATCTGCATACAGATTGAAGTTGCCCGCTGCACATGGAGGAGGTGTGGTGCCCTCAGTAAACTCTGCACCTCGGTCGCCAAACACAAATTGCTCACCCGGCTGCATCGTTACAGTGCCTACGCCCTGCGATATGGCATTAGGCGCAGCAATCATCATCGGCTTGGTGTTTTCTTTATCGTACAAACTCCAATTGAAACCGGGCCATATGTATGAGCGCGCGTTGCCGTCTACCAATGGTCGAATCATATCACCATCGGTTGCGTCAGTGTAGAAACAGATGCCAGATACCCCATCACCCACACACATCGCGTTTTCGCGGCTATCGGCCCCGATGATGTTCTTGCCTCGCGCAAAAACCGTCTGCAACGTATCGCTGCTCGCCACTGCGCTAGTAGCAGGCCCCCATGTCACGTTGAACACACAGAGCACCTTGCGCGTACCGCCGCCAAGCGTACAATCGGCTTCAGTCTGGCCATCCGTGACAATGCGTGCAGTGCCAATCTCAGGCTCTGTCGGCAAACTGGCAACCGGCGTAGCTATCAACCGTTCGGCATCTGACTGCCCCATCGCTTGGAGAGGCATCAAACACAAAACAAGTAAGAGCAAATAGAACATTGGATTCTCCTTTATAACCCAACACCTAAAAGCATTTGAACCGGCACAACAGTTGGCCCGCCTCCACCGCCACCTAACGCACAATCACCGCCGCCTTGGAATATACGGCCATCAGTTCCGTTTTGCAGCAGGCGTTTGCTTACACCATCTTGCAACAAGCGACAGCCGACAATAGTCGGCGGAATGTCTTTAAATGCAGCTATAACAGCGTTCCACCTATTGGAAGCGCCGAGCGTCCAACTATCTGAGAACGTCGCCGCACCGCCTGAAAGCTGTCGTTCACTGTTGATGGTCATGGTTGAGAAGGATTCATTCTCATAACCCTGCGTCCATCCGCTGCCACTTGGCGTGATGGTCGTTGAACCGCCAACCGACACCGCCGAAATTACAATCCCTGGTCCTGTTGTTGTCACGCTGTTGGTCACAGCAGATGTATTTGTAGCAGTACTACTGTTAAAGCCATCATTCCCGGCGGCCAGCCCGGCTACCTCATACGCGACAATTGCCACGCAGTTGCCTGGATTCAGACTCACAGTCGTAATAGATCCAGTGACATTAGTGGCGCGATAGATCGCCACCAATTCACCACTATTTCTGGCCACTACCTGCGTATAGGTATTGGTACCATCTGACGGCGTAGGCACTGTACTGTTGTCACTTGTAAGCGCAACAATAATGCTGTTGCCGTTCGTCACCGCTACCCCAAACGTCGCCGTAGCAGTCGAGCAGGAGTTGGCACCTGTTGCAGTCTGCACCAGCGTAGCCGCCCATAGCGGTGCAGCCATAAGCCACACCGCCAGAGCAAACACGTATTTACAAAGGTTCATCATTGTTAGACAGCGCGTCCACACCACAATTCAATCTTGTCGCTCTGCTGAAACGCAACGCCATGCGCCTCAGTCATTTTGGCCTTTGCTGCATCAATGATCGCAGTGTGTTGGACGTTGGGATTAGCTCCGATCTCTAATGGCAACACATCCGAGGCCGCGCGATCATCAGCCAACCAGCCTTCGTACTGAACACCCGCACTGTTGATTGCAACAACAATCACCCGCATGTCTGGCATAGATACTCCTTGGTTAAGCGATCCTGCGCACTTGACAAAAGCTGCCCGCTTTCACAGTGATTTGCGAAGCGGCGACTTCTGAACCTGCCCACACTTCAATATCGCCCGTGTCTGATACCACTAAAAGACCTTCCAATTTGGTGTAGATGTTCTGGTTTGCCGCCGCCACGCCTGCATTTGGACCTAAATTAGGCGCAGTGGTTGTTGCAGTCCTCGATGCTGCCGCCTCCCACAATGACCCAGTATTAACAGCAGCGACGTCATCCATAACACCTGTAGCCGCAGTGGTGCCGGTCGATGGATATTGCCAGCTCAAGGTAACAAGCGTGGCTGTTCCTGTATAGTTAACCCCAAACTTTGCGCCGGTCGTTGTAGCGGCAGATTGAATAACAAGCACGCAATTTAGATTGTAAGTACCCGCCGCACCAACAGTCATCGCACCGATGCCGGTTATTTCTGTTCCGGTTGTCGAGTTGTTGGTATAGTCTGAGCCAAGCGCGTAAACCGGCCCGCCGCCATTAGCTCTTCCGATAGAGCTAACCAAGCACTTTCTACTAGAACCTGCCGCGTTGTCAGTCGTGTCGCTAACATCCACGCACTCTACAAAATCGCCCTGTGCCACGCTGCCAGTAGTCAACTCGGTGAGGTCTGTAATACGTGAGTCGGCGGCCCAAACCAGCGAGGCAAGTAGTAGTACTTGTACCGTCAAAAGATGCCATAAACGAAGTTGGATCTTCATTAGTTCTTCTCCACAGCTTGACACGTACACCGCACATCCGTAACCGAACCGCTCAACTGGACGGTCCAATTGTTGTTGGCCGTTGCTTGAGGATAAGGCGTCG
>WBZP01003153.1_pt1 | contig 17225 bp, 30 predicted proteins | sample 5204301 | NCBI WGS metagenome assembly WBZP01 (sample SAMN12412401, study PRJNA552823) | activated sludge metagenome | isolation source: activated sludge from nitrification reactor of wastewater treatment plant... | place: USA: Pennsylvania | collected 2017
AAGACAATGAAACAAAGTATTCATCCGACATATCACCAACATCTCTTGGTAAACATACTTGAATTTTATTATCAAGAAACACCTGATAATTAGTATCGTCTACTACACTATACATAGGTGCAGTAATAAGAGGGAGAAATCCATTTTCATCAAATGGGTTTGCTTCCGATCTACTATTCAATCCGATTGCTGATTGTTTAATCATTGTTTATAGGTTGTATTAACATATGATTCTTATATATATCAATCATTAACTCTAGTAAAACAACCGCATATATTTTCTTATCTAAAGACTCTACAATAACACAATATCCATCTTTCCTACCTTCAAAAGACTTCCAACTTGCTGGCCACACATATATAGTATTATCTTCTACATATACCGCTAATTTCCCCCATTCTCCATTTAAATTGGTATCGATAACACTTATTTTTCCAGATCTAAGATTAGAATGGTATTCAAGATAATCCTTTTTTTGTACCTCTACTAAAAAAGTATTATTTAAGATATTAATGTTCTTTTTGATACTCATTCAATCTTTTTGCTTGTTTTCCTATTCAAATACGCTTTCCAAAATACTTCTCTATCCGCTTTTTCAGGAAAGACCTGCTTTAATGCTCTTTCTAATGAAGTCTTTCTTCCGACTTCTTTTACAAACTTATCTTTTGGAGAAAGTCTAGTTGTTCCTGTAGCAAATAAATTAAATCCTCGCGTTTCGATATTACACAAGGTAAATTTTCCTGATGTATTCTCGCAATATTGCCAGTATACCCAGTATTCAATGTTATTCAGTATTACTTTCATCTTTTTCTTGTGTTTCTAAGTCTATTCTTGCAGAATCTAGCTCCGCTGTTTCTTTTTCCAAGAATCTAAAGCATTTAAGTTTAAATGCTTTGATATTTTTAGTCTCTCTTCTTATGCAAATACCTTCTGCAGGAACATCGTTTTTACACATAGAATCAAGCTGCTCCATTTCAAAACTCACGTCTCTTTTGAGCTTTTCAAGAAATTCCTGTCTCCACTGCTCTACATTGTCTTCTACTCCGTATGTATAAGACATTGCTACACCATTAAATATCTCTGGTACATGTTGAAGAATATGCTTCTTACAATAACTTTTTAGCTGTTCCCACGTATACTCAAGTACATCACCTTGAGAATTTGTGTAAGTAATTCGATATACATGAAATCCATAATTGACATTATAAACACACTCTGTTTTAGATTCTTCGTATCCATAATCATAATCTTTTTGAACCATCTTACCGCCAGGTAGGTATCCTACAATTTCTCCATATAAAGTTACACCTGGTTCAATCTTATCTTTAATTGCCTCGTAGCATAAACCCCAAATATCATTATTATAATATCCTTGCTTCGATGTATGATATTTTCCTGCAATACTTTTAACGACAGATCTAGAAGAGTACATTTTTGTATACTCCTCAGTTGGTATATTTACTCCAAATAATTTAGCAATTTTTTCTCTTATATTAAGCTTTCTACGAGTTAGTACATTGGCAAAAACTGCTGATGTACCATGTAGTTTTTTGGTAATAACAATCCAATCATTGGGGTTAATCTGCTCTAGATTATTCTGAAGTTTTTCAGTGTCGTAATGAAACCTAAATTGATTTTCTATTATAATATCTGATATTTTTATTTTTTCTTTTGTATTTCTTGATCCCGAATTTTTTGCTGGAGCAGGAATATATTTTTTACATATCCATGTCCCTTCAATGTCATCGAAGATAGTATTGTTTTCAGGATATTTGCTGGGATGATTTTTTAAATCTTCTCCAACTAGAGCATTATAAAAATGAACTATTGGAAGAATAAATCCTTCACTAGGTTCTCCTCTTAAACGTAATGCTTTTACGCGGCCTTTAGAATCAAAATATCCTGTTTTAGTTTTATCTACGTTTAGAGATTTTTCAGCAAACAAATTAAGATACGAAAGAATGCTAGGATTAATTTGACATTCTACAGGAAAGAAAATTACAACATCTCCTTTCTTAAGAAGTCCTTTTGAGTACCAAACTATGCTTCCATCAATATTGAATCCTTCTAGACGTTCTGCATTTGGGTGAGCTACGGGATCAGGAAGTTCCTTAACTTTTGCGGCATAGTTAGGATTATTTAGTAGTTTCGGTTTCATTATTTCTTTTTGTTTCTTTTTCCCATTCTTTTACTTTACCATCTAAATTATTTAGCACGCTTATTATACGTTTTTCTTCTGCAAGAACTTTTTCTGGTTTAACAAATAATCCTTGAATAGCTCTTAATTTTGTTTCAAAATGCCATTTTATATAATCTTTTAGGTACATAGTCGAATTTTAACTATTTTATCGTGTAGGATTTCTTTAGGGACATTATCTGGCAGTTTAGAGTTTTCAAAGAGTGTTTTTAGTTCCGATAGTTTCTTTTCAGCTTCTGATATTATATCATCTAACAAAACTTTGCCTTTTCTTATATTCAGCAAAAACTCTCTTTCAGGCCTATATACTTGAAATGTTCCTGTTTGCGCAATCTCTTGGGCGCAATTAATTAGACGCATACAGTGCATAAGATTCTTACCATCTATTTTCTGATCATGTGCTTTTAAATCTACGTAGCGAGACTCGTTTCTTTCTTTCAACCACGTTTCGTATGATAGATATTCTTTGCAGTGTATTGAGTATGCGTCTTTGTTAAAAAACATAGTTGTAATAGGAGAAGCTTCTTTAGGAATACTGCTTAATCTCACATCATTACTGTCGTCTCCGCAAATTCCTTTATACTGTAAAGTAGGATATGATTCTGGTGTAGATGTTTGGGTTCCATAAGCAGCATTAAAATCATAATATAGATTATAGTAACCTGGCATATGATTTATTGCAGATAATCCACAAAATTCTTGACTGTAGTTATTTTGCTTTAGCCATGTTTTTATAGGAACTGCTTTATGTTCTACATAAACAAAGCAAAAATCTAAAACATCCTTTCGAACAGTTTTTTCTTTTTCCCAATTCATCTTTTTATTTAATCCTTTTGCTTTTTGAATCTGTTGAAAGGCGTATCCTGCAAAAGAATTATAACACTGCTTTGTTAGAAACAAGTGCCGATCTTCTAAAACGTGTTTTCTAAATCTTTCATCTACAATATTTATAAATTTATTATCTACAAACAACATTTCTAAAATAGTCGGATTTGCACTTGCTGCAAGTTCTAAGAATCTTCGTATTTCATAAAATGTCGTATCTTTATCAGTATTTATCTGCTCTTTATACTCAACGCCTAAAATATCACTATTAGGCTGAATATAAACCCCTTTAATATCTATATCTGATGATTCTATATTTGTGCCATAAGCATTGGAACCTACAACACATTCAAATATTTTTTTCATGTCTGTATTTTAACTCATGTAAAAATATCAAATGAATAGCTTTCCATGTTTCTGTTATATGTTGTTTTTCTGTGATATTTTCTGTGAAGTAAGCCAGTATGTTGATAATATGACCTGTAGTTAGGTCTTTTAAATAGTGATATTTTACAGATTTTAGAGGATTTCCCTCTTTATCAGTTCTTGAACCCCATATAAAAACTTCTCTTATATCTTCTATAAGATTTTCTATTGTGTCTTTATATATCTGACTATTTGTTCTGGTATATTCAAAGCCACCATCAATAAACGTTCCATCTTTAGATTCTTTATAATCGTATCTAGTAAAACTAAACATCTTTTTTCCATCTTTGTCTTTTACATAATGTATATCCATAGATTTTGAAGGTGGTTATCGTTTCTATGCTGTTTATTTTCGTAGGTTGCTATTTTTTTAAATCCTATTTTTTCCAGCAGTATTTCTGCATCTTCTAGTGAATCATAATCCGATGTTTTAGAATCTCCTAGTGTTGTTATAATTGTTCTGTTATAATGCTGTATAAAAACCTTTATTATTTCTTCTAGTTTCTCTGTTTCTATAACATGTAACAAAGAACAGTATCCAGATAACAATAATGCTCCACATCCAGACTGAATTTCTTCTATAGTAAGTCTATCGTAGTCTCGATAAACAAGTGTATAAGTCTCTGTCCACAAATATTTATTTTCTTTTAGTTGAAAATCATATATAGGTATTATTTTTGAAATCTTGTCTGTGAGTATTTTTTTGCTTAGCATATATACGTCGTGTTAACTACAAATGTGTACTGATCCTGGAGGACCTAAAAGATTGCCGCAATGAGGACATTTTCTTCCTTTTAGGGCTTCAAAGTTAATTTTGAATTCTTTGGTTTCGTTGTTCATGTTTTATTGGTTTTAGTCGTATTGCATAATAAATATGTTAAAAAGATGTAGCCAGGCGGAACCCCAGAACGCAGGACCTGCCGAACGCCCAGCCCCCGCCGCGGTACGCCGAGCGGCAGCCCTCCGGATCGTAGTGCCACGAGCCGCCGCGCATGACACGAAATATACTTCTTGGATGATCAATCCATGCTAAGCTGCCTGTTGGCATAATACTATCTGTATAGCTCTCGTGCCAATCGTCTTCGCACCATTCCCACACGTTGCCGCTCATGTCGTACAGCCCAAGTTGGTTGGGGCGTTTCAGGCCCACGAGTTTGGTTTCCCCGCCACTATTGCCATTGTACCACCCTACCTCGTCCAGGTTATTGCTGCCTGCATACATAAAGCCGGTAGCATGGTATTTTCCTCCCCGTGCAGCATATTCCCATTCAGTTTCTGAGGGAAGGCGGTAGTTCAGGCCTGTTTTTTCGTTCAATTTTGTTATAAATGCCTGGGCATCGTCCCAACTAACACTTTCCACCGGCAGCATTTCGTTTCTTTTAAAATGGCTAGGATTATTACCCATTATTGCTTCCCAAAGTGCCTGAGTAACGGGATATTTTCCTAAGTAAAAATCTTTTACTGTTACATTACGAACTGGAAAAGAAGTGTTGTCTATATCATTACCTATTAAAAAATTACCTCCTTCAATAAAAACCATTTCAGATATAAAGGTTATTTTATTTTCCATGCTTGTTAAGTTTTGTACCCGGCAAGGGGGTCGAACCCTTACGGCCTCCATGGCCACGGGATTTTAAGTCCCGCGTGTCTACCAATTTCACCAACCGGGCAGTTGCTCCCGAAGGAGCTTTTGTTATTCTTTTTTGGGTTGTTTTGGAGTTACAGGAACAGGCTGTTTGTAGTTATAAATGTAGCAAGCGCATGTAGCAAGCGCTCCAGTTACTTGAGCAGTATCTACATAAAATTTCTTGCCTCTTGCATTAACAACTTGCTGCATTCCTTGTTCCGTTACTAGGTTAGTACCGGCAGTGAAAAGTTTAACTTCTTGTAGAACATATCCTGAATCATAGAATAGCTGGTTATTATATCCCACATAAGAAAACTCAATAGTTGCAACAGTGTCCCATCGACTACCCGCAGGAACTAGATACACAGGGACATATGTGGTGTCCCTTTTTTTTGCTAGAGAATCAAGCGGAATTGTATTTCCGATAGCGGTTGCTTGATTATACGCTTGCGGCATAAATCCTACGATAGCAAGAATTAGAAGCATTAGTTTAAATACTGTCTTCATTGATTGTAATTGGAATTTTTTGTTGGATTTGAATATTCAGACTATCGACAGCCTGTTCTAGTTTAATATTATATTCTCTGGCCTCAAGCCATTTTCTTTTAAAAAATACTCTTCTTTCATGCTCTACTATTCCCCAAATTAAGAAACAGAGCATTAAAAATCTAAGTGTGGTCATAATACACTGATTTTATTGTTTTCAATGCTTAAATACTTTATTTGTATTGCCGTATCTTCAATCATGTTTCTAAACCAAACTTCTTCTTGCGTGCCTTCAGTAAGAAATACATACACTCTACCAACATGGTTAGCTTTACGCAATCTTCCAATTCTTTGTATCCAGGCTTTAGTTTTGCCATAATAAGATAGTAATACTAAATTATCTAAATCTGGAATATTTTCTCCCTGCTCTAAAATTTTAAAGGCTCCAGCTACAGATATTTTACCGTCTTTAAATTTTGACAATATATCTTGATAACCTGAAACCTTTCCTGCTATAACATTGGGAGTTATTTCTAGTAAAGAATCTACAGAATTTCCAAAGATAAGTGTTTTACCATGAATATTTTTTAGAAGCTGTTTACATGCTTCTATTTTACTAGGAAGGTTATATAAAAACTTAGCACGTCTTGATGCAGCGTTACGAATTAGAAAATCTCTACTTTTGTTACTCATTGGCAAAAATAGAGATTTCTTAAATTCTCTACTTAGATATTCATAGTTTGCCTCTTCACTAGTTAAAAACTGCTTATCTTTTGGGCCGGCTAGTACGGTTCTAGTACGGCCTAATTTGTGCCTAATTACATATATTTCAAGCCTTCTTGCCGTTTCTTCTTCTTGTCCTTGTTTTACAGTGTATTTAAAGCAAACAGGAGCAAATCTGTCTAGTAGTTCTGTTTTCTTATAATCTCCTTCATCAGATTTGTATACTGTTTTACTATCAATAGTAGCTGATAGTCCTAGGACAAGAATAGATTCATCTAATAAGTTGTTTTTTACAAACTCATATCTCGTAGGAGTTAATAGTTCATGGATCTCATCACAAATTACAAGCGTGGGATTTCTATTCCCAAATATATCTTGTAATGTGTGTTTATATGCTGATTGATAACACATAAATTTGAAATTATACCCTTCAAGCGGGTCTACCCCATATAGACTTGCGAATTTTTTTGAGTCTTCTAAGATAGTATTTTCTCTACATTTTGTTATACTCATCCATGTAAATATTCTGGATTGACAATAGTTTGTGTGTATTTACAGAATTTATAGTAATTCCTTGATTTTACACACATGCCTTTATCACAATTACATTTTTGAGCAGTCTCCTCATTTCTGGGAGACTCTGCACTTTTATTTTCAAAAACTCTTATATTCCAGTATTTAGTTTCTTCATCTAAATATTTATTAGATATCATAGAAAAATCTGGGTTTTCTCTAAAAGACATTGCTTCTTCTATAGATTTAAAAATAATAGGGCTATATCCACTTTCAAAGGCATTATCTTTTTTAAATCCATCTATGTCTTCATTTGAGGAATCTTGTACTTCGTAATATAAGCAAAAAGTATAACTTTTCATATTTTAAGTTATTTGTGCAGTTCGGACTGTATCATCAGCCTTTTGATGTTGGTATAACAGTATTAAAAGCATTCATGCATTTACGATGTAAAGAACCAACACTATTTAATACATAAACATGTAGTAAATCGTATAGCTCTACATAAGACAACTCTAAATGTTTTCCTTTATACCAAATTCCATCTTTGGGCTGCTCCTTGTCAGTCTCTACGGGCTTGTTAACAATAATATCTGCCAATGTTTGTGCAGATATATGTAAAACTTTATCGTGTTCTGTAATAACGCCTTTATTGATTATATCATAATAAAGTTTTGTTAGGTCAACTTGTCCCACGGGATTGTCCACTTCTGGATGTTCCCCGTTATAATTAGCGTTTTTTATTTTTTGATATTTTCCTTCTAGTTCATTTGAAAGGTTAACATAACTAGATCCGCTCCAATATGTTGGCGCACTTCCGTCATTAAAAGTCCAGCTGTAACTCTCGTCTGAATATTCTGTTCTAATATAACTACATATCCCATCTTTTATTTCTTCTCTGTTTGTTACTATTTTCATTCTATTGTGTATTTTGGTATATTAGACTGATTGTTACTCCATATAAGCACTATCTTTTCTCTAAGATCATCAAGCTCTTTTTTGCAGCAGTAATGATTTCTTCTTTTGCTTTTATTCCTTCTTCGTTTAAGTTAGGAAGTTCTGCTCTATCAAAATCTTGTTTGTGTTTATAATAATTGATATTCTGCCAAATATTTCTTAATCGTTTTCTTACGTTTATTGCTACTGTTATAGGGCCGGCAGCATTAAATAAGTATATATTAAAATACATTTGTTCTGAAGAAGACATAAAGCTTGAATATATATTTTCTATTATACCGCTGATCTTGTAGTATATGTGTTCAGTATCAATTATTGCATCATTTATTGCTATTTTCATTTTGTTAGTTAAACGCTAATTAATTTATTCGGAGTTTTTCATAGCACATTACTGTGCTAAGCCGCCAATTTAACGGTAGTTTCAGCTAAAAATAGTATATTCGATTCTGCAGGCATTGTCATCATAGCCTTAAAAGCTATAAATGTTTTGCCTAAGCCGGTAATTATTTCGCAAGTTGCTCTTTTTGTTTCTAACCAAGCATTCAATGCTTGATTTTGTATTTCCTCTCTTTTGTTATCTATCACGTACTTTTCTTTTCTTTATTTTAAATCCTGTACCATTGCATCTAGGACATGTTTTAAAATTATCTTCTGTTGCTTCCGCAGGATTAACATTCCTTCTAAAAACAGAATATGTTTTTATGAGAACTCCTTTTCCACGACATTTCCAACAGGTTTCTTCGTATTCCTCGTATTTTACCATGTTGTAATTGCTATAGTTGCTATTGCTGCTAATTTAATAAGCAGACTTATCATCATTACTTTCTTATAAAGCTCTCTTTTTCTTACGTTTTCATCTTTATGTATGCTTGTGAATAAATTTGGCATGTTTTCATCAATTCTACATAGTGCGGAAAAATCGTCATACATAATAAGAGAGTAAAAAAATACTCCTCCGGAAAGCATAAGTATAATTATTGCTATCGTTGTAATCATGCTATTTTTATTTTATAGGATTTTGTGTCTATCCAAATAGAAAATAAACGCTCTAGTAAAAATGTATGCATTGGATAATAATCTAGTCCAGTATATAGCTTGAGTTCTTCTTTTGATAATCCAGGATAATTAGAGTCTCGCCAAGCCAAAAACTTTAATTCATTATCTGTTTCCAGTAAACTTATAGCTCTCTTGATAAGTTCTGCATATTCTAGATATATATCTGGTTTTGCAACAAAAAAGTTTGAGTATACAGTATATTTAGACTCTTTAAATCTAAATCCTAGTTTGTCACATAGTATCTTAAATATGCTTGTAAATCCAGGGTGATCTCTTTCAGTTATTTTTAGATACTCTTTTTCTTGCTTACAAAAGATTACAATGTCAGAAGACTCTCTATCCAGTAAATAATTTACATAAGTACTGTAATAACCAGTTTTATATGGAAATTTCCATGAAAAGAATCCTACATATCTTGCATTTTCTAGATAACCTGTTTTTTTGTAATACTCCATCTGACTTAATATGACATTATACTCAAATAAATATGATTTCTCTTTTTTTGTTTTAATAGTGTTTTTATATGGATAAAAGTCATATGGATGCTTATCATCGTATATAATAGTAGTTATAAGATTTTTGGATATTTCTTCTTCTTTATTTTCAAGCTCTTTGATAATTTGTTTTCTTTGTTCTATAACACTATTATAATCCAGATCACTCAATAAAGAATATATTTTTTTCTGATCTTCATATAACGTATCTCTATTTAAACAGTATTCTTTGAGTTTGCTTAGCCATTCAGAACGCTCTATAAATGAATCTATTTTCCAATCTACATCTCCTTTTAATATGTACTCTTCATCTACAAACGGTATAATTGATTTGCTTATACATTCAAGCAGTTTTATACTGCTTCTTCCTCTGTTTATAGAATCAAATAATAAGGGACATAGCATTATATCTATTCCCTCATAAGTATCCATATAAGAGTCAAAATCAGAATATCTAAGTTCGGGTTCTTTTGGAAACAGCTTTTTTACTCTTTCCCACTCTTTTGTATTATTATATCCTGCAATAACAAATTCAATGTTATCTATAATAATCTTATCTTGCTTACATCGTTGCAAGAATCTTCGTAATGACATCCAATTATTAAAGTGGGATAAGCTTCCTGCTATTCCCACTTTAATTTTTTCATTTTTTTCGGGTTTTCTTGGTGTAAACTGGCCTTCTCCTATAGGCAGTCTATTTGGTATTACTATCGAAGGCTTTTCAATAATACCTTCACTAATATATTGTGTTGAGCAAATTACTCTGTCCGCCAGCATCATAGTATGATATGAGAAGAATCCGGATCTTTTATGTAATACCCATGTATCATCAATATCGAGAACTATTGAAAATCCATATTTATACTTCCAGGCAGATAGTTTTACAATGTCTTCGTATGCCCAATGTAGCCACAAAATATCAGTTTCTTTAAGAATATCTTCTGTCAGGTTATCTACAAAAGTAACATTCTCTATCTTAGAAAGAGGTAGTTGTAGTCTATGATAATTGCCTGCGTTTGTTTTATTTACGAGTGCCGTTATTTTACTCATGAATTATCCAATGATCTGGGTAATATCTTGAATCATCGTATATTTTTTTGTATTCCCCATCAAAATAACCGTTTGGTCTTATTACAGTACCTCCATGTGCAGTAGCTAAATATGCCATCCACCAGCTAAATGTACTGTTAGAGACTATAAATGCATTACAAATTTCAGCTCCTATGATTAGTTGTTCCATAGGATCTCTGTGATAGTTTTCTTTATCTGTAAGATGTGTGTTATTTGCTGGTGCAAATAACTGCATTGGAAAGGTGAATACTTGTTTGCACCATTCAATATCATCCGAGAATATAATAAATATTGTTTTATTAATATCAAAATATGTTGTGGCAGCCGATATATACCAAAAAGGGTCTATTTGCTTAAAACAACCATGTCCTACGAAGTCTCCTCTTCTTATAGATATACCAACAACATCTTTTTTATAATACATGTGATGCCAAGGAATATTATTTTTTTCAGATTCCGTCACAAACCATTTATAAGCTCTACTAACATACTCTTCTCTAAAAGCCATACTGTTGATGACTTTTTGAATACTATCTTTCCAATTATCTTCTGATTGTAAAAATGTGTCCAGACTAATATTGACATTCTTATTTCTTATATCATCAGCATGTAAATCCCAAAATTCAGAACATGGTTCCCATGTAGGAGACTTTAATTCTATATCAACAGGTATACCCTTATCTATCTCAGGAGGATGTTGTAGATATTTCCATATAAAATGGTCTGGTAGAGCAATACTTGTATTATATCGTTCTGCTAAACCAATCATTCCTGCGTACTTAAATAACCAATTACCCGTTCTTAGGTGATTCCCCCATTCCTTGTGTAAGAGCATTTATAACATGATTTATTTGTTCTTGGTTAATGTGCTTAGATTGAAGCAAAAATCCAGTAATAGCATTTCTGTTATCAAAGGTGTAAAAATTCCAGTATTCTTCATCTGCGACAGCAACAATTCCTGTATTTATCTTATAAAACATACCAGGCTTTACTCTGTAAAACCCGTTATTTTGCAGAATCTTAATTATTCTTCTCTGTTGTATATCCATGCTGACTAAAGAATATATCTGATAAATTGCTGCAAATACTAGTAAGACTATAGTTACTTTAATCATCGTTATCATCGTATTCGATATTTTTAAAAAACATCTGGTATACAAAAAGGATAATCACTAATAATATCATTTCTCCTAGCAAAGATACTTTCATTACCTTGGCATAGAACTCTGCTTCTGCTTCTGTTTTAGCAAAAGTCTGCTTGAATACAAAATAAAAGGAATATGCAGCATATAGAATTAGTGTAACTGTTAAAAGTATTTTTGAGGTCAGGGATTTCATTATTTTTTGATGATTATTTTATTTTCCATTCCGTCTTCGTAATATTTTCTATGTACTTCTTCAGGAAAAGCGAAGTGGATAGAATGTCCGTTTTTGATATTATCTTCTGATTGTCTGGCAGCCAAGAGTCTTGCTCTTCCTATTCCGTAGTGCCAGTTCCACCATTTATGATGAAATAAGTAGAATTGCTCGTCACTTATATTCAATTCAAACCCCTTATTCATAACAGGATCACAGGAATGCGCTCCAGGTGTAAACCCAATTTCTTGAAAACATTCTCTTTTAAATAGAACAGGTTTACTATATCCTGGACTGTAACATCCTTCTTTACATAGTTCTGGATTATAAGTGTCTCCAAACATTTCAAATCCTTGAAATCTTACAAGATTTACTCCTTGTTTATCTAGTTTAACAAGATCTGACATTTTTATATCACATATTTCATCAGCATCTAGGCAAAATACCCAATCAGCGCTCGATTCATTCCACGCATGATTTTTTACAAACATGTGTAGAAAATCATTCATTTTATCTCCAGTAAATAGATCCTCAATTTTACAGCCGTAATAATTTGCTATTCTTCTTGTATTATCTGTAGATCTGTTATCATATACAATTATTTTACATCCTGGAAAATTGGTTTGATAATGTTTGATAAAATAAGGCAACATTACTTCCTCGTTGTAGGCAATGACGTATATTTCTACTTTCATACTATTTCAGGCACATAGCCAATTACTATGCCTTTATCAAATTGAGAGTGTATAAAAGCCGGAGACATGTCCAACTCTTTTTTAAACATAATATCATTAGATTCCATATGCCTAATAATACATTCTTCTGCGCCTTTTCTAAAAACAGTTTCAGAAATTAATACTGGACAATTTTCTCCGTATTCTGCAATAAGTTTTTCTACAATAGTTTGTAATTGCTGTAGAGTTAGTGCTTCCACTATCTGAATTTATGTCTTGTTTTATATAAGGGTTTTATTTTATCTTTATTTACAAAAGAATTATGCTTTCCTTTGTCATGGCTTGTTGACCAGTAATATATATTGCGATCTGAGAATCTAAATCCCGCAATTATCATTTTAGCCATTTGCAAGTTAGCCCAATGTATGTCACTAGTATAATCAAAGTAAAAGTTCTTATCATAGATACCGTAAAACTGTTTTGGAGCGTTTAATTGCTCTATTAATGTTTTACCATTATTATTAAAGTTATCTTTTACCCTATTCCATGAAGCTTCCATAATAAGCCATCTTTCATACCAATGTAGATCTCTGCATTCATGCCACGCAATTGCTGCTAGTATTACAGGATCTTTAAATTGATATATGTTCTCTTTTGTAAATAAAATTCTTGTTCCAGGCTTATAGTTATTTGCCTGTAATATTGTAGCCATCATAAATATGGCTACTAAAATAATTTTTTTCATGTTTCGGATTTTTCTTCCCATTTACAGCTGTTAGGGCATTCAAACTCGTTTGCTCTAACAGGAAACATTTCATCTCCGCATCTAGGACATTTAGGAAGTGGTTTATACAATTTTACCATGAAAAGATCATGAAAAATTATTATTCCAATGATAATAACAACAAGCAGAGTATGTTGCTTTGCAAATTTCCATAGTAAGTTTATGAAATCCAATACGGTGTTTTTATCAATAACGCCTAATGCAGCGAATGCTATTAGTATGATCCAGACATATTTTTTCATTTGCTAAATTATTTATGTTTTTAATCCTGTTCCCTTACATTTTGGACAGGTATATTCTTTGCAAAGATCTACTCCCATATCCTCCTCATTTTTAGGAAACATAAAAGATGTGAATACAAGAAATCCCGGTCTTTTGATTATTATACCAGTTCCATTACATTTTGTGCATTTTTCTTTGGTGCTGTCTTTTTTTATTTTGCCCATTTGTTATCTATTTTACAATCTGCTTTCATTGGAATACTTTTCACTATTATTTTACCAGCTTCTTCCATTATAGAATTCATTTTATCTTTCCATTGTACAGCATACTCTTCTAAAACTTCTGTTTGAATTTCATCATGTACTGTATGGATTATTTTTACTGGCCAATTGTTATAAATTATTTCTTGGTATAAAAGAACTAATGCTAACTTTGTTAGGTCGGCATTTCCTCCTTGTATGGGTTGATTTTTACCCGCTCTTTCAATTTCTCCAAGTCTTGAAAAGTCTCCTGATAAATGCCCGTCAAACCATCTTATTCTGCCATATGGTGGTGGCGTTCTTATATATCCGTTCTGTTTTGCGGCATTTCCTAGTGATTCTAGAAAATGCTGCACTTTCGGAACTTGTTTAAAGAAAGATTTGATGATTTTATCGGCTTCTTCTACTGCTATTTCAATAGTATCTGCTAGTTTGTACTTAGACATTCCATAAGCTAACACGTTCCCCTAATTTTCATTAGGGCGTGGACTATACCTTTGTGTATTTTCCTTTTGCATCTCTTTTAGTGTGATGCAATTGATGACATCTTTTGCAAAGTATTTCTAGATTAATTAATTCATTATTTGATCTGTTGTGATCAATATGATGAACTAATAAATTCTCTGTTTTATTACATCTATTACATATATTAGGTAAATTATCAAATGCTGTTTTATTATAACTTCCTATTCCTGTTTTATATTGATGATTGTTTTTGCCTAATTGATTTCCTCCAGAACCTACTCCAGGATTTTTTATTTTTCCTGTTTTAACTCTATGTCTATAAGATATTTCAGCCTGTCTGCATTTTATACTGCAGTACTTTGCATTTTTGTTCTTTCCTATAATAGGTGTATTACACCTTATACACACCCTCCGTCTAGTCTCTGCACCTTCCTTATTACTAAGGCTTGGCTCAGGATTGCCATCAGCATTACCTGTTAAGGGTTCCCTGAGTTTGAAGGGTTTTACTTCGGCCAACTTTTCTTTCATAAACCGAAGTTAATAGTTTTTTGTATGTCTCTGTATTTTAGATCTGGTTTAAAATGACTTGGGTTTTTTACCTCTGATATAGGTATTCCGAATGTTAAACTGCATAACTTACTATGAAGATCTTCTCCACTCTTAAAAGCATCTAGCCATACAGGATCTTCACTGTATTCTGCTATAATTCTAAGTTCACATCCACTAAAATCTCCTCCTACAATTTTGTAGCCTTCTGGAGCTACAAAACATTCTCTCATTTTTCCTCCTAACTCAGTTCTTGCTGGAATTTGCTGTAAATTTGGCTCAGATGAGCTTACTCTACCTGTTGATAGTATTTGCCAGAATTCTGTATGAATTCTGTTTGTCTGCTTATTAATAAATTTAGGTAAAGGATCAGCAAAAGAAGAGATTAGCTTTTGTATCTTGTTAAACTTAATTAACTTGTCTACAATAGGATAATCTCGTTTCTTCTTTTCCAGCTCTTGTTGTTTTGTACTCTCGAACTTTCCTATTTTGTTTAGAAGCTTTAATTTCTGATCTGGGGATGACCAATTAATAGTAACTCTTTTCTCAGCTTCTGTAAACAAATCTTGGTATATGGTCCAAAATTCTCTTAGTCTGTTATCTTCAAATACTAAGTTATCTAATTCTCTTAGTATTTTGTCTTGTTCAATTCTTGTAATCTCTCTTACCTCTTCCCACTTTCTTGTATCAAGTAACATTCCGTTGTACTCAATTGATGCAAATACTACGACAGCGTTGTTTTCTAATCCTACTACTGTATATATATCTTGACAATTTTCTGAAGCCAGCTTTAATTCAATACATTTCTGTAATTGTTGTTCTCTGATTAATTCAAGATATTTTACATCGTTTCCTGCGTATTCTACTACTCTTCTTGATAGCCCTTCTCTATGTATTTGACCTCGTACTTCTTTGTTTAGTATAGCATTACAATATCTTTTTGCAAGGCTTCCTAATGAGTAAAATCCTTCTTCTGTTTCTCTACCTGCATTTAGAATGCATTCTGCCAACATTGTATCATAAACACTGCATATCTCCATTCCTTCAAACCATATAAACTTAATATCGAACTTGGCATTATGCAATATTTTTATGATTTTAGGATTATTGAGTATTTTATCGCTTATTTCTTTCTTCTCTTTTTCAGATAAAGATTGAAGTTCTATTACAAATTGCCTTTCTGTTGTACCAATTTGTAATGTAAGTATCCTATTCCTGTGATCAAAGTATCCTGTAGTCTCTGTATCTACTTGACATATAACTTTATCTCTAAAATAGTTTAGTAGATCGCCGATGCTTGTTCGTTGTATTCCTTCTGGGCATTTATTTCCAATGAAATATAGTCCAGTATTTGCTTGTATTCCTCTTGGTTCTTCTCTCTCCATTCTCTTAATGTATTGAATGTTCTTAAACAAGGTGTTTCTTTATGCCTAAGCATTAAGAATACGCCTTCTGTTCTTTTTATCTCGTATAATCTTTTTAAAATGTCTAGTCTTAAATAATACTTTCGTTGGGCTTCTAAAAGATTTCTATTTGGATATCTTTTTCTACTAACCTGATTATTTATCCATTCTTGGAAAGAATCAATTAGTAGATTAGGTTCAGCTCTGTGATAAATGTCGTCTCTATGTGTATTAGTTGATTCTGGAGTTACAGAACTTTCAATAACATGAGGAAAAGTTACATTAACTTCTTTTCCTGTTTTTACTTCAACTGCCTTCCATATTTCTCCAATATATGCTTTTCCATTAAAATAGTGTGGTTTAGGCCTACCATGCTGATAACGTCCTTGCCTTAACGATGTTCCAATATACTCTAATAACTCTACTGTTATGGGCGGCCCCTTTTTTGAGATCCATCTATGCCAAGCGAGTGTTATCTCGCCTTTCTTCCTTGTTTCCATTTTTACAAAAGGTTTAAAAAAAGGAGAGGAACCTCGTTGATTCCTCTCCTTGATAGTTTTTTGTTGTTATTCTTCTTCTTGTTCAAGAATGTCATACAAGACATCGGATGCGTCTTTGACTGCATCCCAGAACTCGTTTTCGGCTCCTTCTTTTGTTTTGAGCTTGATGCTGTGTTGTTTAGTTTCGTTCTTGATTCTTTCCACCAAAATAAACAGCAGTTTGAACGTTGCTCCTGTGGTGAGACTTCCCACCATCTTTGAGAAATTAATTCCCAAATTGGTATTCCGGAGCACAATTGCGACTCCTTTTTTAGTGGGTTCGTACTTTTCGTCAAGAAGACCCATTCCTTTCAGCATATTCAGGTTTTCCTGAGTTGCGTAAGGATTAGGTACTTCTTTCCACTGCGGCTCCTTACCACCGCTGTTCAATACGATAATACAAAGTGCAATATGTGCACTTTCGGTTAGTTTAGTTTTGGCTTGTTCTGCCGGTGTTTCAGTTTGCGGTTGCGGTTGAGCTTGTGCAGTTTTTTTCGTACTCATGATTTGTAAGTTAGAAGTTATCGAATTATTAATTAAGCGGAGAGAGTGGGATTCGAACCCACGAGCCATGTTTCCACGGCTGACGGTTTTCAAAAC
>WBZP01003421.1_pt1 | contig 17224 bp, 14 predicted proteins | sample 5204301 | NCBI WGS metagenome assembly WBZP01 (sample SAMN12412401, study PRJNA552823) | activated sludge metagenome | isolation source: activated sludge from nitrification reactor of wastewater treatment plant... | place: USA: Pennsylvania | collected 2017
ATGAACTCGCCGACGATCATCCCGGCGACGACGGTCTCGGCCACCGAGTTGCCGCCCAGGCGGTTGAAGCCGTGCATGTCCCAGCAGGCGGCCTCGCCGGCCGCGAACAGGCCCTTCAACGTCGGGCTCTCGCCGGTGTGGTTGGTGCGCACGCCGCCCATCGTGTAGTGCTGGGCCGGGCGCACCGGGATCCACTCCTTCACCGGGTCGACGCCGAGGAAGTAATGGCAGATCTCGTAGACCTCGCGCAGGTTGTGCTTGATGTGCTTCTCGCCCAGCAGCGTGATGTCGAGCCAGATGTGCTCGCCGAAGCGCGACTTCGCCCCCTTGCCCTTGGCGATGTGCTCCTCCATCCGCCGCGAGACGACGTCGCGCGAGGCGAGCTCCTTCTTCTCGGGTTCGTAGTCGGGCATGAAGCGGTGCCCGTCGACGTCGCGCAGCAGGCCGCCGTCGCCGCGGCAGCCCTCGGTGACCAGGATCCCCGCCGGGAAGATTCCCGTGGGGTGGAACTGCACGGCCTCCATGTTGCCGAGCGTCGCCACGCCGGTCTCGAGCGCGATCGCGGTGCCGATGCCCTCGCAGATCACCGCGTTGGTCGTCACCCGGTAGATGCGGCCCGCGCCGCCGGTGGCGATCGCGGTGGCCTTGGCGACGTAGGCGACGAGCTCGCCGGTGATGAGGTTGCGCACGATCGCGCCGTAGCAGCGCTGTCCGTCGTGGATCAGCGCGACCGCCTCGGTGCGCTCGTGCACGGGGATCGACGCGCCGATCGCCTGGTCGCTCACCGTCTGCAGCATCGCGTGGCCGGTGCCGTCGGAGACGTAGCAGGTGCGCCACTTCTTGGTGCCGCCGAAGTCGCGCTGCGCGACCAGCCCCTGCGCCTCGGCGCGCTCGGTGATCGTCACCTTCTGGCTGTTGATGATGACCTGGCGGTCGCCCTGCTGGATCCGGCTCCAGGGCACGCCCCAGGCGGCGAGCTCGCGCACGGCCTTCGGCGCCGTGTTGACGAACATCCGGACCACGTCCTGGTCGGCGCCCCAGTCGCTGCCGCGGACCGTGTCCTCGAAGTGGACGTCCTCGTTGTCGCCCTGGCCCTTGATCACGTTGCCGAGCGAAGCCTGCATGCCGCCCTGCGCCGCCGCCGAGTGCGAGCGCTTCGGCGGCACCAGCGACAGGATGATGACGTCGTGGCCGCGGCGCTTCGCGCCGATGCCCATCCGCAGCCCGGCGAGCCCGCCGCCGATGACGAGTACGTCGGTGTAGATGGTCTTCATTTGACGGCTCCCGGCGCCTTCTGCAGCGAGGCGGGAACGTAGCGTTCCCCGTACTTTGGCGCGTGCTCGATGCCGATCCTGATGTACGCGGCGAGTGTGGCGAAGCCCAGCGCCAGGAAGAACACGGTGATCGCCCACTTGAGCGTCTTCAGCCGCTTGCGCGTCGCGTTCGGGTCGCTGCCCGCGAACCAGCCCCACTTCACCGCCAGCCGGTAGAGCCCGATGCCGCCGTGCATCTCGACGGCGAGCAGCAGCAGGATGTAGAGCGGCCACATGTTGTCGCTCCACACCCGGTCGGCCGACTCGTAGGGTCCGATGAGGTGCGGACGGGTCAGCATGATGTAGAGGTGCACCGAGGCGAGGAAGAAGAGCGCAAAGCCGGTGAACACCTGCCAGAACCAGAGCGTGGTGTCGCCGTGGCGGATGAGCTTTTGGTGCCCGCGGAAGAGCTTGTACTGCGTGTAGCTGATCGGGAACTTGCGCACCGCGAGGAACGCGTGGCCGACGAACAGCGTGATCACGCAGCCGACGACCACCGAGACGATCCACGGGTGCGCGGTGCCGAAGATGAAGTAGCCCTCGAACATCTTCGTGATCGTCCACATCGCGTCCTTGCTGATGAGGATCGACGACACGAAGAACATGTGGCCCCACATGAACAGCGCGAGCAAGAGCCCGGAGGTGCTCTGCAGCCAGTCGAGCCGTGCCGGCCACAGGCTCTTGCCCGCCCGGTCGGCAAGTCCGACGCCGGCGATGACTTCGGTGCTGGTGTTCATCGATGACCCCCCGAAAGACACAAGCCGCCGCGGGCCGCGGCGGCTTGCGCAGATTGTCGCCAATTCCGCCGCGAAGGGCGTTGACGTGCGTCAATGCATCCGGCGGCGCGCGTGTCGGGCACCGCGCAGCCTGCGGCGCGGACCCCGGGGAAAAGGGGTCCGGTACGGCCTCGCGGCCGGCAATTGGCGCCCGGCAATCAGCCGGCAACGACCGGAATCTTGCCGATCTTCGCCCGCCACTCGGCGGGACCGCTCTTGTGCACGGCGTTGCCGGTGGAGTCGACGGCGACCGTCACCGGCATGTCCTTGACCTCGAACTCGTAGATCGCCTCCATGCCGAGCTCGGGGAAGGCGAGCACCTTCGACGACTTGATCGCCTTGGACACGAGGTACGCGGCGCCGCCGACCGCGATGCAGTAGACCGCCTGGTGGTTCTTGATCGACTGGGTCGCGGCCGGTCCGCGCTCGGACTTGCCGACCATGCCCAGGAGGCCTGTCCGCGCGAGCATCGGCTCGGTGAACTTGTCCATCCGCGACGAGGTCGTCGGCCCGGCCGGCCCCACCGCCTCGTCGCGCACCGGGTCGACCGGCCCGACGTAGTAGATGAAGCGGTTGGTGAAGTCGACCGGCAGCTTCTCGCCGCGGTCCATCATCTCGGTCAGCCGTTTGTGCGCCGCATCACGGCCGGTCAGGAGCCTGCCGTTGAGCAGCAGCCGGTCGCCGGCCTTCCACGCCAGCACGTCCTCGCGCCGGATGGTGTCGAGGTCGACCCGCCGGCTGGTCGAGAAGTCGAGGGCGAGCTTCGGCCAGTCGTCGAGCGACGGCGGCTTGAGCTTCGCCGGGCCGCTGCCGTCGAGAACGAAGTGCGCGTGGCGCGTGGCCGCGCAGTTGGGCAGCAGCGCGACCGGCTTCGACGCCGCGTGCGTCGGGGTGTCGTTGACTTTGACGTCGAGCACCGTCGACAGCCCGCCCAGCCCCTGCGCGCCGATGCCCAGCGCGTTGACCTTGTCGTAGAGCTCGAGCCGCAGCTCCTCGGCGCGGTTCGACGGTCCCCGGGCGACGAGTTCCTGGATGTCGATCGGGTCCATCATCCCCCACTTGGCCAGCAGCATCGCCTTCTCCGGCGTGCCGCCGATGCCCAGCGACAGGATGCCCGGCGGACACCAGTCGGCGCCCATCGTCGGCACCACCGAGAGCACCCAGTCGACGATGCTGTCGTTGGGAAGCAGCATCGCGAACTTGGACTTGTTCTCGGAGCCGCCGCCCTTCGCGGCGACGATCACGTCGACCTTGCTGCCCGGCACCATCTCGACGTGGACGACCGCCGGCGTGTTGTCGCGGGTCGAGACACGCTTGCCGTCGGGATCGGCCAGCACCGACGCACGCAGCGGGTTCTCCTTGTCCGTGTACGCCCGGCGCACGCCCTCGTCGACCATCTGCTGCAGCGTCATCGTCGCGTCCCAACGCGCGTCCATGCCGAGGCGCACGAACGCGAGCGCGATGCCGGTGTCCTGGCAGATCGGCCGGTGCCCCTCGGCGCTCATCCGCGAGTTGATCAGGATCTGCGCCATCGCGTCCCGCGCGGCCGGCGATTGCTCGCGCTGCCACGCGGCGGAGAGCGCCCGGATGTAGTCGACCGGGTGGTAGTAGCTGATGAACTGGAACGCGTCGGCGACGCTGCTGATGAAGTCTTCCTGCTTGATCGGGGCCATGGCGTGCTTTCGAGGAGGACGGGGCGGCGCGGCGGCACGAACCGAACTGCATTGTTGCGCCGCAACGTACATGGCGCCGTTCGCGCACCGCAGGCCGAGTGTGCAACAGACCGCGCTGCACAACGACCCTTTGATGAGTGAGGTCAACGGCGCGCCGGGCGCCTGACCCGCGCCGCTGTCAGCGATTTTATGGCCCGTACCGAACGCGTCTCTTGACTTCGATCAAGGGGCCCGGCGCGCTATCGGCCACGATTGCGGGTGGCCCCGCTCCGGGGCCTGAGCCGGCGAACGCCGGATCGGTAAACCAGAGGAGGAGAGATGTTTCAAGTCCGCATTCACGGCCGCGGGGGGCAAGGCGTTGTGTCCGGCGCCGAGCTGCTGTCGGTGGCCGCGTTCGACGAAGGCCGCCACGCGCAGGCCTTTCCCAGCTTCGGGTCCGAGCGCATGGGCGCGCCGGTGATGGCGTTCTGCCGCATCGACGACAAGGAGATCCGGCTGCGCGAGCCGGTGATGCAGCCCGACGCGCTGATCATCCAGGATCCGACGCTGCTCTACCAGGTCGACCTGTTCAAGGGCCTGCACCCGGAGGGTTACATCCTGATCAACTCGGCCCGCGACTTCGCCGACCTGGGGCTCGGCGACTTCGTCAAGGGCTTCGACCCGGCGCGGCTCGCCACGGTGCCGGCGACCGAGATCGCTATGAAGCACGTGGGCCGGCCGGTGCCCAACGTGCCGCTGCTGGCCGGCTTCGCGGCGATCAGCGGCCAGATCAAGCTCGAATCGGTGATCCTCGCGGTGCGCGAGAAGTTCCCGGCCAAGATCGCCGAGGCGAACGCCGCCGCGGCGACCGAGGCGTACGCGTTCGCGAAGAAGTCGCAGGAGGCCGTCCATGCTTAAGCAAGTCGAGGGTTCCCGCGCCGTCGCCGAGGCGATCGCGCTGTCGCGGCCGCAGGTGATCTGCGCCTATCCGATCACGCCGCAGACGCACATCGTCGAGGGCGTCGGCGAGATGGTGAAGGACGGCACGCTCAAGGACTGCGAGTTCATCAACGTCGAGAGCGAGTTCGCTGCGCTGTCTGTGGCCATCGGCTCCTCGGCGGCCGGCGTGCGCACCTACACGGCGACGTCGAGCCAGGGCCTGCTGTTCATGGCCGAGGCCGTCTACAACGCCGCAGGCCTCGGGCTGCCGATCGTGATGACCATCGGCAACCGCGCGATCGGCGCGCCGATCAACATCTGGAACGACCACTCCGACAGCATGTCGATGCGCGACGCGGGCTGGATCCAGCTGTTCGCCGAGACCAACCAGGAGGCGCTCGACCTGCACATCCAGGCGTTCCGCCTCGCCGAGGAGCTGTCCTGCCCGGTGATGGTGTGCATGGACGGCTTCATCCTCACCCACGCCTACGACCGCGTCGACGTGCCGACGCAGGAAGATGTCGACGCGTTCCTGCCGCCGTTCGAACCGCGCCAGGTCCTCGACCCGAGCGAGCCGGTGACGATGGGCGCGATGGTCGGCCCCGAGGCGTTCACCGAAGTCCGCTACCTCGCGCACCACAAGCAGATGCGCGCGCTGACGCGCATCCCGCAGCTGTCCGAGGAATTCCAGAAGCGCTTCGGCCGGGCGTCCGGCGGACTCATCCGCAGCTACCGCACCGAGGGCGCCGAGACCATCGTCGTGTCGCTGGGCTCGATCAACGGCACCGTGCAGGAGGTCATCGACGACCTGCGCGCCGAGGGGATGCCGATCGGCTCGGTGTCGATCTGCTCGTTCCGCCCCTTCCCGCTGGCCGCGCTGCGCGACGCGCTCGCCGGCGCCAAGCGGGTCGTGGTGCTCGAGAAGTGCCTCGCCGTGGGCCTGGGCGGCATCGTCTCCGACGGCGTGCGCAAGTCGCTGTCCGGAATCCAGCTCAACGGCTACACGGTGATCGCCGGGCTCGGTGGCCGCGCCATCACCCGCGCGTCGCTGCGGCAGCTGTTCGAGGATGCCGCCGCCGACGAGCTCGAGCAGGTGACCTTTCTCGATCTCAATGCCGACGTCGTCTCGTTCGAACTGGAGCGGGAGAGCCAGTCCCGGCGCACCGGTCCTACCGCCGAGGCCATACTCAAGCGGCTCGGTACCGTCAGCTCGAAGATCGGCTAGGGGAACGCCATGGAAATGCAAACCGTCAAGTTCTACCAGACCGGCACCTTCACCGTCGGCAACCGGCTGCTCGCCGAGAACGAGCGCTCGGTGCAGGCCAACATGCAGCGCACCAACTCGCTCAACTCCGGGCACCGCGCGTGCCAGGGCTGCGGCGAGGCGCTGGGCGCGCGCTACGCGATCGACGCGGCGATGCGCGTCGCCAACGGCAAGCTGATCGCCGTCAACGCGACCGGCTGCCTCGAGGTGTTCTCGACGCCGTATCCCGAGACCTCGTGGCAGATCCCCTGGATCCACTCGCTGTTCGGCAACGCCGCGGCGGTGGCGTCGGGCGTGGCCGCCGCGATGCGCCGCAAGGGCACGACCGACGTCCGCGTCGTCGCGCAGGGCGGCGACGGCGGCACCACCGACATCGGCTTCGGCTGCCTGTCCGGGATGTTCGAGCGCAACGACGACGTGCTCTACATCTGCTACGACAACGAGGCGTACATGAACACCGGCGTCCAGCGCTCCAGCGCGACGCCGCCGGCAGCGCGGACGGCGACCACCGCCGCCGTGGGCTCCGAGCCCGGCAACGTGTTCGGCACCGGCAAGAACGTGCCGCTGATCGCGATGGCGCACCAGATCCCTTACGTCGCGACCGCGAGTGTCGCCAACCTGCGCGACCTCGAATTCAAGGTCACGCGGGCGATGGGCTTCCGCGGCGCGCGCTACGTGCACATCCACGTGCCCTGCCCGCTGGGCTGGGGCTCGGATCCCGCCGACACGATCAAGGTCGCCCGGATGGCCGTGGAGTCGGGGCTCTACCCGCTGTTCGAAGCCGAGCAGGGCGAGGTGACCGGCCGCACGCGCATCCGCCACCAGGTCCCGGTGACCGAGTACCTCAAGCTGCAGAAGCGCTTCGCGCACCTGTTCGGCAAGAACCCCGACCAGGCCCGGCTCGACCACATCCAGGCGATCGCCGACAAGAACATCCGCACCTTCGGCCTCATCGACACGGAGCCCGCCCATGGATAAGCCCTTTGCCATCACCCTGGACGTCGGTTCCAGCCTTGCCAACAAGACCGGCTCGTGGCGCACGTCGCGCCCGGTCTACCTCGACCGCCTGCCGCCCTGCAACCACGCCTGCCCCGCCGGCGAGAACATCCAGGCCTGGCTGTTCCACGCCGAGGGCGGCGACTACGAGGCCGCGTGGCGCGAGCTGACGCAGAACAACCCGCTGCCCGCGGTGATGGGCCGCGTCTGCTACCACCCCTGCGAGGACAGCTGCAACCGCGGCAAGCTCGACGAGGCGGTCGGCATCAACTCGGTCGAGCGCTTCCTGGGCGACGAGGCGATCAAGCGCGGCTGGAAGTTCGCGCCGCCGTCGAAGGAGTCCGGCAAGCGCGTGCTGGTCGTCGGTGCCGGGCCGTCGGGCCTCTCGGCGGCCTATCACCTGCGCCGGCTCGGCCACGCGGTGAAGGTCGTCGAGGCGGGGCCGCTCGCCGGCGGCATGATGCGCTTCGGCATCCCGAAGTACCGGCTGCCGCGCGACGTGCTCGACGCCGAGGTCAAGCGGATCGCCGACCTGGGGGTCGAGTTCGAGTACAACCGCAAGGTCGAGAACATCCTCGATTCGATGAAGGAGGGCCGCTTCGACGCGGCGTTCCTCGCCGTCGGCGCGCACATCGCCAAGCGCGCCTACATCCCCGCCGGCGAAGCCGCCAAGATGCTCGACGCGGTTTCAGTGCTGCGCGACATGGAAGGCGAGGAGAAGCCGATGCTGGGCCGCCGCGTCGTCGTCTACGGCGGCGGCAACACCGCGCTCGACGTCGCCCGCACCGCCAAGCGGCTGGGCGCCTCGGAGGCGATCATCGTCTACCGCCGCAACCGCGAGAAGATGCCCGCGCACGACTTCGAGGTCGAGGAGGCGCTGCAGGAAGGCGTGATGATCAAGTGGCTGTCGACGATCAAGAACATGGCCAACGAGGGCACGCTGACCGTCGAGAAGATGCAGCTCGACGAGAAGGGCTTCCCGCAGCCGACCGGCGAGTTCGAGACGCTGGAGGCCGACTCGCTGGTGCTGGCGCTGGGCCAGGACGTCGACCTGTCGCTGCTCGAGGGCGTGCCCGGGCTCGAACTCAAGGACGGCACCGTGCAGGTCAGCCCGAACATGATGACCGGCTACCCCGGCATCTTCGCCGGCGGCGACATGGTGCCCTCGGAGCGCACGGTCACCGTCGCGGTCGGTCACGGCAAGAAGGCCGCCCGCAACATCGACGCCTGGCTCTCCGGCGGCAAGTACGAGCCCGCGCCCAAGCACGAGATCGCGGACTTCGGGAAGCTCAATCCCTGGTACTACACCGACGCGTCGAAGACGGTGCGGCCGATGCTCGACATCGCGCGGCGCACCTCGACGTTCGACGAGGTCGTCAAGGGCCTCGACGAGACCAATGCGCTGTTCGAGGCGCGCCGGTGCCTGTCCTGCGGCAACTGCTTCGAGTGCGACAACTGCTACGGCGTGTGCCCCGACAACTCGGTGATCAAGCTGGGACCCGGCAAGCGCTTCGAGTTCAACTACGACTACTGCAAGGGCTGCGGCATCTGCGTTTCCGAATGCCCCTGCGGCGCCATCAAGATGGTCCCCGAGACCATCTGACACAACGAGAATGCGACCCGGGTCGTCCCGCGGGCGTTCGGCGCCCCGGGCGGCCCCGGGCCGCCCCGGCAACCCCGCGAGGAGAATGTCCATGTACGCACGAAAGACCACCGGGGGCATTCCCTCGGTCGCTTCCTGGTTTCCCAAGGGCGTCGCGCTGCTGCACGACCCCACGCTCAACAAGGGAACGGCGTTCACCGAAGCCGAGCGCGACGCGCTCGGGCTGCGCGGCCTCTTGCCGCCGCACGTCAACACGCAGGACGAGCAGGTGGCGCGGGTGCTGGAGAACCTGCGCCGCAAGACGTCGAACCTCGAGAAGTACATCAACCTCGCCGCGCTGCACGACCGCAACGAAGCGCTGTTCTACCGCGTGGTGATGGAGAACATCGACGAGATGATGCCCATCATCTACACGCCGACGGTGGGGCTCGCCTGCCAGCAGTTCGGGCACATCTTCCAGCGCCCGCGGGGGCTGTTCGTCAGCGCCAACGACGCACACCGGATCGAGTCGCTGCTGCGCAACTGGCCGGAGCGCAACGTGCGGATGATCGTGGTCACCGACGGCGAGCGGATACTGGGGCTGGGCGACCTGGGTGCCAACGGCATGGGCATCCCGATCGGCAAGCTCTCGCTCTACACGGCGGCGGCGGGGGTCGACCCGACGCAGTGCCTGCCGGTCGTGCTCGACGTGGGCACCAACAACGAGGCACTGCTCGGCGACCCGCTCTACATCGGCGTGCAGCAGCGGCGCCTGACCGGGGCCGCCTACGACGAGCTGGTCGACGAGTTCATCCGCGCCGCGCGCCACGTGTTCCCGGGCGTGATCATCCAGTTCGAGGACTTCGCCAACCACAACGCGTTCCGGCTGCTCGCCAAGTACCGCGACCGCATCTGCACGTTCAACGACGACATCCAGGGCACTGCCGCGGTGGCGCTCTCGGGCCTGCTGTCGGCACTGCGGGTGACCGGCGGCCGGCTGGCCGATCAGCGCGTGCTGTTCCTGGGCGCCGGCGAGGCCGCGACCGGGATCGCCGAACTCACCGCGGCGGCGATCCGCGCCGAGGGCTTCGACCTCGACGCCGCGCGCTCGCGCTGCTGGCTGATGGACTCGCAGGGCCTGGTGGTCAGGAGCCGCACCGGGTTGGCCGAGCACAAGCTGCCGTTCGCCCACGACCACGCGCCGATCTCCGACTTCATCGGCGCGATCCGCGCGTTGAAGCCCACCGCGATCATCGGCGTCGCCGCGGTCGGCGGCACGTTCACGCAGGAAGTGGTCGAGGAGATGACGCGCCTCAACGCGCGCCCGATCGTCTTCGCGCTGTCGAATCCGACGTCGAAGTCGGAGTGCACCGCCGAGCAGGCGTACCAGTGGAGCGGCGGCCGCGCGCTGTTCGCGTCGGGGAGCCCGTTCGATCCGGTCACCTTCGCCGGCCAGACGTTCGTGCCGCGGCAGGGCAACAACTCGTACATCTTCCCCGGCGTGGGGCTGGGCGCGATCGCGGTCGGCGCGAGCCGCGTCACCGACGAGATGTTCATGGCGGCGGCCCGGGCGCTCGCGGCCCGGGTCTCGCAGCAGGACCTCGACCAGGGAAGCCTCTACCCGCCGCTGGCGAAGGTTCGCGACGTCTCCGCCTACATCGCCGCCGCGGTCGCCGAGGTCGCGTACGCGCAGGGCCACGCGACGGTGCCGCGGCCGGCGGACCTGCTCGCCTACGTGACCGAGCAGATGTACGATCCGACCTACCCGGTCTACGCCGTCGAATAGCGCACCGAGTCGCCGATGGGGCGCTGAATGCGCCTCATGGCGACAGGGTTGCTTCCGCCCGCGTCGCGCCCTGCGTCGGCGGGACCGTTGACCGAGGTCAACCCGCCACGGGGCGCGAGCGGCTACGCTTCGTCCTGCTCAAACGCCGGTAACCGGGACGGCGCCGCCACCGTGCGGCCGCCGGGGGGAGGGCGGCTGCTTTTCAAGGAGTGCGTGCTGTGGCTTTGCACCGCATCAACAAAGGTCTCGATCTGCCGCTCGCCGGCGACCCGGTGCAGACGGTCGAACCGGGACGCGCGGTCGATCGCGTGGCCCTGCTGGGAGCCGACTACCACGGCATGCGGCCGACGCTGCTGGTGAAGGAAGGCGATCGCGTCCTGCGGGGGCAGCCGCTGTTCGAGGACAAGAAGTCCCCGGGCACGCTGTACACGGCGCCGGCGGCGGGCACCGTCGCGGCGATCAACCGCGGCGAGATGCGGGCGTTCCAGTCGCTGGTCCTCGCCGTCGGACCCGACGACGGGCCGGACGCGCAGGTTGCGTTCGCGAGCTACCGCGGGCTGCCGGTCTCCGAGCTCGCCCCCGACGCGATCCGCGCGCTGCTCGTCGAAGCGGGGCTGTGGACGGCGCTGCGCACGCGGCCGTTCAGCAAGGTGCCTCCGGTCGACGGCGTGCCGCACTCGATCTTCGTCACCGCGCTCGACACGCGACCGAACGCACCGCAGGTCGGCGCGCTCCTGGCCGGCCGCGACGCGGACTTCGCCGCCGGCCTCGCCGCGCTCGCCAGGCTCGCCCCCAGGGTGTTCCTCTGCCGCGCGCCGGGCGCGCCGCTCGCCGGCGAGACGACGGCCGGCATCAAAGTCGAGGAGTTCGCGGGCCCCCATCCGGCGGGCACCGTGGGCCTGCACATCCACCTGCTCGACCCGGTCCACGAGCACAAGACCGTCTGGCACGTCGGCTGCCAGGACGTCGCGGCGATCGGGCGCCTGCTGCTCACCGGCCGGCTCGACGTCGAGCGCGTGGTGGCGCTCACCGGCCCCGGCGTGCGCCGCCCGCGCCTGCTGCGCATCCGGCTGGGCGCCTCGCTCGAACAGCTCGCCGCCGGCGAGCTCGCGCCGGGCGACCTGCGCGTGATCTCCGGCTCGGTGCTCGAGGGCCGGACGGCGATGGGCCCGGTCCACGGCTACCTCGGCCGCTACGACCAGCAGGTGAGCGTGATCGCGGAGGCCCGCGAGCGCGAGCTCTTCGGCTGGATCACGCCGGGCGCAGAGAAGTTCTCGGTCTGGCGCGTGGTCGTCGGCGCGCTGGCGAAGTCGCGCCGCCTCGCGCTCACGACCACCGCCCACGGCTCCGCGCGGCCGATGGTGCCCACCGACGCCTACGAGCGCGTGATGCCGATGGACGTGCTGCCCACGTTCCTGCTGCGCGCGCTCATCACCAACGACGTCGAGCGCGCCGAGGCGCTCGGCGTGCTCGAGCTCGACGAGGAGGACCTCGCGCTGTGCACGTTCGTGTGCGCCGGCAAGTTCGAGTACGGGCCGCTCCTGCGCCGGATGCTCGACCACATCGAGAAGGAGCACGCGTGAAAGCGCTTCGCAGCATGCTCGACCGCGTCGGGCACCACTTCGAGAAGGGCGGTCGCTACGCGCGCTTCTACCCGCTGTACGAGGCGGTCGACACGTTCTTCTACACGCCGGCCGACACCACCCGGACCGGCGCGCACGTGCGCGACGCGATCGACCTCAAACGGATGATGATCACCGTCGTCATCGCGGCGCTCCCCTGCGTGCTGATGGCGATGATCAACACCGGGCTGCAGGCGAACCTCGCGATCGACCCGGCCAAGGCGGCCTCGCTCGACGGCTGGCGGCACGACGTGCTGCGGCTCCTCGGCGTCGGCTACTCGCCGCACAGCACCTGGGCGAACCTCGTCCACGGCGCGCTGTACTTCCTCCCGCTCTACATCGTCACGATGGTCGTCGGCCTGTCGTGGGAGGCTGCGTTCTCGATCATCCGCGGGCACGGCGGCATCAACGAGGGCTTCTTCGTCACCGGCATCCTGTTTCCGCTGATCCTGCCGCCGACCACGCCGCTGTGGCAGGCGGCGCTGGGCATCAGCTTCGGCGTGATCTTCGCCAAGGAAGTCTTCGGCGGCACCGGGATGAACTTCGTCAACGTCGCGCTCGCCGCGCGGGCATTCCTGTTCTTCGCCTACCCGGCCGAGATCTCGGGCGATCGCGTGTGGACCGCGGTCCCACCAGGCTTCGCGGTCGACGGCTTCTCCGGCGCGACGGTGCTGGCCCAGATGCGCCAGGCGACCGGCCCGATCGCCGACCTCAACCTGTCGTGGTGGCAGGCGTTCGTCGGCTTCGAGAAGGGGTCGATGGGAGAGACCTCGGCGCTCGCCTGCCTCGTCGGCGCGGTGATCCTGGTCGCCACCGGCGTGGGCTCGTGGCGGCTGATGGCCGGCGTCGCGGTCGGTACCATCGGCATGGCGTCGCTGTTCAACCTCATCGGCTCGTCGACCAACCCCTGGTTCGCCGTGCCGTTCTGGTGGCACATGGTCGCCGGCGGCTGGGCCTTCGGCACCGTGTTCATGGTCACCGACCCGGTCACCGCGCCGTTCACCGAGTTCGGCAAGTGGGTCTACGCGATCCTGATAGGCGCCTTCGTCGTGCTGATACGCGTGGTCAACCCCGCGTATCCCGAGTGCATGATGCTGGTGATCCTGTTCATGAACGTGATGGCGCCGATCATCGACTACGGGATGATCAAGGCCAACATCAACCGCCGGGTGAAGCGCCGTGCCCAAGACTGACTCGACACGCTACACGTTCCTGTTCGCGGCCGCGGTCTGCGTGGTCTGCGCGCTGCTGGTCGCCGTGTCGGCGGTCGGCCTGCGCGACAAGCAGGAGAACAACCGGCTCGTCTACCGGCAGAAGAACGTGCTGCTGGCCGCGGGGCTGATCAAGCCCGACCAGCGCGTCTCCGACCGCGAGCTGCAGGCGATCTTCGACAAGAACATCGTCGTCCGGCTGATCGATCTCAAAACCGGCGAGATGCTGCCCGCGGGCAAGATCGACGAACGCGGCTACGACCAGAAGAAGGCGCGCAACGACCCGGCGCAGAGCCGCGCCGCGCCGCCGAACCCGGCGCTCGTCGCCCGGCTGCCGAACTACGGCACCGTCTACCTCGTCACCCGCGGCATCAAGGACGCGCCGCCCGAGCTCGTCGTGCTGCCGATCGAGGGGATGGCGATGTGGGCCACCGTCTACGGCTTCATCGCGCTGGAGCGCGACGGCAACACGGTGCGCGGGCTCACGTTCTACGACCAGCAGGAGACGCCGGGGCTGGGCGGCGAGATCGGCAACCCGAAGTGGCAGGCGCTCTGGCAGGGCCGCCGCGCTTACGACGCCAACTGGGAGCCTCAGCTCAAGGTGATCAAGGGCCTGGCCGGGCCGCCGGACAAGGACCCGCACCGTATCGACGGCCTGTCCGGCGCGACGATCACCAGCAACGGCATCTCGCGCGTGGTCGCCTTCTGGTTCTCGAAGGACGGCTACGGCCCCTACCTCAAGCGTTTCCGCGAAGGAGCGAAATCGTGACCGCATCGACCGCCCTCTTCGGCAAGCACGAGAAGGCCGCGCTGATCGCGCCGGTCATCACCAACAACCCGATCGGCGTCCAGGTGCTCGGCATCTGCTCGGCGCTGGCGGTGACCACCAAGCTCGACAAGGCGCTGGTGATGGCGGTCGCCCTCACGGTGGTCACCGCGTTCGCCAACCTCGCCGTCAGCCTGGTGCGCAACTACACGCCCTCGAGCATCCGCATCATCGTCCAGCTCGCGATCATCGCGTCGCTGGTGATCATGGTCGACCAGGTGCTCAAGGCCTACCTGTTCGAGATCTCGCTCGAGCTCTCGGTGTTCGTCGGCCTGATCATCACCAACTGCATCGTGATGGGTCGCGCCGAGGGCTACGCGATGCAGAACCCGCCCTGGGCGTCGTTCCTCGACGGGATCGGCAACGGCCTGGGCTACGGCCTGGTGCTGGTGCTGGTCGCCATCGTCCGCGAGCTCGTCGGCTCGGGCAAGCTCCTGGGCTACACGATCCTGCCGACGGTCTCCGACGGCGGCTGGTACGTGCCCAACGGCCTGATGCTGCTCGCCCCGTCGGCGCTGTTCACGATCGCGCTGCTGATCTGGCTGCTGCGCACGTGGAAGCCCGAGCTGCAGGAAAAGCACTAGACGACAGGGACGCTGACGATGGAGCTCTACCTCAACCTGTTCGTCAAGTCCGTGTTCCTCGAGAACATGGCGCTGGCCTTCTTCCTCGGCATGTGCAGCTTCCTCGCCTGCTCGAGGAAGGTCGAGACCGCGCTGGGCCTGGGCGTTGCCGTCGTGTTCGTCCAGGTGCTCACCGTGCCGCTCAACAACCTGATCCTGCACCACCTGTTGGCCGAGGGCGCGCTCGGGTGGGTCTCGCCGGCGCTGGCCAAGGTCGACCTCGGCTTCCTCGCCTTCATCCTGTTCATCGGCACGATCGCGGCGGCCACGCAGGTCGTCGAGATGGCGGTCGAGCGCTTCGCGCCGGCGCTGTACACGACGCTGGGCGTGTTCCTGCCGCTGATCGCCGTCAACTGCGTGATCCTGGGCGGGTCGCTGTTCATGCAGCAGCGCGACTACACGTTCTCCGAGAGCGTGGTCTACGGCGTGGGCTCGGGGCTCGGCTTCGCGATCGCGATCGTCGCGCTCGCGGCGATCCGGGAGAAGATGGTCTACTCCGACGTCCCGCATGGGCTGCGCGGCCTCGGCATCACGTTCATCACCGTCGGGCTGATGTCCGTCGCCTTCATGATGTTCTCCGGCATCCAGCTCTGACCGCGCGCGCGGCACCAAAGCCATGAACGAAATCCTCACCGGCATCGCGATGTTCACCGCGGTGATCCTGCTCCTGGTGGCGCTGCTGCTCGCCGCCAAGCGCAAGCTGGTCGCGCACGGCGACGTGTCGATCCTGATCAACGAAGATCCCGCCAAGGCGCTCAAGACCCCCGCCGGCGGGACGCTGCTGGAGACGCTGTCGAACAACAAGATCTTCATTCCCTCGGCCTGCGGCGGCAAGGGCGCCTGCGGCGTCTGCGAGGTGATCGTCAAGGAGGGCGGCGGCGACCTGCTGCCGACCGAGACCGGCTTCATCAGCCGCGGCGAGGCGAAGCGCGGCTGCCGGCTCGCCTGCCAGGTGAAGGTCAAGCGCGACATGAAGATCGAGATCGCGCCGGAGATCTTCGACGTGCGCAAGTGGAAGTGCAGGGTGGTCTCCAACCGCAACGTCGCCACGTTCATCAAGGAGCTGAAGCTCGCGCTCCCGGAGGGCGAGGAGGTCCCGTTCCGCGCCGGCGGTTACGTGCAGCTCGAGTGCCCGCCGCACAGCATCGACTTCAAGACCTTCGACATCGACGCCGAGTACCGCGACACCTGGGACAAGTTCGACCTGTGGCGCTTCAAGTCGGTGCTGACCGAGCCCATCGAGCGCGCGTACTCGATGGCGAACTACCCGCTGGAGAAGGGCCTGCTGCTGTTCACGATCCGGATCGCGTTCCCGCCCGACTACCGGACCGACATCCCGCCGGGGATCATGTCGTCGTACGTGTTCAACCTGAAGCCCGGCGACGAGCTCACCGTGTCCGGCCCCTTCGGCGAGTTCTTCGCCCGCGACACCGACAAGGAGATGTGCTTCGTCGGCGGCGGCGCCGGGATGGCGCCGATGCGCTCGCACATCTTCGACCAGCTGAAGCGCCTGCACTCGAAGCGCAAGATGACCTTCTGGTACGGCGCGCGCAGCCTGCGCGAGGCGTTCTACGTCGACGAGTTCGACCGGCTGCAGCAGGAGAATCCGAACTTTAAGTGGCACCTCGCGCTGTCGGAGCCGCTGCCCGAGGACAACTGGACCGGCGCCACCGGGTTCATCCACAACGTGCTCTACGAGCAGTACCTCAAGAACCACCCCGCGCCCGAGGACATCGAGTACTACATGTGCGGCCCGGGCGTGATGAACAAGGCGGTGATCAACATGCTGCTCGCCCAGGGCGTGGACCGCGAGAACATCATGCTGGACGACTTCGGCTGATCCCGGGGCCGGTCCGAAGGCGGAGGAGCCAACGATGCAAACGACCCTCGACGTCGTCGTCCGGGACAAGGGCAGCGACGAACTCATCACCGTGCCGGCCTCGGCGACGGTGGCCGAAGCGGTGGCCGTCATGGCCGCGCGCGAGGTCGGCGCGGTGCTGATCATGAACGAGGACGGTCTCGTCTCTGGCATCTTCACCGAGCGCGACGTCGTCGTTCGCGTCGTGCAGAACGGCCGCAATCCTGCGACCACGCCGATCTCGATGGTGATGACCCGCGACGTCACCTTCGTGACGCCGGGAACCACGATCGAGGCCGCGCTGTCGCTGATGTACGTGAAGCGCTTCCGCCACCTGCTGGTCATCGACGGCCCGAAGGTCCACGGCCTCTTGTCGCTGCGCGACCTCGCCTACCAGCTGATCCGGCGCGGCGAGGGCCGGTTCGAGGCCGCGGTGCGCAAAGAGCATGCGGGCAGCGCCGGCTGACGCCGCCGTCCGCCCGAACGAGCAAGCCTGGAGACTGCCGATGGATGCCCTGATTTCCCCGAAGAGACGGACCCTGCTGCAGGCGATCGGCGCGACCGCGCTGGTTGCCGGCTGCGGCGACTTCCGCGCCTCGAGCGCGACCGCGAGGCCGCAGGTCCACTTCGCCGGCTCGACGATGGGGACGAGCTTCAACGTCAAGATCGCCGGCATGGCGCCGGAGGCCGGGCGCGAGGCCGCGGCGCAGGCTGCGGTCCAGGCGGCGTTCGACGGGGTCGTCGCGCGAATGTCGACGCACGATCCGGCGTCAGAA
>WBZP01003422.1_pt1 | contig 17223 bp, 17 predicted proteins | sample 5204301 | NCBI WGS metagenome assembly WBZP01 (sample SAMN12412401, study PRJNA552823) | activated sludge metagenome | isolation source: activated sludge from nitrification reactor of wastewater treatment plant... | place: USA: Pennsylvania | collected 2017
CCCGAAACCGCGCTCACCATCGGCGTGCTTGACGGCGTCCACCTCGGCCACCAGGCGCTGCTCGGACGCTTGCGTGACGAGGCGAAGAAGCGGGCGCTCGCGCCCGGCGTGGTGACTCTCCACCCACACCCGATCACCGTGCTGCGGCCTGAAATCGCGCCCAGCTACCTCACCTCGTTGGAGGACCGCATCCAGCTCATGCGCGCCGCCGGCGCCGACTGGGTCATCCCGCTGACGTTCACGGGCGAGGTCTCCGAAGTCGAGTGCGAAGACCTCGCCACCGCCTTCGTTGACCTGCTCCGCATGCGCCTGATGGTGCTGGGACCGGACGCGGCCTTCGGGCGTGGCGCCCCGAAAGACACGGCCGGGCGCATGAAAGAACTCGGCGCCCAGCGCGGCTTCGAGGTGGTGCAGATCGAACCCGTGATGCACGACCACGAGCGCTACAGCTCGACGGCTGTGCGAAACGCCCTCAAGGAAGGCGAAATGGCGCGGGTCACCTCGCTCCTCGGACGCCCCTACCGTATCGGCGGGCCGGTGGTGCACGGTTTCGAACGCGGGCGGACGATCGGCTTCCCCACCGCGAACATCTCCGTGGCCGCGGATCGCGCGCTCCCCGCGGTCGGCGTCTATGCCACGCGGGCTCGGGTCGCCGGCCACGTCCTCACCGGCGCGACCAACATCGGCCGCCGCCCAACCTTCGACGAAGGGCACATCTCCATCGAGACCTACCTCCTCGATTTCGAAGGCGACATCTACGGCGAGCGCATGGACCTCGAGATCGTGGAGCGCGTGCGTGGCGAAGTGAAGTTCGAATCGGTGGACGCGTTGAAACTACAGATATCGGCCGACGTTGCGTCGGCGCGGGAGTTGGTGAAGTGACCCGGAACATGACCCCGGTCGATGACCAGCTCACCGTCTTGATGAGCGGCGTGGACTACGGCGACGCCCTGCTGCGGCGCCAGATGGAACGCGAGCTCCGCGCTGCCCTCGAACTGGACCGCCCCCTCAAGGTCTACCTCGGCATCGACCCGACCGCGACCTCGCTCACCCTCGGGCACACTGTGCCGCTGCGCAAGCTGCGCCAGTTCCAGCAGTTCGGCCACCACTGCATCTTCCTCATCGGCGACTACACCGCCCTCATCGGCGACCCCAGCGACAAGAACAAGCTGCGGCCGATGCTCACGCCGGAGGAGATCCAGCGGAACGCCACCAGCTACTTCGACCAGGCGGCGCGCATCCTCGATGCGGACAAGACCGAGCTGCGCCGCAATTCCGAGTGGCTCGGGGAACTGAGCTTCCCGGACATCATCAGCCTGATGTCGAAGTTCACCGCCGCCGAGATGCTCCGGCGCGACAACTTCCGCAACCGCTGGGAAGCCGGCGACGCGGTCTACCTGCACGAGTTCCTCTACGCCCTGATGCAGGGCTACGACGCCTACGCCCTTGAGTGCGACGTGCAGGTGGGCGGCACGGAGCAGCTCTTCAACCTGATGGCCGGGCGCAAAATCCAGGAAGACGCCGGCCAGAAGCCGCACGTGCCGGTCACCATGCCCATCCTTGTGGGCCTCGACGGCAAAGAGCGGATGTCGAAGTCCAAGGGCAACCACATCGGCGTCAATGACCCCGCAGACGAGCAGTACGGCAAGGCGATGTCCATCCCGGACGACGTCCTGGAGAACTTCTTCACGCTGGCCACCAACCTTCACCCCGACGATGTCCGGAAAGTGATGCTGGACCTGAAAAACGGCGACCGCAGTCCGATGGACACGAAGAAGCTCCTGGCGCGCACCATCGTCGGCGAGTTCTGGGGAGACGAGGCAGCCAGGGCTGCGCAGGAGCACTTCGAGCGCACCGTCCAGCGCAAGGAAGTCCCGGATGACATCCCCGAGCACCGCGTCGCCAACGGCGAGCTGCTGATTGATGTGGTGGTCGCTGCGGGCGCGGCGCCCTCGAAACGCGAGGCCCGCCGCCTCTTTGAACAGCGCGCCGTTACCATGGACGGCAACGTGGTGGAACCGACCACGCCCCCGCGCAAAGGCACCACGGTCCAGGTCGGCAAACGGAAGTGGATCCGCCTGGTCTAACAGGCCCCGTCCCCACGAGCCGCGACCGGGCAGGGAGCGGGCCTGTCGCTCCCAGGTGACATGACCTTCAGCGGCCAGACTCACTGATTGGCCGCTGCCGCCGCCTCGACCTCGGCCAACCGCCGCCGCAAGAACCGCTCTTCCGTCGCATTCGTCACGAACTCCAACGCGAGGCGGTACGCCGCCGCGGCCTCCGCCATTCGCCCCACCCGTCGCAACAAGTCGGCCCGGGCGGCATGGTAGAGATGGAACAACTCGAGGCCTTCGATCTCCTCAAGCAGGCCGAGCCCCGCTTCCGGCCCATTCGCCATGGCGCGAGCAGCAGCCCGGTTCAGCGCCACCACCGGCGTGGGCGAGATCGCGAAGAGCCGGTCGTAGAGCACCGAAATCTCGTCCCAGCGCGTCTCCGCTGCGGACGGCGCCTCGGCGTGCACGGCGGCAATGGCCGCCTGCAACTGGTACGGCCCGGCGCGCCCCGCCGCGAGCGCGCGCTCGAGGAAACGGACCCCCTCGCGGATAGCGGCCTCGTCCCAGAGCGACCGATCCTGGTCCTCCAGGAGGACAAGCTCACCGTCCGCGGACTGGCGGGCGTCGCGGCGCGAATGGTGCAACAGCATCAGCGCCACAAGCCCGAACACCTCAGGCTCGTCCGGCATCAACTGGGCGATGAGGCGGCCCAGCCGAATTGCCTCGTCGCATAGCCCACGGCGCACCAGGCTCTCGCCGCGGGTGGCGCTGTACCCCTCCGTGAACACCAGGTAGAGCACGGCGAGCACGCCGGGCAGCCTGTCCGGCAGTTCGTGGTCTTCTGGCACGCGGTAGGGGATGCGCGCGTCGCGGATCTTCCGCTTTGCCCGGACGATGCGCTGCGCGATCGCAGTCTCTTCCGCGAGGAAGGCGCGGGCGATTTCGTCCGTGCTCAGCCCGCCGAGCGTCTTCAGCGTGAGCGCCATCCGCGCCTCGATCGCGAGCGCCGGGTGGCAGCACGTGAAGATGAGCCGCAAGCGGTCGTCCGTCAGCACGGAATCGCCATCGTCGAACTCGAAGTCCTCGGAGATCGGCATCTGCCTCGCCACCTCCTCCAACTTGCGCGCGCCGGCCGCGGAACGCCGCAGCCGGTCCAGCGCTTTCCGTCGGGCAGTGGTGACGATCCACCCGCCCTGGTTCGCGGGGAGGCCGCCAGCCCAGGCGCCGGCGGCGCTCAGCCACGCTTCCTGCAGCGCGTCCTCCGCGAGGTCGAAGTCGCCGCCCAGGCTCCGGATGAGCGAAGCGAGGGCGGCGGCGTTGTGCTCGCGAAAAGCGGCAGCCAGCGACTCCGGCGACATCCGGTCCGTCACACCGGCAACAGCGGGCGGACTTCCAGGCACCCGCTGGCGATGGGAATCTGCCGGGCCAGCGCGAGCGCCCGGTCGAGATCCGCGCAGGCGAAGATGTAGAACCCGCCGAGTTGCTCGCGCGTCTCAGCGAACGGCCCGTCGGTCACCAGCGGCTTGCCGTCGCGCACGCGGACGGTCTTCGCCAGGCTCGGCGGGTACAGCCCGTCGCCACCCACGTACTCGCCACTCTCCAGGGTCCGTGCCGTGAGGGACTGGTGGCCTTCCATCATGCTCGCGAGCCGGGGGTCGTCCTGCGGCAGGTAGTCGGCCTCCGCGCCGTAGATCAGGACCATGTACTGCGGACCTTCGTGCGAGATGTGGCGGCTGTCGTGGCCACCGCACCGCCGCACTTCGATGGAACCGCGGCTCGCCGTCGGGATCTTCGCGGCCAGATCGAGCGCCTCCGCCTCGTCTCGGCACTCCAGCAGGTAATACCCGCCGAGCTGTTCCCGGGTCTCGGCGTACGGCCCGTCGATCGTCACGAGCTCCCCGTCCTTCAGCCGCAGTGTCGTGGCGGTCTCGACGGACTGGAGTGGGTCACCGGCGACCATCGCCCCGCGCGCCTGGCACTCGGCGGTGAAGGCGCGGTAGGCAACCATCTGGTCGTCCCACTCCGGCGTGCCATAGGCGATATCGGTCTTTTCATCGCTCGCGATGAGCAGCAAGTAGCGCATGGCTACATCTCCCAGATCGGCCGGACTTCGACCGACCCGGAGGCTGCCCCGGGGATCTTCGCCGCCCAGGCCGCCGCTTCGCCGATGCTCGCGCAGTTGAGGAGATAGTAGCCACCGAGCTGCTCGCGGGTTTCCGCGAACGGCCCGTCAGAGACCACTGTCGAGCTTTCGCGGACGCGGACGGTGCGAGCATCGGCCACGGGCCGCAGCCGCTCGCCACCTTCGATGGCGCCGGCCTTCCCGGCTTCTTCGCCGAAAGCCATGTAGCCGGCCATCTGAGCGTCCGCTTCGGGCGTGCCGGGCGCAGCATCGGTCGCTTCGTTGGTGTAGATCAGGGCCAGGTAACGCATCGGGTCTTCCTCGGAGGCCGGTATCGTAGCGCCTCCACCCACCTGACGAACGGGCCGGGTGGATTTCGACAAGGGGCGGGCAAGAAGTCCGAACCTCGCTCGATTGCGAGCCGCCGAACCCAGCGGCTATCCTTCGCGGGCGGCATTTACCGCTCGGAAAGGGACACTCCCAATGGCAGAGCTTCGCGACACGCTGAACCGGCACGCGCAGGACCTGGTGAACGGCAACATGGCCGGCCTGATGGGCGACTTCACGCCCGAAGCCATGACCAAGGTGATGGCCCTCGCCGCGAACCCGATCACCGCGACCTCCTACGAAGTGAAAGAGCTCGGCAACAATGAAGCCGAGATCAGCTACATCGGCGCGAGCACGCGCAAGGTCTGGAGCAAGTGGGCCGACACCGGCGGCAAGTACCAGATCGTGGATGTGAAGGAAGTCTAGTGACCCAGCCCTCCACAGCTCGCGAGGCGGCGGAGCGCAACGCCAAAGCCATCATGGAGGGCAACCTCTCCCAGTTGATGGCAGACATCACGCCCGAGGTGCTCGCGCAGGTGATGGCGATGGGCGCGCAGGCGCCCGCCGGCCTGAGCATCACCCAGATGCCGAACATCCAGGGCTACGAGATCGACGGCAAAGGCCAGGATGGCGATGTCGAGGTGTTCGACGTGACGTTCCGCTCCGACGTCGGATCCGCAACCATCGCCGCTTCCTGGAAGCAGGTCATGGGCCAGTGGAAGATCGTGAACGTCGCCCTCGTTTCGGCCGAACTGGCCCAGCAGTAGCCGGGTGGAACTGCTCCTCGTCCGCCACGCGATCGCGGTCGAACGCGGCACGGGGAGCTACGTCGATGATCGCGCCCGGCCGTTGACGCCGGAAGGGCGCAAACGCATGGCCGAGGTTGCGGCGGGCCTCGCGAGACTCTCTTCGCCTGCGGAAATCCTCACCTCGCCCGTCCTTCGCGCCCGCCAGACCGCGGAGATCCTCGCGAAAACCTGGCGTTGCCCTATCTCCGAACTTGACGGCCTCGGCAATGGCGATCACGCCGCCACGCTCTCAGCAGCCGCCCGCCGCGCCGCGGACCGCGTGGCGCTCGTCGGTCATGAGCCGTGGATGGGCGAATTGCTGTCCTACCTGCTCACCGGCGACGCGGCCAGGGTGAGCGCCCCGTTCAGGAAGGGCGGCGCCGCCCTGCTGGAGAGCTTCGACGGACGTGCCGCCGGCGACTGGTCGTTGACCTGGGCGATGCCGCCTGCTGCCCTCCGCCGGCTTGGCTAACGCTTCGGTTTCGAAATACGCACATCCAGCTTCAGCCGGAGCGCGGCCTCGACACGCCGGGCGTGCCGCTCGAGTTCGTACGCTTCAGCTTCGAGAGAATCGCGGGCCGACAGCTCAATGCGGAGATTGCCGTGCGTCACGCGCGCGGCCAGACCGAGCACGGGTGAAGGCACCCGGCGCCGGATGCCGCGGGCCAGGCCAAGGAGCGTCGCCAGCACAGCGGCGATACGCGCGTCGTCGGGCTGGACCACGCTGCTGTACGCCGAAAGGTCCGGTGTGCCGCTCCCGGCCCAGCGAACCAGCGCCGCGAGGACCACGATCTCGCGGTGGCTGAAGCCGTGGAGGTCGCCGCTGTGCACCAGGTACTCCGCATGGCGGTCGCGGTTGTAGTAGTCGATGTGCATGCCAATGCCGGCAAGCCGCGCGGCATGGAGGAGAAGATCGAGTTCGGACCCACCCAGCCCGTGGACCTCGCGGGTAGCCTCGAACAGCGTGGCGGCGGCGTGTACTACCGGCTCCGCGGCCAGTTGGTCGACGCCGTTCGCTCGCGCCAGGCCCTCGATCGAGGCTGCCCGCACGTCCGGCAGGAAAACCCCGTCTTCCCGCAGCTCCTGCCAGACCAGGCCCTCGCGCAAGCCCTGGCCCGCCACCGTGAGCGTTTCGGCGCCGGTAATCGCCATCACCTCGTCGATCACCGTCGCAGCCGCGTGGAGGGTGTCTGCCCGGTTCGCCCCAACGCCGGGAATCCGCCGCCGCTCGTCAGTCGATGCGCGCACGAGCTGTTGCGCCAGGCGATGCACCTGGCGGCGGCTTATCTCGAGGCCGTGCAGCCGCCGCAAGGGATAGGACCGCTGCAGCCGGGCGATGCGAGCCAGGTTCCGCACCGCGCCGCCTGTGCCGAACAGCACCGGATGCGCTCCTTCCACCTTCAACAGGTGGCGGACAGCCTTGCGCAACTCACGGAGTTCTTTCGACGTTGGAGGATCGGAAGCCAGGTACCGCTCGCGCGCGTAGATCGCGCCGAGGGGGACGCTTTGGACCTGCGACAGCGTCCGGCCGGTGACGCGCATGAGCTCCAGCGATCCCCCTCCGATGTCCAGCAGGTGCCCGTCGCGGAAGGTGGTGCTGTTCACCACCCCCAGGAACCCGCAAAACGCCTCTTCGTAGCCAGAAAGCACGCGCACGCGCACGCCAGTCAGCTCGCGCGCGCGGTCGATCAGTTCCTGCGCGTTCTCCGCCCGGCGCAGCGCTTCGGTGCCCACCGCCACAACCGACGCCGGCTGGTGCGAAGCCGCAACCTGGGCCATCACCTGGATCGCGCGAAGACCACGCTCGATGCCATCCGGGGTCAGCAGCCCACCCGACTGCCCCGACCCGAGCCGCGCGTCGAAGCGCTCCTCGTCCACCACCTCGAACGCCGTGGGAGTGAGCGCCCGGGCGACCAATAGGCGGACGGAGTTCGAGCCCACGTCGATGATGGCGATCGTCCGGTTGCGTTCCACAGTCACCTCTCTACGCATTATGACCGCCACCGTCGAGCGTTTCGGGCCGGCGGAGTGCTCCCTGCAATACCTTGCATCCCCCCCTTGACTCCGGTCGTATAGAATGTGAAGGAACGTTGAAGGGGGTCCCCTGCCCATGCGACGAAAAATGCTTGGCGCCATCCTTCTGCCCATCCCGTTTGCGGCCCTGCCCGTGCTGGTGGTGCTCGCCGGCGCGCTGTTGGGTGGGAAGGGCGCCGACAGCGGCAACCTGGTCACCACACTGGAGCAGACTCCCGCGCTGGAAGAGCGCGTGAGCAGCAACGCACTTCCGGCTGCCGATGAAGGCACACTCGCGCGCGTATCAACCCAAGACCGCGATCCCGGCTGTGGCGAAGACCTCAGCGCGGACTTCTAGGCCGCCCAAATCCGTGTGCTAGCATTGACGGCAGAGGCGCTCGCGCCCTGCCGTTTTGCATGGCGCACGCACCGGGAGGTTGGGCTTTGACAGCAACCCGGGCAACCCGGCGGATTCGTTCCGAAAAAACGATCGACGAGTACCTGCTGAGCGAGCAGCAGCTCGAAGACATGTACTACTACATGCTCATGGCGCGCCGCCTGAACGAGCGCATGCTCGCGCTCAACCGCCAGGGCCGAGCCCCGTTCGTGATTGCCGGCGCCGGACAGGAAGCGGCTCAGGTCGGTGCCGCCATGGCCCTGAAGAAGGGCACCGACTACCTCGCGCCCTACTACCGCGACCTCGGCATGATGCTCGTCTTCGGCATGACCGCACGGGAAGCGATGCTCAACCTGCTCGCGAAGCGCGACGACGTGAACAGTTACGGCCGGCAGATGCCTTCGCACTGGGGCAATAGCGAGCGGAAGATCGTCACCCAGTCGAGCGTCGTCACCACGCAGTTTTTGCATGCGGCCGGGATCGGCCTCGCCGCGAAGCTGAAAAAGGACCCGATCGTGGTCATGACCTGCTGCGGCGAAGGGAGCACCAGCCGCGGCGATTTCCATGAAGCGCTGAACTTCGCGGCCATCCACCGGCTGCCCGTCATCTTCTTCGTCCAGAACAACGGCTACGCCATCTCCGAGCGCACCGACAAGGCCATGCCCGTCGACCACGTCGCCGACCGCAAGCGCGCCTACAACATGCAGGGCGCGGTCTGCGACGGGATGGATGGCATCGCGGTCTACCAGACCGTCCGTCCGGCGGTCGACCAGGCACGGCACGGTGGCGGGCCACACCTCATCGAGGCGAAGTGCTACCGGCTCTGGCCCCATTCCAGCGACGACGACGATAGCCGCTACCGCCCGCGCAAAGAGCTGGAAGAATGGGCGCTCAAGGACCCGATCAAGCTCTTCCGGGAGCGCGTGGAATCAGACGGGATCTTCCCGAAGGGAGACCTGGACGAAATCGAAGCGCGAGTCGACGACGAAATTCGCGAAGCCGCCCAGTGGGCACTGATGCAGCCGGACCCGGCGCCGGAAGACGCGCTCGGCTTCGTCTACAAGGAGCTTTGAGATGGCCGTGATGACCGTCATCGAAGCTGTCCGCAGCACGCTCGACGAAGCGATGGCGAGCGATGACCGCATCTTCTTGCTCGGCGAGGACGTGGAAGCTGGCGGGGTGTTCCGCGCCACCGAAGGGCTCAAGGGCAAGTACGGCGAACGCGTCATCGACTCGCCGCTGGCCGAGTCATCGATCATCGGCGTCAGCATCGGCGCCGCGCATTACGGCCTCCGCCCCATCGCCGAAATTCAGTTCGCGGACTTCATCCACGCCGGGTTCGATCAGCTCTGCAGTGAAGCATCGCGCTGGAGCTACCGTACCCGTGGCGACGCGTACCTGCCGATGGTGGTGCGGACGCCGTGGGGCGGTGGCGTGCACGGCGGGCAACACCATTCGCAGAGCATCGAGGCCTACTACTCCCACATGCCCGGGATCAAGGTCGTCGCGCCGGCATTTCCCGCCGACTACCGCAGCCTGCTCAAGGCGGCCATTGCGGACCCCAATCCGGTGCTGTTCCTCGAACACAAGCGGACCTACCGCCTGATCAAGCAGGAGATCGATGGAGCCCCGGCCGAATCACAGATCGGCCGCGCGCGGGTTACGCGGCGGGGCGGCGACCTGACGATCTTCGCCTACGGCCTGATGCTCCATGAATCACTCGCAGCCGCCGGGACGCTTTCCAGCGAAGGCATCGAGGCCACCGTCGTCGACCTGCTGACGCTGAACCCCATCGATCGGGAGACCATCCTCGAGGCCGCGAAAGCGACCGGGAAAGTGCTCATCGTCCACGAAGACGTGCTCACCGGCGGCCTCGGCGGCGAGATATCGGCGATCATCGCCGAGCACGCCTTCGAGTACCTCGACGCTCCGATTCGCAGGGTGGCCGCGCCAGACATCCCCGCCATGCCCTACCACCACGCGATGGAAGACTTCTTCATGCCCAACCGGGACAAGATCGCGGCCGCCGCCCGGGAATTGGCGGCGTACTGAGATGCGAACGCCCGGCCGGATTCCCCGAGGAGTGGGCTGCGCGGCCCGCCGTGGAGAACCTCGATGACCATCGTGAAGATGCCGCAACTCGGCGAAAGCGTGACCGAAGGCACCATCATCCAGTGGTTCAAACAGCCGGGTGACCCGGTGAAGCTCGACGAGCCGCTGTGCGAAATCGAGACGGAGAAAGTGACCGCGGAACTGCCCTCAGAGTTCGAAGGGACCATGGGCCGGATCATCGTGCCCCAGGGCGAAACAGTGGAAGTAGGCGCGCCACTCTGCGAGATCCAGGAGGCGGCCGTCGCCGCGCCAGCCGCGCCGGACTCCGCCGGAAACGGCCGCTGGATGGGCGGGCCAATGGCAATCCCTCCGGACGAGGCCGCACCCGAACTGACGGCCACGGCAACCACCGCGAAGGCTGACGCTTCTCGCCCCGCGACACCGGCGGCGGCGCCCGCACCGGCCGCCCGCGTTGCCCGCACGAACCCGGAAGACCGCTCCCGCTACTACTCCCCGGCGGTGATGCGCCTCGCGGGGGAGCGCGGCATCGACCTGTCCCAACTCCAGGGCACCGGGATCGGCGGGAGAATCACTCGCAAGGATGTCGAGGCGTTCGTCGAACCGGCGGCGGAGACGGCCGCTGCCCGGCAAACGACTGCGACCCGCACTCCCAGCGCTCCCTACGAAGTCGTCACGCTGTCGCCCACGCGCAAGACGATCGCCGACCACCTGACCCGCTCCAACGTCGAGGCGCCCCAGGCCTGGACCATGGTCGAGTGTGACGTCACGGGCCTTCTATCTCGCCGAAACCGCGAGAAGGAGCGCTTCCAGCAGCAGGAGGGCGCGGACCTCACGCTCTTGCCGTACTTCACAGCCGCGGTCTGCGAAGCCCTGCGCGAGTTCCCCATGTTGAACGCCCGCTGGGAAGGGGCCGAACTGCGCCGCTACTCCGCGCTGAATCTCGCCATCGCGGTGGCCACCGAGAACGGCCTGGTCACGCCGGTGATCAAGGACGCCGGGGACTTGAGTGTCTTCGGGCTGGCCAAACGGCTCGACGACCTCTCCAGCCGCGCGCACGCGCGCAAGCTGCGCCTGGAGGACATCGAGGGCGGCACGTTCACCGTGAATAACACGGGCTCGTTCGGCTCCATCGCCTCGAAGCCGATCGTCAACGTACCTCAGGTCGGTATCGTCACCATGGAGCGGGCAGTGAAACGTCCGGTCGTCCTCGACGGCGATGCCATCGCCATCCGCTGGATGATGAACGTCTGCCTCAGCTTCGACCACCGGGCGCTGGACGGGTTCGAAGCCGGCGGATTCCTCGCCGCGCTGAAGAAGAAGATCGAAGCGATCGACTAGCGCGGGCCAGGGTATTCGCACTACAAGGCAGCATGTGTAGTACACTGGCCACATGGCACTACGAGGACACACGAGGATTACCCGCAAGGGCCAGATTACGATCCCGGCCTCCGTCCGGCGGGCACTTGGCCTCCGCGAAGGCGACACGATCGAGGTCACCTACGACGAGAGCACCCGGCAGGTGACCCTTCAAGACGCGCAGTCCGTGGTGTTGCAAACCGCCGGCATCTTCCCGCCGAAACACCCGGTACCGGGAGACATCTATGAGCTGGTTGATGAAGAGAAACGACGGATCCACGAGGGCATGATGGCCGGCGCGGTCGAGCGCGACCGGCGGTCCCGCGATGGATGAGCGACTCATCGATGCCAACGTTCTCTTGCGCCACTTCACGGGTGACAACACCGCACAGTCACCGGCCGCGACAGCGCTCCTTCAGCGGGTGGCGCGGGGCGAGGAGCAGGTTTGGACCACACCTCTCGTCGTCGCCGAAGTCGTTTGGGTCCTGTCCGGTCCGGTCTACGGCGCCACCCGGACGGACATCGCGACCAAACTCACGGAGTTCATTCAGCGTTCCGGCGTGCGAGTGGTTGACGCGGGCATTCTCGTAGACGCGCTGACGCTGTTCGCTGAGCAGCCCCGGCTGAGCTTCATCGACGCGTTCCTCGGAGTGCTCGCCCTCCGCTCACCAGGCCAGGGAATCTTCAGTTGGGACCGCGACTTCGACCGCATACCCGGCGTCCGCCGCATCGAGCCGCCTTCGCCGGCCCTTTAGCCTCGCTTCCGTAGTACATCCAGCGCCCTCACGCGGTTGGTGTGAGCACCGGCTGGAATACTCCGCCGGGCTATTCGGAAGACGCGCGCCCGGAAGGTCATTCGCCAGCGAAAGGAAGGGAGTCCCAGCGCATCTGGTCCTTGGAGGCTTCCGACGTCGCATCCATCGCCATCGTGTTGGTGGCGAAGCCTTTCCCCCCGGCTCGCGGAAGCGGCAATCCGCCACCGGCCGAGCTCGATCCGCCCGCGCCCTCGCCCGCCTTGGCGCCGGCGCCCGCATTCACCAGCGCGCTGCCTGCCTGACCAATCAGGCCGGCTCCCGCCGCGGCGCCACCCGATGAAAGCGCGCCACCGCCCGCAAGGAGCTGTGACCCGGCCTGGACAAGGTCATCGCCAAGCGAACGTTGGACAAGTCGCGAAACGGCTTGATTGCCGATTGTGCGTTGAAGGCTTGCGAGAGGGCTCGCGGAGGACCCGGCTGTACGAGTGTTTCGCGACACACGGGGGCCGTGGTCCGCTTCATGCGCGACGGCCTGACTGCGCTCAAGAGCCACCCAACGACAATACCGAGCTACCGATCGGATGTCCATGCCAACCCGTGTTGCAAATGTGGCAATCCGCGGCGCGTCTCAGGCTAAACGAACTGGACCCTCAGCGGCGCTGCCTCGGGTTTGCGCCCTGGACCTGGCGGATGCGTCAGGTCAGGATTTCCTCGGCAACGCCTCGATGGCCCGGCCGATCACCATCCGCTGGATCTGGTTGGTCCCCTCGAAGATCTGGAAGATCTTCGCGTCCCGCACCCACTTCTCCACCGGGTGCTCCCGCATGTAGCCCTGCCCACCGAGCACCTGGACAGCGTCCACCGTGACCTTCATGGCCATATCGCTCGCGAAGCACTTCGCCATCGAGCCTTCGGCCTGCAGGTAGGGCACGTTCGCGCCGGCCATCCACGCGGCTCGCCACACCATCATTCGCGCCGAATCCACGGCCATCGCCATATCCGCCAGCATGAAACTGACGCCCTGGTTCTTCATGATCGAACGCCCGAACTGGACGCGTTCTTTGGCGTAGTCGAGCGCGTACTCGTAGGCTGCCCGGCCGATGCCCAGCGCATACGCGCCGACGACGGGCCTCGTGCGCTCCAGCGTCATCAGCGCGCCGAGCGCGCCGGGCCCGGCCGAACCGCCCGGCGTCGCCGGGGCGCCAAGCTTGTTCGCCGCCGGTATCCGGCAGTCGTTGAACACGACGTTGGCCGTGTGGCTCGCGCGGATGCCCATCTTCTTCCATGTGGTGCCCTCCTCGAGTCCGGGAGTGCCCCTGGGCACCACGTAGGCGCCGATACCGCCCCATCCCTTCGAACGGTCCTCCGTGGCGAAGACCACATGCACGTCGGCGATGTTGCCGTTCGTGATGAACTGCTTCTCGCCGTTGAGGATGTAGTCGTCGCCGTCGCGGGTAACCGTCGTCTGGATGTTGGCAACGTCAGAGCCTGCATCCGGTTCGGTGAGACACATTGCGCCCAGGTGGACTTCGTTCTCGTCGGACGAGATCCGTGCCATCCACTCTTCGCGCTGCTCCGGGCTGCCGGTAGCCATGATCGCCGCGCCGGCGAGGCCCGAGCTGTTGATCGCCAGGGCAATCCCGGCGCATCCCCAGGAGAGCTCTTCGCTCAAGATGCAGGGGATCAGCGACGAAGACGACCCATCGAGGACGGAGCCCGCCCTGGAAACGCCGAACCCGAGGCCGGCGGCCTTCTTGATGATCTCGTAGGGCACCTCTTCGTGCTCGTCGTAGTACGCCGCAACCGGGCGGATCTCCTTCTTCGCGAACTCATGGGCGACTTGCTGCACCATTCGCTCTTCTTCGGACAGTTCAAACGAAACCACGGATTCGGGCCTCCACATCTCGCCTCCCGTCGAGTTTACCATCCGGTAAGGCGTCCAAAACGGGCGAGCGGCCCTCCCCGCCGGCCCTCTTGGACAACGCGGGCCGGCAGGCGCGGCTAAGCTTCGCCGGGATGGAAGCAACGCAGCGGCCACTCGACCGGGGTCTCGGCCTTCTCCATGTCACCGCCGGCGGCGTTGGAATCATCATCGGCGCGGGCATCTACGTCCTCATTGGCGAGGCGGCGGGAGAAGCGGGAAACGCGCTCTGGCTGTCGTTCGTGCTCGCCGCCGCGCTCTGTGCCGCCACAGGGTTCAGCTACGCTGAGCTCGCATCCATGTTTCCCTCGGCGGGAGCCGAGTTCGACTACACGCGCCAGGTGTTTCCAGAATGGGTGGCCTTCCTGGTCGGTTGGGTGATGGTGACGGGCCTGATAGTCGCCGCGGGGACGGTTTCGCTCGGGTTCGGACGGTACTTCGGCGAATTCGTCGAAGTCGACGAGAGAATCCCGGCGATTGCGCTCATCGCTGGTCTGTCGCTCGTCGGCGCGTCGGGGATTCGCCATTCCGGGCGGATCATCGTCGCGCTCAGCGCCATCCAGGTGTCCGGGTTGGTCGCGGTCATCGCCTTCGGCATCCCGTCCATCGGAGAGGCGGACCTCCTGGCGTCACACGGCGCGCAGGGCGTGGTCGGAGGGGCCGCGCTGGTGTTCTTCGCGTTCATCGGGTTCGACGAGGTCATCACCCTCGCCGAGGAAACCCGCGACCCGACGCGCACCGTCCCGCGAGCGCTCCTCAGTGCGCTTGGCATCTCAGCAGCGCTCTACGCCGCCACCGCTGTCGCCGCGGTCAGCGTACTCGGCGCGGGCGCGCTCGCAGCTTCGGACCGGCCGCTCGCCGACGTGGTCGACGCGGCCGCGGGAGGGAACGGCGCAACGGCAATCGCGATAGCGGCGCTCATCTCCACGACGAACACGACGCTGCTCGCCCTCACCGCCGCGTCGCGACTCATGTTCGGGATGGCCCGAAGCGATGCGTTGCCGCGGACGTTCGCCCACGTCACCCATCGCACAAAGGTGCCGATCCACTCCCTGTTAACGGCTGCGGTCCTGGCCGGGGGATGCGCCCTGAGCGGCAAGCTGGGCCTGATCGCCCAGGTCACCGACTTTGCCGTCTACCTGGTGTTCGTGGCAGTCAACCTGACTGTGGTGGTCCTTCGCTGGCGCGCTCCGAACCGCGAACGGCCGATCCGCTCTCCGCTTTCGATCCGGCGGGTGCCGATCCTGCCGCTGGCCGGCCTGGCGTCAGTCGGGCTGCTGTTACCGGCGCTCGATGCGGACGCTCTGGCGGTGGGATCGGCTGTTTGCGCGGTGGGACTCGCCGCGGGGCTGCTGTTCGATGCGAAGTCACCCCTTCGGCGCCGGGACAGTGGCACCCGAGCCTGAGGGGCCCTAAAGTGTCGTTATGACGCGTTTGCAGGGCCCGAATGAGCTTCGACAAATGACCTTGTGTCATATTGTTATCGGCCTGTTACGAGCGCTACATCTTCACAAAGATCGGCCAAATTTCCGTGGACACGCTGGGAACGGGCTGACTATTATGGCGCCCGCCCCCTGGAACCCCGACCCGTTACGCACCGAGGTAGAAGCGACGTTATGGACGAGCGCATTAGTCAGTTTTTGAATTTTTTGGCGGTTGAAAAGAACGCCTCCAACAACACCATCGCCGCGTACCGGAACGACCTCTCCCAGTTCCTGGCGTTCGTCGCGGAGAAGGCGCCCGGCCGGGCCATCGAGGGGATCAACCACGATCTCATCGTCGCGTACGTCGAACACCTGCGTGGCACGGCCCAGTACAAGGACGCCACGGTGGCCCGAAAAGTCGCCGCCGTGAAGTCCTTCTACGGGTTCCTCTCGGCTGAAGGCATGGTCGACGGCGACCCAACCGAACAACTCAAGTCCCCCCAGGTCGGCAAGACGCTTCCACGCGCGCTCACCGTGGAGGAAGTCGACGAACTCCTGGAGCAGCCGGCGCGCCGGAACACCCCGGAGGCACGCCGCGATAAGGCCATGCTTGAACTGCTCTACGCGACTGGACTGCGCGTGACCGAGCTCGTTTCGCTCGATGTGAACGACATCGCCCTGGAAAGCGACCCGGTCACGGTCCGGTGCGTGGGCAAGGGCGAGCGCGAGCGCGTCCTCCCGCTGCACCAGCGCCCAGTGGACGAACTTCGCCAGTACATCTTTCATGTGCGGCCGCGGCTGGTGAGGAACCGGCGCGAACCGGCGCTCTTCGTGAACCGGCGCGGCGAGCGCCTGACCCGGCAGGGTTTCTGGCTGATTCTTAAGAATTATGCAAAGGACGCCCACCTCGACAAGGCGATCACCCCGCACACCCTCCGCCACACCTACGCCACCCACATGCTCTCCGGCGGCATGCCGTTGCGTAATGTCCAGGACGCCCTCGGCCACGCCAGCATCTCCACCACCCAGATCTACACCCACCTCACCGGCGACCAGAAGCGGCGCGAGTACGACAAGGCCCACCCACGCGCTTCCTGACGACACACCCCACCGCCGAACACCACTGCAGGCACGCCTCCCGGCGTGCCTGTAGTCTTTCCTGGTGGCCTTGCCAGCGAACCTGATGGCGGCGCTCACCGCGCCCGCCGCTCTCCCGGAACTGCGTGAACTCGACGAGCGCGGCGACCTCGTGCGGCTGTTGCCGGAACTCGAGGCGGGCCGCGCGTTCAGGCAGCCCGAACTGCACTACTACGACGTCCTGCAGCACAACCTCGCGGCCGTTGGCGCGTTCGACGCCGCTGCTGGTGACACCGCGGAAGGCGCCGAGCTGCGGAGCGAGGTCTCCTGGCTGGACTTCGAGGCGTGCTTCGCCGGCGAAATCGACGGCGTGCCGCTCACGGCTCTCACCCGCCTGGCCACGCTCGTGCATGACGTCGCAAAGCCTGAGACCGCGATCTTCGAAGATGGCCGCCTGCGGTTCCCACGCCACGGCCCGCGCGGCTCCGAGCTCATGCGCGAACGGCTGCCGGAAATCGGCTTCGGGCCGGCCGCGACAGACTTCGTCGCCCGCCTGATTCGCTACCATCTGCGCCCGGGTGAATTGATCAAGAGCTGGCCGGTCACCGACCGCGCGGTGCGCAAGTTCGTTGCTGACCTGAATGGGCACGTGCTCCCGCTGATGCTGCTGAACCTTGCCGATGGCTGGGCCACGCGCGGGCCAACCTACACGCGCGAGAACTTCCGCCGCCACTGCACCTTCGTGAATTACGTCGCCGCGCGGGCCTTCGCGGCCAGGGAAGAGGGCGAACCGCCACTCGTCAGCGGCGACGACCTTATCGCGGAGCTTGACCTGCCCGGTGGACGCTTGTTGGGGGCTGTCCTAACATCGGTTCGCCGAGCCCAACTCGAAGGGGCCGTTTCGACGAAGCCCGAG
>WBZP01003423.1_pt1 | contig 17221 bp, 17 predicted proteins | sample 5204301 | NCBI WGS metagenome assembly WBZP01 (sample SAMN12412401, study PRJNA552823) | activated sludge metagenome | isolation source: activated sludge from nitrification reactor of wastewater treatment plant... | place: USA: Pennsylvania | collected 2017
CCACGACGCCGGGTCGGTCTCGAGGGGGTCGCGCCGCTCGCCCCAGCGGCGGGCCCCCTCGGTCAGCGGCGGCGCCCGTGCCAGCATGGTGGCCGTGACCGGTTCCGACACCCCGCCCGCGACCGGTGCGCCGACGATCCCGACCGAGGACCGCGACTGGATCGACGCCCTCCGGGGTGACGGCCCCGGACATCACGCCGCCGTGCGGCGACTGCACGACGCGGTGCACCGAGCCGCCGCCCACCAGGTGCGCCGGATGCCGCACGTGTGGTCCCAACTCGGAGCCGTCCGGGCCCGGGAGATCATCGACGCCGCCGCGGATGAGGCCACGACCGCCGTGCTGGGCAGCCTCGATCGCTTCGAGGGCCGCAGCCGGTTCAGCACCTGGGTCTTCAAGTTCGGCATCCTGCACGCCGGGACCGAGGCCCGCCGGGCGTTGTGGCGGGACCGCCCCGTCGACCTGACCGAGCATCCCGAGCCCGCCACCGGTGACCACGACGGGTCCGCCTCGGTGGTCGAGGCCCGGGACCTGGCCGCCGCGGTGTCGACCGCCATCGACACCGTGCTCACGGCCCGCCAGCGCCGGGTCGCGATCGCCCTCATCGTCGACGAGGTGCCGATCGACGTCCTGGCCGAGCGGATGGGGACCAACCGCAACGCCCTCTACAAGGCGTTGCACGACATCCGGGTGAAGCTCCGCTCCGAGATGCGCGAGCAGGGCTACATCCACGACGAGCACAGGAGGTGACCGAGATGGGACCGACCGACGGCACGAAGATCACCCCGACCCAGGCCGAGAGCCTCACCGCGCTCAGCGAGCCCTGGCTGTCCTGCGACGACTGCTTCGAGCAGATCGACCTCTACGTGGACTCGCTGGTGCACGACCACCCCCACCTGGACGAACCGCTGCGGGTGCACCTGGCCCGCTGCCCCGCCTGCATGGAGGAGGCCGAGTCGTTGATCAGCCTGGTCGCCGGCGAGGACCGCTCCGACGAGGTCGACCTGCTCGCCGCCTTCCGGGCCGACGTCGGCTCCGTCGGGGGTTGAGGACCCGGCGGGTTTGACGACCCGGCGGGATTGAGGACCAGCGGGGCGTCTCGGCCCGCTCCGCATGCCCCGATCCGGTGCGTCTTCTACGCTGGGGACCGATGGACGACGACGTGCAGGTGCAGGCCCGGGCGCTCGGCAGCCCGACCCGTCACGCCGTGTTCCGCTACCTCGTCGACGCCGACCGGCCGGTGGGGGTGGCCGAGCTCACCGAGCAGTTCGGGTTCAACCACAACGCCATCCGTCAGCACCTGGCCAAGCTGGTCGACGCGGGTCTGGTGACCGAGGCGCAGGCACCGCCGTCCGGGCGGGGACGTCCCCGACTGCAGTACACAGTCGCGCCGACGACCGAGAGCCGCTGGGGAGCGATCGGCTCCTACGAGATGCTGTCGACGATGCTCACCGAGATCATCCGCAGCGGTGACACACCCCGAGAGGTGGGACGGCGGGTGGCGACGGGCCTGGGACACGAGGTCGCAGACGGTCGGGACGCGACCACGGTCCTGGTCGACCAGATGAGCCGTCAGGGCTTCTCGCCGCGGGTGCGGGTGCGCGGCGACGCCGTCGAGATCACCGCCCAGGAGTGCCCGTTCCCCTCCGCGGTGCTCACCGACTCCGACACCATCTGCCAGCTGCACCTCGGGATGGCCGAGGGGATCGCGGATGCGGTCGGGGGTCTGACCATCGAGGAGCTGGTGACCAAGGACCCGCGCCGGGCGCACTGCCGCCTGAAGTGCCGCACCGACGTCGACTGATCAGAGGCCGCCCTACTCCACCACGAGACGAGTGGCAGCTGATCCGCGGTTTGGCTTCGTCAGTCGCGAACGCCGAATACATCAACCGCGGGGAGTCGTCCCCATATCGGTCGCCACGCGATCTTCATAGGTTCCTCCTGACGGTTCCGGCCAAGTCGGCCGGCACCCGAGAGGGAGGTTGTGAACGATGAACGTACGACGTGGACGAATCCTCGCCCCACTGCTCGGAGTCGCGGTGCTGTTGGGTATGGGTGCCGCCGGATCGCCGACGCCCGCCGATGCGACAGCGTGGAACCCGACCGTGACGCTTCAAGGTCGGGCGATCTGCGCAAGCTCGGGCGCCACCTGGGTGTGGGTGGAGGCTTCGAACGGTGAGCGAGGCTGGGCAACCAACGGCGCCGGCAACTACCGCTTCACCTTCAGTCGCGTTCCCACCTCGGGAATGACAGTACGGGTCAACTACGGCAACAGCACGTTCCGCTGCACAGATTCGTTCGGTGTCAACCGCCCGACGTTCGGGACATCGGCGACGCGCAACGTGATCCGAGTGCTTCCGAACGCCTGACAGGTGTCGAGCGCTGGGGTGAGGCGGATTCGGCGTCTCACCCCAGTACCCGCCTCGGGCGCTCCCTGACGCGAGCGGTAGGTTCCGATCGACCCTGAACGATCGACCGAGGAGACACCGCACATGGCAGCGACTGCGACCGCCCGCTGGGAAGGCACCATCGACGAGGGGACCGGTTCGGTCTCCACCGGAACCGGTCTGACCGGCACCTTCACCAAGGCGTCGAGGTTTGCCGACGGCGCGGGGACCAATCCCGAGGAGCTGATCGGCGCGGCTCACGCCGGCTGCTTCTCGCAGTACCTGGCGCTGCTGCTGACCAAGAACGAGACCCCGCCGACCTCGATCGAGACCACCGCCAAGGTGTCGATCGCCGTGACCGACGAGGGTCCGACCATCACCCGCATCGCTCTGTCGACCACCGTCGACGTGGATCTGCCCGCCGAGAAGATCGACGAGCTGGCCCAGGACGCCAAGGCCAACTGCCCGGTGTCCAAGGCGCTGGCCGGTGTCGGCGACGTCAGCCTGACGGTGACCAAGGCCTGATCCGGCCCGGACCCGGCCGGCGGTGCCCGGTCGGGTCCTACCCGCGGCCGGCCTTCTGCTTCGCCAACGCCTCGGCCTTCGCCTTGTCACGGGCCGCCTGCTCGGCCTTCTGCTTCGCCAACGGGTCCACCGGTGCCTTGTCGAGCGCTGCCTGCTCCGCCTTCTGCTTCGCCAACGCCTCGGCCTTCGCCTTGTCACGGGCCGCCTGCTCCGCCTTCTGCTTCGCCAACGCCTCGGCCTTCGCCTTGTCGCGGGCTGCCTGCTCGGCCTTCTGCTTCGCCAACGGGTCCACCGGTGCCTTGTCGAGCGCTGCCTGCTCCGCCTTCTGCTTCGCCAACGGGTCCACCGTTGTCGGTGTGGTCCCGGCAGCCTCCTCTGCGCCGTCGGGGACGCAGTCGCCGATCGGCACGAGTTGGAAGGACGCTCCCGACACCGTGACGTCCCAGCGGGTCGAATCGTCGGCCAGGAAGCCCTTCGCCACCAGGTCGGCCTCGGACAGGTAGCCGCCCTGGATCAGCGCGGCCTCCTCGGCGGTGCTGATCGTGTCGGCATCGGCGTCGCAGGCCGCCCGTTGAGCATTGGCGCGCATCGAGCCCACCCCGACGACCGCGGCGCCCGACATGACGCTGAGGGCGCCGACGACGACGAGGAGCTCGAGCAGCGTGAAGCCGCCCTGGCCTCGCGGCCGTGTTCGAACTGGTGACGCGTTCACGTTCGGGGTGTCGACGCACCCGACCCCGGACCTGAACCAATTTCGCCACCGATCGCCGCGGAGCAGACCGGGGGCTCGGGCATACTCGGGCACCGACCCACCAGGAGGCCGCCATGATGCCGGTCCCGCGCAACCACACCCCGCATCGAGAGACCGGGACGTGACGGTCTTCGTCACCGGAGCCGGCAGCGGGATCGGGCTGAACCTCGCCCGACTCGCCCTCGAGCGGGGCGACCGGGTCGCCGGGTTCGACCTGCGGATACCCGACGACGTGGGGAGCGAGCTCAGTGACCGGGCGCGCTCAGCGGACCGCTTGTGGCTGCGCGATGCCGTGGACGTGCGCGACACCTCGGCGGTGGCCTCGGCGTTCGACGACGCCGTCGCGCAGATCGGGAGCCCGATGCTGGTGATCAACAGCGCGGGGATCAGCACGAACGACCTGTTCGCCACCTCGTCCACCGAGGACTTCGAGCGGACCGTCGCGGTGAACCTGTTCGGCAGTCGCAACGTGGCCGCGGCTGCACTCCCCCACCTCCGTCGGGGTTCACGTCTCGCTCTCATCGCGTCACTCGCCGGGATCACCGGCGGCTACACGTACGCGGCCTACGCCGCGTCCAAGGCCGGGGTGATCGGCCTGGCCCGGGTGCTGCGACTCGAGTGGGCGCCGGACGGGATCGGCGTGTCGGTGATCTGCCCGCCGGAAATCCTGACGCCGATGGTCGAGCAGTACGCCACGACCATGCACCCCGCCACCCGGGCGCTGAAGGACGTGGCCGGCACGCTGCCGATCGATGAGGCGTGCCGGGAGATGATGGCCCAGCTCGATCGGGGTCGGTTCATGGTGATCCCGGGACGAAGGGCGCGACGGGCGGCACGCATGACCCGGTTGCTCCCCGAGGCCGTCACCACCCGGATCGCCGATCGGATCGTCCGCCGCGCCCTCGCGGACCCCCCGCCGTCGAACTTGTAGCTGACAGTCGCCCCGACGACCCGAGGGCTACAAGTTCGACGCCGGTCCGACGGTCACCCGCACGCGGCTCCGCCGGTCGCCTGCACGCACACCGTGTGCTCCGACCGGTCGCGGTCGACGTCGAGGACGAGCACCGAGCGATCCCGGTCCCATCCCTCGTCGACCGCCGCCGACGGGACGGCGGCACCGTCGAGGACCACGGAGATCCCGTCGGGGAAGCGCTCGGCGGGGACCGCCAGCTCCGTGTCGCCGACCGCGTCCGCCCTCTCGGCCCACGTCATGGAGAACACGCCCCGCTCACCGTCCCAGGAGAACTCACGCGGGGTGCCCGCCACCGCGCGGGGCTGCACCCGCATCAGGCGGACGCCGTTGGCCGACGGCGTCGTCCCGTCGGCCTCGACCGGCGACCAGCCCCCCGGGTCCCAGCTCCAGAACGCCCAGCCCGCCATCAGACGGTCGGCCATGTCGGTCAGCTCGTCGACGTAGGCGTCCATCCGGGGCTGGTCGGGAGACCCGCCCCACTCCCCGATCCACAGCGCGCCGTGCATCTCATCGGCCTCGGCGGCACGCAGGCTCTCCCACGTCGCCAGGTACGGGTCGTTCTCCGGGTAGCCCTGCCCGTCGTGCACCTGCTGCTGGTAGAGGTGCCCCGCATAGGCCAGGCGTGGCGGCCCCGACCGTGGGTCGACCAACGCCCCGAAGTCCAGGTCCCCGGCGTACGGGAAGGCGTTGAGCAGCGAGGTGGGTTCGACCATCACCCAGGCGTCGTCGTCATGGGCGCGCACGGCGTCGATCCCGCCCTGCATGAACGTCGTCAGGTTCGGGTTGACGAACTCGCCGGCCGCGGCCTGCGGCTGGATGGCGAGGGTGGCGCCCAGGTCGCCGTTGGCGAACGACGGCTCGTTCATCACGTCGATGCCGATGACGGCGGGGTGATCAGCGAAGCGCTCCGCCAGGTGCGACAGCGCCTCGAGGTAGTCCTTCTTCAGGTCCCGTTGGCCCTCGGTCGGGTTCCAGAAGGACTGGTAGGCGTTCTGCACCGCCGGATCCGCACCCTTGAGGAACCAGGGCTGCCCCTCGACCGGCGGAGCCGGCTCCTTCCCCTTGGTGTCGACCGCCCAGTCCGGGGCACCGTTGCCACCGACCTTCCACGCGTACAGGTCCTGGTGCATGTCCAGCACGACGTGGATGCCGTTGTCCTCGTACCAGTCGAGCCAACGCTGGACCCGGTCGAGGTACTCGTCGTCGAACCTGCCGTCCTCGGGTTCGAGCGCACCCCAGAACACGAGGAACCGGACGCTGTTCCACCCCCACCGGCGCAGAGTGCCCTGGCCGTTGAGGCCCGACTCGGGCAGGTGCTCGCCGGCCTGGGTGTCGCCCTTGGACGAGCTCTCGACGTTGACGCCGCGCAGGATGACCACCCGGCCGCAGTCGTCGACGATGAACCGGGTCTCGGGCGACTCGACCGACCCGTCGCAGCCATCGGCGTCGACCGTCGCCTCATCTGCCCGACCGCCCTCGTCACCGCCGCCGCCCGAGCCGCAGGACGCGACGCCGATTCCGAGCACGGTGAACACGACCAGCACGGGGAACCAGCGGGAGCGGAACGGGGTGGTCGCCATGCGCGGAAGTGTTCCACACCGGCACGCCACAGCCCGCGGCCTCGGTCAGCCCGCCTCCGGGGAGGGTGCGGACTCCGACAGGAGCCGGCCGAGATGCACTCCGAGAACGAGGTCGTCGAGGGCGCCCAGCGCCGTGTGTCGGAGCCGCCCCGCCCGGTCGATCAGCAGCGTCGACGGCGTGCCCTGGAGCTGGTATCGACCCATCGTCGACGGGATCGACCGACCCTCCACCGGACGGTCGATCGCGACCGGGAACGGGATCCGGTACTCCGACACGAACGCGGCCAGGGCGTCGGGGCCGGTCACGGCGTGGTGCTCGAACACGGTGTGCAGGCCGAGCACCACCACCTCGGAGCGGTCGAAGCTCCGGTGGACCCGCTGCGCCTGCGGGAGTCCGTGGCTGATGCAGCCCGGACACAGCATCTGGAACGCCTCGATCATCACCACCCGGCCCCGCAGATCGGCCAGGTCGACCGGGTCGCTGTTGACCCAGCCGGACACGTCCAAGGTCATCGGTTCGGGATCCATCCGCCGAAGCTACGACGCCTGCAGGTCGTCAGCCGGCCGGCGCTCCGGGGTGGGGTCGCGAACCGAGATCCGGAGCGCTCCCGCTAGCTTGCGGGCCATGAGCGATCCCGTCGTCTGGTTCAACCCCAACTGCTCCAAGTGCCGCACCACCCACAGCATCCTCTCCGAGCGGGGCGTGGACGCGACCTACCTCGACTACCAGGCCGAGCCGCCTACCGTCGACGAGCTGCGACGTGTGCTCGGGATGCTCGGCACCGACGACGCCCGCACGATCGCCCGCACCGGCGAGGCCCTCTGGGCCGAGCTCGGACTCGACGACGCGGACGACGACGCCGTGCTGGCCGCGCTCGCCGCGAACCCGGCGCTGATCGAGCGGCCGATCGTCATCGTCGGCGACCGCGCCGTGGTCGCCCGGCCTCCCGATCGCATCTACGAGCTGATCGGCGACGCTCCCTCCGACTGATCGGCGACACGCCCGCCGACGTGACGTCCGTCCCAGGTGACCGACGTCCTATTCCCTCCGCAGGGGGTCGGGATGAAGATGGCCCCACCACCCGGCGGTGGAGCCGGGGCCGAGGTACGGGGGTATCCGACATGGCCGACTTCCTCTCGCAGTACTCGATCCAGCGATGGCTCGAGATGTGCCCGCAGGGCTACCTGGACGGCACGGTGTACGGCCATGAACCGGGCGAGACCGAGTCCGAGGACATCCTCGGCGACGAGAGCATGCGCGAGGCCTCGATCGCCGTCACGGTCCAGCTCATCGCCGGCGAGCGCGCCGCCCTGGCCGCGTCGTCGGGGCTGGTCAACTGCGCTCCCGACTACGCCAGCAAGACGTTCCTGGCGACCCAGACGCTGGACGAGGCCCGCCACGTCGAGATCTTCACGCAGCGACTCATGGACCTCGGCGTGAAGAAGGACGACGTCAACTCGACGGTGGCCGACCTGGCCAACCCGCACCTGGTGAAGTTCGCCGAGGTGCTGCTCGAGAAGGTGAACGACGGGGACTTCGTCGCCGGCGTCGTCGGCCAGAACATCGTGTTGGAGGGCATGGCGTTCTCGGTGTTCGAGATGCTGCAGGCCACCTCGGCCGGCAACCCCAAGTTCGCCAACACCCTCGCCGGGACGATCGCTGACGAGCGCCGCCACGTCGGCTTCGGCGAGAACCGGATCGGCTCGCTCATCCGGGAGCACCCCGAGAAGAAGGCCGAGGTCGAGGCCATGCAGGGCGAGATGGCGTACCACATGCTCGCCACCTTCTCCGACATGTTCAGCAACGCCGGCGAACGCATGGACGAGGCACGGACCGCGGCCATGGAGCGGGGTGACAACCCGGTCGAAGGCGTGAGCTGGCACGGAGCGGATCTCTCGACCGCCACCCCGGAGCAGATGGAGGCGGTGCTCGCCGACACGGTGCTCGGCGAGTTCAAGACCCGGCTCGGGCGCATCGGCATCGACTACCAGTCGCCCAAGGTGCCCGCCTGAGCATGGATCCGGCCGCCGACACGTGGGAGCCCCACCTCCTCGACGAGGACGACTTCATCCGGGAGGTCCAGTCGTTCTCCTTCTGGTTCGAGGCGGTGGAGGGCTACCTCGGCGACCGCCCGCTCGGCCACGATCCTGATCTATCCGACGTCGATCTGGACGTGGCCGAGCGGGACAACCTCGTCACCATCCTGTGCAACTACTGCGTCGGCGAGACCGCCGCGCTCGAGGCGTCGAGCGGTCTGGTCCGCCTGGCGTCGAACAACCCGGCGCAGATCTTCATGGCCACCCAGGTGGTCGACGAGGCCCGCCACGTCGAGGTGTTCCGACGGCGCCTCGGCGAGCTCGGCGTCACCGACGTCGACGCCGCGATCGAGTCCCGCGCCAACCCCGAGCTCGTCGAGTTCAAGAAGCGCCTGCTGGCCTTCGTCGACCGGGGCCAGTGGGATCTGGCGGTGTTCGCCCAGAACGTCCTGCTCGAGACCATGGAGGACACCGTCTTCCGGTTCCACCGCGCCGGCGCGGATCCGATCACCGGCCAGATCCTCGAGGGCGTCATCGCAGATGAACGCCGCCACCTGGGCTTCGGCGAGAACGACCTCGGTCGACGACTGGTCCGTGACCCCGAGCGGCGCCGAGAGCTGACCGAGGTCAGAGCCGAGCTCGACCCGCTGGTGCTGAAGTCGTTCGAGGCCACCTACCGCGACCTGGGCCTACGGGCCGACGAGTACCCGGACCTGGGTCGCAGCTACCTGGACGCGGTCGAGCGGTTGGGCCTGGCGACATGACCGAGGACCTCGACACGATCACCGCGACCAGCCCGGACGCCCCGGTCGAGGACGCGCCCCGCCGCACCTACGACCTGGACGAGACGGGCTTCCGCGAGGTGCCCAAGAAGTGGCGGAAGTTCTACCGGCACTGGCAGGGGGCCGGCGACTCGCTCGCCCCCAACGAGGTGATCTGCCCGGTGTGCAAGGTGGTCATCCGCTCGCGGCGGGAGCTGCGGCCCGGCGACCGCGTCTACTGCATGCCGTGCATGTCCCGGCTGGTCGTCGTGCGGGCCGCTGACGGCACCCTCGAGGCCGACGTCCTGTACTGATCGCCCGCTGCTCCCCGCCGAACTTGTAGCGCCGCCGAACTTGTAGCCGACAGGTCGCCGCAGCGACCGAGGACTACAAGAACGCCAGCGGCCCCCGAACTTGTAGCCCACAGGTCGCCGCAGCGACCGGGGACTACAACAACGCCAGGGGCCCGCCGCGGTCAGTCCGGTTCTGTGCCGTCGCAGGCGAGCAGCGCCTCGTCATCCTCGGGCACTCCGGCATCCGCAGGGAGCACCGCCGCGTCGCGGAGCGGGATCACGTTCCGTCGCACCGACTCGGCCCGGACGAGCTCCGCCGCGGCGGCCGCCGCGGGGACCCACGGCGCGAGCTCGTCGACCGCGGCCACACGCGACGCCCAGGTGTCGATCCAGCCGCCGAGGTGGTCCCGGAGGAACTTCCGGATCAGATCCGAGGTCCGAGCCACGGACTCGCTGTCTCCGGCCTCGGTCGCCTCGGCCTCGGCCATCAGGGCCATGGCCAGGAACTCGAGCTGGGCCACGACGTGGTCGGGCCGATCGTCGACGACCTGGAGCCCGAGGGCCCGGTAGAAGCCGGCGATGTCGGCCAGGCGGGGCGTCACACCCGCTGCGGTCGACGCCACGTTCGAACCCTCGTAGGGAGCGACCCGTCCCAGATCGAACCACCCCACCCAACGGCCCGCGAGCTCGGTCGCATCCAGACCGCCCTGATCAGCCTCGACCGATCGAGAGTCGCGGTCCACCAGCCGAGCCAGGGCAGCGCCAGCCCCGGCGCCGGCCAGAGCGTCACCGAGCGCTGCACGGGTCTCGCCATCGACCAGGGCCGAAGTGTCGGGCCCCAGGCTCCGGGCCAACAGCACTGAGGCGACCGCCGCCGAGCGGAGCCTGCGGGCGTCGTCCACCGATACCGCCAGCGCCACGGTCATTCCTCCAACTCGAGTGCTGCGACCTCGGTGGCGGGACACTTCCTGGACCCGGCGTCGCGGTCGGAGCCGGACCAGACGGCGAACGCGCAGGTCGACACCGTCCCGGGCGCGAGGTCGATCTCACCCTCCTCGGTCGGGGTCAACGGCTTCACGATGACCACCTGCCAGCCCTCGTCGGTGCGCTCCCCCCTACCGGTCGCGTCCTGGTCGCCGGCCGAGGTCGTGGTGGAGAACCCGGCAGCGATCGCCTTCTCCACCGAGGTGGTTCGGACCGCCCGACCGGCGACGGGGTTCCCGACGTGTATCGCCGGGAGCCACTCGGTGGCGTCGGCCTCGACGTAGGACTCGATGCCCACCTCCTCGGGCGGCACCCGGTGGACCACGGGATAGGTGTCGACCGTCCGGTTGGGGAACGCGGCATCGAGCCCCTCATCGCCATCCGCGAGCATCCGCTGCCAGTCCGCCTTCCAGTGCAGGAGCGTGACCGGGATCTCGGCGGTGCCCATCATCCGCAAGTTCGCATCCGCGTCACCCGGGCCGAGCAGCACCGCGCACGCGTCGCGGTAGTCGTCCACCCGGATCGTCTGGTCCCGGGGCCTGTCGTCGGTCCACTCCAATCGGAACCCGACCTGCCGGCCGTCGTGAACCGATCGGACCCGAACCGCGGTCACCGCCGGGGCCAGCCGTTGGGGCAGCGCTGCGTTCTGCGGCCCGAGTACGACATCGGTGTACTCGGTGTCGGCCCAGGTCGCGTCCGTCGGGTCGAGGGGCACCTCCGACACCCGTCGGGACAGGACTCCCCGACCACCGTACGAACCGGCGCTGCACGAGGCCAGCGCCGCGGCGCCGGCCCCGACGGCCGCTCCCTTCAGCACCGTCCGCCGTGAGGTCCGCAGCTGCATGAGAGCCATCTCGTCTCCTCAGGTGAAGTTGTAGCGGTAGACGTCGAGCTCGGGATCGAAGGGCGCCCTCTCCACCGTCGGGACCCGCAGCGGCATGCTGACCACCTGGTCGCCGTTCTCGGCCCAGGCGTCGACCCGGTCACCGACGAGCTCGAAGCGGGTGATGATCCGGTCGGTGGACACCGCCAGCAGCAGCGCCGCGAGCAGCTCGCGGTCCTCTCCGTGCATGGCGGCCCGGTAGGCCTCGATGGCGCCACGGGTTCCCGGTCCGAACAGCATCGTCAGGAAGGCGTTGCTCGAGACGTGGATCGGCGGGATGTAGTACACGTTCGGCTCCAGGCCGAACTGCGGGTACAGCGGCTTGCCGACCTTGCGCACGTGCACCAGGAAGTCGATCGGGTTGTCCTCCCGGGCCTCCTCCGGCCGGCTCAGGTAGCCGAACGAACGGATCTTGCCGATGCAGTTGCGCATGCAGCGCGGCTGGATGCCCTGTTCCACCGCCGGGAAGCACATCACGCACTTCTCCGACACCTTCGTGGTGTGGTTGTAGAAGATCTTCTTGTAGGGGCAGGCCTCGAAGCAGACCCGGTAGCCACGGCAGCGCTCCTCGTCGACCAGCACGATGCCGTCCTCGGGGCGCTTGTAGATCGACTGGCGGGGACACGCCTGGAGGCAGGCCGGATAGGTGCAGTGGTTGCAGATGCGAGGCAGGTAGAAGAACCACATGTCGTGGGGGAACTTCAGGTGGTACCGCTTGCCGGTCAGCGACACGTTGGTCTCGTCCTCACCCCGGTTCGGGTAGGCGTAGTCCATCTCGGTCGGCTTCCAGGCGACGTTGCGCTCGCCCTGCGGCGCGGCCTCGAAGATCGTCTGGCCGGTGTAGGTGCCGCCGTCCCAGCTCTGCGGTCCCAGGAGCTGTAGCTCCCGCACGTCCCACGCCAGGGGGTACGAGCCCCACGGCTTGGTCTCGACGTTGTTCCAGAGCATGTACTCCTGGCCGTGCCCCGAGGTCCAGCACGTCTTGCACGCCATCGTGCAGGTCTGGCACCCGATGCACTTGTTGGTGTCGAACACCGCGGCGGCCTGGCGTTGCGGTCGCGCCTCCTCGTAGGGGTAGGTCATCGACCGGTTGATCTGCCAGTTGAACACCTCTGCCATGGCTCAGCCTTTCCCTGTCGTGATGAAGCCGCCCTCGAGGTACCGCTGCATCGAGCGCTTCTCGCTGCCCGGGCGGTAGCCCTGTTCGGCCGGGTACCAGGAACCCTCGCCGTCCTCTCCGCCGTCCTCGGCCTTGGTGAACTTCACGAACGACTCCTTGGGAGCTCCGACCGCTCCGTAGACGTCGAGCTCGAACCCCTGGCCGACGAGCTGACCGGCGCCCTCCTTGCGGGTGAGCGAGTCGGTCATGAGCGTCGGCCTGAGCCACGCCCGCGTCACCGACTGGTGGCTGCCGTAGCGGTAGCCCGCCTGGTAGTCGGTCCGGGGGTTGCGGGCCAGGCCGTCGTCGCGCTCCTCGTGGCCCTGCACCGACCCGTGGGTGGCGACGTGGAAGTGGAACCAGGCCCGGGCCACCTTGCGCACCACCGACGGGTTGACCCGGGCCCGCACCATCCAGCGGAACACGTGGTAGTCGTCGGGGTTGTCCTGCCAGCCCTTGAACGGGCGGTCGGCCGGATCGGCGTCGACCCACACGTAGTCGCCGTCGGAGACGCCGAGCTCCTCGGCGTCGTCGGGGTGGAGGTCGACGTAGCCCTCCGACATCCACGGCTTGCGCGTGTCGTGGCGGTAGAAGTCCCCGAAGGGGCCGAAGATCAGCACGTCAGCGTCCGTCGAGGCGCCCATGGAGTGACAGGCGTGGCGGAACTTCGGGGTGACGAGCACGTGGCTGAAGCCGTCACGGCGCAGAGGGTGCTCGGAACTGACGATCTCCTCGGGGGTGCGGACGACGTGGCGTACCTGGCGGACCTCGGTCGAGAGGTCGTCTGGGTCGAGCCCGTACTCCGACGGCTGCACCGGATCGATGAACGGGTGCGGGGCGGCCATGATCACGCCGGGCTCGTACACGGTTCCGTCGACCGGCTCACGATGCAGCGGGAGGTTCTCGCCGTACTCGATGAACTCGTTCTCGTCCCGGTAGAACTCGAGGCGACCCGACTTGGTGTACCAGGGCTTGGACTCGTTGGTCTGCTCCCAGCCCGGGATGCGCGGGTAGGTCCGCATCAGCGTCAGGAACGGCGTCCCGTTGCGACACGACTCGTGCAGCGCGTCGAAGGAGTAGCCGCGTGTGGCGTTGCCGGCGTCGAAGACGCGCTGGATGTAGACGCCCGGTCGGCCCTCGGCGACGAATCGCCAGTAGTCGGCGAAGCGGGGATCGCCGGTCTGCTCGCTGAGCGCCGCGGCCACCAGGGCGTTGCACTCCATGTCGTCGAGGGTGGGGTGGATCCGCTCCATCGGGGTCGACGGCCAGGCCTGGAGGAACGGGTTGGTCATCGAGCTGTAGACGTCGGGAAGCTGACGCTCAGGCCAGGAGTCGACCCCGAAGACGATGTCGGCGTACTCACAGGACGCGGTCCAGTACCACTCGTGGTGGATGATCATCTCGATCTTGGGCAGCGTGTTGACGAACACGTCGTGCGCGCCCTTGGCGTTGCCCAGCAACGAGTTCGAGTTCGCGAAGTGCATCGTCTTGGTCGGCGTGGGCATGTGCGTGTGCCCGGTGAACATCTTCTTGCCCACCTTCAGCGGACGGTCGCCGTAGTTGTAGAAGTGGGCCGACTCCGCCTTGAGCCGCTTGTTGACCTTGGCCTTGGCGGCCGGGTCCAACGAGGCCGCGAAGGGGTCCTCGTAGCTCCACTGGGCGATGCCGGAGAAGTTCGGCAGCCGGTAGTTGCCGGAGAAGGATCCGACCGTCCCGCCGTAGTGGCCGATGTTGTCGGTGAGCGCCGCGACCAGCAGGACGCCCCGGTCCTTGTTGTCGTTGTTGAAGAAGTGGTTGGGTCCCATGCCCGTGACGAACAGGGTGCGGCCCGAGTTCGCCGCGATGTCGGCGGCGAGCTCCTCGATCGCGTCGACCGGGACCCACGTGACCTTCGAGATCTGCTCGGGTGAGCAGGTGTCGCGCAGGTACTGCGCGACGGCGTCGAACACCGGACGGACCTCGACGCTCGACCCGTCGGCCAGCGTCACGGTGAAGGTCCCCTCCAACGCCGGTTCGACCTCGGCGGGCAGGTTGATGCCTGTCATGTCGTGGGTCACGACCGCGGGCGCGCCGGTCCGGGTGTTCCACACCACCTGGTCGCCCCACTCCTCCCGCAGATCGGCCGGAACGAACTGTTGGGGCTGCTCGGCCGGAGGCGGCAGCGGCACGCCGGGCTCGACCAGTCGCACCGTGCGCAGCGGAGCCGACGTGTAGCCGGCGATCAGGTCCCGCGCCTGGAGGAGCTTCTTGGTGTCGGTGCGCACCAGCAGCGGGAGGTCGGTGTGGCGGGTGACGAAGTCGGTGTCGTACAGGCGGTCGCGCACGATCACGTGCGCCAACCCGAACGCCAGGGCGCTGTCGGCTCCCGCTCTGATGGTGATCGCCCGGTCGGCCTTGCACGACGACGACTGGTACTCCGGCGCGATCGTCACGACCTTGGCCCCGTGCAGTCGGGCCTCGGTGAGCCAGTGCCCGTCGGGCATCTTGGTGGCGATCCAGTTCATGCCCCACAGCGTGATGAGACCGGCGTTCTCGGCGGTGTTGAGGTCGAAGTCCATGGCCTGTTGGCCGGTGACCATCGGATGGCCGGGGGGCAGGTCGGTGTGCCAGGAGAAGCTGTCCCAGTGCCGCCCGCCGTAGGACTCCGAGGGATCCACGTCGCGCACCGCCACGTCGAGCAGCGCCATCATGTTGGCCAGCCGGTAGAAGCCGCCGATCCGGAACGGCGCGTTGCAGGGCATGCCGCCACGGAACTTGAGGGTCTGGGTACCCGCCCCGTGCATGGCCTCGATCATCTCGGGCTCGTAGTAGCCCTGCTCCTCGAGCCGACGGGCACCGTCGGGACCGCTGTAGGTGCGGGCCACATCCGTGTAGACCCGGGCGGCCAGGTCGGCAGCCTCCTCGTGGGTCACCTTGACGAAGGACTCCTTGCCACGACCGGACCGGTACTTCAGCGGGGGCTGGCCGTCGTCACCGCGCGGCATGCCCGCGTCGACCCAGTCCCGGAACCCCTTGCGCACGTAGCAGCCCTTGACCCGGCGGTCGCTGTAGGCCCGACGGACGTACGCCAGGCCCGACACGCACGCCCGCGGGTCCCAGCGGCTGCTCGCGGTGTTCCCGTAGATGTCCCTCGCCCGGTGGTACCCGAAGGACGGATCCGCGTAGACCGCGACGCCGTTCTTGACGCTCGCCTTCAGCAGGCACCCGTGGGTGTCGTTGGGCGCGCACAGGTAGTGGTAGGTCGAGTCCGGCCGGTACAGGTCGCGGTAGACGTCCTCCCAGTCCCGGTTCGGGTACGCGGCCAGCGGGTTGGGGATGGCCTCGATCGACTGGAGCATCGAGAGGTGGGGGGCGAGCGCCGCTCGACCGTGCGGACTCGCCAGGGCCGCCACGACCGCGCCGGGACCGGCGGCCAGCAGAGCCCGGCGCGGCACCGACGCGCGGGGCTGAGCGGAGTGTGGCGTCACACCGTCGGAATCCACCATGGGACCTCCCGAGACTCGGCTCTTGTTCGGACCCTAAGACAGGTCGAACCCGATTCGCCCCGTGACTCCTGTCGCACGTCGGTTCCGCGGCGACCGTGCCCGGATCCGGGGACCTCAGGCCGAGTTGCGCTCGTCCACGAGGCGAACGACGAGACGGTCGAGCTCGTCGAAGCCGAAGGAGCCGTCGCCGCCGTCGCCCCGATCCGAGACGGTCAGCCAGACGTCGACGGGGACGAGGTCGACCTTGGGCTCGACCGTCGACCGCTCGACGACGACGACCCGGTCCGAGAACGGGGCGAACCCCTCGACCAGCACGACGTCCATCGACGACATCTGCGCGTCGAGCAGCTCGACCATGCGATCCGCGTCGACCGGCGAGCTGGGCCGATGGTGGTCACCGCCGGAGCCGTCCTCGGGGGCACCGAGGAAGACCACGGCACTCGCCGATCCCATCAACAGGACCCGCTCGGCACCGGCGGCCCGATGGCGCCAGGAGTCCGACCCCTCACGGTCCACCTGGAACCCGTGCGGAGCGTGCTTGGCCGTGCCGACCCTCAACCCGCGCGCCGCGAGGGCAGCGACGAGCGACTCGATCACCGTCGTCTTGCCCACACCCGACGGGCCGACGAACGAGACGACGAGAGGGCGGACCGACATCGGAGCTGACGCTACCGGGATGCACACGCCGACACGCCGGCGGCCGCCGGCCCTGTGACCTGGCGCACAGCCCGTGGACCGTGATCGGAGCGGCCGTCATGATGAGCCGATGAGCGACACCATCACCGTCGGCGAGCTGCTGGTCCGGGCGCTGCGGATGGAGGGCGTCGACTTCATGTGCGGCATCGTCGACGGCGCCCACATCCCGTTCGTGCGCCACCTCGACGCGCACGGGATCCGCTACGTCAACACCCGCCACGAGGAGGCCGCCGCCCACATCGCCGAGGCCTACGCCCGACTGACGCACCGACCCGCGGTGGTGATCGGCAACCCCGGACCGGGCGGCGCCAACATGCTGGCCGGGCTGACCAGCGCCCACGGCGAGGGCCACCCGGTCGTCGCCATCGCCTGCACCCGCCGGGCGTCGGTCAACTCGCCCGACCGCGGCGGGGCGTGGCAGGCGACCGACCTGGTCGACATGGCCCGCCCGATCACCGGGTACTCGGCGTTGATCTCACGCGCCGACCGCGTCCCCGACATGGTGCGCGCCGCGTTCCGGGCTGCGACGGTCGGTCGGCCCGGACCGTCGTTCCTGGCCATCCCCGACGAGCTGCTCACCCAGCCCGTCGACCTCGACGCCGTCGCCCTCACCCCGGCCGGACGCCACCGGGTGATCGACGTCGGCGCCGGCGACCCGACCCGGATCGCCGACGCGGCCGACCTTCTCGCCGGCGCGCAGCGCCCGTTC
>WBZP01003425.1_pt1 | contig 17206 bp, 12 predicted proteins | sample 5204301 | NCBI WGS metagenome assembly WBZP01 (sample SAMN12412401, study PRJNA552823) | activated sludge metagenome | isolation source: activated sludge from nitrification reactor of wastewater treatment plant... | place: USA: Pennsylvania | collected 2017
GCTGTAGATGAAGTTTAGATTGGTTACAAACAATGCCCGTCCTCCGCCTTTGTTCGCAAATATGTTGTTCTGAATATTCACGGAAGGAAGTGCACCGGATGTTTGTGTAAAATATCCGGCCGCATTGGTGGTTGCGGTGGATGCCGATGAATTCATCAATGAATTATTATGGAAACGTACGCCTCCGCCTCCGGTGAGGTATGATGCGTAGGATGTAGCGCCGGTTGTACTGATGCTCACTACATTATTAACCGTATTGTTCCAGGTACTGCCGGTTTGATAAATTCCGTAAAGTGTACTTGTATTTCCGTTAAGTCCGGTAACCGTATTTCCGGCTATCTTCCCGAGAACACCGTCCCTGCCGTCGCAACCGGTAAAATACATTCCATAGGTTGTGCCTGCAGTGATACCTTCTATGTTAACCTTATTGGCCGTATATATATAGGCCGAATCGCTGCTATTACTATATATGCCATAATTGGTGGTATTACGCGGCATGGTAACATTTACGGTATTCCGTGAGGCGGTCAACCGGCCGTTAAATGCAATATAAACACCGTACTGATACGTGTTGTTAACTGTATTGCTGTCTATCACATTATCATATGTAAGGAAAGTGGCGCCGGTACCCGACCAGTAGATTCCGGTTGATCCGTTGCTGATGGTATTTCCTTTAATTACGTTATTACTTCCCCTTAAACCGTTGGCGAAGATGGCCGAAGCTACATTGGTTGCAACAGTTGACGGTTGTGAATTGATGAGGCAATTGGTAATGCTGTCGTATGAGGCGATATTGGCCAGTTCAACCGCACGGGCATTAGCGGTATTGAGGGCTGTGATGGTAATATCGCGGTATGTGATAAAGCTTGCGCTGTCTAATTTCAATACATAATTCATGGTGGCATCTGTAGCATCATAATTAAGCGTTACAGAAGCAGGATTAGCATTGGCGCTGCGGAAGGTTACGCGGCTGGTGGCAGATGCGCCGCCCACTGCATGCATGCGCACCTGTTCGTTGTATATGCCCGGGGCCACATCAAATGTTACAAAGCCCGTAATACCGCATTCAAGTGCTGCAACAGCCGTTGTGAATGATTCAAAATTGGTTGAACCGGCTGCCGGATAGAACGGCGGGTTGGCCGGGTTAATGGTATAGAACCCGGAAAGGAATGCAGGGTTAAGCGATACCTGTGCCACAGATGAAGTGGCTGGGATTCCGTTACAGGTTACAATAGCCTGGAAGAATGTGTTTACCCCGATTGGGAATGAGAATAACGGGTTATTAAGTACAGGACTGATATTTGTCCATGGGCCGCCCGGTGCAGGAGCGCTTTGCCATTGGTATGTCTGGCCGCTGCCGATTGTGTTGCCGGTGAGGCTCAGTATCACGGTTGTTCCTATGCAGATACCTGAATTCGGTTCCACATTGGCATTTCCAGCCGTTGGCGGGTTGGTGCAAGGCGGAACGGTGAATTCGATACAGCCGATATCAGGTGTAGTGGCGCTACGGGTTGCATCCATGATGTCGGTTGTAATGCTTACAAATTCTCCCAGGTTGTCTACAGCACCTAACGTTGGTGTGTAATCGTCAAATAGTATGTTGGCATAATCAGGATCCAGTGAGGTGGAATTCGGGTCTTGTGAGGCAGCAGCCTGCCAGTTGGCCAGGGTTGCCTGGTTCACATTGAAGAAGCCCACGAAATTATTGCCACCTGCACTGTTAACATAGAAATCATTACGGTTAGAAATGATGGCAGAAGAAGTGGTAGCCAGGTAAATACCATGTTTGGTACCCGTTCCTGTACGTTTGATTGTGATGATGTTATTTTTGAAAATGATACCGCTGGCATCAGTGGTTTGGAAGAAGCCGCGTGTTAGTGCTGTGGAAGAACTGTTAACATCATCCAGGGAAATAGTATTGTGATAATACCAACTGTTATTCGAGCTGGTATTATATATGCCATATTGTGCACCTTCACCGTTTATCTTATATATCAGGTTATTGGTTATGAAATTCTCAGAACCCAATGGTGCATCTACACCGGTGAAATAAATACCGTTGAACTGGGCAGTACTGGTTATGTTTCCGCCAAACGGATTGTGAATCTTATTCTTAGAGATATTAATTCCGGTATTGAGGCCGGTAACATATACGCCATAGAATGCAGCAACCACATCACGGCCGGGCCTGCTGATATCGTTTTTCTCTACCAGGGTTCCCAGGGTTGGTCCAAGGTAAATTCCATAAGAATAGAAATCGGTGATCTGGTTGCGGACAATCACATTATCTACCAACTGGTCGGTTGTACTGCCCACACAGGTGATGCCATAGAAACCACCGGAGATGTTGTTATTTTCTATCAGGTTACCGTCACATAAGGTTGCCCCGGCCGTAGTGGCGCCTGTTTCAGATGAGTTGATGATGATACCTCCGAAATTGGTGGTAGTGGCGCTGGACGGAATATTTATCAAACAGTTGCGGATGATGTTATGATCGGCATCGTTGATCAGTTGCACACCATATCCAAATGTTCCGCCGGGCAAAGTGGCATCAATCACCAGGTCTTCAAATATGATCCAGTCTGTTCGCCTCAATTTAATCACAGCTCTTTCTGCATTATCAGTCGGGTTAAACTGTATCGTATTGCCATTACCCCTGAACGTTACTGTATTGGCTGAAGAGGTTCCGGCTATAGAATCCAGTATCAGTTGTTCTGTATACGGGCCGGTGCCTGCTACCACATCAAATACAACCGGGCCGGCTATGCCGCATAGCATGGCAATGCGGGCGTCGTTGAAACTGTTGTAGTTTAAACCTCCGGTTGGTAAGTTTTTATTGATGGTATACGTATTGGCAGGTAAAGCCGGGTTAACAGTCAGTAATGCCGGATCAGAAAATGCGGTATTGCCTGAACAGGTAACGGCCACCCTGTAATACAATGTGGCAGATGAGGTTATGGATGTAGTTGGTATAGTAAGCGCAGTTGTTATATCTGTGTAAGGGCCAGCCAATGCAGGCGAAGATTGCCAGGTATATGTTTGACCAAGTCCGGTAGAGTTACCTGTTACCGTTAAGTTTACCGTAGTGTTAACACATACCGGGTTTGGATTTACATGGGCAACGCCGGCTGTTGGCGGAGCTACGCAAGGGCCGGGTGTAAATTCATAAGCACCCATATCCGGTGTTGTGGCACTACGCGGGTTATTATTGATATCTACTGTTACGCCAACCGGGGTACCCAGGTTATTCACGATGGCATTGGTAGGCATGAAGTCGCCAGCACCTGCATTCGCATATAACGGGTCTTCTGTGATTGAATTGGCATCCTGCAGTGATGCAGCCTGCCAGTCGGCCAGGGTTACCCTGGCAGCAGTTAAGAAACCAATATTGTTGGCGCCGGTGGTTGACGTAATAAAGAAATTATTATTATTGGATGCAATGGTGCTGGTAGTGGTATTAAAGTACATGCAGTACTTGGTGGCCAGGCCGCTGCGGGAAATGCTGATATTGTTGTTTTTGAATTCAATGCCTCCTGCCAGGGTGGTTTGATAAAAGCCCCTTACAATGGAAGTTGCGGTGGATGTTGCCGGGGTTCCGTCTAATACCACGGTATTATGATAATACCATACATTATCTGAAGATGTATTATATATACCATATACATCGCCGCTTCCGGTTATATTATATATAAGGTTGTTGGTAACCTTGTTTTCCAATGCGGCAAAACCATCATTTCCGGTAAAGTATATCCCGTTAAAGGCGCTGGTAGAAGTAAGGTTGCCACCAAATGGATTGCTAATCTTATTGCGGGTGATGGTTGAATTTACACTTAACCCGGTATAATAGATTCCAAAGAAAGTAGTTACAGTAGCCCTGTTTGGCCTGCTGATCTGGTTGTTTTCAACCAGCAGGTTAAATGAGCCCTGCACATATATACCATATTGATAGAAGTCGCTTATAACGTTGTTGATGATCTTGTTATTACCGTTCGCTTCGGTATTGCTGCCCACATTGGTAATGCCATAATAACCACCAAGGATGGTATTGTTGCTGAATGTATTGAAATCCGCCAATACTGTACCAGTACCTACAGCCGATGTATTGCTTGCGCTCATTACGATACCGGCATAGTTGGTGGATGTGGATGTTTCATTGATGATGATCGTACAGTTATTGATGGTATTGGAATCGGCGTTATTCAATAGATGTATACCAAAACCATATTGGGTGGTTTCCGTTCCAAGAGCGTTAATGATCAGGTTATTAAACGTTACGTGGTCGGTTCCGTTGAGTTTTATAACGGCCCTTTCGTTGGTGTTGGTCGACAGGAAATTGAGACTGGATCCGTTACCGTTGAATGTGATGGTATTGGTTCCGGAAGCACCCGGCACTTCTGTCATGATCAGTTGTTCGTTATACGGCCCGTTTGATACGTTAAAAGTAACAGGCCCGTTGATACCGCACTTGATATAATCGTAAGCCGCATTAAAAGTCTGGAAATTGGTTGGGCTGATGGGTGCCAGGTTATTGATGGTGTAAGTACCGTTCACACTGCCATTCATATCAACAAAAACAGAATTGGTTGTAACCGGCGTTCCGGCACAGGTGATTACCAGTTGGTAAAAAGTGGCAACCGATTGTGTGGTTGTTAGTGTAGCCGTTGTTTGCCCGGTGATATCGGTCCATGGGCCTGCTGCCGTAGGGCCGCTCTGCCATTGGAATGTCTGCCCGGCGGCACCGCTTCCTCCTGTCATGTTTATGGTGAACGGTGTTCCGGCACATACAGATGTTGCGGAAGAACTGATGGTACCGGGTGTGATGCCTCCTGAAGTTACCTGTACAATGTTTGATGCAACGGTAACGCCGCAGGTTACCAGCAGTTGGTAGAAAGTTGTGGCCGATTGGGTGGTTGTCATGGAAGTGCTTGTCTGGCCGGGCATATCTGTCCATGGACCAGCTGCTGAGGGACCGCTCTGCCATTGGTACGTTTGCCCGGCACCGGTAGTTCCACCGGTGGTTGTGAAATTAATCTGGGTGGTACTCAGGCACACAGATGTTGTGCTGGCAGTAATGGTTCCGGGTACAGGAGGGTTGGTACAGGCCCCGCTGGGAATGATATCTATTCCGAAATCGTTCCAGATAGTATTGGTAGTACCTGTAGTGGCAGTAAGTGAAGTACCCGAACACCTTTTATTTCCTACACTAGTGCTGGTAGTGGTACTTATCCCGCCGGTGCGGGCAGTATATTGAATTTCAATAATCAGGGTTTTGGTATTATCATATGGGAAGTTACCGGCAGGGATATCAATGCCAAACCAGCCCCCAGCCGTTGCGTTACCATTCACTGTAAGGCTCGCTGCTGTTAATGCATTGGTAAGGCCGGTATAATATGATGTGGATGGAAACGAAGCATCATTGTTCTGGATAAAACTCACTTTGAAATCGGTGTACGTAGCCGTTGAAGAGGCTGCAGAATTCCTGAACCAGATCTTGGTTATGTTGCCGGAAATGGGCAATGTATTAAAATCTGTCGGGGTGTAAAGCAGTTGTGTTTTCTGGCTTACCTGGTTCAATGGAATGGTATTTCCACCTGTTCCGGTTCCTGTTTTAAAGTGCATCGGCGTTTGACCGAAACTTCCTGAAACGGAAAAAAAGATAGCTACTAACGCTAACAGTAATTTACCAATAAATGACTGCGTGTACAATTTTTTCATATATGCCTGGTTTGTAAATAAATTGGGTTCATGCTACAATGCAGCTAACAAAGGGGAAATACGGAAATGATTCATGTATTTGAAACAAATACATATTCTATTTTCAAAGGATGGATTGGAAAGGAAACTTAGTTACGTTAAAAACCTGATGAATAGTTTCAAACATTCATCAACATAAACATTAACGTACCCTCAATAGGGGGAAAAGTCAGTGGCAATTTACTATTAAAATGTTAATTTGAGTGAAGTTTTTTATTTACCCGGCAATTTAATATGGTAATTTTATTTACTATGTATACCCTATGATCAGCAAACCGTATTTGTTATAATTATTTCAATGAAAAGAAACAGGAACATATGGATATAAGAAATTAAAATATTTGTTCTTTTTCTTTAAAATAATACGGGTTATATAAAATCTGTTGGATTATTTCAAACAAAAATGGGGATATTGTAAAATTGCTACAAAGGCTCATTTTTAAGATTAACAACAGATATTGGAGAGTAATAAAATAGGGAAAAAGATACCTACTTTTCATATGATTAAATATCTTAATTAATTGTGGTAAACATGTTAATAATTTGATGTGAATTTGAGATTGGCACCAGGAGTATGTATTTAATACAAACAATCAACAGGCAAAAAATGATGATTTGGATGCAAATAATGCCATATTATATTTGCTGCCTGATTTTTATATGACGGGCAAATTTCTTCGTTATTTTTATTGATATTTGCACAATTCCACTAAATAATGAAGGTTTTACTAAAGCAGGCCCACATCCTTGGATCAAATTCTCCTTATCACGGGCAAAAAAAGGATATCCTGGTTTTTGATGGAGTAATAGAAAAGATTTCCGAAAATATTTCCGACCAGGCAGATGAACTGATTGAAAATGACAACTTACATGTTAGCGCAGGTTGGATGGATATTTTTGCCGATTTTTCCGATCCGGGCTTCGAACACCGAGAAACAATTTTTTCAGGTTCAACCGCCGCAGCAGCAGGTGGATTTACCGATGTGATGATTATACCTAATACCAGCCCGGTTATTGGAACAAAGGCGCAGGTTACTTACCTAAAAGCCAAAACGGCAGGATTACCGGTAACGGTGCATCCAATAGCCACCGTTACAAAAAATGCGGAAGGTAAGGATCTCTCAGAAATGTATGACCTCTTTAAGAGTGGCGCCATTGCATTCAGTGACGGGATTAATCCTGTTCAAAGCCCCGGAGTGCTGCTGAAAGCTTTACAATATATTAAAGCGGTAGATGCTACCATTATACAGTTGCCGGAAGACAGGAGTATCAGTAAAGGCGGGCTTATTCATGAAGGTATCGTAAGTACACAACTTGGTCTGCCAGGAAAACCGGCAATCGCCGAAGAACTCATGATTGCCCGTGATATTGAATTGCTAAGGTATGCAGGATCGCGTTTGCACATAACCGGTATTTCAACAGCAAAAAGTATTAGCCTGGTAAAACAGGCCAGGAAAGAAGGGCTTCAGGTAACCTGCTCCGCCACAGCTTATCATTGCTGGTTTTGCGATGAAGACCTGGCCGGGTACGACAGCAACCTGAAAGTAAACCCTCCCCTGCGCCCCCGAAGCGATATGATGGCTGTGAGGAATGCCGTTGCAGACAATACGATTGATTGCATCGCATCGCATCATATCCCCCTTCATTGGGATGATAAAAACTGCGAATTTGAATATGCCCTGCCCGGTATGGCTGGTTTGGAATCTTTTTTTGGCGTAATGAACAGCTTAACAGAGAATACAAACCGGCTGGTTGAGCAATTAACTGTAAAACCACGTGATATTTTCGGGCTTCCGGTACCGGTAATAAAAGAAGGTGAGCCTGCCTGCCTTACCATGTTTGATCCTGGTAAAACCTATACATTTGAGGAATCAATGATAAGATCGGCATCCCGGAATTATGCATTTGCAGGTAAAACAATCAGGGGAAAAGTGATTGGTATCATCAATAACGGCAAGACAGTAATCAATAGCTGATGAAAAATCTGAGTGCAACATACAAGGGACTGTTAACGGGTGCCATCATGATTATGGTGTCCATTGGTATCTATTTTTACAGGGGAAGTTTTGAGAATAAACTTCAGTATATAACCTATGCAGTATATATAGCCGGGATTATCTGGACACTGCTTGATTTCAGGAAATCTGGTGCACAACCTGCAACTTTTAAAAATTTATTCAGCCAGGGCTTCCGTTGTTTTGTGGTAGTTACTTTCATGATGGTGGTATTTACCTGGCTGTTCTTATGGTTAAACCCGGGGCTTAAAGAAGAAATGGCTGTACAATACCGCAGCGACCTGCAGTCAAAAGGTAACTATACTGCCACTGAAATTGATGAGATGGTTGCAAAAGCGAAAGAATATTTTGTAACCATGCTGGTTTCCATGGCTGTTTTCGGTTATCTTGCTATTGGGTCACTCGTTACCGTTATTGCGTCAGGTTTCCTGGGCCAGAAAAAATTTCAAACAGGCCGGGAATAAGCCGGGTAAATGCGATACTTGCATGTTAGATGCTTGTTTTTGCCATGATCCAACTTAAATATTGATTGTATGGACCTATCGATCGTTATACCGTTGTTAAATGAAGATGAATCGTTGCCCGAATTGGTTGCATGGATAGAACGGGTAATGTCGGATAATGGTTACAGTTATGAAATCATCATGATTGATGATGGCAGTACTGATAATTCCTGGACAGTAATAGAGAACCTTCGAAAGAAAAACCCCTGTGTGAAAGGCATCAGGTTCCAGCGGAATTATGGCAAAAGCGCCGCCCTTAATGAAGGGTTTAAGGCTGCACAGGGAGATGTGATTATTACGATGGATGCGGATATGCAGGACAGCCCCGACGAAATTCCGGCATTAAGGAAAATGATACTGGATGGAGGATATGATATTGTAAGCGGATGGAAAAAAAAGCGCTATGATAACACATTTACCAAAAATTTGCCAAGCAAACTGTTTAACGCTGCCGCTCGCAGTATGAGCAAGATAAAACTGCATGATTTCAATTGCGGGTTAAAAGCTTACAGGAAAAAAGTGGTTAAATGCATTGAAGTGTACGGAGAAATGCACCGCTATGTTCCGGTTCTGGCCAAATGGGCAGGATTTAAGAAAATTACGGAAAAAGTAGTGGAACACCGTGCCAGGAAATATGGAGTTACCAAGTTCGGGTGGTCAAGGTTTATCAATGGATTTCTGGACCTGATGACGATTTTTTTTGTTGGCAAGTTTGGTAAACGCCCGATGCATTCTTTCGGACTATGGGGAACTGTTTTTTTTATGTTCGGATTCATCATCTTCACTTACCTGACCATCTCAAAATTCTTTTTTGATATAACAGGCATGACGCAGCGGCCATTATTTTTCTTTGCCATCCTGGCCATGATTATTGGTACGCAACTGTTTTTAGCAGGTTTCATCGGCGAGTTGATTTCAAGGAATGCTGCGGAAAGGAATACTTATTTGATTGAAGATAAGTTGGGGTTATAGTAATAGTTACGCGGATGACGCGGATTGGGCGGATGGGCGCGGTTTTTTTTTGAAAGTATAAATTGATAGTTACACGGATGAGGCGGATTGGGCGGAAGGGCGCGGATTTTTTTTTGAAAGTATAAATTGATAGTTACACGGATGAGGCGGATTGGGCGGAAGGACGCGGATTTTTTGTGAATATCAACACTTTTATAAGTTGTTTTTCTCTTTGAAAACTTAATCGGTTGAAGAAATTTTGTAAAAAAACCGATGCTTTTACACGAAGAGAAAACGGCTTTGATAATTAATAGCTTTTATAAGGTTTATAATACACTAGGTTATGGTTTTTTAGAGAAAGTGTATGAGAATGCGATTTTGATTGAATTAAGAAGTGAAGGCCTTATTTGTTATCAGCAAACGCCTGTAAAAGTATTTTACCGGGAATTTGAAGTAGGTAAATATTATGCTGATATAAGTGTATCAAACCTAATCATTGTAGAGATTAAGGCAGGTGCAGGAGGAATCATTTTAGAACACGAATTACAGCTAATGAATTATTTACGGGCAACTTCATTTGAAGTGGGTTTGATATTGCATTTTGGTAAAACGCCCACATTTAAAAGAAAAATAGTCAGTAATTATAAATAAACGATCCGCCAAAACCGCTCTATCAGCGTCACCCGCGTATCAGTTTTAAAATAAAAGATCCGCCAGAACCGCTCAACCAGCGTCACCCGCGTATCAGGTTTAAAATAAAAGATCCGCCAAAACCGCTTAACCAGTGTCACCCGCGTATCTGTTTTAAAATAAAAGATCCGCCAGAACCGCTCAATCAGCGTCACCCGCGTATCAGTTTTAAAATAAAAGATCCGCCAAAACCGCTCAACCAGCGTCATCCGCGAATCCATTATAATGTATAAAAAATAAAAAAAAATCCGCCAAAGCCGCCTCACCAGCGTCATCCGCGTATCAATCCCCCGCTTGAGCCACACAAAAAAAAATATCATCATCATCGGCCCTGCATACCCGCTTCGCGGCGGCGGCATGGCAACTTTTAACGAACGCCTCGCGAAAGCATTCCAGGATAACGGCCACAAGGTAACCATATATACTTTTTCGTTGCAATACCCGGGTTTCCTGTTCCCGGGAACCACACAACTATCACAGGAAGCGCCACCTGAAGGCCTGGATATCAGGGTGGCCATCAATTCCATTAACCCGTTCAATTGGTTTAAAGTTGGTAACCGGATCAGGAAGGAAAAACCAGATATCATTGTAGTCCGTTACTGGCTTCCATTTATGGGGCCATGCCTGGGTACCATTCTCCGGTTAGCAAGGAAAAACAGGCATAGTAAGGTGGTTTGTATTGCCGATAATGTGATTCCACACGAAAAAAGGCCGGCAGATATGGCGTTTACCCGTTACTTCATCAAACCCGTTGACAGGTTCATTACAATGAGTGAAAAAGTGATGGCAGACCTGCGCCTTTTTTCCGCTTCCAAACCAGCCAGGCTGATTCCCCATCCATTGTATGATAATTTCGGTGCTAAGATTAGCAAGGCTGTAGCCAGGGAACACCTGAACATTGGCAAGGATGAACATATAATCCTCTTCTTCGGGTTCATCCGTAAGTATAAAGGGCTTGATATATTGTTTGATGCCATAAAGCTCATCAGGGAACATGCACCAGGAATCGCTCAGCCCAAATTGCTTGTTGCCGGCGAATTCTATGATGACAGCAAAACGTATGAAGAACAGGTAAACAGGCTGGGCATTTCCGATTCGCTCATCATGCGAACAGCGTTTATACCAAACAGTGAGGTTCGATATTACTTTTGTGCTGCCGACCTGGTTGTACAGCCTTACCGCAATGCCACACAAAGCGGGGTAACGCCCCTCGCCTATCATTTTGAAGTTCCGATGGTAGTAACAAATGTAGGCGGATTGCCTGCCCTGGTGCCCGATGGAAAAGCTGGACTGGTATCTGAACCTGACGCAGCATCGCTGGCTGAAAAGATAATGTTGTTTTTTAAGAAAGGAGCGCCTCATTTTCTTCCTCATCTTGTGGAGGAAAAGAAAAAATACAGTTGGGATAATCTGGTGGAAGGCATCATTAATTGATTATACGAACGAATAAATGATTCAGGCTTTGCAAATTTGACTTTTAAAAGTAAATGGTTATGATAATATCGAAGAAAACAATTACACAACAAATAATAAGAATATCCAAATCAACCTGTCTCCAAATTTCCAAATCAATCAACCCATCAATCTCCAAATTTCCAAATCAATCAAAATGATTTACAGAAGTAAAGCTCCTCTTCGTATAGGCCTTGCCGGTGGCGGAACTGATGTTAGTCCCTATACGGATATGTATGGCGGAGCTATCCTTAATGCAACCATTTCCCTGTCAGCTTATGCAAGCATTGAGCCCAATGATACCGGTACCATTATGGTTGAGGCGCTTGACCGTAAAGAACAGGAAACATATAATTGGATGCCGGTTTTGCCGGTAAATGGTAAACTCGATCTGCTGAAAGCGGTTTACAACAGGATAAACAGGGATTTTCAAATTCCGGCTACAGGTTTCCGTTTGTCTACATTTGTAGATGCTCCGGCAGGATCAGGCCTGGGTACCTCTTCAACATTGGTTGTTGCCGTATTAGGTGCATTTGTTGAGATGCTTAAATTACCCCTGGGCGATTATGATATAGCCCACCTGGCCTACGAGATTGAACGCAATGACCTGCAACTGGCCGGTGGCAGGCAAGATCAGTATGCAGCAACTTTTGGCGGTGTCAATTTCATGGAATTCTATAAAGATGATAAGGTGATTGTAAACCCCCTGCGCATTCGCCCGCAATACCTGCATGAACTGGAAAATAACCTGGTGCTCTATTTTACGGCTACTTCACGGGAAAGCGCTACCATCATTAGGGAACAGGTGAATAATGTAAACCGCCAGGATGAAAAATCCATTGAAGCCATGCACCAGCTGAAGGAACAGGCTAAAATGATGAAAGAAGCTTTACTGAAAGGTAAACTGAATGAATTTGGAGAGATACTCGATTTCGGTTTCAGTCAGAAAAGAAAAATGGCGGCCAATATCTCCAACAGCAATATAGAAGAGATATATGCAGCAGCCAAAAATGCCGGTGCAACCGGAGGTAAAATAAGTGGTGCCGGCGGCGGTGGTTTTATGATTTTCTATTGCCCCGGAAATAGTAATTATGCAGTTAAAGATGCATTGCTCCGTTTTGGCGGCGAGGTAAAAAAGTACTCATTTACCAAACATGGGTTAACTAGCTGGACGATATAACTTAGCATGTATGAATGATGATGTAAGATGTATGATGTAACAAACACGGTTAATTATATCATCAATCACAATTCATAATAATACATCATAAATCATACATCATACATAACAAGTATTCTTACCTTTGCCGTATGCATGATAAGATTTCAAAAATAATCCAGGCATCTATTGATGTTAAGCAGCAATTGCTGTCGGATAAAAATATCCATCACTCCGTAACAAAGGCTGTAACATTGCTGGTAGATACGTTTAGAAACGGTAACAAAGTGTTGTTTTGCGGAAACGGCGGCAGTGCGGCCGATGCGCAACACCTGGCAGCGGAATTCAGCGGTCGTTTTTATACTGACCGTGAAGCATTGCCGGCAGAAGCCCTGCATGTTAACAGTTCATATATTACTGCTGTAGCCAACGATTACAGTTACGATGTTGTGTACTCAAGGTTGGTACAGGGTATTGGTAAAAAAGGCGATGTACTAATCGGACTCAGCACTTCCGGCAACAGTATCAATATCATAAAAGCCCTGGAAGTGGCACGTACAAAAGGAATGCACACCATCGGTTTTACCGGGGAAACAGGCGGAAAAATGAAAGATATCTGCCACTTGCTCATCAATGTACCTTCAACCGATACCCCAAGAATACAGGAAAGCCATATCATGCTTGGCCATATCATTTGCCAGTTGGTAGAAGAACAGTATTTCGATTGAATCAAATTAGCGACTAAAACTTTTCTGCAAATAGCAACATGGCAACGCAAAACATTCACGTAACAGATGAAATAAACACAAGCGAAAAACCATGTGCTGTTATCCTGGCTGGCGGACTTGGTACCAGGTTACGGTCAGCCGTACCCGATTTACCCAAATGCATGGCACCCGTTGCCGGTAAACCTTTTCTGCATTATGTTATTGAGTACCTGCAACAACAGGGTGTTGAACAATTTATTTTCTCTTTGGGGTATATGCATGAAATTATTTGCCAGTGGCTTTCAAAAAATTACCCGGCATTGAAATACCGGCTATCTATAGAAGACGAGCCGCTCGGAACCGGTGGCGCCATCCGGCTGGCTTTACAAAAAGCGACTACCCGCCAGGCAATCGTGCTTAACGGAGATACACTTTTTACGGTTAATATTAATAAGCTGCTCCAGTTTCACCTGCAGAACGATGCCATTTGTACACTAGCCCTTAAGCCAAAGAAAAATGTTAACAGGTATGGTGTGGTGGAAATTTCAGGCCAGGGTAAGATTCTGTCTTTTAAAGAAAAAAGATTTTACGAGGAAGGGCTGATCAATGGTGGCGTATACGTGTTAGAGGTAAATAAATTCCTTCAGATGGGTTTACCTGTAAAATGCTCGTTTGAAAAAGATTTTCTTGAAAAATTTTGCCGAACAGAGAACATGATGGCGATGGAACAGGACGAATATTTTATTGATATCGGGATACCGGAAGATTTGGAAAAAGCCGGGAAAGAATTTGGGGATGGTTCGATTTGGAGATGAATCGATTTGGAGATGAGGTGATTTGGAGATGAGTTAATTTGGAGATGAGTTAATTTGTGGATTATTTTTTTGTATAACCGAATCAAACTATCTCCAAATCAGGCAATCTCCAAATTTCCAAATCAAACAATTTCCAAATCAGATGATCTCCAAATCAAACAATTTCCAAATCACCAAATCGACTCATCTCCAAATCAGCCAATCCCCCAATCAAATAATTACTATGTTGCACATACCCGAAATAGATAAATCCTGGACGCTTTTTCTCGACCGTGACGGGGTTATCAACTATGAGAAAGAGAAAGACTATATACATACCTGGGATGAATTCAGGTTTTATCCCGGTGCTATGGAATCATTCAGTTTTTTTTCAAAGAAATTCCACCGCATCATTATAGTAACCAACCAGAAAGGGGTAGGAAAAGGCCTCACCAAACTGGAAGACCTGCATACCATCCATGCCAATATGCAGCATGAGATTGAAAAAGCCGGCGGGCATGTCGATGCCGTTTACTATTGCAGCGACCTTGACAATGAAAGCCCTTTCCGTAAACCCAATCCGGGCATGGGTATACAGGCTGCTAAACAGTTTCCCGATATCAATCTCCAAAAATCTATCATGGTAGGAAACAACCTGAGCGACATGGAATTTGGACGTAAACTGGGCATGGTCACTGTATTTCTCCTCACTACCAACCCACAATTACCGCTGCCTGACGAACGCATAGACCTGGTTTTTTCAGATCTGCAGGAATTTTCCATAGCCCTGCAGGCTTAAACCATTCGTTAAAGTTTACAGATTTTTAAAGCGGGTATCATCTTTGAGGCAACTTTCACTAATTTTAAGTATGAAGAAACTGAATATCCTGTGCTTTATCATTTGTTTTTACACGGTAGCTACTGCTCAACGAATCAATAAAGCTGACACAAAATTCCTGCAACAGAAAGAAGACAGCCTGAAGGTTCAATCCTTAAAACTGATCCAGGGAATCAATCCTTCCGACAGGTTCATGGCCGACAGTTTATTTACCCGCATTTTTGTTCGGGCACTCAATACCAGGAACTCGTTTTACTACCCGTTTGATTCATTGGAAACCATCTCAAAACTGGTGGCGCCCGACAGCTCATTCAGGATATTCACCTGGCAGTTGGTCATCAATGAAAACGTGATCAGGCAGCATGGCGCAATCCAGATGCGTACAGCAGACGGAAGCCTGAAATTGTTTCCCCTTATTGATAAATCAGATATAACGGAAAATATGGCTGATACCATCGCCGGAAACCAGGGCTGGATCGGTGCTATTTATTACAGGATCATACAGAAAAAATACCAGGGAAATAATTATTACACACTCCTCGGGTTCGATGAAAATAATATCCGGAGCAGCCGCAAACTGATTGATGTGTTGCGATTTAAAGATGATAAACCCGTTTTCGGCGGCCGCTATTTCAATATTGCAAGTAATGAAATAAAGGCAAAAAACCCGGCCCGGTATGTGATGGAATTTAAAAAAGGGGCCAATCCGCGTTTAACCTTCGACGAAAGCCTTGATATGATCGTTATGGAACACCTGGTATCTGAATCTAACGAACCTCAAAAAAAATGGACACTCATACCTGATGGGGATTATGAAGCGTTCAAATGGGCCGACGGGAAATGGTTGTATGTAGAAAAAATCTTCAACGAAGTAACCCCGGAAGGAAAAGCGCCGGTGCCCGTACCATATAATGAAACAAAATTGGATTGATTTCAGGTTATAAAGATGAACATTCAAGCAAATTGAGTTTGACAAATACCGCTTATGCTTTACTTGTTCATATATCTTAATCATCCAGTTTCAGTACCGCCAGGAAAGCTTCCTGCGGAATTTCCACATTACCAATCTGCCTCATCCTTTTCTTACCTTCCTTTTGTTTTTCCAGCAGCTTACGTTTCCGGCTGATATCGCCACCATAACATTTGGCCGTAACATCCTTGCGCATTGCACTGATGTTCTCCCTGGCCACCACCTTGGCGCCGATAGCCGCCTGTATGGCAATCTGGAACTGCTGCCTGGGTAACAATTCCTTCAGTTTCTCGCATAATTTACGCCCAAAATCGTGTGCCCTTGCCCGGTGTATCAACGCACTCAGCGCATCAACTTTTTCGCCGTTGAGCAATATATCCATCTTTACAATATCACTTTTCCGGTATTCCAGCGGATGATAATCAAACGACGCATATCCCCGCGTCATGCTCTTCAGCTTATCATAAAAATCAAAAACGATCTCTGTTAATGGCATGTCAAAAGTAAGTTCCACCCTGGATGGTGTTAGATAGCCCTGGTTTATCAGTACGCCCCTTTTTTGAATGCATAAGGTCATGATATTGCCAATATATTCCGGCTTGCTGATCATCTGAGCCCTGATAAAAGGTTCATCAATATGATCAATCCGGGTTGGGTCGGGCATTTCCGTAGGATTGTTCACCCGAATCACTTCACCTTTTGAGGTTGTGGCAACAAAACTCACATTGGGAACGGTAGTAATTACAGTCTGGTTAAACTCCCTTTCCAGCCTTTCCTGGATAATTTCCATATGCAGCATACCTAAAAATCCGCACCGGAAACCAAAGCCAAGCGCCTGCGATGTTTCCAGTTCAAACGTAAGCGATGCATCATTCAATTGCAGTTTATCCATGCAGTCACGCAGTTCTTCAAACTCATCAGTATTTACCGGGAAAATGCCTGCAAAAACCATCGGCTTTACATCTTCAAACCCTTTGATGGGCTCCAGGGCAGGATTTACCGTAGTGGTAATGGTATCTCCCACTTTTACCTCTTTGGCATTTTTTATTCCGGTAATGATATATCCAACGTCACCGGCCTTTACTTCAGATTTGGCTTCCATTCCCAGTTTTAATATGCCCACTTCATCTGCACCATATTCCAGGCCGGTATTGCTGAACTTGATCTTGTCATTCTTCCGCAGCGTGCCATTGAAAATGCGGTAATAGACGATAATGCCACGGAAAGAATTATACACGCTGTCAAAAATCAGCGCCTGTAACGGTGCTTCCGGATCGCCGGTTGGAGCCGGAATACGTTCAATGATGGCAGCCAGTATTTCCTCGATTCCAATGCCGCTTTTACCGCTGGCCAGTAAGATGTCTTCCTGTTTG
>WBZP01003426.1_pt1 | contig 17203 bp, 24 predicted proteins | sample 5204301 | NCBI WGS metagenome assembly WBZP01 (sample SAMN12412401, study PRJNA552823) | activated sludge metagenome | isolation source: activated sludge from nitrification reactor of wastewater treatment plant... | place: USA: Pennsylvania | collected 2017
ATTAATCCGCCCGGGGGGAATCGAACCCTCGACCCTCTCCTTAAAAGGGAGCTGCTCTACCAACTGAGCTACGGGCGGTTTTTTATAACCATTTTTTCCGTCTCGAACCTTAAAAATATCAAAATGTCACAAGCGGAAATTAATTAAGTGCAAAAATAATTTAACACGGAGGAAAATTTTTTACAAGCACACTATACGATATATCGTATAGTGTGCTTGGTGTTTGTTTTGACGCACCAGTTTTTATTGATCCAGGAATTCATCTATCCATTTCCATCTATTTCCAATTTTTTCTGGTGCAGAAATACTCAACAAACCATCTATTATTTTTTCTAATCGGTTTCGATTTTCATGTTTTTGACCAACCTCAGTCAAATTTTTGAATTTTTTTTCAATATCAACTTCGAACCGCGCTATGGTTGATGGGCTAACTTTTAATTTGTTCCAAATTCGATAAGGAGGCACTTTTTTGGCAAGCAGAAAGATAACAGCTAAACGTTTGGCGAGCATTATTTTTTCAGTATTAGTCAAAAGCTCACCTAGAAGCCGCTTTCTTTTCTTAGATTCCATAGTCTCCGAGAGTACTTCAAGTAATGAAGAATAAATTTCATTTATCACACCTTCTTTTAATTTTTGTTTTGATATGTGAGGCATATAAAAATCATACTATACGATATATCGTATAGTCTAGCACTTTTAGATTTGGTGCGCCACCCTCTGCTTGTATCTTTTGTACTATTTTTAGAGTGGCAGATCAAAGGCTAAGAATCCCGGACCTGTAAACATGAGAGAAATGGCAACGATTAAACATAATATTAAATAACCACAGGAACTTTCAAAAGATTCAGGATGTTTCTTTTTTAGCAAAAGAGCAGTTAGCAAAATTATTATGGCAATTACGGAGGCAATCTGAGTTAAAAATCCAACAATAAAAAGAAGGCCAGTTATTATTTCGATTAGACCTATTGCCCATACAAAAGTAAGTCCTGGTCTCAGACCAATTGATTCAAAAAAAGCAGCTTTTTCTTTTTTTTGTCTTCCTAATTTTGTCTTACCAAAGTTGGTAAAAATTAGACCGATCGTTATTCTTAGTAAAAACGGCGCAATCAATTGTAATGTTAAAAGACTTGGAAATATTGTTAACATTAGTCTATTGTAGCAAATGAGCGACAGTTTATAAAGTTGTAATTTTTTTATGGTTAATAAATAATGTACGCATGGAATCAGTGCCCAATAAAATTTATGTTGTACTAGATAACGTTCGGAGCATTCATAATGTCGGTTCTATTTTTCGCACATCAGATTGTGCGGGCGTTTCAAAAATATTTTTGTGTGGCGTTACTCCAAGCCCTTTGGATCGTTTTGGCAGGAAACGTCCCGCTTTTCACAAAGTGGCGCTTGGGGCTGAAGACGTAATACCATTTGAGTGTTGTCGAAAAACAGAACATGCAATTTCAAGATTAAAAAGAGAGAACGTAAAGATTGTTGCTGTAGAGCAAGCTGCGGACACTGTTAGTTTTAAAGATTATGTGGTTAGGGAGGACACCGCTTTTGTTTTTGGAGCCGAAGTTGATGGGGTTTCTATAGATATTTTGAAAAAAAGTGACGAAATAATTGAGATTCCAATGCGCGGAGTCAAAGAGTCTTTAAATGTTAGTGTTTCGGTCGGAGTTATATTATTTTCTGTTTTGCCGTGAGCGCCTTCGTGTTGAAGTACTTGAACAACAAAAAATAAAAGCGGTGGCTGTAACCACCGCTTTTATTTTTTGTTGCGATTTTAATTTTCCTAATATGTATACGTACTAAGAATATTTCCATTTTGATCAAGCAAGTCAATGATCTCTCTTCTAGTTTTCCAAAGCGACTCTGTTCTATTTAAGTAAACTCTCCATTGTCCGGACAAGAAATTCGGGTCATTGCCAAAGTCAGCAACACATCGAGAATAGCCCATTCGCTCGGCAACAAAAGTTCTGCATTCCGGTTGTAGATCAGCCGGATATTTTATCTCTGATTGGCATCTTGGCACTGTGTTTAAAAAATCTAAACATTTGTCGTTAAATGCATTTGGTCTGCCAGGAAGAGGGTAATCAAGTATTTTGGGGCAGTTATTTGAAGATAAGCTAACGATAAAGTCTTGTTTTTGAGAAAAATAACCAATGCATTTATTGATCATGAAAGAATAGCCAAGAGGGGACCTGCCTGAAATTATATAAGCTGTTTGCCCAGGCTTTAGAAAAATCGGTTCTTCCCGATTTACATTATTGGCGTAGTAGGTTGTCACGCCCTGTCTTATGTCCGCCTGTTTTCCAGTCATTCGGCTTTTTAATAACATACCTGTTAACAGGATTTTGTTTTTATTTGTTTCTGTTGCTGTAAGTGTTAGATATTCTCTTTTTACTGTCCCAGAAGTCTCGTCACCTGATGGACTTACAGACATTATCTTTACCGTATCAGGAACTTCGACAACGGGGCCTGGGGGAGTATCAGCTCCGTAATAAGTTTTTTGAGAAGAGCTAACTGTTTTTTTTATTACACTTGAAGCTTGTGGGCTTACCGAAACACCAGCGCCAGAAACAACCGGTTTTGAGGCGGATCCTGATGATGTATTTCCTGTTGGTGTTACGTTAAATGGGAACAAGAAACTAAGCCAGTTGCTTTTTCCATAAGTTTGCCCAGTGTTAATGGGTGCCGCTGGCTTTATGTAGGGGTCTTCTTTGGTTAGGCTTTTCAAACCTCCCGTTGCTATCCAAATAACTCCTATTGCCACTATAATGACGACAAACCACACAAGTTCTTTTCCGGCGTTGTTTGATGACATGGTGGAATTATAACATTAAAAAAAATCTTAAAAACGTAATTGGTGAATAGGGCAAAAATGCGCGCTTCTTCCCCCAACTTTTATTCTGGCGATTTTTCCATGACACTTTGGTTTTTTACATTTTTCTCCGGTTTTTCTATACGCCTTATGAAAATTTTGGAAGCTACCCTTTTGGCCGTTTATTTGTCGAAAATCCGACATCGAGTCTCCTCCGGAGTTTATGGCCATTTTTAGAATTTTTTTTATGGCTTGTAAAATTTCTTCAAGTTTTTCGTCTGGTATTTTTGAGGCGATAGAAAGGGGATGAACTCCAGCTTCCCAGAGCGCCTCGTCAGAATAAATATTACCAATGCCGGCTATTGTTGATTGATCCATTAAGATTTGTTTTATTTTACCTTTCGGTTTTTTCAGTAATTGTTTTTTGAATTTTTCCAGTCCGAAATTTTTTACCAATGGTTCCGGTCCAATGTCTTTTAGATCTGACAAAATATTTTTTTCTTCAGTTGGAAAATAAAAAATTTTTGCGAATTTTCTTAAATCAGAAAAAGCCAAATGTTTGCCGTTTGACATCATAAAAACTAATCTAACAAACTTATTCATTGGGTCGTTGAGCGCCCCAGACTTGTCTTTTGGTTCCCATGCGAACGTTTTTGTATTTCCGTCCCCATTTTTTATTTTCTTTTCATATTCCCCGTAAAGAAAATGTCCAGTCATTTTCATGTGAACTAGGATTGTTATTCCTCCCTCTAGGTCAACTAAAATATTTTTCGCTCGTCTTTCGGCGGTAATAAATTTTTTGCCAATTATTTTATCCTTAAATTTTTTAAAATACTGACGATTTTTTATATTATTTTTGCCTTTGTGGAAATTAGAATTATAATTTGTCCAAACATCAACAATGCGCAAATTTTTAATATTGCGGTTTAGTGCGCGGACAGTTGTTTCTACCTCTGGCAATTCTGGCATAGTTTTATATTTCTAGTTTTTTTATTTCTTCTTCGGCTACCTTTTTGTCGCTCCAAGGTGTTTTTTTGCCGTTAGCCTCCATGATGTAAGGGTCAGTTCCTTTGCCGGTTATTAAGACAACAACTTTTTTGTTTGCAATGCTGACTTGTTGATATTCTCGTTTGGCTTCCATCAAAGATTTTTCTATGGCTTTTCTCCTGTCCATTTCAATGATAAGTTTTTGATGGTTTATACCAAGGGACATTTCCTCGATGATTTTTTTTGGGTTCTCATCATAAGGATCCTCATTGGTTAATATAATTTTGTCGCAATATTTGTTTGCAATTCGGCCCATTTCCGGTCTTTTCCATGTATCACGTCCGCCACCAGTATTCCCTAATATGCATATTTTTTTGTCGTTTTGAAAAGCTTCGTATAAAGCCTCGAGAGAATCTGGCGTGTGGGCATAATCTACAATAACCTCAAAACCAGTTTTTGTTTTGATGCTTTCAACTCGCCCAGGAATCTCTGATATTTTTTCCAAACCGCTTTTTATTGTTTCAGTTTTAACACCAAATACATTGGCGGTGGTTGCGACAGCGAGTGCGTTGTAGATATTGAATTTTCCTCGAAGTGGGGAAGTGATTTTTTGACCATTGAATGTGAATTCAACTCCATTTTCTAAAACGGCCCACGGCTTAGCGGTCTCTAAAGAATAGGAAATTGCTTTTGCTGACCTTGAATTTTCAAAGAATTTTGGCGTTTCTTTATCATCGGCGTTTCCAATCATAAATCTTAGCTCTTTATTTGAGTTTTCGAGCGCTTGAGCGATTTTTAATTTGGCATCTCTATATTTTTCATATCCACCATGGGACTCAAGGTGTTCTGGGGCAAGGTTGGTAAAAATTAAGGCATCTAGATCGATAAATTTATGTCGAAATTGTTTTGTGCCTTCCGACGTCATTTCAATAACAGCAAAATCACATTTTTTGTTTACTGCTTCGCCCAAAAATTTTTGTATAAAAAATCTACCTGGCATGGTCATTTTAAAAAGATTGGGCCGAATTTCGTTACCAATTTTAAATTGTACCGTGCCGGCAGAAGCAATTTTATAGCCGGCTCCCTCAAGAATTTTGGCCAAAATTTCTACCACCGAACTTTTACCTTTAGTTCCGGTTACACCAATTACTTTTATTTTTTTTGAAGGGAAACGGTAAATTAAAGCGCCAAGCAAGGCCATTTTGTAATGATAAACTGGTTGTAGTGCCCCAAACAATTTTTTAGGTATTATTTTTTTTATTATACGTAATATTTTTTCCATATTAAGTTAGCCGTTTTATTTTCTAAGCTTAATTTTTACCTAAAATCTGCAATGCATTTTTAACCCGATTGCTTGTGCCAACGATTTCTCTCGGCAGTTTTTTGATTGCTTCACGAACATCGCGTTCCCCATAACCAAGTGATACAAGGGCTTCTAAGACATCAGTATCTCCTTTCATCGACTCACTTTTTTTGTCGATGCCAAATCCTATTTTTTCTTTTAATTCAAAAACAATTTTTTCAGCCAGTTTTTTCCCTATACCAGAAATTTTAGTCAAATAAGAAGTTTCTCCGGTTGCTATTGCTGTTTTCAAATTTTCTATTGATGAAGCGTTTAGAACTGAAAGGCCGGTTTTTGGTCCGATCCCAGATATTGAAATTAAAAGTTCAAAAAAATCCAACTCTTCTTTATTTAAGAATCCGTACAGGTCAGAAATATCTTCTCTTATAACTTGATATGTCCAAAGGGAGACTGGTTTGTTTTGGAATTTAGTTATTTCGGACAAAGTGTCGTTTGAAATATAAACTTTATAACCGATGCCGGCCGTTTCTATAACTACCGACCCTAAATCTTCGTAGATAATTTTCCCCGTTATGTGTGAAATCATGACTTTAGTATATAGCAAATAACAGGTAGATAGAAGTAAAATATTCATCAGCAGTTTGCTTTTTGTGGGCTATTTGTGCTATTCTACGATTCACGTTTAAAGTTTAAATTTTTACGAATTATGGCAATTACACAAGGAGCAAAAAAGGCCCACAGAGCGTCTCTTCGAAAGAGAGTTTTTAATTTGCGCAGAGCCAGAGATTTGGAATTGGCTGTAAAGGAAATCAAGAAGCTCATTTCAGAGAAGAAAACAAAGGAAGCCCTGGCCCTTGTTCCCAAGGCTTATAAAGCGATTGATAAGGCTTCAAAAACTAACGCTATTCTAAAGGGGGCGGGTAGTAGAAAGAAAGCCAGGTTGATGGCGATGGTGAACAGGGCAATAAAGAAGAATTAAAACAAAAAATCCGCTCCGGCGGATTTTTTGTTTTAATTCTCCCCGGTTGGAATTGAACCAACATTTCTTCCTTCGCAGGGAAGTGTCCTATCCGTTGAACGACGGGGAGAGGAATTTAGTCTATAAACTACCACAGACATCAAAAAACAAAAAGCTCGGCCATTTGTTTTTTTATCACCAACTTTGTTTTTAAATCAAATTTAAAATCCCAAGTATTCCAACAATTTTTGCGAGAGGGGTTCAACGATTTCTTTTTCTGGTATAAAATCGCTCAAAACAGCCCGAACTTTTTCGGGGTCCGTTTTTCCAAGAGGCACTACGACAATTGGGTTTGTAATGCTTGTCGACTTTAAAAACAATCTGTAAAAATCGTAATCCCCGTTTATGGAGAATCCTCGGAGAAGTGAGAAAGGGTACAAATTTCTGCCAGCCCGAACACCGTCTTCTGTTATTTCGATTGTAATTATATCCGGTTCTCTTTTAGCATATATGAAAATTGTTCCCGTAGCGATCAAGAAAAATATTGCGAGTAGGACATTGTTCAATAATATCGAAGTTACAATGATAGCGGTCGCTATTATGCCAAACGCCCAATACCAATCTGGCGATCGATCTTTGGGAAAATATTCTGGAGTTTTCCAAGTTAAAATTGGTTTAACCATTCCCAAATTATATCATAATTTTTTTGCGAGCCTTCCGATTCGCCATTTTGGCGGTGGATTTTAAAGATGGCCCGAGCGGAGTTTGCTAGCCTCGCCTTGCGTGGCGAGCAGTGTGGGGTGAGAAAATTCGGAGCGTTTCGGCCACACATTAACAACTTCAAGTTTTTCTTTGGCGCCAAATTATTTTTGAAGTTAATCTAGGGCTTCTGTTATTGTCTCTATTGCAGCTCCGATTTGACCCTCATAGGTAATTTTTTTACCATCGGCTCTGATTGTCAGCGTAGATACGCGATCATATTTTTTGCCCTCCTTGCCGTCGATCACAACAAACCACTTATTGTTTTCGTAAGCAGAATAAATTATATGATTACTGTTCAAGCTAAAACCCCTGCCATGATCAGAGAAAGCCAATTCTATTCTTTGATATTGTTTTCCCTCTGTTCCGTCGAGGACAATGAATTGCTTTCCGCTGGGTTGTTGGCCTATAGCAGCGATATAAGCAAAACGTAAATTGTTTGGGCTAAAGACAGGTGTATAGACATAGTCGTAAGATTTCAAATCTCGTCCATTAAGGACAATAAATTGTTTGTTCCCGTCACCTGCGGCATAAGCATATTGTTTGCTATCAGGACTGAAAATTGCGTCACCGACAAATTTGAAAGTTTTGCCATTTTTGCCATCAACAGTTACATAATATACAGATTGACCATTTGACCCTTCGCTTTCACTTGTTTCAATTTTAATCAACCTTTTTCCATCAGGACTTCTTATCCCGTCTTCGTCACCTCTTCCGGCAGCGCCACCTGCTGGTAAAGAATTATTTTTGGAGTTAGTGCTAGTTATTGGCTGTGGTTTATCTTTAACATTCCGATTGAGCAAAAAATATCCAGCAACACCAGCAATTATGACGACCGCCAAAATAATGATTAATATATTTGCAAATCCTTTTTTGTTCATATTATTTTTTAATTTATTAATTTTTTAAATTCTAGCCGAGCTAACATCTTTCAATTTTTGAAGGCGAGTGCGATATTATTTTCTAACTTTCTCAGAAATAAATTTTGTGATTCCGATTACAATAAACAATAAACCACCTGCACCAAATATCGCACTTGCTAATGTTTGTAACGGTCCAGAAATCTGCACGGATGGCATTCTGGCAATGTAGGCGAATACAAATAACAAGACGATGAAACCGGCTCCAAGTAATAACCACTGTTTTGAGGAAGATTTTTTTGTTTCCATGATTATTTTGCTAATTATTAAATTTTATACTCTGTACTAATTTCTCAAGCGAAACATCATCAAAACATGGTTTAGATGGCCAGCAACTCCAATTGAGTTCGTAAGCGTTGTCACTGTGAATAAAAAGAATTGTTGCGTTATTTGCGGAAGAGTTCTGAACACTATTTATTTGCCTGAATGCAACTCCATTTCTATTTATATTGTCTTTGGAGCTCAAGATGTTTATGTTAGATGTTCCCTTGTTGGTATAAGAGATGTCATCAACATTCTTTATTTTAGATTGAGTGGTATCGAAAACTTTTATAAAAATATTCCCACGATTTATAAGGGTCGAGCCGAAATGGATATCGAAGGAACTTCCGTCTTCCTCGACGATAAATCCATCCGGATAAGAAAGTTCAAGCCCGTACCTCGCATTTTTATAGACAGGCCATTCGACAGAAGTTGATATTGGTTGCTCAACTTTAATGCGGAATAACGAGGAGTTTTTTAAACCAAGATATCCAACAAAAATAAGTATTATGACAACCGCGACACTAAGAATATATCTCATATTATTATTGCGAATTAAAAATGAATTATTTCGACCCTATAAATTTGATAAAATTTCTCTTGCCTTATTGATATTTTTTTCTTTTTCGCTAAAAAGCCCTTTCAAATCCTGTGCGAGCGACACGTCTCGCTTCGCGCCGACCGCATTTTTGCTTCCGATTCCGATTTTCAATTTTGGCGGAGGAGGTGAGATTCGAACTCACGGTCCGGTTTCCCGGACATCGCATTTCAAGTGCGACGCGTTAGACCACTCTGCCACTCCTCCTAGTTTGTCATTAACCGCGCCCAGTAAATATATCCGAAAAATTCAGCAATTTCAATGTTTTCTTTTTTTGTGCTACTCTTTCACTCTAAAAAGCTAATGAGCCAACTGACCAAGAAGCTAAACTATGAAATATATCGGTATTGATTATGGCACAAAAAGAGTGGGGATAGCGGTTTCTGATGAGGAGGGGAAAATGGCTTTTCCATATGATGTTTTTCCCGCGGATGAAAAGTTAATTCAAAAAATAAAAGAAGTTTGCACAGATAGGGGAATTGGAGCAGTTGTTATCGGCGAGTCAAAGAACTTTGCGGGTGACGACAACGCGATAATGAACAATATAAAAAAATTTTCTGAAAAATTAAAAAAAGAAATTGGATTGCCAATTATTTTTGAACCAGAATTTTTAACCAGTGCCCAAGCATCAAGGATTCAAGGAAATGTGGCAGGGTTAGACGCTTCAGCGGCCACTATTATTCTTCAAAGTTTTTTGGACAGAATAAAAAGAGAAATTTGATATCTTGTTTCGGTTATAAGAATACCAAAAAGTTCCCAGCTTTTTATAAATGTATTTTTTCACACTATACGATATATCGTATAGTGGGGTTGTTTTTTAAAAAAAGTTTTTATAATACCTTTTGGCGATGAATCCCCGTTTTAATTTTTTAAGACATTGCAAAGAAGTTTTTAAAGGGGTTGGGGGGTTTTGTTTTTCAAAATGATATACTGAAAGTGCAAAATTTGTGTTGTTTAGGCGTCGTATCGAGTACACATATACTTTATTTTAAGCTAAAATAAATAAATGGAGGAAGAAAAATTAAAAATTCCAGAAAAAAAAGTCCAGAATAAAATTTCCTATGACGAATTTTCTAAAGTTGAAATAAAAGTCGGGAAGATCTTATCGGCAGAAAAAATTCCAGATACTGACAAGTTGTTGAAACTTAATGTGGATTTTGGTGAGGAGGCGGTCAGGCAAATAGTTTCTGGCATCTCGATTTATTTCCCAGACCCTAGTTTTTTAGTTGGGAAGAATTGCCTTTTTGTAACCAACTTGGAACCAAGAGTTATAAGGGGATATGAAAGCAATGGCATGATTTTAGCCCTTTCAACAGCAGATGGGGCCTTCTCTTTGCTCGAGCCAAATGCAACAATTCCGATAGGAACAAAAGTTAAATAAAGTTTAAAATTTTTAAAGCGCCAATGGAACTAACTCGATTTTTTGATCCACAATTTTTGATAAACACCTTCGGTCTGATCGGAGTAATTGCGATTGTTTTTGCCGAATCCGGACTTTTTTTTGGATTCTTTTTTCCGGGCGACTCGCTACTTTTTACCGCCGGCCTTTTAGCTTCTCAGGGCTTTCTCAATCCAACAGTTTTGTTTTTAGGTGTTATCTCTGCGGCGATTTTGGGGGACAACGTTGGTTACGCTTTTGGGAAAAAAGTTGGTCCGGCAATTTTTACCAAAGATGATTCTTTGTTTTTTAGCAAAAAGCACGTAGAAGAAGCCCATGCTTTTTATCAAAGGCACGGAAATAAAACTATTGTTTTTGCCCGTTTCGTTCCGATTGTTAGAACTTTTGCTCCCATAGTCGCAGGTGTGGTCAATATGGACTATAAAAATTTTTTTGTTTTTAATTGTTTAGGTGGGGTGTTGTGGTCTGTTTTATTTTTAGGTTTAGGATTAACGCTTGGCAAAACTGTTCCAGATATTGAAAAGTACATTTTACCGATAGTTCTCGGCATAATATTTTTTTCTGTTTTGCCGGGCATTTGGCACTTTTTAAAAAAGAAATTTTTAGTCAAGAAGTAAAGCGGTAGTATTTATATTTTGATATAATACTTTATAACATGGGTGACACTTTAGCCAAGTCTTTTTCAGGCGGTGCGTTTAATAAAGCTTTCCCTTTGCCTAAGTATTTACGTATGCATGCGGCCGGTATTGATATTTCTGATGGTGCCGTGCGTTTCGTTGAGCTTGGACAAAGAGGCAATCAGCAATTTGTAAAGTCTTTTGGTTCAAGCGCCTTAACGCCAGGAACGGTTTCCTCGGGCTTTATTAATAAGCCCGGTGATTTGATTGATGTTTTATCTAAAGTAAAAAATGTTATTAGTAACACTTTTGTGAATGTTTCTTTGCCGGAAGAAAAGGCTTATATTTTTAAAATTCAAATTCCTAAAATGGATGTTTCGGAGATTGCAGATGCAGTTGGTTTTAGAATAGAAGAGAATGCCCCCATAATGGCAAAAGAAGCTATATATGATTTTAATATTTTAGACAATTATGCCGAAAGTGATCACTTGGACGTTTTGGTTTCGGTGATTCCTTCGAAAGTGGCGGAAACTTACGCTCATGTTGTTAAGGCGGCCGGTTTTCTACCAATTTCGTTTGAAATTGGTAGTCAGGCAATTAGTCGTGCTGTGGTTCCGCAAAATGACCAAGGTAGTTATTTGATCGTCAATTTTGGTGAGACAAAAACTGGGTTAGCGATTGTTAGCAAGGGCACGGTCTTTTTTTCTTCCACTGTTTCTTGTGGGGCTGTTAGTTTTGACGAAGCAATAATAAAAAATTACAAATTGAACCGTGTAGAACTAGAAGCCTTTAAGGCAGAAATTATGAGCGACGGCAAACAGAATATGGATCTTTTTTTGCAAGTGATGGATACAACTGGCTTAATGAAAGACGAAATAAAAAAACTTATGATTTATTGGAAGACTCATGGCACAAGGACTAACGGGGGGGAGCCAATTCGTAAAATAGTGTTTTGCGGCAGTAATTCCGCCTTGCCATCTTTTGATGAATATTTTGAGGCAATGTCTGGGGTGCCGGTAGAAATTGCCAATCCGTGGAAAAATTCTTTTTCTTTTGATGAGTATATTCCGCCGATTTCTCGCAAAGATTCTCTGGATTATGTCACGGCCATAGGATTATCGATGATTTCTTAAAAATGTTTAATCTTTTACCAATTGAAGATAAGAACTTAGCAAGAGCCGAGTATCGGCACAGGATTGTTACAGTTTCCCTCCTGTCTCTTTTTCTTGTTTTGATTTCGGTTTTTATTTTTCTCATTCCATCTTATGTAGAAGTTTCTAACGCAAAGTACAAAGTCGAGAAAAGTTTAACTAGCATGAAAAAACTTCCCACGGGAGAAAATTACAAAGACCTTGAGGACGTCCTAAAAAAAACAAAGAAGGAAATAGATTTTCTTAAAATAAATTCTGCGGCGCGTTCCGATATCGCAGAGGTTATTCAGCATGTGCTTCGTTTTAAGCCGAAGGGAATTTCTGTGGATAGCATAGCTTGGGTTTTGGCTTCTAATGAACAACAGGTAGTCGTGAATGGCATTGCGTCAAATCGAGATTTGTTAAGAAAATTTGTTTCAATTCTTGAGGCCGATAAAGATTTTTCAGAAGTTTCCCTTCCTGTTTCTAGTTATACTAAATTTGCGGATGCCAATTTTTCAATTACTTTAGTTTTGAAATAATTTTTTAATAGCTTTTATCCAAATGGACACAAGAAACAAAAAAAAGGCGACTCTTGTTATCATGAACATTATTGCAGTTTTAGCAATATCCGCTATTTTGTTTTTGATTTATAAACAGCGCACTCTTTTTGTCCAATACAGTAAAGAATCTGCCGAAGAAACCGCTAAAATAGACAGCATGGAATCGCTCGGTAAGTTGGTAAAAGACACTGTGGAAAGTCGTGATTTTTTGAATAAGGTTTTTGTAGACAAGGAAAAAATTACCGATTTTTTAGAAATGATAGAGGCACTAGGCCCTTTAAGTGGCTCAAAAGTTAGTATTGTATCAGTTGACGATGGGGGCAAGAAAAGCAATTCGGGTAATTTTATAAAAATTAGATTTAAGGCGGAAGGTAATTGGACTGCGGTTTATAAACTCATTTCTTTGGTCGATCACATACCGTCGGCTTTGTCGGTTACCGCTGTACAATTTTCAAAAGATTTTTCCGATGAACGTTCAAAGATTTCCACTTGGTCGGCAACCATTGAGGCGAATATTTTTAAATTACCATCATAAAAAATAACAACATGAAAAATATTTCCCCCCTAAAAAATTTTTTTAAGGCAGATGCTCGACATGTTGTTTATGATTGGCACAGGTCTTATCGTGATTGGAAGATTATAATTATTACTACCCTGATCTTGTTGGCGATATCAGGATATTTTGCTTTTAGTTTTTATAATCATACCAAAGAGGGGTTGTCATCAAACGTTTTTTCGGTCGACATGATTTCACCTGTTTCGATAAACAGAAGTCTAATGGAAGAAGTTGTGGATTATTACAAAGGACAAGAGAAACTTTTTGAAGAGGCAAAAAAGGCTTCGGTTCAGACCGCGGACCCGTCCATATAATTCTTTAATGTTGTCTTTATTGCATTTTTAATGTAATTTGTATGGGTGCTAAATTTTGTGCCTGTCTGTCTTTGTCCCCCTCGTAGTTCAATGGACAGAACGTAGGACTTCTAATCCTTTGATGCAGGTTCGATTCCTGCCGAGGGGATAAAAGACAGGTGGGGATGAGGTGATATTGCAGAAAATGCGCGCTTAGCTCAGTTGGTAGAGCAGTGCTTTTACACAGCAAAGGTCGGGGGTTCAAGTCCCTCAGCGCGCACTAATAAAGCACAAGAAAACGTTCAGACCTAGAAGATTAACACATTGAGCATGAAAGGTTCGATTTAAGGAGTGTGCACACTAGGCGAAGAGAGATAAACCATTTATTTAATTCAATAATAAAATGAAAAAGCACTTGGTTTGTATTATTTCTGGCAGAGTTCAAGGAGTGTTATACAGAGTCTTTGTTAGATATGTTGCCAAGAGTCTTAATCTTTGTGGCGTGGTTAAAAATTTATCTGATGGCACAGTTAGGGTTGAAGCAGAGGGAGATGAAGAAAAACTCGCGCTTTTTGTTTCTGCTCTCAAAAAAGGGTCAACGTTTTCAAAAGTTGCAGAAGTTGGTTGTAATTATTCCGACGCTCTTTCCGGTTTTAAAAATTTTAATATAGAGTTCTAATTTTTTGATTGTTACTAAAAATTATGAAAGACAACTATTCAAAAATTAAAATAGAAATTTTGTATAAAGATAAAGATATGCTCATCTTAAATAAGCCAGCTGGCCTTGTGACACATCCAGATGGGCGTACAGATGAGCCCTCACTTTCGAATTGGCTACTCAAACACTACCCAAAAGTTAATGGGGTGGGTGAAGTTTTAAATTATGAAGACGGGCGTGTTATAGAAAAGTGGGGAATTGTCCATCGACTTGATAGAGAAACTTCTGGAGTTATTGTAGTTGCTTTAAATCAAAAATCATTCTTATTTCTCAAGGAGCAATTTCAATCACGGGAAGTCAGAAAAATTTATCACGCTTTTGTTTGGGGTGAAATCAAGGAAGACGAGGGCGATATAGAAAGGCCGATAGGGAGAAGCAGGAAAGACCCGCGTCTTTGGTCGGCCCAAAGAGGGGCACGAGGCGAAATGCGTGACGCTCTGACTTTGTACAAAATTCTTTGGCGCGGGAGAGGTGTGTCTTTTGCTGAAATAGAACCAAAAACCGGACGGACTCATCAAATTCGTGTTCACTTCAAGGCGATAAATTATCCGGTTGTTTGCGACAAAATATATGGGCCAGGTAGGGGGTGTGGTTTGGGGTTTGAGAGAGTCGCTCTTCACTCGAGGTCAATTGAAATTCATAACTTAAATGGGGAATTGGTTCGTGTTCAGGCGCCGTATCCAGCTGATTTTGAAAATGCCTTGCTTGGGTTGGGAATTACGAAACCGAAACCTTAACAGTTAATTTTTTCACGATTCAGATACGAGAAATTTTCTGATTTTGCTTCTAACCCATGGTAGAGGTACTTTGGGGTTATAGGAGTGATTAGGGGACACAATCAAAATTATTTATTTGCTTCAAAACAATTCTTGTGTTAGGATTCCTTTCCATAATGATGAACAATATCACGATTAAAAATTTCAAAGTTTCCCCAGTAGATGTCTCCAGAATATCCAAATTGGATATGCGCTCGGGTGATACTGTTCGTGTGTGGCAAAAAATCAAGGAAAAAGATAAATTTCGCCTCCAAGCTTTTGAAGGTTTGGTTTTAGCGAGGAAGCACGGCAGTGAGTCTGGCGCTACTTTTACAGTAAGAAAAGTGGTTGACGGCGTTGGTGTTGAACGTATTTTCCCAATTTATTCTCCAATGATTGATAAAGTGGAAATCATTAAACGTTCAAAAGTTCGCAGAGCCAAACTTTATCACATTAGAAAAAAGGTTGCGAAAGAAATAAAGAAAGAAATGAGCACTTTACGGAACATGAGAGAAGTTGTAGCAGTTACGGAAGATGCCGTGTCTGATATCGAGGCAAAATAGAATATAAACAAAAAGGGGTCTTTCAAAAGATCTTTTTTTGTAATATATTGCTAGTGTCAGTTTTGTTTTTTGAGCGCGCGGGTGGCGGAATTAGCAGACGCACTACCTTGAGGTGGTAGCGCCCTTGCGGGCGTGCAGGTGCAAGTCCTGTCCCGCGCACCAAATATGAAGTTTTTTTCCAAAAAAATTAAGCACGATAGAATACCCATTGCTGTTGATTTTGATGGTGTAATTCATAAGTATTCAAAGGGTTTTTTTGACGGTTCAATTTATGATGAGCCGGTGGATGGTGTTGTCGAGGCTCTTCGTGAACTACAAAAAGATTATTATATCTACATTTTTTCAAATAGAAACGAAACGCCAGAAGGGGAAATGGCAGTATTGGAGTATTTGAAAAAATACAATATTCCTTTTGACAAAATTTCTGCCACAAAACCGCCAGCCAAATTCTTTATTGACGACGGAGCTATACGTTTTGACACTTGGGAGCAAGTAAAGAAAGATCTGGAGTTTTTTAAAAAAACTTAAAAAATATTTTTCGCTTTACTTTTTTATTTAAAACGTTACGCTATAATCATGCTCTACACACGCAAGGGAGATGGTGGTTCTACAAAAACATTTGGTTGTGACCAGAGGATTTCCAAAAGTTCTGCAATAGCGGAAGCCTTGGGGGCGCTTGATGAGACAAATTCATATCTTGGTTTGGTTCGTGCTAAATGTGCGGGTAGTTTTCCTCAGTTTGAGAAAACGTTGTTTAGTGTCCAACAAAATTTATTTACCATTCAAGCAGAATTAGCGGGTGCAGATGGGAAAACCATATCGGAAGAGAAAATAAAAGAAGTTGAGACCATCGTGGACTCTGCTGAAAATGAAATGCCCCCAATAAAATCTTTTTTTATTCCTGGAGCAACAGAGTTGGGAGCAATGTTTGATGTTGCGCGCACTGTTTCTAGGCGTGCGGAAAGGAGGGTTGTGGCAGTATCTGAAGAAGGGGTTGTAAAAATTGGTCAATATTCTCTAGCATATCTTAATCGTCTTTCCTCACTGCTTTATGCCTTAGCTAGACTAAGTAACTATAAATCTGGTATAAAAGAAGAGGCTCCCAGTTACAAATGAACGTTCTATAAGACATGGTGCCTATGGTGTAACAGTAGCACTGATCCCTGTGGAGGATCCAGTTCCGGGGCAGAACCGGATAGGCACCCAAATTTTGTAAATAATGAAAGCATTTTTAAAAAATTAAGAAGGATATTTTTGTTTTTTCTAATTTTTTTCATTAAATTCGTCCAAGTTATTAAATCTTTTTAAGGCGAATAATTTATTTTTGTGAAAGTAGCTAATGATTTTGAAAAATATAGGTTTATTTTACCGGAAGATCTGATTGCCAAGGAACCTGTAGAACCACGGGATTCTTGTCGCCTTTTTGTTTTTGACACGGCATCAAACAAAATAAACATAGATTATTTTAATAATTTAGATGAGCATTTGCCCGGGAATTCATTATTAGTACTGAATGATACAAAAGTAGTACCAGCTCGTATTGTTTTGCAAAAAGAGCATAATGGGGGGAAAGTAGAAGTTCTTTTTTTGGTGAACGAATGGAAGGATGAGAATCAGCCGATAAATATTTTAGTTGATAGAAAGATTACTGTTAGTGACATACTATATTTTGGTGGGACAAAGGATTTTAAATTTGAAGTTGTCTCGCAACAACAAAACATTTTTTCTGTTAGACCGCTTTTTGCGCCGAAAGATGTTTGGTCTTTGCTCGACAAATATGGGGTTATGCCGGTCCCCAAATACATCAAAGGTGGCGCTCTTAATGAAAGTTCCTTAAGAGAAAATTATCAGACAATTTTTGCGACAGCTCATTCTTCGGTAGCTGCACCGACAGCCTCTCTTCATTTTACCGAAAATACTTTAAAAAAGTTAGAAAAAAAAGGAATCGATAAGACCTTCGTTACTCTTAGGATCGGGATGGGGACTTTCGCACCCTTGTCCTCTGAGA
>WBZP01003428.1_pt1 | contig 17196 bp, 15 predicted proteins | sample 5204301 | NCBI WGS metagenome assembly WBZP01 (sample SAMN12412401, study PRJNA552823) | activated sludge metagenome | isolation source: activated sludge from nitrification reactor of wastewater treatment plant... | place: USA: Pennsylvania | collected 2017
AGCCCATGGCCCAGGCCAGCAGCACCAGCAGGAACAGCGCCACCGAAAGGCCAACCCGGACGGCCAGCGCACGCGCCATGTTCTTGCTGCGCTGGTCGCCTTCCTGCCCCTTGCGCAGCATGAAGACGCCGGCGCTGGCCAGCGCCACCAGCACGGCCAGCAGCATGATCACCATCAGCGTCTTCATCGCGCCGCATTATCCGCGTGGGGGCGAACGGCATTGGGGCTGAACATCGGCAACAGGTTTCGCTTTGCCGTGGTGCTGGTGGCGGCGCTGCTGCTGACCGGCCTGACGGCGCGCCTGGGCCTCTGGCAACTCGACCGAGCCAGCCAGAAGCAGCACTTGCACGATGCGCAGACGGCCCAGCGTGCCCTCCCCACGCTGGCCGAAGCGCAACTAGCCCGCAGCGCGGCCCAGGCCATCGAACAGCGGCACCGGCTCGTGGAGTTGCAGGGCCAGTGGCTGGTGGCGCACACCGTGTACCTTGACAATCGGCTGATGAACGGCCGCGCGGGCTTTTATGCCGTCACACCGCTGCGCCTGGCCGACGGCAGCGTGGTGCTGGTCCAGCGCGGATGGCTGCCGCGCGACCAGGCCGACCGCACGCGCATCGTGGCTGCGACGCCGCCGATCGCAACGGTGCGTGTGCTGGGCCGGGTGGCCCCGGCGCTGGGGCGGTTGTACGAGTTCGACGCGGCACCCGGTGGCACGATCCGGCAGAATCTGGATATCGGCGCATTTGCGCGCGAAACCGGTCTTGCGCTGCGCCCCTTGGCCGTGGTGCAGGAAGACAGCGACCCACCACCGCAGGACGGGCTGCTGCGCCAGTGGCCCATGCCAGCGGCAGATCTGCAGAAGCACCACGGCTATGCCTTCCAGTGGTTTGCGCTGAGCGCGTTGACCATCACCCTGTATGTCTGGTTCCAAGTCATCCGTCCACGGCGCCGGTGCGCCACCTGAACCCTTGTCGCTGAGCGTGCACGACGTGCTTGTGCCGGACCTGTCCGACCCGGAGCAGGCGCAGCGCCGCCGCACGGTTCGTGGGCGCGTCAAGATGCTGCTGGTGCTGCTGTTCTGCGCCGCACCGGTGGTCGCGTCCTATCTGGCCTTTTATGTGCTGAAGCCGCAGGGGCGAAGCAACTACGCCACGCTGATCCAGCCCACGCGCAGCCTGCCCAGGCTGGCGCTGCAGGACCTGGACGGCAAGCCGGTGGAGGCAGCGTCCTTGCGCGGCCAGTGGCTGCTGCTGGCACTGGGGCCGGCGCACTGCACGGCAGACTGCGAACGCCGCCTGTTCCTGCAGCGCCAGCTGCGCGAAATGCTGGGTCGCGAGAAGGACCGCCTGGACAAGCTGTGGCTGGTCACCGACGCCGATGCGGTTCCGGCGCCACTGCGGGCCAGCCTGCAGGCCGGCGGCCCGGCCGACGTGACGATCCTGCGCGCCGACCCAGTGGCCCTGGGCCGATGGCTGCAAGCACAGGCTGGACACGACCTGCAAGACCATCTCTACCTGGTCGACCCGATGGGCGAGTGGATGATGCGGGTACCGGCCCAGCCCGACCCCGCACGAATCAAACGCGACCTGGATCGCCTTTTGCGCGCTTCGGCCTCCTGGGACAGGCCGGGGCGCTGAAGCACGCATGGATGGCGCCACCCTGGTCGATCTGGCGCCTGCGGCGCGGCTGCTGCTGCTGGCTGCCCTGGTGGCACTGCTGCCGCTGGCCTGGGTCTGGATGCGCCAACGCGGCGCCGACACCAGCGCCCGCCTGGCTGCGCTGACCGCGCTGACGCTGTTCCTGACCTTCGATCTGATCGTCTTTGGCGCCTTCACGAGGCTGACCGACTCGGGCCTGGGTTGTCCTGACTGGCCTGGCTGCTACGGCCAGGCCAGCCCACTGGGCGCGCGTGAACAGATCCGGGCCGCACAGAGCGCCATGCCCAGCGGGCCGGTGACCTGGTCCAAAGCCTGGATCGAGATGCTCCACCGCTACCTTGCGATGACCGTAGGGGCGCTGATCCTGGTCATCGCCGCGGTCGCTTGGCGCGAGCGCCGGCGCCTGCCTTTTTCTCCATGGTGGCCCACTCTGACCCTGGTCTGGGTGGTGGTGCAGGGACTGTTCGGCAAGTACACCGTGACGCTCAAGCTGTATCCGGCGATCGTCACGCTGCACCTGCTGGGGGGGCTGGTGCTGCTCGCGCTGCTGGTCGTTCAGCACGCGGCGTTCCGCCGCCAGGCCTTGGCGCTGCCTGGGCGGCTGCGCCAGGCCTGCTGGGCGGTGCTGCTGCTGCTGCTGGTGCAGGTGGCCCTGGGAGGTTGGGTCAGCGCCAACTATGCCGTGCTGGCCTGCACCGGCTTTCCGCAGTGCAACGGCGTCTGGTGGCCCGAGATGGACGCCGCCGCGGGATTTGTCGTGCTGCGCGAGCTGGGTCTGGCCGGTGATGGCACGCCACTGCCCCTGGGGGCCCTGGTGGCCATCCACATGGCACACCGCGTCTTTGCCGTCGTCGTGTCGCTGGCTGCGAGCGCGCTAGCCTGGGCGCTGTGGCGCGAGCCGGCGGCGCGCGCCCAGGGGGGCATGCTGACCGCGTTGTTGCTGGCGCAATGGCTAAGCGGCTTGTCCAACGTGGTGCTGGACTGGCCCCTGGTCGCGGCCTTGGCGCACTCTGCCGGGGCGGCCGGACTGGTGCTCCTGCTGAGCCTGCTGCTGGCGCGCAGCGGCAGTCTGCCCCGGGGGACAGAACTGGCGTTGGCAGATGGCCCCCTAAAATCGTGCACCCGATGATGCAGACCCTTGCCGCCCCCGAGTCGCTGGCCACGCGCTGGGGGCAGTACTACGTGCTGACCAAGCCGCGCGTGGTGCAGCTGATCGCGTTCTGCGCCCTGATCGGCATGCTGCTTGCCCAGCCCGGCCTGCCTGACATGCCGCTGGCCTTGGCGGCGACCGCTGGCATCTGGCTGGTGGCCAGCGCCGCGGCGGCGTTCAACTGCCTGGTCGAACAGCACATCGACCGCAGCATGGCGCGCACGGCCTGGCGGCCCAGTGCCAAGGGCACACTCAGCAGCACGCAGACCCTTGCCTTCTCGACCCTGTTGTGCACGCTTGGCGCTGCGGTGCTTTGGTGGTGGGTCAATCCGCTGACCATGTGGCTGACCCTGGCCACCTTCGTCGGCTACGCGGTGATCTACACGGTCGTGCTCAAGCCCCTGACGCCGCAGAACATCGTGATCGGGGGTGCCTCCGGCGCCATGCCACCGCTGCTGGGCTGGGTCGCGATGACGGGGGAGGTCACCCACCAGCCGCTGATCCTGTGCCTGATCATCTTCCTGTGGACCCCGCCGCACTTCTGGGCCTTGGCGCTGTACCGTGCCGAGGACTACCGCAAGGCCGGTCTGCCCATGCTGCCCATCACCCATGGGCCGGAATTCACCCGGCTGCAGGTGCTGCTGTACACCGTGGTGCTGTTCGCGGCCACGCTGCTGCCTTTTGTGTTCATGATGAGCGGCTGGATCTACCTGTTGGCGGCCATCGTGCTGGGCGCGCTGTTCATCGCCTATGGCTGGCTGCTGTGGCGCGACTACAGCGACGTGCTGGCGCGCAAGACCTTCCGCTTCTCCATCTGGCACCTCTCGCTGCTGTTCGCCGCGCTGTTGCTGGACCACTACCTGACACCATGGATCTCTCGCGTCGTGGCCTGAACGGGCTGCTCATCGTGCTGCCGGCGCTTGTGCTTGCAGCTTGCGACAACGGCCCCGGCAAGCCGGCCTTCAAGGCCATCGACATCACCGGCGCCGAGTACGGACGTGACTTCAAACTGCTCGATGCCAGCGGCCGGATGCGCACGCTGGCGGACTTCGCCGGCAAGGTCACCGTGGTCTTCTTCGGCTACACGCAATGCCCTGATGTCTGCCCGACAACGATGGTCGAGCTGGCGGAAGTGAAGAAGGCGCTGGGTGCCGACGGCGCACGCGTGCAGGGCATCTTCGTCACGGTGGACCCGCTGCGCGACACGCCCGAGGTGCTGCAGGCCTACGTCAGCAACTTCAGCCCGGACTTCGTCGCCCTGCGCGGCACGCCGGAAGAAACGGCCGCGCTGGCCAAGCACTTCAAGGTGTTCTACTCAAAGGTGCCGGGGCCGACGCCGACCAGCTACACCATCGACCACACCGCGGGCAGCTACGTCTTCGACGCCCAGGGCAAGCTGCGACTGTTTACCCGCTATGGCTCGGGCGCCGAAGCCCTGGCGCACGACCTGAAGCTGCTGCTGGCGTTGCGCTGAGCCTGCCCGCAAGAGGCAGCGGCCCCGAAGGGCCGCGGGGGCAGGGGAGATGGGTCCCCGTTTCAGGCCGGGTCCAGCACCTTGCGCATCTTCTTGAGCGCTGCCACTTCGATCTGGCGGATGCGCTCGGCGCTGACCCCGTATTCGGCCGCCAGTTCGTGCAGGGTCATGCCGCCCGAGCTGTCGTCGTTGACCTTGAGCCAACGCTCCTCCACCACGCGGCGGCTGCGCTGGTCGAGCGTGGCCAGCGCGCTGCCGATGCCATCGCTGCTGAGCCAGTCGCGATGGTGCGCCTCGAGCCGGCGCGTGGGTTCGCTGCTTTCGTCGGCGAGGTAGGCGATCGGGGCGTAGGTCTCCTCGCCGTCATCGGTCTGCGGTTCCAGTGCCACATCGCCGCCGGTCAGGCGCGTTTCCATCTCGACCACTTCCTCGGGCTTGACATCCAGCTCGCGCGCAACGCTTGCCACTTCGGCCGGCGTGAGCGTGCTGCGGTGGGTCTGGCCTTCGATGGCGTCCTCTTTCAGGCCCTGCTTCATCGAGCGCAGATTGAAGAACAGCTTGCGCTGGGCCTTGGTGGTGGCGACCTTGACCATGCGCCAGTTCTTCAGGATGTATTCGTGGATCTCGGCGCGGATCCAGTGCAGCGCATAGCTGACCAGGCGCACGCCCTGCTCGGGGTCGAAGCGCTTGACGGCCTTCATCAGACCCACGTTGCCTTCCTGGATCAGGTCACCCTGGGGCAGACCATAGCCCAGGTACTGGCGCGACACGCTGACCACCAGCCGCAGGTGCGACAGCACCAGCCTTCCGGCGGCTTTCAAGTCGCCGCGGTCGCGCAGCGAGCGTGCGAGATCGGTTTCCTCGGCCTGCGAAAGCATGGGCATGCGGTTCACCGCTGACACATAGGCGTCCAGATTCCCCAGTGAAGGCACGGCGGCCCAGGGGTCGCGCAGGATCAGGGCGGAAGTGTTTGCAGTCGTCATGCGGGCTGTGACTCCAGATGCTGTTGCTGAGTTCCGCAAATGTTAGCACTCTCGCGAGGTGAGTGCTTATGGCCTCACGATAGACGGCGAATCATCCGAAACGCTTTGATCAAGGGGCCTAACGTGACAGCGCACGCTAACTTTCAGATTCTCGTGCTGGCATCTTCGAGCACACTGTCGACGATGTTCAGGAACTGCGTCACGTCCAGCGGCTTGGTCACGTAGTGCCGGGCGCCCAGGGTCAGGGCTTCTTCGACATGGGCGGGCGTGGCATCCGCCGAAACCACCACGACTTCGATGCAGGCGAGCACCGGATCCTGCTGCAAGTGGCGCAGCAGTTCGGCGCCGCTGATGTCGGGCAGCTGCATGTCCAGCAGGATGAGATCCGGCGGTTGCTGGCGCATCGCCACCAATCCGTCCAGGCCCAGCGCTGACGATTGCAGCGTGATCTGCGGGCGCTGGGCGAGTACGCCGCGCATGACCTCGACATTGGTCTCGTTGTCTTCCACATAGTGCACCACGCGCTGCCGGTACCGGGCCGGCGAGGCCAGCTCGGGCGGTGGCAGGTCCGGCGGTGCGGCCGCCACCTGCGGCAGGCGCACCGTGAAGATCGAGCCGGCACCCGGATGGCTTTGCACGGTCAAGGTCCCGCCCATCAGCTCAGTCAGGCGGCGGCTGATCACCAGGCCGATGCCGGTGCCTTCGATGCCGCTGGCTTCCCGGCCCAGGCGGTTGTAGGGCTGGAACAGCTCGCCCAGCTGGGTGTCGGTCATGCCCAGGCCGCTGTCGGCGACCTGGATCTCGATCCAGCCGGGATCCGCAGCCCTATGCGTGCTCAGGCCGACCCGACCGTCGACCTGGTTGTACTTGATGGCGTTGGACAGCAGGTTGGTCAACACCTGCTTGAGCCGCGTCGCGTCGGCCAGCACCGCGCTGGCCTTGGGGTCCAGGGCTTCCTCGATCGTCACGCCACGGCCGGCCGCGGCGCTGGCCAGCAGCGCGTGGGTGCCGTTCACCAGCGCGATCAAGTCCACGGCCTGCAGGCTCAGGCGCACGGCGCCTGTTTCGATGCGCGCCAGATCAAGCGTTTCATTGATCATCTCCAGCAGGTGCCACCCGGCGCGCAGGATCTGCTGCGTCCAGGCCCGCTGATGCTCGGGCAGGGCAGAGCGCGTGTCCATCTGCAGCAACTGGGTGAATCCGATCATTGCATTGAGCGGCGTGCGAAGCTCGTGGCTCATGCGGGAAAGGAATTCGTTTTTTGCCCGGTTCGCCTCTTCGGCGCGCTGCAAGGCGCGTTCGGAGGCTTCCAGGCGCAAGCCATCCGTCACGTCCTCGACCACGACGACCATGCGCGCCACACGCTCCCGTGCATCGCGCAAGGCGCTGGCGCTGACGCGGATCTGCCGCGGCGGCCCCTGCGCCGAAAGAAGTCGCAATGGGCCGCGCCCGGAGATCAGCTGGTCGTGCAGCAACTCGCGCCGCAGCCCAAGCAGCTGCTCGACATCGTCCGGGTGCACCAGTTCGAGCACGAGCCGGCCACGCAGTCGGTCCGCACTCGTTCCCACCATCCCGCCCAGGCAGCGGTTGGCCTCCAGGATCTCGCCGCGGCTGTCGAGGAACACCACGCCCAGAGGCGCATGGTCCAGGATGCTGCGCAGCCGGGCTTCGCTCTCACGTGCCGCCTGCTCGACCGATTGCCGACCATCCATCTCGCGGCGCAGATCGGACGTGGCTGCACTCACGGCCAGCTCCGTGCGCCGATGCTGGCCCGTGACGATCAGAAGCAAGGCGCCAAGCAGTGCCGTCGCAGCCATGCCGACGCTGGCCAGCAGCCAGTTGGCCGGGCCGGTGTGCCCCGGCACCAGCTTGGCCGACGCGGCGATCGCCAGTTGCCACTCGCGCCCTCCCACGTGCACCAGCCGGGTCACGGCGAGGTCGGCCCTGGCCGGCGTGTCGTCTTCGCACCGGCCAGGTCCCGCCAGACGCATGCGTTGGGAAGATGCGTCCAGGTCGGTCAGGCACCAGCGCAGGTACTCCTGCCCGGCCTGGGCCAGGTCGTCAAGTGCGCGCGCGGTGTTCACCGTCACGAAGACCAGGCCGCGGAAGGCTTGCTGCCGAGCCTGGTCGTCGCCGGGGTCGCCCCGGTACAGCGCCTGGTACAGCACGACGCCGGTCTCGTTGGCCTGGGCCTGGGTCAAGCGGAAGCCGGCGCTGGCCGCAGGTTCGCCGCTGCGTCGTGTCTTCTCGATGGCCACCCGTGCGGCCGGGATCGAGAGCACGTTCACACCCAGGGCGCCGGCGTTGCCCTGCAGTGGCTCGATGTGACGCAAGGCCACCACCTCGCCGTCGACCCTGCGTGCCTGGCCCGCGTCGCGTTCGAACACGCGATAGCCCGTAAGACCCTGGCGTCGGGCTTCAGCTTCGAAGGCGGGCACCTCGGCCTCGGCCAGCCGCACGCTGTGGCCCATGGCCTGCAAGTGGATGGGCTGCGCCAGCCACCACCGCGAAGCCTCGCGCAGAGCGTCCTGGTTGAGTTCGCCCGACTGTCGGGCCGCGCTGTGAAGGGCCTGCAACGCGTGCAAGGCCGCACCCATGCGGTGCTGGGCATTGCTGGCCAGCCGGTCGGCATCGCGTTCGAAGGTCGCCTGGACACGCTTTCGGTCCAGTCGCTCCAGCTGGCTCAGGGTGGTGGTCAGCACCAGCAGCACCAGCAGCAGTGGCAGGCCCAGCGTGCGCCGGCGCGGCCGCCAGTCTTCGGCAGGCTGGCCGATGATCGAGAGCACGACGGGCGCACCGATCAGCACCCCCAGCGTGTCGCCTTGCCACCAGGTCAGCCAGGTTGCCAGGCGCTCGCCTGCAGCAAGCACCCCGGCCATCGACAAGGCCGCGGTCGCCAGACTGGCGCTGAGAGTGCAGGCCAGCGCTGCGCCCAGCAGCGCAGCCAGCAGGATGTCGCGTGGCGCGTCGAGAACCAGGGGCCGTGAAACGAAGCGCCGCACCAGCGCTGCGCCGACCCAGGCCTGCGCGGCCGCGCCCACGCCGATGGTCATCGGCAACACCAGCGCCGGCCAGAGGTCTTGGCCGCGCGCCGGACTCAGCCCCCAGTTGGCCAGCCAGGCGCCCATCCAGACACCCGGCAGCGCCGCGCGGCCGAAGACCAGCGTGGCCGCCAGCGCGATGCCGGCGGAGGGATACAGCGGCGACGCATAAGCCGGCGGCCCGGCCAGCAGCAAGGCGAACGCGGCGACGGCTGCATACGCCAGCGCCGTGAACAGCGCCACCGCCAGCGCCTTTGGCCAGACAGTACCCGGCAGGACAACGTGGGCCATGGCCTCAATCTACGCCGATGGCAGCCGACCTGCAGCGCTACCGCGCCGCGGCGCCGGGCCATTCCTGACCCGGTTTGTGGTGGGTCAAACGTTGAACAGGAAGTTCAGCACATCACCATCCTTGACCACGTACTCCTTGCCTTCGGCGCGCATCTTGCCGTGGTCCTTGGCGCCCTGTTCGCCCTTGAAGGCGACAAAGTCGTCGTAGGCGATGGTCTGCGCGCGGATGAAGCCGCGTTCGAAGTCGGTGTGGATCACGCCGGCGGCCTGCGGCGCGGTGTCGCCGACGTGGATGGTCCAGGCACGCACTTCCTTGACGCCGGCGGTGAAGTAGGTCTGCAGGCCCAGCAGCTTGAAGCCGGCGCGGATCAGGCGGTTCAGGCCCGGTTCGTCCTGACCCATCTCGTGCAGGAACAGCGCCTTGTCCTCGTCGCCCATGTCGGCCAGCTCGGCCTCTGTCTTGGCGCAGATGGCCACCACCGGTGCACCGTGTTTGTCGGCGAACTCCTGCAGGCGCTGCAGGAAGGGGTTGTCGGGTCGGAAACCGTCTTCGGCGATGTTGCCCACGAACATCGCCGGCTTGGCGGTGATCAGGCACAGCGGCTTGAGGATGGCCAGCTCTTCCTTGCTGAAGTGAATGCCGCGCACCGGCAGCGCCCGGTCCAGCTGGGCCTGGCACTTCAGCAGCACGTCCACCAGCCGGGCGGCCTCCTTGTCGCCACCGGCCTTGGCGGTGCGCGTCCAGCGCGCCAGGCCCTTCTCGACCGTCGCCAGGTCGGCCAGGCAGAGTTCGGTCTGGATGATTTCGATGTCGGCGATCGGGTCGACCTTGCCTGCCACGTGGATGACGTTCTCGTCCTCGAAGCAACGCACCACGTTGACGATGGCGTCGGTCTCGCGGATGTGGCTCAGGAACTGGTTGCCCAGGCCTTCGCCCTTGCTCGCCCCGGCCACCAGGCCGGCGATGTCGACGAACTCAACGATCGCCGGCACCACGCGTTCCGGCTTGACGATGGCTGCCAGCGCGTCCAGCCTGGGGTCGGGCAGTTCCACCACGCCGACATTGGGTTCGATGGTGCAAAACGGGTAGTTCTCGGCGGCAATGCCGGCTTTGGTCAAGGCATTGAAGAGCGTGGACTTGCCGACGTTGGGCAGGCCGACGATGCCGCATTTGAGACTCATGGGGGTTTGGGATCGAAGAAGCGCGAAAGCGGGGATTTTCCTACACCGCTGCGATGCATACGCGCTGGCCTGCGATCAGGCCAGGCGCGTCACTCGAAACGCCAACACGCGGTGACGTTCTGTCCGCCGCGCAGGCTGAGCGCATGGCCGCGCACGATGACGGCGTTCACGCCAAACGTGATGCCGCCCTGCATGCGTGCATCGGCCCTGAAGCCGGCCAGCGTGGCACCGGGTTCGCTCGACGTCTGCGCGCTGTCCGGATCCACATTGGGTATGCCGCAACGCACGCAGGGCTTGACCAGCCGCAGCTGGACCAGGCCCGGATCGGCTTTGATGTCCAGGGTCTCAATGTGGTCTTCGTCGAAGGCTTGCAGGCCTTCGAGCACCAGATTCGGCCGAAAGCGCGACATCGTCACGGCGGCGACGCCTTTGGCGGCCAGCCGCGCATTCAGCTCGTCCAGCGAAGCCTGGTTGGCCACCAGCAGCGGAAAACCGTCGGAGAAGCTGTTTTCGGCCCGCACCGAGCCCGTCCAGCGGGGCTCGGACAGGCGCTCCTGCTCGGGGTCGAAGCGCGCCAGCCGTGCTGCGCTGCCCAGGAAGTCGCTGAACCACTGGGCCGCCAGCGCGCCCATGTCGTAGGCCTTGACGACGTCGTCCCATACGTGCACGCGCGTGGCCGCCTCCACCGTGTCGAGCTGCAGGTGCAGGCCCAGCATGCCCGGCGCGCGCAACAACAGCTCACCGTGCCTGAATTGCGGTCGCACCAGGGCCAGGCGCGGATGCTCGCGCTGGGTCAGCATCTCGCCCTGTTCGTCCACGACCATCCACGCGCGGTCGAATTCCAGGCCGGTCTCGACGAGCAGCGCCTCCGGCAAGGCGATGCCGGCGCAGGACTTGACCGGATAGATGGCCAGCGCCGCCAGCTTGCACACCACATCACCCACGGCTTGACTCCGCGACCCAACGGGGAGGCATTGTGCCCGGGAGGTGCTCCCTACAATCGCGCCCTATGTCTGAAGCGGATGTTCTGGTGCGTGGTGCGGGTACCGTAGGCCTGGCCAGTGCCCTGGCGCTGAGCCGCCTGGGTTTGCGCGTAGCCTTGCTGGCCCAGGACACGCCAAGGGCCGCCGATCTGCGTGCCTATGCATTGAATGCCGCCTCGGTGCGGCTGCTGGGGCTGCTCAAGGTCTGGGACGCCATCCCGGCCGATGCGCGCACCGCGGTGCACGAGATGCAGGTGCAGGGCGACCAGGTCGGCGCGGTGCTGGACTTCTCCGCCTGGTCCCAGGGCGTGGGCGAACTGGCCTGGATCGTCGATGCTGCCGAACTGGAAGCTGCACTGTGGGCTGCGGTGCGTTTTGCGCCGCACCTGCAGCGCGTCGAGCAGGAAGTGCCCGCGGCCCTGCAGGTGCTGGCCGAGGGCCGCGACTCCGCCACGCGCGCGCGCCTGGGAGCGCGCATGCCAAGGCAGGCCTATGGCCAGCGCGGCGTAGCCGCCCGGTTGCGCACCGACCGGCTGCATGCCGGCCTGGCTCGCCAATGGTTCCAGAGCCCGGCCATCCTGGCCCTGCTGCCAATGGACCGGCCCGAGACTGGATTGGGCTATGGGGTCGTGTGGTCGGTACCCGATGAGCGGGCAGACCAACTGATGGCGCTGCCCGACACGGCCTTCGAAGCCGCGTTGATGGACGCCACGCATGGCGTGGCGGGCCGGCTGCGTCTGCACAGCCAGCGGGCGCAGTGGCCGCTGGCCCTGGCCCAGGCCGACCCGCTGTACGGCCCCGGCTGGGTGCTGGTGGGTGATGCGGCGCACCTGGTCCACCCGCTGGCCGGACAGGGCCTGAACCTGGGTCTGGCCGACGTGGCCACGCTGGCCGAGGTGCTGGACCGGCGCGAGCCCTGGCGCGCCTTGGGGGATCCGCGCTTGCTGGCACGCTATGCACGTCAGCGCCGGCTGCCCACGCAGGCCATGGCGCAGCTGACGGACGCCCTGCTGCACCTGTTCGCCAGCCGCCAGCCCCTGGTCAAGGAACTCCGCAACCGGGGACTGACTCTGGTCAATCACCTCCGGCCCGTCAAACGGCTTCTCACCAGCCGTGCCCTGGGCGGCTGACACACCAGCAGGATGCCCGCCCCATGCCCAACATCTTCAACCGGTCCAAGCCCTGGTTCCTGGCTGTTGCCGCCTTGCTCTTTGCGGGCACGCCTTCTGCCCAGGAAGCTGCCATCCGCAAGGCGCTGGGCGAGCGCCTGCCGCAGCTGCCGAAGATCGACGAGGTCTCGCGCACGCCCATGGCGGGGCTCTATGAAGTCCGCTACGGCGGCACCAACCTGCTCTACAGCGACGAAAAAGGCGACTTCATCGTGGTCAACGGCTCGATGGTCGATACCAAGACACGGGTCGACCTGACCGAGGCGCGGATGGACAAGCTGCTGGCCGTCGACTTCGACAAGCTGCCGCTGAAAGACGCCATGGTCGTGCGCCAGGGCAGCGGCAGCCGTCGCCTGGCGGTGTTCGCCGACCCCAACTGCGGCTACTGCAAACGCTTCGAGCGCGACCTGCTGACCGTCAAGGACGTGACGATCTACACCTTCCTGATTCCTATCCTCGGGCCCGATTCCAATGCCAAGGCGCGCGATATCTGGTGTTCCAAGGATGCGCAGCGCGCCTGGCGGGCCTGGATGTTGGATGGTCTGGCACCGATCAAGGCGCCAGCTGCCTGCGACGCGGTGGCGCTGGACCGCAATCTGGCATTTTCACAGGTGCACCGCATCAACGGCACACCGGCACTGTTCTTCGAAGACGGCACGCGCCGTCCCGGCGCCCTCACTGCGGACGCCGTCGACAAGCTGCTGGCTCATGCGGCACGTCGTTGACCCAGCGTCGATGCCTCACCAGGCTGGGCCTGCGGCATGAATCGTGATCCCCAGACACCTCTGCAGACAGCACAGCGGACGGTGGCAGCCGCACCGGGGCCTTCGTCCTTGGCCTTGCGCCTGGGCTATGCCGGGCTGTTGCCCTTCGTGGCCGGGGCCTTGCTGGTCTGGGTGGTTCTGCCGGAGGCCCATCCCTACGTCACGCTGGCCTTGTCGGCTTACGCTGCCGTCGTCATCAGCTTCCTGGGCGGGGTGCACTGGGGCCTGGCGATGCGTGAGTCCGCAGCGTCTGCAGCCGGTTTGATCTGGGGTGTCGTGCCTTCGCTGCTGGCCTGGGCGGCAGTGATGATGGTGCCGGCCAGCGGCCTGGTGATCCAGGGACTGGTGCTGCTGGCCTGCTACCTCGTGGACCGCCGCCTGTACCCGTCGCAAGGCGTTGCATCGTGGCTCGTGTTGCGCTTTCGGCTCAGCGCGGCGGCTGCGCTGAGCTGCTTCATCGGAGCCGCTGGCGCCTGATGCTGCCTCCGGCCGCGCCCGTTGGTGCCGCCCAACATCGTGTCCGGCTCGGCGGCCTGGCCCTGGTGGTGAGCGCAGCTCACCTGTGGCTGGCCATCCAGGTCTGGCCCGCCCGGCTCGGTGATGGCGCAGGAGATCGGGTGCTGCGCCGCATCGAGGTGGCCTTCGTCCGCGAGCTGGCCCCGGTCGCGCCACCGCGGGCACCCCCACCGGCGCTTGCCCGGCGGGCCCAGCGTCTGGGGCGCCTGCCGCCCGCGCCGGCCCCTGCAGCATCGGCGCCGCTCAAGGCAACGGCCGTGGCCGGCGCGGATCTGCCGCCACCGGTACCCGAGCCGGCGATGCCCGTCGTGCTGGCCGCCGTCGAGCCACTGGCGCGAGGTCCGCTGCCACTGGCCGAGTCACCAGCCGAGGCGTCGGCCCGCGCCGAGCAGCCCTCGCCTGAATGGCCGCCCTCCACCCGGCTGAGCTATGCGCTGACCGGCCACTATCGCGGTCCGGTGCAGGGTCAGGCTCGGGTCGAGTGGCTGCGTGAGGGCACGCGCTACCAGGTGCACATGGATCTGAGCGTGGGGCCGGCGTTTGCGCCGCTGATGTCGCGCCGGGTCAGCAGCGAGGGCGAGATCACGAGCGAGGGTCTACAGCCGCGACGCTACGAAGAAGTCACCCACGTGGCCTTGCGTCAGCCGCGCTTGTTGACGGTGTTCCTCGACGCCGACCAGGTGCGCCTGGCCAACGGAGCCCTGGTGCCGCGGCCGGCCGGCGTGCAGGACAGTGCCAGCCAGTTCGTGCAGCTGACCTGGCTGTTCACGATGCAGCCCGAGATGCTGCAGGCCGGGCGGCGGGTGGATTTGCCGCTGGCCTTGCCGCGAGTCTTGGAGACCTGGTCTTACGAGGTGCTGCAGACCGACCAGCTGGAAACGCCCGCAGGTGCCGTGGCCGCGGTGCACGTGAGGCCCAGGCGCCCGCCCCGGGCCGGCAACGAACTGGTGGCCGAATTCTGGGCCGCGCCCAGCCTGCAGTATTTGCCGGTGCGCATCCTCATTCGCCAGGATGCCGAGACCTATGTCGATCTGGTGATCGACCAGTTTCCCAAACAGGCAGACGCCGTGCGCTGAAGCGGACGGACTGTCCTCAGCGCCCTTCGAAGCGCGCCGCAAACGCTGCCGCGGTGGCCGCGCCGTGCAGATCGCCGATGGCTTGCGTGGCCGCTGCAAGCTGAGTCTGCAGCTCGTCCATGCTGCGCGTGCGCTCCATCCGGATGGCCAGGGTCTCGGCGGCCGGCCCCAGCAGTTCGTTGAGCAGGCGCACCGCGACGCGGCGTCGTTCCGCAAAACTCTCCACCGGCGTGGCCGGCGTCGGCCGGGATGCCGATGCAGGGGCGGCCGCCGGGATCGGCTCGATGAAGCCCTGTTCGACCAGCGTGTGCAAAGTGGCTTCGGGTTCCTGCTGGATCAGCGGCAGCAGGTCAGACCCGCGCCGACGACCGTCCACCAGGATCAGCGCGCTGCGCAGGCGCGGCTGCAGCCGGTAGGCCCTCGTCTGGATCTCGGCCACGCCCTTTTCCGTCTTGCGGAACGCCGTGTTCAGGTTCCAAGTGGGCGCCGCGGGAGCGGTTTCGTTGCTCAAACGCTGCGTCTCCTGTGTGGGGACAAAAAGCTTACACCAGACTCAGGACTTGTCCATTCGAAAGGACGGTGTGGAACGGCAACTTATAGTTCGGACACTTTGCTGGAGACACCAATGACTGAAACCCTGATCCTGACCGAGATCCGTGGCGAAGGGGCACGCCGAACGGGGCTGATCACGCTCAACCGCCCCAAGCAGCTCAATGCGCTGAACGACGCCCTGATGGACCAGCTGGGCGCTGCACTCAAGACCTATGATCTGGACGATGGCATCGGCTGCATCGTCATCACCGGCAGCGAGAAGGCTTTTGCCGCCGGCGCCGACATCTCGGCGATGGCCGGCAAGAGCTTCATGGATGCCCACAAGGGCAACTTCATCACCCGCAACTGGGAGACCATTCGCCAGGTGCGAAAGCCCGTCATCGCGGCAGTCAGCGGCTTTGCGCTGGGCGGTGGCTGTGAGCTGGCGATGATGTGCGACTTCATCATTGCCGCCGACAGCGCCCGGTTTGGCCAGCCGGAGATCAAGCTGGGCATCATTCCCGGTGCCGGCGGCACGCAGCGCCTGCCGCGCGCGGTGGGCAAGGGCAAGGCCATGGACCTGGTGCTGACCGGCCGCATGATGGACGCGGCCGAAGCCGAGCGGGCTGGCCTGGTCAGCCGCGTGGTGCCGGCCGACCGCCTGCTGGCCGAGGCGCTGGGTGCGGCCGAGATCATCTGCGGCATGAGCGGCCCCAGCGTGATGATGGCCAAGGACTGCGTCAACCGCGCCTTCGAGTCCAGCCTGAACGAAGGCGTGGGCTACGAGCGCCATGTCTTCCATTCGCTGTTTGCCACGGCCGATCAGAAGGAAGGCATGGACGCCTTCGTCAACAAGCGCAAGCCGGACTTCAAGCACTCCTGAAACGGCCAAGGCTCGTTCGGGGCACTCAGACACTCTCGCGACGCAATGCCGGGAACAGGATCACGTCGCGGATGCTCGCGCTGTCGGTGAGCAGCATGATCAGCCGGTCGATGCCGATGCCGCAGCCCCCCGCCGGCGGCATGCCGTACTCCAGCGCGCGGATGAAGTCGGCGTCGTAGTACATCGCTTCTTCGTCGCCCGCATCCTTGTTGGCTGCCTGCGACTGGAAGCGGCTGGCCTGGTCCTCGGCGTCGTTCAGCTCTGAAAAGCCGTTGGCGTATTCGCGACCGGTGATGAAGAGTTCGAAGCGTTCGGTGACTGCCGGGTTGGCGTCGGAAGCGCGCGCCAGCGGGCTCACCTCGACCGGGTAGTCGATGATGAAGGTGGGCTGCCAGAGCTCGGACTCGACCTCGGTCTCGAACAGGCCGAAGTGCAGCTCTGGCAGCTTCCAGTGCGCTGGGGCCTCATCACCCGCGGCCTTCAGCCGGTGGCGCAGCACTGCGACGTCGTCGACCTCGGTAGCGCTCAAGCCCGCGTGCACCATCAGGGCCTCGCGCACCGAGAGGCGGGCAAAGGGCTGGTCCAGGTGTACCGGCTTGCCGGCGTAGGTGAGCGCGGCGTCGCCCGAAGCGGCGCGCGCCGCGTGGCGCAGCACGGCCTCGGTGAAGTCCATCAGATCATGGTGCGTCCAGTAGGCCGCGTAGAACTCCATCATCGTGAACTCGGGGTTGTGCCGCACGCTGATGCCCTCGTTGCGGAAACTCCGGTTGATCTCGAACACGCGCTCGAAGCCGCCGACGATCAGGCGCTTCAAGTACAGCTCGGGCGCGATGCGCAGGAACATCTGCTGGTCCAGCGCGTTGTGGTGCGTCACGAAGGGCTTGGCGTTGGCGCCGCCGGGGATGGGGTGGAGCATGGGCGTTTCCACCTCCATGAAGCCGCTTTCGGTCATGAAGGCGCGCATCGCCGCCAGCGTGGCGCTGCGGGCGGCAAAGCGCGCGCGCGCCTGCTCGTCCATGATCAGGTCGACATAGCGCTGGCGGTACTTCAGCTCCTGGTCCTGCACGCCGTGGAACTTGTCGGGCAGCGGGCGCAGGCTCTTGGTCAGCAGGCGGATGCGCGTGGCGTGGACCGACAGCTCGCCGGTGCGTGTCTTGAACAGATGGCCCTCGGCCGCCACGATGTCGCCCAGGTCCCAGTGCTTGAAGGCCTCGTAGTCGGCTTCGCCCACTTCATCACGTGCCACGTAGATCTGGATGCGCCCGGTGGCGTCCTGCAGCGTGGCGAAGCTGGCCTTGCCCATCACGCGCTTGAGCATCATGCGGCCGGCGACCTTCACTTCGATCGGCAGGCCTTCAAGCTCCTCGGCGGTCTTTTCCGAGTAGAGCTCGTCGAGCCTGCCGGCGAGGTTCTCTCGCTGGAAATCATTCGGGAAAGCGTTTCCCGTCTTGCGCCATTCGGCGAGCTTGGCGCGGCGCTCGGCGATCAGCTGGTTCTC
>WBZP01003429.1_pt1 | contig 17195 bp, 14 predicted proteins | sample 5204301 | NCBI WGS metagenome assembly WBZP01 (sample SAMN12412401, study PRJNA552823) | activated sludge metagenome | isolation source: activated sludge from nitrification reactor of wastewater treatment plant... | place: USA: Pennsylvania | collected 2017
GAAGGCCGACACCGACGTGTTCACCACGTTCGAGGGCGACAACACGGTACTGACCCAGTTGGTGGCCAAGGCGCTGCTGACCGCCTACGCGGACGACATCAAGGGGATGAGCCCGGTCGAATGGGTCCGCTTCGCGGCCAATTTCGCCGGCGAGCGGGTGCTCAAACGCACTGCGGCGCAGACCATCATGCAGACCATCCTCGACACCCGGCAGGACAACGAGGAGGAAGGATCGCTGTTCAACCGCGGCACCCAGGTCAAGATGTTCGAGGACCGCGAGGAGTACATGATCGCCTCGGTGGCCCGCCGGCTGCAGGGCAAGTCGAAGGAGATGAGTGCCTTCGAGGCGTTCAACTCCGTGCAGGACCACGTGCTGCACGCCGCCGAGGCGCACATCGACCGGGTGATCCTGGAAGCGTTCGTCGCGGGTATCGACGCCTGCGCCGACGAGGAGACGCGCGAGATCCTCGGCATGGTCTGCGACCTCTACGCGCTGTGCGTCATGGAGGACGACAAGGCCTGGTTCATCGAGCACCGGTTCCTGTCGACCGAACGCGCCAAGGCCGTCACCCGCGGCATCAACGACCGCTGCAAGCGGCTGCGCCCCCATGCCGAGCTGCTGGTCGACGGCTTCGGCATCCCCGAGCAGCTGCGCTACGCCGAGATGCTGCATCCGGAGCACCTACCGACCTGAGGCCCCGCCTTCGCGGCTTGCGTCGACCTGTGGCACGCGAAAGCGCGTTTTGCGCGACGTTTCTCTACACGCGCCGCGGCACTCAGAGGTGTTTGCGGTCCAGCGCCTTCATGAGTGCCCTCAGCTGATGTCGACCAGTACCTCGGTATGCACACCGAGTGCTTCGTAGGTCGACCTGGCGCGTGCGTCCCGAGTGACGAGTACGGCATTGCGTTCCCGGGCCGCCAGAGCGATGAGTCCGTCGTAGGTCGCGCCGCCGGCGATTCCCAGACGGGCGAATTCCCGATGGGCGCCTCGGGCCGCCCGCAGACCGAGCGGCATTGACTCAGCGAAGTTCTCGTCGATCAATGCCATCGCATCGGCGGGATCGACCCGGGCATCACCGGGCAGGCGCGTGAGCACTGCGTAGGTCTCGGGTAGGGCGTGCCCGCTGAGCCCAAGGCTTCGCCCTTTCGCCCACCGCGCCACCACGGCGTGCTGCCGGTGCGAGGTCACGAGGAGCGGTACCGCAACACTGGTGTCGACAGCGATGACCGACTGTTCCGTCAACGTCGTCCGGAATCGATCAGGGCGAACATCATCTCGTCAGTGACGACCGTATCCGCTCTGGCCACCAGACGACCGTCGTCGTCCCGCTCGAGGCGCGCGGTTCGCCCGCCGGCCACGACGTGCAGTCCACCGCCGTAGGCGGAGATGTCGACCTTGGTGCCCGGAGTCAGTCCGAGGGCATCGCGGAGTTGTTTGGGCAACACGATGCGGCCGCCGGAATCGATGACCGCCTCCATGGGATCAGAATACCAATGAAATCCCATTGCGTCTCAGGCGGTGATCTGCTCCTGGGTGGTCAGATCCTCCAGCAGCTGTCCCACCGCTCCCGTGCTCAGTGGCCCCGCGGCGGCGCCGACGACCCGCAGCAACCGCTTGCCCGATACTGCCGATACCGCCGGCGGCACCACGAACAGGACCGCGTCGCGGGCGTGCGTGCCCACCATGTAGAGCGCACGCGGATCCCGGAGCCGGTAGGGATCCACGGTGGCGGTCGAATTGCCCGAGGCGACCCGAACCGGCGGCTGCAGCCAGCCATTGCGGGGGTCGTACACCACGCGTCGAACCGAACCGATCCACAACCCGAACAGCGACACCACGTCGGCCAGCTCTGCGCCGACATCGGCATTCCTGGGCCACCACGCGCCATCGATGCCGTCGCGCGTCGGCGCGCGATCGCACAACGCAAGACGAGCCGAACCAGAAGGAATTACTGCCAAATTGGCCATGGGCGGCGCTCCCGTCGAATCTACGATCCACCCTGAGCGGCCACCGAGCGGCGACGTTACGACAAACCCACGATCATCAGATCCTACGCCCTCCGTGTCGACGGACACGCCGCGGTCGAGGGGTCAGCGCCCGCCGCGGAGGCGTACCGTCAGGGGTAAGTGGCTTCCCACCTCAGCGACAGCACACGCCGCCGGATGCGAATCCTTCTCCTAGCGTCCCGTGTGGGCGCCGCGACAACAGGGATCAACATCCATGGAAAAGAACGACTTTCTCCCACGTGGTCCTGGTACCGCGATCCGCCGGGACCCGTTGGCCGTCCGCGCGAGCCTCGCCGGCGAGCTGGGGCAAGCCATTGACGGAGCCTGGTGGCCGCGCGGCGGGAACATCGCCCGCGAGCTGCCCGCCTTCGTCAAGTTCGCTGCCGCCAAGATGGGCGAAGTGACCGGCCTGGCCATCAATTGGCCAGAGCATCAACGTCCACCGGACCTGAACTGGAACGGTTGGCGAGACGCCCCACAGCACATCGTCGTCGTGCAGAGCGCATACACCCGGGCTACGGTGCTGGTCATCCCCTATGAGACGAATCAGACTCTGGCCCGAATCCTGATGCAGATGGCCGCATTTCAGCCGACTGCGACCGGCGACCGAACAATGGCCATATTCGGGACAGCACAACAGATCCTCGATGCGGCCCGACAGCAGTGCCAGATGGTTGCGGACCCACCCTGAATTCAGTTGCGGCCCCTGCGGTGTCGCTTCTCGTCGCCACGGACGTCGGTCCATGCACCAGCGGCGTAGCTGTGCGGCTCTTTCGAGCCGACCCGGACGATGTCGAGGGTACCGTCCCCGTGCTTGACGTAGGCGTCCCCCGAACGCATGTACTTCTCCAGGGCCCCGTCCGAGAGCACCACGGTGACAGTCAAATTCGAACCTCCAGATCATGCGCAGGCATGGTGCCGCGCGAGTGCCCCCGGTGATGTGCCACAGAGGGACACGGAACGAGCGCTACGCGCGGCACGCCCCAGAGCTGTCGGCGCCGGACCGCTGGCGGTCGTCGGCGGATTCACGGATCCGAGTTGACCCGAATTCCCAACAGGTTCCGACGCTACTCGCATAATGCCGATCGCGATACGCCTGTGTTCACATTGGCCTGCCGCGGCCCCGTGTGGCGTATGGTCGGGGAATCGGGACCGTTCAGGTCTCCCTTTGAAAGCGGCCACGATGTCAGACAAGTCTCCGCGGCAAGCCCTGGGCAAGAAATCGGGAAAATCCCTGAAGGAGAAGCGGGTTGACAAGAATGCCAAAGCCGCTCTCCGTGCGGCAGAGGCGATCGCACGCGAAAATCGTTGAGCGGCAGGCGTAACGCCATCAGCCGGTAGCGCGCCGGTTCGGCCCTCGGCCGCCCACCGTCATCATGTGATGACGCCCCACCCGCAGCCCCTGCTCCGATGTCGTGACCCAGACCAAGGCGCACTCCGAGCGGCGGCGTCAGCATGTGATGACACGGCACTGTGGAACCCCCGGGGCAATCCCGTGACCTCTGGGTCACGTGCGACGTCTGCGACCCCTGTGACTCGGCGGCGGCTTCGCCATCACGACACACCCCCGACACGCCCGCGGGCGGCGGCCGATTGTCGGCCCGGTGCCCTATCTTGAACCGTCCGGACAGACGTACACACGAACAGGAGCCAGGTGGACGACAACACACCATTGTCGGCCGCCGAGCTGCTCGAACTCAATCGCGACATCCAGGGCTCCCCCACGGTCCGGCTGCTGGCCGCCAACAACCTGGGCCTCTACGCCACCCTGATGGAGCGCCACCTGGCCGGCGGTGTCATCCCCGAGACCGAGCTGGTGGTCCTGCTCGAACGCGACCTGGACGACCTCGGCCACCCCGACGGGCAGTCCGGACTCGCCCTGATCAAGTCGTGGGCCAGCCAGGGCTGGCTGCACCGGGTGGCCGACACCCGCAGCGGGTACGAACGCAATCTGTGCTACCTCACCCAGGAGGCCCGGCGCGCCCTGGACTTCCTGCGCGGCATGCGCCGCAAGGACACGATCGCCACCGGCGGTTCGATCACCGGCATCGCATCCCGGCTCAAGCAGGTCGCCATCCGGGTCGGCACCGACCCCGACCGCATCCGTGCGGGTATCGAGGCCGAGATCGCCGCCCTGCGAACCGAACTCGATGCGCTCGAGGACGCCGAGAATCGTGCCGGGTTCCAGCGGCCCGATGCGGATCTGACCGACGCCTACGACGAGGCCCGCGCGATCGCCCTGCAGATGGAGCGGTTGATCACCGACATCGGCCAGTACGGCACCCTCATCGAACAGGCCACCGCCGCCCTGGACGAACCGATCGACAGCAACACCGCCTACGCCGACCGGCAGCGCCAGATGTACGCCGACTACCAGACCGCCTGGGACTCCCAGGGCCGCGATTCGCACCGCGCATTCCTGCGCATGATCAACGATCCCGACCAGCGCGCCGAGTTCGAGGCCGATGTCCTCGCCGTCGCCGACGCGCTGCCCGCGCTGGACCCGGCGCTGCGCACCGTGATGGCCGGCTTCTTCGAGTTGGTCGGCCACCAGATCGACGAGGTCGAACGCATCCAGCAGCGCTGCGCCCAGCGGGTCAAACGCTTCACCGCGTTCGGCACCCTCGAGCAGAGCCGCGGCGTGGCCCGCCAACTGGGCGACGCGATCGGCGCGGCCCGCAATCTGCTGAAGTCGTCGCTCACCGATTCACGACTGGACATCGAACTGCCCCTGGCCCGCCACACCATCAGTTCCGTTGGGGCACTGAGCTTCCGGATCGGTGATCTGTCGAACCCGAAGCCGGCCCAAGCCGCGGAGGGCGATGTCGACCTGGCCAGCTTCGCCGCGCTGACCACCCAGGTGGACGCGCCGGCGATGTCGGAGCTGATCAACAGCGCCATCGTCGACGGCCCGCTGTCGCTGCCGGACGCGGTGGGCCTGCTGGACTCGGCGTACCTGGGTCACGTCATCGTGCTGTGGTCCTGGGCTCTCAAGCAGCCGGGCCTGGCCGACGCAGCGGAATCGCAGATCGTGCGCTTCCAGTCCCTCGACGGGCGCGACCGCGAGATGGAGGTCCCCCGTCTGATGTTCACCGAACCGATCTCGACCCTGGCAGGAGCCCAGTGACCGACACCGACGCGGTCGATATCGCCGCACTGTCCGCGCTCCCCCACGTCGACCAGAGCGCGCGCACCCCGCAGCCGCGCCGGCCCCGCTTCGAGGGCGATGTCAGCGAACTGCCCGACCGCGCCTGCTGGGCGCTGCAGAACCTGATGACCCGGCGCTACATCAGCGCCGACTCCGATGCCGACCTGTACAGCTGGGTGCTGGAGTACCGCGGCCCGATCGGCGTGCGACTCTCCGAACTGGACCTGCAACTACGGGTCGTCGAGGGTGTCTTCGACAACGGCGGCATCGCGTTCGTCGAGCAGGCCCGCTACGAATCCGCCAGGGGCGTCAAACTTCTGCGGCGTGAGCCGCTGGGCACCTACGACTCGATCCTGGCGCTGCACCTGGCCCAGCTGATGCGCGCCTCCGGTGGGCAGAACGTGGTGATCAGCCGTGAGGAGATGCACGGCATGTTCACCGGCGTGCCGGGCGGCGTCGACCGCGACGTAGTGGCCTTCACCACCCGCATCGATGCGGCCATCGCCCGCCTGGCCGGGCTGGACATCCTGCGCAGGACCCGCGACGACGAGGACAGCTACACCGTCAGCCCGGTGATCACCGCGGTGATGACGGCCTCGGTGATCACGGAGTTGCAGCAGCAGTTCGAACTGCTGCTGAACGGCGGGGCAGCTTCCGAAGAACTCGAGGACGAAGATGACTGAGCAGTTCCACCTCGCCCGCCTGCAGGTCATCAACTGGGGCGTCTTCGACGGCTACCACGACATCCCGTTCAGCGACGGCGGCGCCCTGATCGCCGGCGCCTCCGGCAGCGGCAAATCCTCACTGCTGGATGCGATCTCGCTCGGGTTCCTGCCGTTCAACCGGCGCAACTTCAACGCCTCGGGCGACAACACCGCGGCCGGGTCCAGCGCCGGCCGGCGGACCGTCGACAAGTACGTCCGTGGCGCCTGGGGGCAGCGCAGCGACGGCACCACCAGCAAGGTGATGTACCTGCGCGGCGACGGCACCGCCTGGTCGGCCATCGCGGTCACCTACACGTCCAACACCGGCCGCTCGGTCACCGGCCTGGTGCTCAAGTGGCTCACCGGCGATTCCCGGTCGGATTCGTCGAGCCGATTCGTGCTGGCCGACGGCAACCGCGATATCGAGGAAATCTGCAACCGTTGGGCCGCAGGACGATTCGACACCGGGGTGTTCAAGGACGACTGGCGGTTCACCACCAAGGTGGAGTCCCAGTATCTGGCCCAGCTGTACGCCACCATCGGCATCCGAGCCTCCGATGCTGCCCAGCAGCTGCTGGGTAAGGCCAAGTCGCTCAAGAGCGTCGGCGGCCTCGAGCAGTTCGTCCGCGAATTCATGCTCGACGAGCCCGAGAGCCTGGCGCGGCTGCCCGAGGCGCTCAAGCAGATCGACCCGCTGGTGGAGGCGCGCGAGCTGCTGGCCGTCGCGCAGCGCAAACGCACCATCCTCGGCGACATCGAGAAGATCCAGCAACGCTACGCCTCGGAGTCCTCCGACCTGGGCATCATCGACCTGGTCGACGCGCCCATGGTGCGCGCATACACCGACCACGTCCGGCTGTCCCAGTGCCCGGCGCAGATCACGTCGCTGGATCACACCATCGATCAGCTCGGCAACGAATACGAGGACGTCACCCGCGCGCTGAATCTGGCCAAGGCGGAAGCGGATTCGCTGAACGCACAGATCAGCGGATCCAGTTCCAGCATCGGCCCGCTGCAGTCCCAGGTGGCCGCCGCCGAGGCCCAGGCCGAGGAGGTGTCGCGCCGGCGCGCGGCCTACGAGATGCTGCTCGGCGCCCACGACATCGAATTCCCCGACACCGCCGACGAATTCTGGAACCTGCGCGAGGAACTGACGACGCAGACCACCGAACTGCTGGCCCGCCTGGACCGCGGGCGGGAAACCTCGACCGACGCCGAGTACACCCAGAAGGTGGCCCGGATGGCCCGCGACGCGGCCACCAAGGAACTGAAGCGCGTCGAACAGGTCGGCTCGGCGCTGCCCGAATCCGCGATCACGATGCGCGAATTCATCTGTGCTGCAGTCGGACTCGATGCCGCCGAACTGCCGTATGTCGCCGAACTCCTGGACCTGAGGCCCGAGCACAGCCGGTGGCGCGTCGCCGTCGAGAAGGTGCTGCGCGGGGTCGGGCTGCGGCTGCTGGTGCCCGACCGGCACTACGCGGCCGTATTGCGCTTCGTCAACGAGACCGACATGCGCGGACGGCTGCAACTGCACCATGTGCGCGCCGCCCTGGTCGGTGCCGTACCCGCCGAGGCGGACCCGAACACGTTGGCGGGCAAGCTCTTCGTCGTCGACGCGACGCATCCGTGCGCGGCCGAGGCCGCCGATATCGTCGCCGCCGCCGGTGACCACACCTGCGTCGACACCCCCGACGTGTTCAGCCGGTTCCGCCGCGCCGTCACCGACACCGGCCTGTACAAGGATTCCGACCGGCTTGCCGTCAAGGACGACCGGCGACCGCTGCGCCAATCCGAATACATCTTCCAGGGCGACGTCACCAACAAGATCGACGCCCTGACCGTCGACCTCGCGGCCGCCGAGGAGGCCTACCAGAAAGCCCGCCGGGCCGCCGACGACATCGCCGCCGAGCGGCAGCGGTGGCGCGACCGGGCCGCGGCGAACAAGGCCATCTGCGAACAGTTTCCGCAGTGGAACCAGATCGACTCCGAGACCGCCGACAACCATGCCGACCGGCTGCGCGAGCAGTTCGAGATCCTGCTGGCCGACCATCCCGACATCGAGGCCCTGTCGGCGCGCGCCGAGGAATGCTGGTCGGAGATCCAGACGCTGATGACCCGCCGCGGAGCGATCCAGACCCGCCGCGACGATCTCGACAGCCGTCGCACCCAACTGCTCGAACTCGAGGAACGGCTGACCCCGGCGTTCGTCTCCGAGCCGCTTACCGAGCTGCTGCACCGGTACGCGGCCGCGCTGCCGGTACCGCTCGAGGTCCTCGGGCCGGAGCCGCACCGCGAGGCGCTGTTCGCCGCCATCCGCCGCGAACGCGAGCAACTGCGCGAAAACCGCAGGCGCTCATACGATGAGCTGGCCCGCATCCTCAACACGTTCGACACCGCGTTCCCCGACGCGATCCCCAACGACAGCGAGGTGTTCGACGAGCGGGTGCACGACTACGTCGCGCTGTGCCGTCACATCGACGAACGCGAGCTGCCCGAGGCCTACGAGCGGATGATGCGACTGGTGACCGAGCAGGCGCCCGACGCGATCCTGACGCTGCACCGGGTGGCCGAGCAGGAGACCCGGCGCATCAGCGACCAGATCGCCCGCGTCAACACCGGTCTGGGCTCCGTCGAGTTCAACCGCGGCACCCGGCTGACCCTGCGCGCCACCCCGCGCGCGTTGACCGCGGTGTCCGAACTGACCGACATCGTGCGCAAGATCTCCGGCCGGATCGCCGAGGTGGGTCTGGGCGACAAGCAGGCGATCCTGGACCAGTACGCCGACATCCTGCGGCTGCGCAACCGGCTGGCGTCGGCCGCACCCGAGGACAAGGCCTGGACACGCGACGCGCTGGATGTGCGCAATCGGTTCACCTTCGACTGCGCCGAATGGGATGCGCACAGTGACGAACTGATCCGCACCCACAGCAACGCCGGCGACAACTCCGGCGGCGAGCAGGAGAAGCTGATGGCGTTCTGCCTGGCCGGCGCGCTGAGCTTCAACCTTGCTGCCCCCGGCACGTCCGACGGAGATGAGGCCAACAAGCCGGTGTTCGCGCAGCTGATGCTCGACGAGGCGTTCTCCAAGTCCGACCCGCAGTTCGCCCAGCAGGCGCTGCAGGCGTTCCGCAAGTTCGGCTTCCAGCTCGTCATCGTGGCCACGGTGCAGAACGCGACCACCATCCAGCCGTACATCGACAGCGTGGTGATGGTGTCGAAGCGGGAGGCCACCGGCCGCGATGCCCGGCCGGTCGCCACGGTGGCCACCAAGACGATCTCCGACTTCACCGCGCTGCGCCATGAGATGGGAGCTGCGGGGCGCGTGCCGGCCGGCGTGTGAACCAATACCCCATCTGTTCAGCACTCCCTGCGACACCCACTCGCACGTCGCTGAACAGATCAAGCGGGGCGTGCGCTGGACCGGGGCCACCTATGCTGCGCGCATGACCGAGTTCGCGCCGTCGCTGCCCCCAGAGCTCGAAAACGTACCCACGATCGACGGGCTCCCGACGGCGGCGGATCTGGCCGGTCGGCCCTACGCGTTGCCCGTCGACCTGCTCGGCGAGATGTACGGGCCGCTGTTCTACGGCGACTACAGCGGCGTGCGGAAGCTGTACGCGTGCTCGCTGGAACTCGTCGAGGAACTCTGCGACGAGACCCGGTTCGCCAAGAACCTGACCGGGACGCTGGCGCGGATCCGTCCACTGGCCGGTGACGGGTTGTTCACCGCCTTCCACGGGGAGCCGAACTGGCAGAAGGCCCACGACGTACTGCTGCCCGGATTCAGTTACGCCGGGCTGCGCAACTACCACGGCGCGATGCTCGAGATCAATGCGCAGTTGATCGCCCGTTGGGATGCGTCGGTGGGCCGCCAACCCGTCGACGTGTCCGGCGACCTGCAGAAGCTGGCGATGGACACCGTCGGCCTGGCGGGCTTCGGCGCTCGCTTCGAGTCGTACGACCACGAGGGTCTGGCCCCCATCCCGCGCACCTTCATGTCGGCACTGATCGAGGTCGTGACCAACGGCACCACAACGGGATTCGATACCGACCGGGCGACCCTGCACGCCTACTTCGACGACCTGATCGCCGAACACCGCGCGGGTGGCATGTCGGAGGACCTGCTGACGGTGATGCTCGGGCAGACCGCCGACGGCGCGCCGCTGCTGGAGACCGAGAACATCCGCAACCAGATCATGACCTTCCTGATCGCCGGGCAGTTGACCACGTCGGAACTCATGCCCACCACTGTCTACAACCTGGTGCACCATCCCGCGGTGCTCGCGCGGGTCCGCGACGAGGTGGACGAGGTCTTCGGCCCCGACGACGATTACCTGCCCACCTACGACGACATCGGCCGGCTGACGTTCCTGCGCCAGGTGATCAGCGAGACGCTGCGACTGTCCCCGCCGGTGCTCAACTTCGACCGAATGGCGTTGCAGGACACCGTTATCGGCGGCCGATTTCCGGTGAAGCGCGGCGAGGCCGTGACGGTGTTGACCGGCGCGCTGCACCGGCAGCCGCAATGGGGTGACAACGTCGAGCTGTTCGACCCGGGGCGCTTCGACGCGGCCGAGGCCGCCGAGCGCCCCACCGCGTTGTTCAAGCCGTTCGGCACCGGCGAACGGTCCTGTATCGGAAGGCAGTTCGCGCTGCACGAGGCCGCCATGGCGATCGCGCGGCTGGTGCACCGTTACCGCCTGATCGATTCGCAACACTACGTGCTGCAGTGGGATGGCCCGGGCAGTCGGCGCCCGGTCGGATTCCAGCTCGACCTCGCCCGACGCACCCCCGACGAGCGTCGTCGCACGGCCCCCGCGCCCGCCGCCCCAACGGAATCCACGGCCGCGGTGACGCCGATCAAAGCCGGCACCACGCTGGCCGTGCTGCACGGCTCCAACCTGGGCACCTGCCGGGCACTGGCCAAGCAGCTCGCCGAGGAGGCTACCGACATCGGCTGCACCGCAACGGTGGGACCCCTCGACGACGCCGCAGGTGGGCTGCCCGACGCCGACGCCGTCCTGATCGTCGCGTCGTCGTACAACGGCCAACCGACCGACGACGCCCGCGGGTTCATGACCTGGCTGTGCGGCGAAGGGGTTACCCTGCAAGGGAATCCGCTGTTCGCGGTGCTCGGCGTCGGGGACCACAACTGGGCCGATACCTACCAGGCCATACCGAAGGTGATCGACGACCGGCTGACCGAAATCGGTGCCCGCGCCCTGGTTCCGCGGGCGTCGGCCGACACGTCGGGGGATCTGACGGGCACCCTCGAGAACTTCACCACCGCGCTGTGGGCGGCCCTGTCGCAGCACTTCGGCGATCCGAACGCGGCCCCCGTGACCGCCGAGGACGAGCCCCTCTACGACCTGCATCCGATCATCGGGCCCGTGACCGCGGCCATCGACGCACGGTTCTCCGTCGAGCCGATGACCGTCGTCCTCAACGACGAACTGGTCAACACGCCCGGACAGGCCAAGCGATATGTGCGCGTGAGCCTTCCGGACGGTGTCGAATACTCCACCGGCGACCATCTTACCGTGCTGGCCGACAATCCGCCGGAGCTGGTCGACGCGGTGATCGACGCGCTCGGCATCAACCCGCAGCTGCGGTTGTCGATCAACCCCCGCCGCACGTCGCGCCGGCTGATCGCGCTCGACCGCGAGGTCAGCGTGCACGAACTGCTGACCCATTTCGTGGAGCTCCGCAAGCCGGTGACGCACGGTCAGCTGCGCAGGCTTGCCAACTCCAATCCCTGTGCTCCGGAACGGGAGCGGCTCGAGCAGCTGGCCGGCGCGGACGAGCCGTGTGCGCTCAGCGTGATCGAATGCCTGCAGGAGTTTCCCGCCTGCGCGATCACCGGCGCAGAACTGCTCGAGCTGCTCGAACCGATGACGCCACGGCACTATTCGATCGGATCCTCCTCGAAGCGCTCACCGCGCGAGGTGGCCCTGATCGTCAGTGTGCTCGACGCCCCGGCCCGGTCCGGCCGCGGCGGATTCCAGGGCGTCGCGTCCAACCATCTCGCCGGGATCGCCCCCGGCGCCCAGATCCGGGCCCGGGTCGACCAAGCGCGTCAGGCGTTCCGCGCCGGCGCCGATCCGCAGAAGAACGTCATCCTGGTCAGCGCAGGCACCGGCGTCGCACCGTTCTGCGGATTCCTGGGAGACCGGCTGGCCGCCAAGGACGCCGGCGCCCCGTACGCACCGGCGTTGTGCTTCTTCGGCGTTCGCGACCCCGACGTCGACTACATCTTCCGCGATCTGTTCGAGGAGGGCGAACGCCTCGGGATCGTGCGGATGCGGCCGGCGTTCTCACGCGCCCCGCAGGACGGCGTGCGCTACGTGCAGGATCGGATCGCCGCTGACACCGACGAGGTCTGGGCCCTGCTGGGCGATCCGGCCACCGACACCCATGTCTTCGTCTGCGGTGACGGCGCCCGGATGGCGCCGGCGGTGCGCGATTCTTTCCGCGGCATCTACCGGGATCGCACCGGCGCCGACGAGGACGCGGCGAAGGACTGGCTCGAGGCACTGGTGGCCTCCGACCACTACGTCGAAGATGTGTGGGCGGGCTGACCTACCGGACGACGCGGTAGCGCAGGTGCGCCACGCCCGGCGCTTCGAGCACCCGGGCCAGCTCGAGGGCGGGCCGGCCGGGCGCGAATCCGTCGAACAGGCGCTCACCCGAACCGAGGATCACCGGGCTGATCTGGAGGTCGATCTCGTCGACCAGTCCCGCGGCGATGGCCTGCCGCGCGCACGAGGCACCGCCGGCGATCGAGATGTCACGGTCGCCGGCAACGGATTTCGCCCGGGCATAGGCCGACTCGACCCCGTCGGTGACGAAGTGAAAAGTGGTCCCGCCGGCCATCTCGATCGGCTCGCGCGGGTGATGCGTCAGGACGAACACCGGGCAGTGATAGGGCGGCTCGTCACCCCACCAGCCCGTCCAGTCCGCGTCCACCCACTCGCCGCGAATCGGGCCGAACATGTTGCGGCCCATGATCGTCGCACCCATCCCGTCCATCATCTCGGCGGCCACCTGCCGATTGACGGGATGGTTCGCGGACGGGCCCAGATGCCAGTGATGGAGCTTCTGGCCGCCGACGCCCAGCGGGTGCTCCTCGCTCTGCGCGGGCCCGGCGACGTAGCCGTCGGCGGAGATCGACATCGAAAGGTTGGTTCTGCTCACGTGGCCTCCATCCAGCTTCGGTTCTCACAATGAAGACTGGAGTGGGCCGAAGAACTCATCGCCTACGTCAGTAGCCGGGGCACTGGCGGTAGACCGTGCTAGGCGGTGGACAACAAGCGGGTTTTCAGCATCCAGTCGTCGATATGGCCCAGGGTCACCGGTAGGGCCGCGCCCGAGAACACCATGTGGTCGGACCCGGCCACCTCGACCGAAACACCGTGCCCGTACCGAGCTGCGGCCTGACGTACAGCTCCCGCAGGCACGATGTGGTCACGCTCTCCCCACATCGCCAATACCGGGGTGGTGATCGCCGAGTAGTCGACGACGGTGGTCCTGGAAAGCCTGAGCACCGCAAGGAGCAGCTCGCACTGGACCCGACCGGATTCGCACACCAAACCATCGTGAATCTCGCGAGCAATGTCCTCGGTCTGTGTATTGGCGATCCACTCGCGAAAGCGGTCGAATCCAGGCGGCGGTACTGGCCTGGCCCAGGGACGGAGCCGGAAGAAGAACGGCAGGGCCATGCGTCTGTTGGCGGCAGTCGAAGCGTTGATCCCTGCCGCTGGGGCGGGGCATGCGACGACCAAGCCAGCATGCCGCGTCCGTGCCGCGACCAACTGAGCCAGCAGACCACCCATCGAGTGGCCGACCAACAGCGGTGGGGAGTCCAGCGAGTTGACCAAACCGACGAGATCGTCGGTGTAGTCCCGAAGGCTCAGTGATGCGATCTTCATCGCACCGTCGTTTATCGGCAATTGGTGATAGCGGAGCGTTGGAGTGTGCGCCGTGAACCCGCGCTCCTCAAAGGCAACGCGAACAGCCGCCAACTGTTCGCCACGACTCCAATTGCCATGAATCAGGACGACGTGCTTGGTGGCCGACACGGCTCCAAGGCTCTCATCCAACGGTCCACGGGGCGTTGCAACGTCCGAAAATTACTTCGTACCGATCGACCGTGACCGACGGGTCCGTGGGACGCGCGGTGGGGAGCACTTGGCCCTGTTGTGCAGATGTTGCGGGGCAGATCCGAAAACTGCCGGTGACCTGGCTCCCCCGATTGGACTCGAACCAATAACCGCCCGATTAACAGTCGGGAGCTCTGCCAATTGAGCTACAGGGGAATGCACTCGGCCGCGAAAACGTGCCCGCGGACCGAGCGTTGACTCTAGCGCATCGGGCCGGTTACCCGAGAATCGCCTGCTCACCGCGTCCGGGCGCCAGTACCCAGCGTGGTGAGGCAGGATGGAGCCCGACGATTCCCGACGATCTCGATCAGATGACCGCCCAGGAGGCCACCAGTGTTACGCGCCCTCACCGTGCTCGGCGTCGGCTACGTGCTGGGCACCAAGGCCGGCCGCGAACGCTACGAGCAGATCGCCGCGACCGCCCGGGCCATCACGCAGAGTCCCGCGACCAAGTCGGTGATCGACGCCGGACGTCGCAAGATCGCCGAGAAGGTGTCACCCGACCCCAGGATCGTCGAACTGACCGAGATCGAGATCGACGATCAGACCGTGGTGGTCGAACCAATCCTGGAAACGCCGCAGGTCCCCGCGCGGAGCCGGGGACGCCGCAGGTAGCCGTCAGCCGCCGTAGCCGGGGTGGCTCGGCGGCAGGACCGACTGCCCGGGCTGGGCCGGGTTGATGTAGACGCCGTTGGTGCCCACCGACCAGGCCGGTGCGCTGGTGTTGGCCCAGCCGATGCATTTGCCGGTGTCACGGGCCCCGAACCAGGCCAGACACTGGCCCTGGCCGGCCTGCGGCGTGACGGCGGTCTCGGTCAGCGCCGAAACCAGCGGAGCCGCCCCCGCGGCCAGCAGGAACGCGCCGACAGCGACGGCGCGACGGGTCCGCTTCATGGATGCCATGGGTGCAAGGGTAACCGCTGAACGGTGGTCATGTCCCGACATCATCGCCGCTGGCCTGCTGCAGCAGGCTCTTGCGGTAGGTCTCGAGCGCGATCAGGTCGCCGAACACGGCGTGGTACTCGTCGGCCTGTTCGACCGGCGACATGCGCTGCAGCTTCGACTTCACCTCGGCGATCTGCCGCCCGATCCACACCTCCTGCAGGCGGGCGAGCACGCCGCCGATGTAGCGCGGCAGCTTCTCCTCGTCGTCCATCCGGATGGACTCGACGCTGAGCTCGTTGATCAGCCCTGCATCGGACTGCCCCTGCTGGCGCACCGCGTCGATCCACTGCGCGCCACCCGGGCTGCTCGCCGTTCCCCCGGCGGCCGCGATGGCCCCGCACACCGCCGCATAGCCCGGATGGGTGAAGCCCTCGACGGCCAGCGAGTCGAACACCGGCCCGGCCAGCGCCGGGTACTGCAACGCGACCTTGAGTGCCTCTCGCTGCGGCCAGAGTGTGGGATCACGCGGGTCCGGCCGGCGAGTCTCCCCCGCCGGGCCGGTCGCCGCGGCGGCCGTCGTCGCGGCACGGGGCCGGCCCCGGCCGTTGTCGGCCCGGCCGCCCTTGGCGGTCTCGCGAACCCGCGCGATCACCTGTCCGACGTCGTCCCAGCCGACCCACCCGGCGAGCTGGCGGGCGTACTCGTCGCGCAGCGTCGGGTCCTTGATCTTGGCGACCATCGGCACGCAGCGCCGCAATGCCGACACCCGGCCCTCGGCGGTATCCAGGTCGATCTCGGAAAGTGCTGTGCGGATGGCGAATTCGAACAGCGGCGTGCGCCGGGCCACCAGATCGCGCAGCGCGGTGTCGCCCTGCTGGAGCCGGAGGTCGCACGGGTCCATACCGTCGGCGGCGACGGCCACGAACGACTGACCGGCCAAATTCTGTTCGCCGTCAAAGGCTTTCAGCGCCGCTGCCCGCCCGGCGGCGTCGCCGTCGAACACGTAGATGAGCTCGCCGCGAAAGAAGTTGTCGTCCATCATGAGTCGGCGCAGCATCGACAGGTGCTCGTTGCCGAACGCGGTGCCGCACGAGGCCACCGCGGTGGTAACGCCCGCCAGGTGCATCGCCATGACGTCGGTGTAGCCCTCGACGACGACGGCCTGATGCCCCTTGGCGATATCCCGCTTGGCCAGATCGATGCCGAACAACACGTTCGACTTCTTGTACAGCGTGGTCTCGGGCGTGTTGACGTACTTGGCGGTCATCGGATCGTCGTCGTACAGGCGGCGCGCGCCGAAGCCGATCACTTCTCCGGCCGAGCCGCGGATGGGCCACAGCAGCCGGCGCATGAACCGGTCGATCGGCCCCCGCTTGCCCTGCTTGGACAGCCCCGCCGCTTCGAGCTCCTTGTATTCGAATCCCTTGCGCAACAGGTGCTTTGTCAGATTGTCCCAGCCCGAGGGTGCATACCCGCAGCCGAACTGCCGCGCTGCGGCGGCGTCGAAGTTACGTTCGGTCAGGTACTGCCGGGCCGGGGCGGCCTCCGGTGACTCCAGCGCGGCGGCGTAGAACTCCTGGGCGGCGGCATTGGCGGCGACGAGCCGGCTGCGGCTGCCACGATCGCGCTGGACGTTGGTGGCCGACGCCCCGCTATAGGTGACGGTGTGGCCGATCCGGTCGGCCAGCAGTTCGACGGCCTCGACGAAGCTGATGTGCTCGATCTTCTGGATGAACGCGTAGACATCGCCACCCTCGCCGCAGCCGAAGCAGTGGAAGTGGCCGTGGTTGGGCCGGACGTGGAACGACGGCGATTTCTCGTCGTGGAACGGGCACAGCCCCTTCAACGAATCCGCGCCGGCGCGTCGCAGCTGGACGTAGTCGCCGACGACGTCCTCGATGCGGGTGCGCTCACGGATGGCCGCGATATCGCGATCGGAGATGCGGCCGGCCATGCGGGTCAGTGTACGGACGGGCTGCGACGACGAAATTCCGATGGCCGGCAGATCCACTCAGCGCCCACGGCGAGGGTCACTCGCACTACGCCGCAGCCACCGCTGACTCGATGCGGACAGGCCCCACCCTCCGATCGACTCAGCGCCCACGGCGGGGCCCACTCGCACGACGTCGCGCTGAGCGCTGACTCGATGCCGCAGATCCGGAGGTCAGTCCAGCGTGGCGTAAAAGCGCTCGAGACGGGTCTCGGTGAACGACGCGATCTGATCGATCACCACCCGCAGCCGCGCCCCGTCGTCGGCGGCGGCCGTGAACTCGGGCGCGAACCGCGGGT
>WBZP01002579.1_pt2 | contig 17184 bp, 19 predicted proteins | sample 5204301 | NCBI WGS metagenome assembly WBZP01 (sample SAMN12412401, study PRJNA552823) | activated sludge metagenome | isolation source: activated sludge from nitrification reactor of wastewater treatment plant... | place: USA: Pennsylvania | collected 2017
CAGGTTGAACCGGGGTAGCCGCGGGTGCAGGGCGCGGGTGATCGGATGCTGGGGTTCGCCCGCGAACAGCCGACCGATCTCGGTCCGCCACCAGTCCAGCTTGGTTTGGGCCACGCCCGGATCGTGGCACTCGCTGACGATTTGGGCGATTTCAAGCTGAAACGCCTGGAGCGCAACCAGGGTTTGCCGCTGGCCGAGCGGCAGTCCCAGCAGGCTGTAGCGGAAATCCGAACCGTGGCGGGCCGCCAGGTCGTGGCAGTAATCATCGGGATTCATGGTGATGGCCAGCATTGACGGGGGCGGTCATGGGTTGTTTCCTGTTCCTGAACGACGGGTTTCGTGGACCATCCGGACCGGTGGGCATTGCCGCTAACGGCGCGGGTGGCGCTGGAGGGTTAAGCTATAATGCCATGCCCCGTCCATGCAAATGGTTCGACCCTTCAACCATGGAGGAATCTCCCGTGTCTCGATGGCCCCAAATCGTCGCAGGTCAATTTCCCGGCGCCCGCCCGCGCCGGATGCGTCGCGATGAGTTCTCGCGCCGCCTGGTGCGCGAGACCGTACTCACCACCGCTGATCTGATCCAGCCGCTGTTCGTGGTCGATGGCGCGAATCGGCGCGAACCGGTCGCCTCAATGCCGGGGGTGGAGCGGCTGAGTATTGACGAACTGCTGCGCGAAGCCGAGACGCTGGCGGCGCTGGGGGTGCCGGCGGTGGCGCTGTTTCCGGTGACGCCGCCCGAGGCGAAATCGCTGGACGCCGCCGAAGCCTATCACCCGGACGGGCTGGCGCAGCGGGCGGTGCGCGCGCTGAAAACGCACTTGCCGGAGCTGGGCGTCATCACCGACGTGGCTTTGGACCCCTTTACCACGCATGGCCAGGATGGACTGGTGGACGATTCCGGCTACGTGCTGAACGACGAGACCGTGAGCGTGCTGGTCCGGCAGGCGCTATCCCACGCCGAGGCCGGCGCGGACATCGTCGCGCCCTCGGACATGATGGACGGGCGCATCGGCGCGATCCGCGAGGCGCTGGAATCCAACGACTTTATCCACACCCGGATTCTCGCCTATTCCGCCAAGTACGCCTCCAGCTTTTACGGCCCATTCCGCGACGCGGTCGGCTCGGCGGGCGCGCTCGGCAAGGGCAACAAGACCAGCTACCAGATGGACCCGGCCAACAGCGACGAGGCGTTGCGCGAGGTGGCGATGGACCTGGAGGAGGGCGCGGACATTGTGATGATCAAGCCCGGAATGCCGTATCTGGACATCGTGCGCCGGGTCAAGGATCAGTTCGCCGCGCCGACTTTCGTCTACCAGGTCAGCGGCGAGTACGCCATGCTGCTGGCCGCCGCGCGCAACGGCTGGCTGGACGAGCGGGCAGTGGTACTGGAATCGCTGCTGGCGATCAAGCGGGCTGGGGCGGATGCAGTACTGACGTATTTCGCGGGACAGGCCGCCGGCTGGTTGCGGCAGGCGTGATGAACGAGCGGATCCCCCCGGCGCCGCGCGCTACCTCCCTTCATCAGGGGGGCTGGAAAATCCTGCTGCTGGCGGTGCTGGGCGTGGCGCTGAGCGTATTCTTTCTGGCGATCATGCGCCCGCCCGGCGGCCAGCCGTCCGCGCCCGGCCAGGACAAGCCGTGGCAGATCAGCCGGAGTACCGACGGCGCCTCGCTCACCGTGTTCGGCCTGACCCTGGGTCAGAGCACGGTGCGGGATGCGGTGGACAAACTGGGCCGGCGCTACGAACTGGGCGTGTTTCAGAATCCGGAGGGTCGCCTGAGTCTGGAAGCCTATTTCCGGGACGCGGTGGTCGGCGGACTGAGCGCCCGGCTGGTGCTGTCGGCGCGATTGCCTGATCCGGTGTTGACCGCGCTGCGAACCCACGCCGGCGCCGGCAAGCCCACCGCCGACGGCGGCCGGCGCTATCCGGTCGCCGAGGCCGATGATGATCTGGCGCTGGGGGCGGTCGTCACCGCGATCACGTACCTGCCGGTGGTCAAGTTCGATGCCGAACTGGTGCGCAAGCGCTTCGGTGAACCCGCCGAGCGGATCGCCGCCAAGGATGGGGCGCACTGGCTGTATCCGGCGCTGGGGCTTGATCTATTGCTGGGCGACAACGGCGAAGCTCTGTTGCAATATGTTCCGCCGGCGGAATTCGAGCGGCGGTTGCGGACGCCGCTGGGCCAGAATTGAGGAAAGGAAATGACCATGCAACCCGACCAATACGCCGTGATGGGCAATCCCATCGCCCACAGCCAATCGCCGCGCATTCATGCGCTGTTCGCGCTTCAGACCGGCCAACATCTGGAATACCGCGCCATCCTGGTCGAACCGGGCGGCTTCGCGGCGGCGGCGCGGGCGTTCCGGGACACGGGCGGCAAGGGACTCAACGTGACCGTGCCGTTCAAACAGGACGCCTGGGTGTTCGCCGACGTCTTTAGCGCCCGCGCCGAGCGGGCCGGGGCGGTCAACACCCTGATCTTTGAACCCACCGGCGCGCGCGGCGACAACACCGATGGGCCGGGGCTGGTGCGCGATTTGATCGTCAACCACGGCTATGTGCTGGCGGGCAAGCGGATTTTGCTGCTGGGCGCGGGTGGCGCGGCGCGAGGAGTGTTGCAGCCGTTGCTGGCGGAACAGCCGGTGCAATTGGTCATCGCCAACCGCACCGCCAGCAAGGCGGCCGAACTGGCGTTGCGCTTCGGCGACTTGGGACGGGTGTCCGGTTGCGGCTTCGCCGAACTGGCCGGACGACAATTCGACCTGATCCTCCATGCCACGGCCGCCGGTCTGAACGACGCTGTGCCGCCGCTGCCGGAGGGCGTATTGGCGGCGGGCGGCTGGTGCTACGACCTGATGTATGGCTGCGAACCGACCGCCTTCGTGCGCTGGGGGCGGGAGCGGGGCGCGGTCCAGTCCCTGGATGGCTTGGGGATGCTGGTGGAACAGGCGGCGGAAGCGTTCCACCGGTGGCGCGGGGTCTGGCCGGAGACGAGACCGGTGATTGCGGCGCTGCGGGGCTAATTCCACCGTGCTGGCGATTGACGACGCGCTGGCCGTGATTGCTAGATGGCCGTCTCTCCCGCCTTCTGTTCTGTCGCCGCTGGAGCGCCGAATCGCCGAACGCTTGCGAGCGGATTTGCCTGGGCAAACGCCGCTGGGTTGTGGGAACCGGGCACTGGCGGGGACGCCCCGCTGATTCACTCCGCCAGCAGCACCGGCGTCAACAGCGCGACGGTTTCGGCCAGTTCGCAGGCCGCGCCGAGGGTATCGCCGGTTACGCCGCCCAGCCGCGCCATTAACTCATGACGCCAGCCGACGAACCCGACGCCCAGCGCGGCCAGCAGCGCGCCGCCCTGCCATTCCAGGAAGGCGATGGTCGCGGCGGCGATCAGGAGCGTGAGCAAGCCGCAGCTTAGCCGCGGCAGGTATTGGGCATAGGGCGCGCCCAGACCCTCGGGCCGGACGTAGGGCGTGGTGATCAGTAGCAGGACGATGACGGTTCGGCCCAGCACCGGCGCCAGCAGCAGGGTGACGCGGGCGTCGCCGGCCAGCAGCGCTTGCAGGGCGGCGAACTTGGCGAGCAGCACCAGCACGATGGCGACGATGGCGATCGGGCCGCTGCGCGGGTCCTTCATGATTGCCAGGGTCCGGTCGCGGTTGCCCTGGCCGCCGATCCAGGCATCGGCGCTGTCGGCCAGCCCATCCAGATGCAGCCCGCCGGTCAGTAGCACCCACGTCGCCAACACCAGCACCGCCAGCACGCCGGGGTCGATCAGCCATAGCGCGGTGTGCAGCCCGGCCAGCAGCGCGCCGATGGTCAGTCCCACCACCGGAAAGAACAGCACCGATAGCCCCAGTTCCTCGGGACGCGGCGGACTGTTGGACGATGGGATCGGCAGCCGGGTCAGCAGTTGCAGGGCCAGCGCGAAGGCGCGGATCATGCCAGTCGGCCGTTATGGAATACCAGATGAGGGTCGGCCTCCGGATCGCGGTGCAACCGGATTCGGCTGAGCGCGGCGAACGGCACTTCGATCCGCCAGATCCGCCGCACCGGCATGTCCAGCAGTTGGCGCAGAATCATGCGGATGGTCCCGCCGTGAGCGACCAGCAACACATGCCGGCCGCGATAGCGTTCCAGCAGTCCGTCCCAGGCCTGGCCAATCCGCCGGTCGAAGTCGCCGACCGGTTCGCCGCCGGGGATCGGGCAGCCGACCGGGTCGCGCCAGAAGCGCGCCAGCGCCAGGGGGTCGGCGGCGTGAACCTCGGCGACCGCCCGCCCTTCCCAGACCCCGAAGCTGATTTCGCTGAAGCCGTTGACGATCTCCAGCGGCCGGTCCAGATGCTCGGCCAGTTCACGGGCGAAGGCAGCGCAGCGGATCAGCGGCGAACTGATCACCGCTTCCCAGGCGCGGCAGTCGCCGACCGCCGACCGCATCTGCTCCCATCCGCGCGGGCTGAGCGGATCGTCCACCGCCCCCCGAAACATTTGGCCGCCTTCTGGCTCGCCGTGCCGCAGCAGGTCCACGGTAGTGAAATCGCTCATGCCTGCGAAACTCCGGCTTCGGCGAAGGTGGCCATGCCGGTGTGCAGGGCGGCGGCGGCGCGCAGGATCGGCATGGCCACCGCCGCGCCGCTACCTTCGCCCAGTCGCATCTCCAGTTCGAGCAGTGGCTTCACCTCCAGCGCCTCCAGCAGCCGGCGGTGACCGGGTTCGGCGGAGCGGTGGGCATAGAACAGCCAGGCTGCCAGTTCGGGGCGTCGCCGCACCGCGACCAGGGCGGCGGCGGTGGTGATGAAGCCGTCCACCAGCGCCGGAACTCCAAGTTGGCCGCAGCGCAGATAGGCTCCCACCAGCGCGGCGATCTCGAAACCGCCCAGCCGTTGCAGCGCGGTTAGAGGCTGGTTACTGCGCTGGTGGGCCAACGCCCGTTCGATCACCAGCGCCTTGTGGCTGACGCCGGCGGCGTCCAGGCCGGTGCCGGGGCCGGCGAGCCGCGCGGCGGGTAGATCGAGCAACGAACAGGCGAGGGCGGTGGCGCTGGTGGTGTTGCCGATGCCCATTTCGCCGCCGATGAACAGTCGCGCGCCGTTAATAGCGGCCCGTTCGGCGGCGTCGTGGCCGGCCGCCAGCGCCTCGTCCAGTTGTTCGACGGTCATCGCCGGCTGGTGGACGAAGTTGGCGGTGCCAGGGCCGACCCGGGCCTCCACCACACCCGGTAAATCTTCCAGTGGCTGTACGGTGCCGACATTGACCACTTCCAGCCGAGCGCCCCATTCCCGCGCCAGAACGCTGATGGCTGCCCCGCCCCGGGCGAAGTTGCGGACCATTTCGGCGGTCACCACCTGCGGGAAGGCGGACACGCCCTCGGCGACCACGCCGTGATCGCCGGCGAATACCGTGATCCAGATCTTGTCCATGCGCGGCTGTTGCGTCCCCTGCATGGCGGCCAGGGTGATGCCGAGTTCTTCCAGCCGACCCAGCGAACCGGGTGGCTTGGTCAGTTGCGCCTGCCGCTCGCGGGCGGCGGCCATCACGACGGCGTCGGGGGCGGCGATGGGGGCGTCATACCAGTGATGGCTCATGCGGGGCAATCCTTGAGGGTGAGAGGGAGGCCGGCGATCACGAAGCTGACCCGGTCGCAGCCGTGGGCGACCGCCTGGTGCAGGCGGCCGGCCTCGTCGCGAAACCGGCGGGCCAGCGGATTGGCGGGGACGATGCCCTGGCCGACTTCGTTGCTGACCAGCAGGAGGTGACCGGGCAGGATCGGCAGCGTGGCCAGCAGGGCCTGGGTTTCGACGTTCAGCGACTCGTCGCCGGCGGCCAGCAGATTGCTGAGCCACAGGGTCAGGCAATCCACCAGCAGGCAACGGTTTGGTGCGGCGTGAGTGCGCAGGGCGGCGGCCAGTGTCAGCGGTTCCTCGACCAGTCCCCAGTCATGGGGACGTTCGGCGCGGTGGTGGGCGATGCGCTCGGCCATTTCCGCGTCGCCGGCCTGGGCGGTGGCGAGATAGAGGACCTTCAAACCGCTGGCGGTCGCCATTCGCTGGGCGAAGGCGCTCTTGCCGGAGCGGGCGCCACCGAGAATGAGTTCTTTCATGTCAATGAGTTATGGTTTTTTGCGAGCGCCCGTTGCGGGCGGCGTGACCTATTATCGTTGATTTCGGGCGATTACCAAATGGGACGGGTGGGGCGGTTGATGCGGGGCAGCCGTTGTCTGCGAAGCTGGCTTTGAGATATCGGTGGGAGATGGCTTATTCTGATGGAATGACTAACCCTTTCACCGACCATTTCGCTTCCGTTGCCGCTGACTATGCCAGCTTCCGGCCCACTTATCCGGCGGCGCTGTTCGCGTGGCTGGCGGGCATTGCACCCGATCATGTTCTTGCCTGGGACTGCGCGGCGGGGAGCGGGCAGGCATCGCTGGATTTGGCCGCCCATTTCGAGCGCGTCATTGCCACCGACGCCAGCGCGGCGCAAATCGCCGTCGCCGTTCCGCATCCGCGAGTGGCGTACCGGGTCGCCCCGGCGGAAGTGTCCGGATTGCCGAATGCGGCAGTTGATCTGATCACGGTTGCCCAGGCGCTGCACTGGTTCGATCTCGACCGCTTTTACGTCGAGGCGCGGCGGGTGCTGAAGCCCGGCGGCGTGCTGGCGGTGTGGGCCTATGGCGTGCTCGCGATAGCGGGCGAAGCGGTGGATGCCCGAGTGCAAACGTTCTACCGGGAAACGGTCGGCCCGTATTGGCCGCCGGAGCGCCGGCATGTGGAAAGCGGCTATCGGACCTTGCCGTTTCCCTTCGCCGAACTGCAAGCTCCCGATTTCAAGATGGAAGCGTCCTGGACCCTGCCGGAACTGCTCGGCTATTTCCGAAGCTGGTCGGCGACTGGCCGCTACCTCGCCGAACAGGGCCACGATCCGGTAACGGCGCTAGCGGCGGAACTGACCCCGCTCTGGGGTCCGCCGGGCGACCGCCGACGGATCACCTGGCCCTTGGTGGTGCGGGTTGGCAAGGCATCATCGTTCCACGCTGTTTCATAGGCATGCTGCAATCGGAGAAAACCATGGCGCCAGCTTTGGAAGCGTTGTTCGACCACGGCGATGCCGAATTTCATGCCGCACTGATTGACTTGGGGCGGCGCGGTTGCGAATGCGTGCAACGGCTGTTCCGGGATATCCTGCCGGATGCCGCGACTACCGCGCTGGCCGCGCCCGCTGGGGAGGGTTGGCGGGAGCGGGCGCGGGCAAGATAGCGCAGCTTATCTCAGAAAGGAGCATATGACTTAAAATAATTACCTTTAGAGGTTTTCCAAGTACAACGGTGTGGAGAAGAAAGGTTCGTCTTTTCCGCTGGTTGAAACAGAAAGTAACACTTGTATCATGGAAACTTCTGGCTATAAATTATCAAGTAGCATTGTGTGGGGGTGAGGTAACCGTGCTAAGAGGTTGTCGAAAAACTCATGATTGATTTTTAAGCAAAAATTTTTGTTGGGCAGGCATCCTGCCGGCCTAGTCGGCCAAAAACCGGCCTAGAAGTCAAATTCATTGTCATAAAAATCAAATAGTTAATTTTTGTGCAGTCTCTAAGCCTGTTCGCGGTGGGGTCGTTTGGCGGGGTAGGGCACTATCAATCCATGCTGTACTGGAACGGACAATGAACAAAGGCGGCTTCGCCTCCGATCTGTTCTCTCGAGCGTCTGACATCCTTGACATCGTTCTGGATAACATTCCCCAGGGGATCGTGATGGTGGACAGCGCCTATCGCACGCTGGCGTTTAATCGTCCGATGTTCACCATCTTCCGCTTGCCCCCAGACACTTTCCGTATCGGTATGGATTTTCGCGACGTGCTTCGGATTTGGGCGCGATATACGGGTCAGGATGCCGAAATGCTCGAACGGGCCATCCGCCAATTGGATATGCGGGAGCCGTTCTCGTTCGAATTTGCGCAGGATATTCTGGGTGAGCCACGTTGGTGCCTGCTGACGCACACCCCTCTGCCGGGGGGTGGTTTCGTGCGCACCTTTACCGATATCACCGAGCGCAAACGCCTGGAACAAGAACTAGAGCGCGTGTCGCGAATCGACGCGCTCACGGGGGCAATGACGCGCCGGGCCTTCGATCAGCGTCTCGTCGAAGAGATTGAGCGGGCACGGCGCTTTGACCACTTCCTGACGTTGCTGATGGCTGACTTGGACCATTTCAAGCGAGTTAACGACACCTGGGGGCATCACGCCGGCGACACGGCCCTGCGCGGCTTTGGGTTCGTGTGCCAACAGGAGTGCCGGATGCACGATCTGATGGGACGCTTCGGCGGCGAAGAGTTCGCTCTGTTGCTACCCGAGACCGGGATCGACACCGCCGTGGTCGCGGCGGAGCGGCTTCGCGAGGCCGTGGCCCGGCACCCCATCGAACTAAGTATCCGAGAGCAGAGATTTCATATCACCGTAAGCATTGGATTGGCGCAACTGCGTGCTTCGGATAGCGCCAGCGAACTCAGCCAACGGGCTGATCAGGCGTTGTATGCAGCCAAAGCGGCCGGGCGCAATTGTGTGCGATGCGAAGGAAGCATTACCGAGGGGCGCTGACGACCGCCTCAATCCAGTTCCTCATAGATCACCAGATACCCCTCATTCACCAAATCCAGCAGCAGTTGCCGGGCGTCGGCCTGCTTTAACGCCTCGCGCAGCAGCGCCGGAGTCAGCACCCGATGCCGGCACAGCAGTGGCGCCACGAACGCCACCTCCGACCCCAGCGCGAATTCCTGCCCATCCACGAACAGCAACATTTCCCCACCCGCCCCGGCGATGTAGTGGAATCGAGAGCCGGGATTGCGCTCCAGATTGCCGCCAGCGCGCAAATGCTCCCGCAACTCGTCCTCGTCGTAGGGCTCCGACTCCGGTTCGGCCTCGAATCCTGGCTTGGGTGTGCTCAGATGGCGCCCAAGCCAGACCGCGAGGGTTTCGTCGTCCAGGGCGATGGTTCGCCGCAGCCATTCCCGCATCCTGGCCAGCGCGGCGGGACCGATTTCGCCGGGGTGGTCCTGCGCCACCAGGTCGGGATCGGCATAACGCGCGTTGGGATCGATTTCCTCCCGCAAAAACTCCAGAAAGCCACCGAGCAGTTCCCGATGGCTGGGCGCGCGACACTGGATCGAATAAGTCAGGGACGGTTCCAGCGCCACCCCGGCATAAACGACGCCTGGCGGTAAATACAGCAGATCGCCCGGTTCCAGCACCCATTCCTGATCCAGCATCCATTCGCCAACGGACCCGCCATGGCCCGTTGCCACCGGCTGGGTACCGACCTGCCAGCGCCGCCGACCATGGCCTTGCAGCAGGAACCGGTCCTCTTCATTCACCCGCGGCCAAACCGTCCCCGGCGGCGTGGCGTAGCTGATCGTCAGACCGTCGATCCGCCAGTCGGGGATGAAGCGAAACGGCTCCAACAGTATCGCCAAATCCGGAGCCTGTTTCTCGACATCCCGCACCAGCAGGGTCCAATGGGTATCCGGCAGGTTCAGAAAATCGTCGTCCGTGAACGGTCCAGCGCGCACTTCGTCAGACTCCGCGCCATCCCTTTCCAGCGCCAGCCGCGATTCCACGCCCGCCTCGCAGGCCAAGCCCGCCAGTTCCTCCGGGGTCAGCGGATCGTGGAATCCCGGCCAGGCGCCGCGCACCATCAGCGGCTTCTTCTGCCAGTACTCGGCCAGAAATTGCGCCGGACTCCGTTCACCCAACACCCGTGGCGTCATGGCTACCTCACAGCTTGCGCGCCTGCGCGGCGGCGTTGCCGGTGTAGCTGGCCGGGGTCATCGCCAACAACCGCTGCTTGGCCTCGTCGGGAATGGCCAGATCGGCGACGAACGCGCGCAGGGTTTCGCGGTTCACCCGCTGGCCGCGGGTCAACGCCTTGAGCTGTTCGTAGGGCTGTTCGATGCCGTAACGACGCATCACCGTCTGAATCGGCTCGGCCAGCACCTCCCAGTTGGCGTCCAGATCGGTGGCCAGCGCCAGTTCGTTCACCTCCAGCTTGCCGATGCCCTTCAAGCAGGACTGGTACGCGACCAACGAATGCGCCAGCCCGACCCCCAGGGTTCGCAGCACGGTCGAGTCGGTCAAGTCCCGCTGCCAGCGCGACACCGGCAGCTTGGCCGCCAGATGGTCGAGCAGGGCGTTGGCCACGCCCAGATTGCCCTCGGCATTCTCGAAATCAATCGGGTTAACCTTGTGCGGCATGGTCGAGGAGCCGATCTCGCCGGCCACGGTCTTCTGGCGGAAATAGCCGATGGCGATGTAGCTCCACAGGTCGCGGCAAAAATCCAGCAGCACGGTGTTGGCGCGCATCACCGCGTGAAAAAATTCCGCCATGTAATCGTGCGGTTCGATCTGGATGGTGTAGGGATTCCAGTCCAGTCCCAGATCCTCGGTGACGAAGCGGCGGGCGAACTCCTCCCAATCCACCTCCGGGTAAGCGGCCAGATGGGCGTTGTAATTACCAACCGCGCCGTTGATCTTGCCCAGCAGCGGTACGGCAACCAGTTGCGCCCGCTGTCGCTTCAGCCGATAGGCAACGTTGGCCATTTCCTTGCCGAGCGTGGTCGGCGAGGCTGGCTGGCCGTGGGTACGGGCCAGCATCGGCTGGTCGGCGTGCTGGTGGGCCAGCCGGGTGATGGCATCGCTCAGTTCATCCAGTTATGACAGCAACACCTGGGCGCGCGCCTCGCGCAGCATCAGCGCGTAGGCCAGATTATTGATGTCCTCCGAGGTGCAGGCGAAGTGGATGAACTCGCCGACCGCCGCCAGTTCGGCGTTGCCGGCGATCTTTTCCTTGAGCAGATATTCCACCGCCTTCACGTCGTGGTTGGTGACGCGCTCGATGTCCTTGACCCGCTGAGCATCGGCAAGGTTGAAATGCTCGACCAGACCGTTGAGAGTGCGGGTGGCGTGCTCGCTTAAGGATGGAACTTCGGGAACGCCGGAATGGCGGGCCAGCGCTTGCAGCCAGCGTACTTCCACCAGCACCCGGTGGCGGATCAGGCCGTACTCGCTGAACATCGGCCTCAGTTCGGCGGTCTTGTCGGCGTAGCGGCCGTCAATGGGAGAAATGGCAGTCAGCGTGGTCAGTTCCATGGGCAGTCCTAATGGCTAGAGGTTTGGATAATAATTTCAATCTAAAACTTCAACTAATTGATTGTAAATACCTTTTTACTATATCCTGAAGCCAGCTAACATTGCTTCTCATTTCTTCCTTGGTCTTGGCAGGGTCCACTTTCCTATCCTTCGGATGCATTATTTCATTACGTAGACGAGTAAATAATGTTTCTTCTTGTGCTGATTTCGCAGTAGAATTCGGATCAGGAGATTTTGGTACACTGCTATCGATTTTCAATATCAATTCATCTATCTTTTTTTGCCCACCTTTTATTAATGCCAAAAAGCCATACAAGAGCAAAAAACGCGAAATTGGATCATCCTGCTTTATTATAAAGCAATAAAGATGAAGATAATTCTGACCTACATCACCACAAGGGGTTTCAAGATATAGTCGAAGATGTTCTCGTTCTGCTCTTTCAATAGAAATCATGCCATCTAAATTGTCAGAAAAATGAACATAATTATTGACACTCACGCATCCATCTCCCATAATACACCCCCATCTTGGTTCACTTACCCTGCAACCATATTTGAATGAAATTTTGTTAGTTAACGCTCTGGCTATGTCATAAGTTATAGATTTTGCCTCATCTTCTGAAAAAACCTTCAGTAGGAAAAACGACAAAATTAACTTTTCTTCTCCTTCTGTTTTTACCTCTATCTTTGTTATCAACGAGTTAGACGTTTTTAACTCGATTGGTGGTTGCAAAATCAACCCTTTAATTGATGAAGAATATGTTATTGATTCAATAGGCATTATTATGCTCCTTAACGATAAGCTATCATCTGTTATAATCACTCTGCCTTGCCCGAAACAGCACCGCGCCTAGAATAATCGCCCCACCCAGCAGCGCCAGTGGCCCCGGCGTTTCCCCCAGCAGCAGAAACACCCACAGCGGATTGAGCACCGGCTCGATCATCGGCAGCAGAATCCCTTCCACGGCGCGGACATGACGCAGCGCCAGCGCATACATGACATAGGGCAGGCCCAGTTGCACCACGCCCAATAACAGTAACCCGACCCAGCCCGTGGCGTCCGGCATCGACTGAAACATGAACGGCAACCCAATCAGACTCGCCAGCAGGTTGCCCAACACCAGCGCCGAAATCGCCGATTCCTCGCGGTGGCGGCGCAGGAACAGAGTCAGCCAGGCGAAGCAGAACCCGCTGGCCAGCGCCACCCCATTGCCGAGATAGCCGTCCAGACTGAGTTCGTCGCCGAAGAAAAGCAGCATCCCGACCATGATCACCGCCAGACTCAGCCAGTCGTTGCGTTGCGCCCGCTCGCCCAGAAACCACGGACTGAACAGCGCGACATAGATTGGAGCGGTGTATTGCAGCAGGATGGCGTTCGCCGCCGTGGTCAGCTTGTTGGCGATGACGAACAGCACTACCGTGCCGGCGTAGGCCACCGCCGCGCCGATCTGCTCGAACGACCCGGTGAATTTCAGTTCCTTGCGGAAGATCAGCGCGATGACCGCCGCGCCGATCAGGCTGCGCATCCCGGCGATGGCCACCGGATTCCAGTCAACCCACTTGATTAGCAGCCCGCCCAGGCTCCACAGGATCGCCGTCGCCAGCAGCATCAGCACGGCGCGGCGGTGGGCGGGATCGATTTCGCCGTGCGTTGGTTTAACCGCAGCTTTGGAAGCAGCGCTCATGCGCCGCCGCCCAGATAGGCCTCGCGAACCTCGGGATTGGCCAGCAACGCCTCGGCGCGGTCTTCCAGCACGATCCGGCCCACCTCCATGACGTAGCCGCGATGCGCCAGTTTCAGGGCGGCGCGGGCGTTCTGTTCCACCAGCACGATGGTCACGCCGGCCTCGTTGATTTCCCACAGGGTCTGGAAAATCGCCTTGACCAGCAGCGGCGCCAAGCCGAGGCTCGGTTCGTCCAGCAGCAGAATCCGTGGGTTGGCCATCAATGCCCGGCCGATGGCCAGCATCTGCTGCTCGCCACCGCTCAAGGTGCCGGCCAGTTGCTCGCGCCGTTGCGCCAAGACTGGGAACAACTCGTCAATCCAGCGCAGGGTCTCGGCCACCTTGGTCTTGTCGGCACGGGTAAAGGCGCCCAGCTTGAGATTCTCCCGCACGGTGAGGGTGCCGAAGATGCGGCGGCCTTCCGGGGCCTGGGCGATGCCCATGCCGACCAGCCGATGCGCCGGCAATGGGTGAATCGGGCGGGACTCGAAGCGGATTTCACCACTGGCCGGCCGCAGCAGGCCGCTGATGGCGTGCAAGGTCGTCGTTTTGCCCGCGCCGTTCGCCCCGAGCAGGGTCACGATCTCGCCCTGACGAACCTGAAGATTGATACCGTGCAACGCCTCGACGTTGCCATAACGGACGTGAAGGTTTTCAACTTCAAGCAGCATGGCGGGCGCATTCCGGGTGAGTGCGGTTCAGGACCATAAATCCACCAGCGGAAAAGCCACCGCGTCAAAGGGTATGGCGCGCACCTCGTCGTCTTCCTGGTAAACGTGCTCCAACAACCAGTGTCCGTCGCGTAGCACGAACACTTCCAGCGTGTGCGGCGCGGGATCGATCAGCCACAAAAACGGTACCCCCCGCGCGGCATAAATCGGCATTTTGTCGGCTCGGTCTACCCGCACTGTGTCGGGCGAGAGGATCTCGCACACCCAGTCGGGGGGCAGTTCAAAATAAGCAGCGGGTAATTCCGGCAATCGTTCACGCCGCCATCCAGTCAAATCAGGCACCAAAATATCACCACCTAGATGCAGTTCGGGTTCCCGGAATATCCACCACTTTTCGACGTTACCCGGCTTACGGTGGAAATATGAAAAAAGCATCACAGTCGCTACGGTAAGGGCATGAGTATATTTGGGCGCAGGCCGATGATGGGTAATCAGTTGACCGTGAATGATCTCGCCCACGAGGTGCTCGGGCAAGTCGAGCAAATCCTCGTAAGTAGCGAATTTGCGGGCGGGCGCGGACATGGCTGGGATCTCCGTGAAATGCGCCGAAGGACAACGCTGATTTTGCCACGGATGGGGGTCCGACGCCCGGCCATCTCACTCCATCCCCAGCAGCGCCCGTTCCTCTTCCAAGGTGGCTTGCTCCCGCTGCTGCAAGGTCCACATCTGGGCGTACAAGCCGCCCTGTTGCAACAGGGCGCGGTGGCTGCCCTGCTCCCGCACCCGGCCATGATCCAGCACCAGGATTTGATCGGCATCCACGATGGTGGACAGGCGGTGGGCGATCACCAGCGTGGTATGTTCGGCGGCCACCGCGCGCAGGGCCTGCAAAATCGCCTGTTCGGACCGGCTGTCCAGCGCCGAGGTCGCCTCATCAAAGATCAGGATGCGTGGCTGCTTGAGAATGGCCCGGGCGATGGCCACGCGCTGTTTTTCACCGCCCGACAGCTTCAGGCCGCGCTCGCCGACCACCGTGTCGTAACCGGCCGGCAGCGCGGCAATGAACTCGTGCAACTGCGCCATGCGGACAGCGGCGGCAATCTCCTCCCGGTTGGCGTCGGGCCGGGCGTAAGCCAGGTTGTAGTACAGCGTGTCGTTGAATAGCACCGTGTCCTGCGGGACGATGCCGATGGCGGCGCGCAAACTCTGCTGGGTCACGGTGCGGATGTCCTGTCCATCCACGAGCACGCGCCCGCCGGTCACGTCGTAGAACCGGAACAGCAATCGCGCCAGGGTCGATTTGCCGGCCCCGCTGGCGCCGACCACCGCCAGTTTGCATCCTGGCGGCACGGTGAAGCTGACATCGAACAGAATTTGCCGATCCGGCTGATAGCCGAAATCCACGGTTTCAAACCGTAATTCACCCTGCGTCACCCGCAATTCGGTCGCGGCGGGCGCGTCGCGAATTTCCGGCGCCCGCTCGAACAGGCGCACCAGGTCGTCCATGTCTGCCAGCGCGTACTTGATTTGCCGGTAGACGATGCCAAGGAAATTCAGCGGGATGAATAGTTGCAGCAACAGGGCGTTGACCAGCACCAGATCACCCAGAGTCAACCGGCCGGCGGCGACCTGATCAGCGGCGACTACCATCATGATCGTTACCGCGACGGCGATGATCGTGCCCTGGCCAAAGTTAAGCACCGACATCGAGGTCTGACTGAGCACGGCGCTGTTTTCCCACGCCGCCAGAGTGGCGTCGCAGCGGCGCAGTTCCCAGTCCTCGTTGCCGAAATACTTGACCGTTTCGTAGTTGATCAGGCTTTCAATCGCCTCGTTGCCGGCCTGTGATTCCAGCCGGTTCATGGCGTGGCGGTGTTCCATCCGCCAGTGAGTGATCGCCAGGGTGAAAGTGACGTAGGCGACGACGCTGCCGAAGATGATCAAGGCGAAGACTGGCGAATAGCGGTCGAGCAGCACCGCCGCCGCCAGCAGGAATTCCACCAGCACCGGCAGGATGCTAAAGGCCAGATAGTTCAGCAAGGTGCTCAGGCTGCGCGCGCCTCGCTCCAGATCGCGGCTGATGGCGCCGGTTTTGCGCTCCAGATGGAACCGCAGCGATAAATCATGCAGGTGCGCCAGGGTGCGCAGGGTCAGCCGGCGCATGGCCCGGTAACGGACCCGGGCGAACAGCACGTCGCGCAACTCACTGAACAGGGCGTTGCCCAGTTTCAGCGCGCCATAAGCCAGCAGCAGCATGACCGGTAGCGCAACTACCGCCTGGCGGTTGCCATCCAGGCTGTCCACGATCTGCTTGAGCACCAGTGGCACGCCGATGTTGGCGACCTTGGCCAGTACCAGACAGCCGAGCGCGACCAACACCCGGCCGCGATATTCCCAAAGATAGGGCAGCAGGGCGTGGAGATTGGCCCTGTCGCGACGTTCCTGACGGGGGGATTCGGTGTAACGGAGATCGGGACGCATGACGATTCGCCGGAAAAAACGAAGGGCCATCCTGGATGGATGGCCCTTGTGTCGCAATGGCGCCGGAGGAAAGAGATTACTTCGGCGCGGCGGGTGCGGCGGCGGGCGTGGCTTCCGGCGGCGCCGGTGCCGCTGCGGTAGGCGCCGGCGCGGCGTCCGTCTTGATGCCGGTTTCGCCCAACATGTAAACGATGGAGTCCCGGATGTTGGCCTCGGTCAGTGCGGGATTGCCGCCCTTGGCGGGCATGGCGCGAATACCGGCGACGGCATGGGTCACCAGGGTATCCAGACCTTGGGCAACACGAGGCTCCCACTGATCCTTGGCGCCGACCTTGGGCGCGTTCAACACGCCAGCGGCATGGCAGGCCGCACAGGCCTTGTTATAGACCTCCTGCCCGGAAAGTTTGACCTCGACTGCCGGTTTAGGCTGTTCAAAGGAAACCCGGGCGACCGGCTTGATGCGTTCGAGCACGGCGGCCTGCTTGCGCGAGCCATCATCGGGGGTGACGCTGCCGACGACGCCCGTCAGGGCGGCCACCATGAAAAGCACCGTGGTCAGTAACATCAGTGCCGAGATCAGGACCACGAGGGTGGTGACAACGGATTTATCTGCGACTTGCGAACTCACACTCTCACCTCACTGAACGCATTTTCAACCTGCTCATTCCCGGCAGCGCCGCGGTAGACCTGGCTCGACTCGAACATTTCCCCCTTGTTTCGGTCGGAGGTTCGCGCGGTGGCGCCGTGGGTGGGAAGGTCTGGGTTTGGGCTTGTTATCTTGTGTTTGAGGAAAACTAAACGTATTGATTATATCGTTATTTGACTGGGCCTGAAAACCGTTGCTCCACTTTGGTTGAAAGAGGGCTGCTACACGGTTTTGTTGAAAACTGCCGTCGATGGCTGGACGCGGGGCGACATGCTGGGCATAATGCCGATTCCCCCTCAGCGCGCCCGTAGCTCAGTTGGATAGAGTGTTGGCCTCCGAAGCCAAAGGTCGTGGGTTCAAGTCCCGCCGGGCGCGCCAGTCTTTTCAAGCAGTTATCCCCGTTTTCCGGTCGTTGTCGCCGCAGAGTTTACGACAGGAACCGACAGGAACCGACACGTCTCACGCCGTTTCCAACCGCGCCGCCCCTCTACGTTTTGCCTGGGTGGAAGAGCGGATGGTGTTGTCG
>WBZP01003432.1_pt1 | contig 17183 bp, 19 predicted proteins | sample 5204301 | NCBI WGS metagenome assembly WBZP01 (sample SAMN12412401, study PRJNA552823) | activated sludge metagenome | isolation source: activated sludge from nitrification reactor of wastewater treatment plant... | place: USA: Pennsylvania | collected 2017
TATTCCTTAGACAATCGGAGAGCTGAGCTTTGCGCCCTGCCAAACAAGATTGATTTACTTATCTTCTCTTTCTGTGCGGCGCAAGATCCTTTGCTACACTCCGCCACGATCGTGACCGCACAACGCCTGCCAGGCCCGCTCGAGATTGCCCGACTGGTCTATGAGCACACAGCCCAGGGCCATCGCGGTTTGTTAGAAGTCGAGACGGCAAAGGGCATGCTCCGGCTCCAGCTTTCCGTCGGATTTGTGCTGGCGCTCGATGTGGGGCCGCACGCGCCGGTGGGCTACGAATCGCAGGTGCGTTATCTGCTGCGAGCACGCGGAACCGCGCACTTTCGGCTGGGCCAGGCGCTTTCGGGTCGTTTTTTGGTCGAACCATTTCGACCAGATGCCAGCATTCGGCAGCACATCGAAGCGCAAACGCTGTCCACTGAACGGCTGCGCGAGCGCATCGGCCAGCAGTCGGTCACGGTCAGCTTTCCGCCGCATGTTTCGGCGCTGCAAGTGGACGAACGAGCGGTGCTGTCTCGGCTCGAACAGGCGCACACGCTCGATGCGCTGCTGGCGAGCGGTGAGCTGCCGATGTCGAGACTCATTCGGCTGCTGCTGTTTTTGGATGCGCTCGGGGTGCTGGTGATTGGGATGTCGAGCGGTCGGCTGGCGGCGGCCTATTCGCTGCTCGATCTGCCGAACCACGCGACCCGAGGTGAGGTCAAGAGCGCCTACCGACGCCTCGCACGCAGCCTTCATCCCGATCAGTTTCCGCAGGCCTCGATCGCGGAACAGCGAGCGCTGGCGGATCGCTTTGCGGCGATTCACTCGGCGTATCGACTTTTGTCCGGCCAGGTCGGAGAGCTCACATCCGGCAAGCGTGGCGAGTCATCGTGAGCCGTGTTCCGCCGGACCTGCCACCAGCGATCCTTGGCACCTGTTTTGCCGCTGCCGAGCGCGCTTATCCTCGGGAGGCCTGTGGGCTGCTCAGCGGACCCAAGGGTCGCGGAGTCATCGATGAGGTGCGGGTTTGTGACAACGATCAGGACCGGCTTCATGGGCTCGACCCAGTGGAGTTTGCGCGGGATGGTCGCACCGCGTTTCGGCTGCGCTATGTCGATGTGTGCTGGCTTTTGGCGTCGCGTACAACCGACCGGCCGACGCAGATCGTCTTTCACTCGCATGTGGACGTCGGGGCGGATTTTTCGATGGAAGATCGGGACGCCGCGCTGAGTTTCGGTGAACCGGACGTTCTGCTCGATCAGTTGGTGATTGATGCCACGAAGGCTGGTGTGCGTGGAGCGGCGTTGTATCGGTTTGCCGCTGGCGAGTTCGTACGGATTGCCGAGTACGACGCGTCAGGGCAGAAAAGATCAGTGGGATGAGTCGCTGCGCGGCAGCGAGGATACTAACGAGAGTCGGCGGCGAGCGGTATCAGCGGTAATCGTAGGTGAGCGGCTCCTGGGGCTGGCTGCACTGGTGCTTGGGACGGCTCGTGATAGGTGGTGAAGCCCTCGAATGCGCGACGCCAGGCGGCAAATGATCCTCCTGCGAGGTGGGCGGCGTAGGCGCGAAGTCCGGCATCGGCCCCACCCTGCGCGAGTAGGTATTCGACCCAGGCCCAGCGTGCCGACGTCGGACGAACCTCGGCACAGCCTCGTAGACCCAGCTTGAGCCGGGACAAGCGCTGCTCGACTTCGGCGATTCCGGCAAAGGGTGCCCCGTCGAGAGGGGTATTGCGTTTGGCAACAAACGGCGCGACGCCATAAGCCAATCGGATCACCTTCGAGAGTTCTTTGGCGAAACCGACCAGTTCGTCGATGTCTTCGTCTGTTTCATCGGGCAGGCCAACCATCATGTAGACCTTGAGCGTCTTCATGCCGTGCTGCTTGGCCAGCTCGGCGGAGCGCATGATGTGGCGAGCCTTGGTGCGCCGTTCGATCTTGTCGCGCATTCTCTCGCTGGCACCGTCGCTGGCAACCGTGAGCGTGCGATAACCGCCCTTGGCGAGTAGACCGACCAGTTCATCGGTGAGGCGATCTGCGCGAAGCGAGCTGATGCCGACCTGAAGTCCACGCTCGTTGACGATGTGATCCAGGATCGCGGGCAGCTTGGGATGATCCGTCACGGCGGCACCGACCAAGCCGACACGTTCGATGCCATCGGGAAGCAGTGCTTTGACGCGCTCTGGAGAGACGAGACGCATTCCGCCATTCGTCGAGCGTCGCATCACGCAATACGTACAGCCTCGGGAGCAGCCGCGCTCTGGCTCGATCAGAAACATCGATCGGAGTTCGGTGTGCGGCGTCAAGATGGCCGAGGTTGCGGGCAGCTTGGCATCGTCAGCCGCAGCCACTTTGGGCAAGCGCTCGCCATGTTCCTGCGGCACCCATACACCCGGAATCTGGCTGAGCTTGTAAAGGAGTGCCTGACGCTCACTTTCTGACGGAATGACCGTGCCGACGCCGGCTTCGAGGAGCAGGTCGATGACCATCGGAAGGACATTCTCCGACTCGCCCATCACCACCACGTCCGCAAAGGCATGCAGCGGTGTTGGGTTCGAGAACGTGAGCGGTCCCCCGCAGATCACCAGCGGATGACTGGTCGTACGTTCGCTGCGCAGCACCGGAATTCCGGCCAGCTCGAGGCACTGAAACAGACCGATCAACTCCAGCTCGTAGGCGACTGAAAACAAGATGACCGGTGCTTCTTCGACCCGAGCCTGCGACTCATACGTGAGCAGCGGCTGGCGGGCGCGCTTCCAGCCATCGACGTCATCGGGAAGAAACGCTCGCTCGGCGGATACCGCAGGCCGGTTCGGATCGTTGAGCAGCCGATACACGACTTGATAGCCGAGCGATGACATACCGACTCGATACGGGCTCGGATAGATGAGCGGAAGGCGCAGGATGTGGCCGCGCTGCACGGGGATAAGACACCGCTCAGACTCTCGCCGGGCGGCGATTTGGGAGCGAACAGCAGAGACGAAGGAAGACTGCTTCACGTTGGAAAGTATCGCGATGGGTCGTGAGGGGTCGCCGTCGATGGAGTGAACGGCGAACGGGTCGAAGCGGCTACTTGCCCTCGACCATCTTGGCTTCTTTGCACTGCGCCGGGCCAGCGGTGTTCGGCTGCGGACAGTAGAAGACCTTGCTGGAAAAAATGAGGCCACCCATGCCGGTGGTTTTGACGTACCAAGCCTCGCCGGTCTGGCCAGTGTTGCCGCCCATCGCTGAGCCGATGTTGGCGCAGCCGGACAGTGATACAAAGAGACCGACGGTGGCGAACAGACAGAGTTTGCGCATGTTCGGTTGCTCCTTACTTGGCCGTGGTGGCAGGGATCTCTTGGACCTTGTAACAGGTCGGTTCACCCGAGGTGGAGTCGCAGTTCCAGAACGAACCGCCAAAGGGGGACGACTTGATCACGAACGCTTTGCCTTGCACCGATGGGACCGCGGCAATGTGCATGCAGCCCGTGGCCGACAAACAGAAGGCGACGAGTAGAAATAGTGAACGCATCGAAACGACCTCCGAGAGTGGGTGGGCACCGACTTCACCGTCGGAAGCCACGCAGAGACAATGGGAAACCGTAGTGTAGGAGTCGCGCTGGCGTCAAGTCCAGTTCCAAAAGGACTAGCGACGCGGACACGAATTTGTAGGAATTAGAGAATTTCTTGACTTTGAAGCTGGATCGCGGCAAGTTCCGTCGCGGATTGTCGGGTGGGAATGAGAAGCAAACGACTTCAAGCCGACGGTCTGGCGTTCGGCAAGCGCCGTCGAAGATCAAATTGACGCATTCGGGAGCCTGAGCAATTTGGGCAAATTGCCGTCGACCTCTGTAGAGGAGTGCACGACCGGAGCGTCGCAGGAGTAGCAAATGGCCAAGGGCAATGTGAAGTGGTTTAACGACTCCAAGGGATACGGCTTTATCTCGGTGGCGGATCCCAATGGACACGACGTAAAAGACGTATTTGTTCATCACTCGGCAATCATGGCCGAGGGCTATCGCTCGCTAGCGGAAGGCCAGGAGGTCGAGTTCGACATCCTTCAGGGAGAGAAAGGTCTCCAGGCCGCCAACGTCCGTCTCTGCGCGTAGATCCCCCGCTTCAGTCGGCAGGCCAACCTAGCTTGCTTTCGTAGCACACACGTTCAATCGTATCCGCTGTGCTGCGCGAAATCCTTCATTTGGTTCGACATTCTCCGGCGACGCTGCTACTGAGGCGTCGCCTGTCCCAGGCCGAGCTATACGACACGCTGATGCTGCGCTCCGATGAAGCGGGCTTTGCCGATGAGCGTCGTCGGTTGGTTGCGGCAATCTCGGGGAACGTCGTCGAGCTTGGCTGTGGTACGGGCCTGATGTTCCCGTACTATGCGAACACAGTGAAGCTGCTCGCGATCGATTTGGATCAAGAGTTCTTGGCACGGGCACACGAGCGGGCGCGCAGTGCGGTGGCTCGGATCGAGGTCCGTCATGCCAGCGCTGACGCGATTCCCGTAGCGGATCACAGTCAAGATGCGGTGGTGGTGAGCTTGTTGCTGTGTAGCGTCGAGAACATCGAAAAGGTGCTCGGTGAAGCGCGGCGGGTGCTGAAGCCGGGTGGCAAGCTGGCGCTCATCGAGCACGTACGCAGCGATGGCGTGATCGCAGGCCCGCTGATGGATGTACTCGATCCGGTGTGGCTGTATCTGAATCGGCAGGGCTGCCACATGAATCGGCGACCCCTCGATTTGCTCACGCGGTGCGGGTTTGTCGTCGAAGAGGTGGTGCCGTTTCAGGTGTTTTCGGCAGGCTTACCGGCGTTTCCGATGCGTCGGATGTTGGCAACGGTGCGGCCCGCCTAACCGAGTCGTCGCGAAAAGTTGACCTAAGCCCGTCGCTGCCCCCATGCTCGGGCGCTCATGGCGACAAGTCCTCTGCTGCACATCCGCGACCTGTCGATCAGCTTTCGTTCAGGACCAGCCAAAGCTGAGCGGTACCTGCGTGCGGTCGATGGTGTGAACCTGCGGGTGCCGCAGCGAACCTCGGTCGGTATCGTCGGTGAGTCGGGCTCGGGAAAGTCGGTGACAGCGCTCTCGATCCTGCGACTTTTGCCAGAGCCTCCGGCGCGAATCGACGAGGGCCAGATCTTGTATTACGGGGTGACCGGCTCGATTTCCGATGGCGAACCACATGCGCTCAATCAGCAGGCGATCGATCTGACCTCATTGGGTGGGCAGGAGCTACAAAAGCTGCGAGGCAACCGGATCGCGATGGTCTTTCAAGAGCCGATGACCGCGCTGAATCCCGTGTATCCCGTCGGAGATCAGGTCGGAGAGGCGCTGCGGGCGCATCGTCAGCTTTCGCGAAAACAGAGCATTTCTGGTGCCGCCGAGCTGCTCGACACCGTAGGGATTCCCGATGCGTCGCGACGGGCGCGTGATTATCCGCATCAGCTTTCGGGTGGGCAGAGACAGCGGGTGATGATCGCGATGGCGCTGGCGTGTCAGCCGGATCTGCTGATTGCCGATGAGCCCACGACAGCGCTTGATGTGACGACGCAGGCCCAGATCCTTGATTTGCTGGCGCGGCTTCAGGCCGAGCTAGGAATGGCGCTGCTTCTCATCAGCCATGACCTGGGTGTGGTTTCGGAGGTGTGCTCGGTTGTGGCCGTGATGTATGCGGGGCAGATCGTCGAGCAGGCTGGTAGCCACGCGCTGTTTCGGACCCCGCTTCATCCGTATACCGCTGGGCTGTTGCAGGCGGTGCCTAGACTCAATGGTGGACGAGCACGGCTCCAAGAGATTCCCGGCCGAGTGCCTCGTCTCGACGAAATGCCGAGAGGCTGTCGATTTGCGGAGCGCTGTCCCAAAGTCACCCAACACTGTCGCGACGAAGCCCCATCGCTACGCTCGCTCAATGGTGATGAGTTGGACGTGCCGCTCGCGCATCTGGTGCGCTGTCACTATCCTCTCGACGATGTCCGAAGTGAGCGCTGCGCATGAGCAACCTCCTCGAAATCGAGAACCTGTGTAAGCACTATCCACTCGGGCGACGACTGTTTCATAAGTCCGATGTGGTCCGCGCCGTCGAAGATGTTTCGCTGTCGATTCCAGCCGGTCAAAACCTCGGGCTCGTCGGAGAATCGGGCTGCGGTAAGTCGACACTGGGTCGAACCGTGCTGCGACTCGTCGAGCCAACCTCGGGGCTGGTGCGGATCGATGGCATCGATGTGACGGCGCTCACGGGCCGCGAACTCGTGGCGTTTCGACGACGGGCGCAGATGATTTTCCAAGATCCATACGGCTCGCTCAACCCGCGAATGACCGTCGGGCAGATGCTGACCGAGCCACTGCGCATCCACGGGCTATGCGCAGATGCTGCGGCAGAGCGTCGTCGGATCGTCGAGCTGGCCAATCAAGTCGGTCTGCCCGAATCCAGCTTGGATCGCTATCCACACGAGTTTTCCGGTGGTCAGCGGCAGCGGATCGTGATTGCTCGGGCCCTGGCAGTCGATCCAAAGCTCGTCGTCGCCGATGAGCCGGTAAGTGCACTCGATGTCTCGATTCAGGCCCAGATCGTGAACTTGCTGCGCGATGTGCAGGAAAAGAAGGGTCTTACCTACCTCTTTATCTCGCATGACCTGAAGGTGGTGCAGCATTTGTGCGATCAAGTGGCGGTCATGTATCTGGGCCGCCTGGTGGAGAGAGCATCGACGGCGGCGCTGTTTTCACGACCGCTTCATCCGTATACCCAAGCGCTGATTGCGGCCATCCCTCGACCGCCTGATGCGCCGTCGCTTCCCGATTCACATGCGGGCGTCGGGTCGCTCAGTTACCGGCCACGGGCACTGCTACTGGGCGGAGATCCTCCCTCGCTGCTGTCACCGCCCACCGGCTGTGCGTTCCATCCACGCTGTCGCCGCTATGAAGAGGCCGGTCGGCCCGCGATTTGTCAAAAGGAACGCCCACCACTGGTGACAATTTCCTTCGGAAAAACCGGCACACTGCCCTCTCAAGTGGCTTGTCATCTCCAAAACCTAGGGCAGCCGGGGTAGGCTTTCGCACATGGCGCAAACCGATCGCGATTCGCAGGCTTCCAGTGCAGCCTATGATTCTTTCGACGATTTTCTGCAGACGGCGATCAAGGACTACTCCGATCGAGGCTGGCAGAGGCCAAACTTTGTGGCGCTGCTGATTGCTTCGGGCCAGTCGGCGAGCATGGCCAAAAATGCTCTATCGACGGGAGATGGGCTGAAGACGGTGGCAATTGGCACCGTCGGGGTGATGGCGATCCGCGTCATCCTGATGCGGGTTCTGGCCGGACCGATTGGGTTGATTCTCACGGGCGTGTCGCTGGTTGGGTTGGTGACGTTTTTTGTGCGTCACCAGCGTGAGATCGTCAGCAAGACCGCTCGCTTCCGTGAGCTGATCGAGCGCACTCGGGTTTCCTTCGACGACGCTCAGACTGGCTACCGTCAGAATCGTATGGATGCACGCGAGCGCAACCTCATGATCGACGGTCTGCTCAAGCGCTTCCTGCGCGAGTGTGATGAGATTTAGTCCAACACTTACTCGACCGGCAAAAAACCGCTATCCCGGAGCAGGCGGCGTCCCTCGGTGGAAAACAGCAGCTCGGCGAAGTCTGCGGCTGGGCCTTCCTCACCTCCGGCTATCACGGCCAGCGACTGCACGATCGGTGGATGCAGAGTCAGCGGAACTTCCACGAAGCGTCCCGATCGTCCCGCAAGACTGCGGGCGATGATGGCCACGTCGGCATTGCCACTCTCTGCAAACTGCTGCGCTTGGCGTACATTTTCCGCGTAGATGAGTTGTCTCGACAGACCCTCGTAAACGCCAACTTTGCGCAGCGCCGTGACGGCCGCTTGTCCGTAGGGCGCATGCTCGGGGTTGGCCACGGCAATTCGGAGGTGTGGTGTCTGGGCCAGCTCGGCCAAGCTCTGCGGCAGCGGCCCATCGCCGGCCTTCCAGATGGTGAGCTGACCCCGTGCGTAATCACGAATCGACTGCGGTCGAAGCCGTCCTTTTTGGCGCAATCGCTCGATGTGTTCACTGCTCGCCGAAGCGAAGAGGTCGAAGGGCGCACCGTGCTCGAGCTGTTTGGTCAGCACACCGGAGGCCGCGAAGCTGAGCACGACCTCGCGACCAAACTTGTGGCGAAAGCGCTCTGCAAGCACCGCAAACACCGGCTCAACATCCGCCGCAGCAGCAACGCGCAGCGGTCGCACACTCGGCGTCTGTGTCGATTTCGAGCATGCGAAAGACACAGTCCAACAGATCGAGAACAAGGCAGAGCGTCGATTCATGGCAAGTCACAGAGGCATTGTCTTTTGCAAAGATGGGATGCGATCGTGCGACGCAGCATGGCAAGGCACGGTCGACGACGCAAGCCGTTGGCCATCAGAATTTGCGCGAGGGGTCGGCTCGTGGGTAACTCAAATCCTATGCAGGGCGACAGCGAAGCAAACGTGGTTGCGATTTCCTCCGAGCCCAGTGCCAAGACTCGGAGTGTGGCGATCGATTCCGACCCAGCGACGAGCGGTAGTGGTCTCGATGGTCGACAGATATTCTTTCTCTTCGTCGGTAGTGCGGTATTTGCATGCCTGGTTTTTGCGATCGGTGTCTTCGTCGGTCGTCGGATTGAGAGAGGTGCCGCTGCCCAGGCCGCTCAACAATCCGCATCCGATCCGCTGGCGATTCTCGACGAAATCGCCAATGCGGAGGAGTCGCTGACCTTCCATCGGACGCTATCGAACTCGACCTCTGTTCCGGCGGTCCGGCCCGCTCGACCGGTCGCCCCGCCGATTCATGGCAACGAAAGCAGCGCGCATTCGACGCCCTCTGCCGCTGCTGCGCCCGTTCCTCACTAGCCGCCGCTGGGCGAGGCAGAGATCAGGTTCGGGGCCGGAGCGTCATTGCGTCCACTTTCGGTACTGGACTTGCTATTGGCGCGACCGTAGCGACGAGACAGGATTTGTGCGAAGCCATCTTCCGGCCCAACCGAAACGACGTGAAAGCCGAGCTTGGTGATCTCGCGCTGGGCAGCCGCTTCGGCCCGCTCTGATTCCCACGAAAAAATTGTTGCGGCGCGAGAGCCTTCTTCATCGAGAAGCAGAGATTTCGGGAGATAAGCTCGCGCTTCGGGCCGGACGCAGAGAAGCCCAAGCCCTCGACGACGACAGAGGGACACTGACTGCTTGAGTCGTGGCTCCTCGAGCGAAAGCCCGAGCAAGTCCGAGATCAGCACGACCTGCGCTCCTGGCATCGCCGTCGCTAACTCCAGTGCTTGAGCGAGTCCCCGGGCGCGTTCCGTGGCGGAGCGCTGTCCGTAGGGCAGCTCGATCCCTCGCTCACGACAGAACATGCGCAGGAGCTGATCGTCACTTGGCGGGCTGGTTCCGCGACTTCTTTCATCGCGAAGCAGACGACGTACCGCTTGGACCACTTGTGTGCGCGAGATCCGTTCGCCGCTCGGTGCCACTGCGACCTGCGCCCACGCTGCGGCATCGTCAGCCGGAGGTGGACCAGGCAAGCGTGTCTCGATCGCCTCTTGTTGCCGCAGATAGCGCGCTACTGCTGCGAAGAGTTCACCGTCGGTCATCGCCACAAAAGACGGCCCGACGACGTGCATGACATCGAGCAGCTTTTCGCTGAGTCTCCGTCGCAGAATCGGACCATCACCGGCCTTGAGGTGGTGATAGACCTCACCGTCGAACGCGATGAAGCCGAGACGGTCACTCCCTTCAAGAACCGACCGTGCATAGCTGAGGCACAACTCGAGCGCATGATCGAGCTTCCATTGACCGGGCACGCCCTCACGCATCGTCACTCCGATGTCGAGTAGCAGGTAGTGCACTCGCATCGTCTCCCGCTCAAGCTCTTTGACGAGAGGCCGACCATTTGGCGAGCGAGCCGTCGCTTTCCACGCGATCAATTTGTAGGGATCGCCTGCCACGTACTCGCGCAGCTCGCGCAGATCACCGCCGAGTCCGCGCTGACGGAGCGAATGAACACCGATCCTTTGCTCAGATACACCGACGGGAGAACGAGCGACATCAAGTACCACCCGAGGCTGTTGACGGGGCAGCACCTTTAACTTGAGTGCGGATGGAAAGTACGCTTCCAGCGTGTACAGGCCGAGCGGGTCACTCAATCGCACCGTCGCACCGTGAATGAACCACTCCCCGGCTTGAGTGACCAGCAGCTCGAGCTGTGCCGCCGCCTCGCTGTGAGCCGGTAGGTCCAGTGGCTCGATTCGAGAGCGAGGTAGCACGCAGCGTGAGCCAAAGATTCGTAGCTCGCTCACCCACAGTTTGAGCGGCGAAAGGTTGCGAAGCGTAAGCTGAACTCCTACGGGACGTAGGGCGACCAGGCCTTCGCTGGTCGCGGCGCGAGGTAGCCACCACAACAGCTCTAGGTGCCGTCGCCACAGCAAGGACACGCGCAGCGCAAATCCGACGTAGCTTGCACACAACAGCGACAGCGAAGTAAGCCCGAGCGCCGAGATCGACCACTGCCCGACCGCCACACCCAATACGAGCATGAACAGCCCAATGGACAGCAGATAGCCACCGTTGGTGTGCAGCGTTGGGAATCGGCCTTTTGCCATTGCGAGCTAGCGACCCTTTTCCAACGCTGATTTCGAGCGCCGCTGTTCACTTGGTCGTACGGCCACTTGACCGAGCGCTTCTTGAACCACGCTCACCGGACTCACCGCTTCCATTTCCGCTTCGGGGATTAGCATGAGACGGTGTGCAATCACCGGTGGTGCCAGCGCTTTGACATCGTCGGGGAGTACGTAATCGCGACCCAGCATGAGCGCTCGCGCTCGCGCCGAGTGAAGCAGGGCCAGCGCCGCCCGAGGTGATGCTCCGATAGCAACTCGACGGTGACGCCGCGTAAAGTGGATCAAGTCGAGCACGTAATCAAGCACTTCATCGTCGATGTGTACTCGGCCCGCCATGCCCTGAAGCTCGATGATCGCTTGGGGAGACAGAACCGTGCGCACCGTCGGGCGTGGCTGTGAGTAAGTTCGCAGCATTTGCTTTTCTGCATGCGGCTCCGGATAACTCACAAACAGCTTCATTAGGAAGCGATCGAGCTGCGCCTCCGGGAGCTGATAGGTACCCTCGTGTTCGACGGGATTTTGCGTCGCCACGACCATAAACGGCTGCGCCATCGTCCGCGTCTGACCTTCGAGCGTCACCTGTCCCTCGGCCATCGCTTCCAGCAGAGCGGACTGCGTCTTCGGCGGTGCCCGATTGATTTCGTCGCCAAGAATGATCTGAGAAAAGATCGGCCCCTCCCGCAGCTCAAACGAGCCTTTGGCCTGGTCGAGGATGTACGAGCCGGTGATGTCCGACGGCAGCAAGTCCGGCGTAAACTGGATTCGCTTAAAATCACAGCCCAAGACCTGTGAAAATCCCTTCGCCAGCGTCGTTTTCGCGACGCCAGGCACACCTTCCAAGAGGATGTGACTCCGGCTGAGCAGACCGATCAGCAGCCCTTGGGTGAGCCCCGGATTGCCGATGAATACTTTGCCGACCTCTTCGACGACAGCCTGGCAGAGCTCGGCGGCCTGCATCAGGCTCTGTGGGTGGATCGCGTTCCCTTCCATCACCTATCGCCACTCCTTACGCATGGGTCTTTCGGTCCAGCTCGGCAAATAGCGCCGTCGCCAGCTTGTACCACTCAGCCAGCTTTCGCTCGGAGATCTGCGTGCGCAGAAGCTGAGTCGGACTACTCGGCGACTGTCCCTCGCGCAGCGAACGCAGGCCTTTCCACAGCTTAAAGCCAAGCTCGCCAGCGAGCGGGCTGACTTTTTCGCTGAGTCGGTCGCGCACCACCTTCGGGTCGATCGGATTTCCATCGTTGAAGCTGTTCGGTGGCAGGTATGGTGCCAGTCGGAGCAGCGTCTCTTCGCGAATCAGCGTGGCTGGATAGATAAATCCCCAGGTCACTTGCCCAGCACCGCCTGCATAGCGCTGCACCGACGCAAATAGTCCCGTGTCCGGAGGTCTTACCGGCTGAGCAAACGCACTGTCTTGAGGTGGTCCCGGCAGCGGCATGTACTTCAAGAACAGCAGCAAGGAAGCGACGCAGAACAGCAGACCGAGCAGGGTCACCACTTCCGGATCATCGGGTTTGCCGCGACCTTTGAGCGTCTGCTGAATGTTCAAGTTGGCACCACCGAGCGCCCGATTGAGCTTATCCGGCAAGTCGTGTCCCGAGTCACTGGATGGGGCACCGATCAGTGCCGCTGGTGGCGTGCCAAGTTGTGCAAACGGCCCGTAGATCAGCACCAGTCGGTCTTGCTGCAATCGACAGATGTCGACGATGAGATGGGCCGCAAACTCCCGGTTACCGGGTAGCTCGAGCATGTTGTTGATAAACACACTGGGATCGGCGATCGCCACCAGTCGTCCGTGACCAACGGCGGCTTCGATCACGAGCGCTGCACCGGGCGCAAAGGCGTAGGTGGCAGGCAGGCTGCTGACGAAATACGACGAATGGTTTGCGAGAAGCTCGCTCGCGGCCTTGCCCAGCGGGGTCACTCGCACCGGCGTAGCAATCGGCAAGCTGTGATCGGGCCTGTACCAGCGGACTCCCGTCGGCCAAGACTCGCTTTCCCGGCGAATCCCCAGCTTAGCGAGTACGCGTTCGGATTTGCCATAGTCATCCGCAAGAATCAGCCTGCCGCCAGCCGCCAGGAACGAGCCGGTCGCTGTTTCGTCGAGCGCCGTCTCTGGATGAAGCACCAGCAGCACATCTTGTCCATCGAGATTCGACCAATCGAGCGTCCTTCGTACTTGCATCGGACAGCCCAAATCGTCGGCCAACCGCTTCAGATCCGACAGGCCGTTCCATCCCTTATGACCGACATGAAAGTCTCGTCCGAGCGACGTCGAGTCCGCTGCCGCAGCAAAAGGAGCCACGACGCCGAGAACGGCGCTCACCGCCAGCGCGACCAGCCACATCCGTGCAGGCCACCGCTTCATGGATCGCGTTCCGACAGCGACAACCGAGCCAGCTCGCTGCCGACCCACAGCGTCGCAATGCCGATGACCGTTAGCATCCCCGCCGCCACATAGTCGCGTCGAGCCAAGTGCGCAATGCATTGCCAGAAGAACACAAGACTACTGACGAGCAGCAGACCACACAGGACTTGAAAATAAGGCAGCTTGCGCATGGTCCGTTTCTTTACCGAGCTCTAGAGACTAAACACGAGGAGCGCTGCCATCCCGAGGAGGGCAACCGCCATGGCGACATACAATTGGGGTCTTGGCCGTCCTCGCCGTGCCGCTTGTCGCAGCTTGGTCAGCTCGCTGCGAAGGGTCGGATCGTGGCCAATGTGCAGCTTCAGCGGTCGCATCACCCCAAAATAGAATAGCGACGCCCACAGCATCGTCGTCGCAGACAAAACAGTGGCTTGCAGAGAAGTCACTTTTGACATGCTCCCGACGAGACGCAGGAACTGTCGCACGTTTGGTTGATGCAAGCAGATTGCAAACAACATCAGGCTTGGCATGGCCACGCACAGGGCCTGCAGAAGCCAATGTGTCGCGGCTCGCCGACGGAGTTTTTGTGACGGTGGCGGTGCCTCGATGGCTTTGACCTCCCAGCTAGACACTGTCAGGCTGAGTGCTGGCGCAGAAGCCGGCTCTTTTGCCAGGAACTTACAAGTCGCCGCCAAGTACGCAGCAAACACGGACAACTTCAACACCACCGCCAGCAGCGGGTGTAGCCGGTCATGGGCAACAGAGCCCAGTGCATCGACGGACGTGAGCAGCAGCGGAAATCCGACCAGTAGCGCAACCTGTGCCCAGATCCGCCGATGAAAACGCAGTCCCAGGAGCAGTAGCGCGATCGGCAGCGGTGCGATCGCGTAGAGCCACTGCGGGGCCGTACCCTGGGCAAGCCACAACGGGACCACTTGCAAAAGCAGCCACAAATTGATCCCCAGCACCGTCGGTGCAAGCGGCATGCGGCGATGATATCACAGCGCTACCGTGGGAAACGTGCGTAAGGGTTAGCGGTTCCTCGGACTACGCAGCGCGGACGGCAGCGTTGGAATCATCGTGAGCAGCAGCCCAAGCAGGCCCAGCACAGCGGCCAGCCCGAGCATCGTCAGTCGCACGCCATATCGATGAAGTAACGGTGGCACCACGAGTTGCCCCAGCTCCCCGCCCAGCCCAAAGAGCATCGTCAAGATTGCGCTCACTCGTGCCCGGTATTCATCCGAGACACCCAGCATGGACACCCCTGCCGTCAGGCCTGCGAGCGGCGTCAGCGCCACCCCAATCAGCACGCAGGCAATCACCGGTGCCAACTCGCCCCGTGATAGCCCCAAGATTCCCAGCCCGAGCGCCAGCCATAACACGCTTGCCGAAAAGATGCGTTCCGTCGAGATATTACGCAGTTGCCGTTGCAACAGCACCGCGCCGAGCACGACACCGAGCACCAGCCACGTCTCCAGTTGCATCGACTCTTGAGGCGCGGGGTCGGACCGTCCATTCGGCACCAGTCTCCGATACGGGCTCAGCGAAAACAGCGGATGCACCACAAAATTGGCCAGTGCCGCCAAGAAACCGAGCCAAGGCACGCCCGGCGTCTGAAGAAACGTCAGCCAGCCTGCGACGAACTGTTTCGGCAACGAATGCCAAGGCCAGTGATTCTCCGTCTTGGTACTCGACCGCAGTGAGCGACATTGAATCGTCGCCAGTGCCAGAAAGCCCGAGCCGATAAGCAAGCTCATAGTAGGCCCAGCCAGGGCGACCAAAAGCAGGCAGAACATCGCCGTGACAAAGAAGCCAGCACGCGGCAGCGCCAGGCCATAACCGAGTGCACGCGGCGCTTGCCCGGGGCGCACCAGCGTTGGGACTGTGCTTGTACAAGCCGCATCGAACGCCGCCGTTGCCAACACAGATGTGATCTGACACAGCAGCAGCGAGCTGATCGTCAACTGGCCGATCGTTAGCAGCACCGCGCAAATCAGGTGGAGCGTTGCCCGAGTCGCCAGTGAAGCTGTCAGCACCGCCTTGCGTGGCAGCCGATCGCTCACCACCCCAAGCAGCGGTAGCGCAGTCAAGTAGTAGATCGGACCCGGACCCAGCACCGTCGGCACCGTAAGAGCGGTTGCCTTGCCATCGCGCAGCGTCCACCACAACAGTGCCCATAACATCGCCGCATCCGCGATCAGTGACACGGCTTGTACAAACTGGAGTGTCCAGAACTCTGCGCCAAGTGGTGCGCCCGGATTGTCGTCGATTTGCGGTCGGACATCGCGCTTCTCTATCGGCGCTTCGACGGTACACTCAGTGCTCGAAACGGGAGCATCGAGTCCAGCACGCACCGTGGGAGGTAGCGGTTCCAAGCGTGCACCACCGTGTCCCGTGCCCCGGCGGGAACCACCTCGTCGATCCTTTCCCATGTCTGCGCTTCGCCCAGCCCAGTATATCCAAGGTCAATGTACCGCCGTCGGATTTGGTGAGGGAAGCGCGTCGCTGTCGGTACATTGCCGACGGTGAAAATCAGCGCTAGAGTGCGACCATGGTTTTCAGAAACCCATGCACACGCCGAATTCTCATGCTCTCGTTCGGGGTTTGGGTCGCGACGATGGAGTTATCGTCGTCTCGGCTCGCAGCGGCTCCGCCAGCGTCCATTCGTCCGGCACAACAGCCGCCGAAAGGCCACGGCGAAGCCAGTCCGCAGCCGGTCGTTCCCGGTGAAAAAGTTCGACTGGCGCTGCTCGAACTTGGCTCCCAGCGGATGGCGGCCGGTCGATTTGACGAAGCGATCAAGGCGTTCAGCGACGTCGTCCTGCAACATCCGACCGATCCGAAGCCGCTCTATATGCGAGGTGAGTGCTATCGCAAGATGGGTCGGGTCAAGGAAGCCGAAGCCGATCTTCGAGCTGCGATCAAACTCGATCCGAGCGGCAAAGACGAACAGATGGCGATCGTCATGGCTGAGCTTGGCGCGGTGCTGTCTGACGCGGGGCGAGCTGCCGAAGCGATCGAAGTGCTCGAGCAAGCGGTCAAGGCCCGGCCCGATATGTTCGAGTCCCACTACAACCTTGGAGTCGCCCATGAATCGCTGAAGCACTGGCCCGAGGCGATTGCTGCTTACGGCAGAGCGATCAAGCTGAAACCGCAGGACTCGAACCCACGCGCCAGCCAAGCCGATGCCCAGTACAATCTTGCCGTCGTTTATCGTCGAGCAGGCAGACTCGAAGAAGCGGTCGCACCAGCGCGTGAAGCGGTGCAACTTGCTCCTGATCGGCCCCACGCGCATCTCAACTTGGGGATGCTGCTGTCGGATACCAAGCGATTCGACGAAGCGGTCGGTGAGTTGATGGCGGCAGCTCAACTTGCCGATGAACAGTACCGAGTGAGCAAAGTTGTTGAAGATCGTGAGGAAGCTCGACAGGTGCTTCATCGAGCGTATTGGCGACTGGGGGTGGTCCAGAATCGTCGCGAACAGCCCGCTGAAGCTGTCGCTGCGCTTGAAAAGGCCAAGGCGCTTCAGTCCTCGCCGGAGGTGCTGACCGATCTGGGACTCGCTCGTCGCAAAAAAGGCGACATCGTCCGAGCGGAGGCAGAGTTTCGAGCCGCACTCGCTCAGAACCCCAAACTGCACTCGGCCCGCCTGCATCTTGCGTCAACGCTAGCGAGCACGGGTCGGTGCGACGACGCGGTGAGAGAGTTGGCACTGTTGCCGCCCGACCCTCAGCTTGTCGAGACAACCAATCGAATCAAGCAGCGCTGTGACTACGATCGGCAGATGAAAGCGCGTGAACAGGCCCCTAAGTAGTCCAAATCGCAGCGATGTTGGGCCCAAGGGACGCACAGAACGTCCTTTTTTCCGACGATGAGTAAAAAAAGTGAGCGATTTAAAGGATTTATCCTTGACCCATGCGCTGATGCGAGTAGAGTCCTTCACCTGTCGCCGCGGTGGTGCCGCGAATCAGCCGAGACTCAGCAAATAAAGCGAATAAAAAAGCTTGACGGGCTGAAAAAGACTGATAGATTGGCCACCCCGAGCTGATGAAGAATCAGAATCGGCGATAAGATTTGGTCCTTGAAAACTGAATAGCGAGAAGCAGGGAAAAAGAACATACAAGTACCCTGTCGAATCATTGATTCGACAACGGTTCAAACATCTCAATTGGAGAGTTTGATCCTGGCTCAGAGCGA
>WBZP01003434.1_pt1 | contig 17177 bp, 17 predicted proteins | sample 5204301 | NCBI WGS metagenome assembly WBZP01 (sample SAMN12412401, study PRJNA552823) | activated sludge metagenome | isolation source: activated sludge from nitrification reactor of wastewater treatment plant... | place: USA: Pennsylvania | collected 2017
CTACACGGCCACTGCGGTGACATCCCGCCAGCAGAGTACGAAGCAGCGTTCTATGCTGCCCAACAAGCCCACCCCGCCGGGGTAGGAATCCAATAGAACGAGCCTCCACCAGACCCAGGGTGGTTCACCGTTTGGCCTCTGGGTTCCGATTGGAATCGGAATAGGGGTTGCCCTGGCGACAACCGTCTACGCAGTGAGGGCCTCCAGAAAGAGTCGTGGCGGAGCGCACAGTCGCTGAGCCGCTCCCTTACCCATCGACGGGTGGCGTCTTGGCGTCTTGGTCACCAGATTGGGGTCGAGGTGGGGCATCCACCGTGTGGTGACTGATGCTCCCATTCCGTATCAAGCGGCGTTGAGCCAGGCTCGGTAGCGGGTGGCGAGTTCGGTCGATCCCGGCGGGTCGCGGCTGACCACGCTGGCTCGAGCCGCCCAGGTCACCAAGCAGACCGCCGGCTACCTCGTCGACGAGCTCGAGCGCGGCGGCTACGTCGAGCGCACGCCCGATCCCGCGGACGCGCGCGCTCGCCTGGTCCGGATCACCGACCGCGGCCAGCAGGTCATCGCCGTCGCGGCCCCGGTCCAGGCCGCGGTCGAGGCCGAGTGGACCGCCCACCTCGGCGCGCGGCATACCGAGCAGTTGCGCCGCACCTTGCTGCGCCTACGCGCCATCACCGACCCGTATGCCGACGACGGCTGACGCAGGTGAGACGCGGGTCTCCGGGGTCCTCACCAGGCGGGAACCGCTGCGTCCCTCAACCGTCACCCTGGTCGACGTGGTCGCGGACCCAGACGGCCAGCTCGGTGCGGCTGGCCAGCCCGAGACGAGCCAGGGCACGTCGCACGTGCGACTCGATGGTGCGAACCGATGGGACGACTTCCACAGTTCCCTGGCGGCTCGCGAGTACTGGACTACGACCTGGTCGACGTCGAACGCGTTCAATTCGCCGGCGCGCTCACGGTCGATTGCGTCGCCCATGTGGCCAACGAGCGCTGCCTGCTGCGCTTCGTGGTACGCAGCGACCTGGGTGCGTGCGGCAGTTCGCGTTGACTTGCTGGACGATTCGACAGTACCCGGTGCGGGTGGCGGGTGCCGTCTTGCCGATGACCCGGACATTGCGTTCGTTCGACACCTGACGTACAGTTTTCCGTACAGGAGGTCCCTATGAAGACGATGAGCTACACCGAGTCCCGTGCTCGCTATGCCGAGGTGCTTGACGGTGTTGCCAACGACCGGGAGGAAGTCATCATCACTCGGGCCGGGCACGAGCCGGTGGTCATCGTCTCTCTCGAAGAGTACGAGTCACTGCGCGAGACGGCATACCTGATGCGTTCGCCGGCCAACGCGCGTCGGCTGTTGGATGCCATGGAGCGACTGGAGGCCGGTCGCGGCGAGCCGCACGACATGATCGACGCCGACTGACGTGCTCCTCGCCTGGGACGAGAACGCGTGGCAGGACTACCTGTGGTGGCAGACCCAGGACCGCAGAGTCCTCAAACGGATCAACCTGCTGCTGACCGACATCCAGCGCAACGGCAACGAGGGAATCGGTAAGCCGGAGGCGCTCAAGCACGACTTCGCCGGCTACTGGTCCCGGCGCATCACGGATGAGCACCGCCTCGTGTACAAGCTGGTCGACGAAGAGATCCGGATCGCCGCCTGCCGGTACCACTACGGCTAGTGTCCCGCGTCGTGAAGGTTGCGGCGTGTTCGGAGCCTTACCCCAGGCCATGTCGTGTCTCCGAGATTAGGCGTCAGTTCATGAAAGGTGGTCCCCGCGCTGCTCCTGCCACTGCGGTCACGGGCCCAGAGGGAGATAGTGGCGTGGATCGTCTTGCACCCGCAGCACGAGTTCTCGCTGGTGGGATCGCGGGGGCGGTGGGAGTGTCATCGCCGACGGTGATTCGGGAGGTGGCCGAGCTTGCTCCTGCGGGATTGATCTGGCAGGTACGCCGAGGGAATCAGCCGATGGTGCGGGCCGAGACCGACAACGTGGTGTTCGCGCCACTGGCGCAGTTGATGGCGGTGACTTCGTGCCGGTCCCGGTGGTGCGGGAGCTGCTCGCCCCTATCGCGGGGATCCGCGATGAGCAATCTACGGGTCGTGGGCGGCCCGCTGCGCCCAGGTGCCTGGCCCGGTCCTCGGCGATATCGACGTTCTGGTTATCGGTACGGCCGACCCGTGAGCTAGATGCGGTCGTGGCCGCGGGCCGGGGCCCGATCCGGTCGTGAGGTCTCCATCCGCCGGATTCGCCCGACAACCCGGGACGGCGCCGCCGGTGGCGATGGCACGCCGCGCCGACCTGGCGCCAACGCGCACAACATTGGCGTGCACACGAACGTGCAGTAGCCCCCCGTCATGTCCGATTTGCGGTGGTATGCCGCCTCGGATTCTGACTACTGCACGTTTGAGTGCGCGTTGAGCGCAGGCGGCGAGGGCACCTCGTCGGCTGTGTGGCGGGCAGCGGGCCGGGCCGGAGCGGGCGCTGCCCCCGCCGAGCGGCACTTTCGGTCCGCCGGTCTGCTGGCTCCCGACGAGCCGGCAGGTGCCTACCTGGCCACGGACGTTGGCCGGCGACCGGCGCCGTGACGGCATCGCCGTCCTTCTCCTCGGCCTGCTGGTTCCGTTGGTCCGGCGTGTCTGGTCTTCACCCGCGGGTGGGTAGAGGATTCGACTCGGACCGGGGCTCGCTGAGGTACGGGGCATCGAGCACTCCCCATCGGGGGTGACCAGAGGCAGGAGGAATGACGTGACGGGATCGGCGCGCGGCGGGCCGGCGCTGGGAGAGTTCCTGACAGCGCTTCACGACCGGTTGCGTCCGCTGTCGCGGGAGGATCTCGTGGCCGTGCTCGGCAAGCACGCTGAGCGGCTGCCGGCGCGGGAACGCCAAGCATTCCTCGACATCTTCCGCGACCCGACCCTTGCGCCCACGGGCCCGCGGGAGAGCGTCGGCGTCGAGCTGGAGGCTCGGATCGAGTCGTTCGCGGCCCGGGTCGCCGCAGGTGAGTATGCCGAGGATGAGGGGTACCGCTGGGACGGCTATGGGTGGGAAGAGGAGGAGACCGCGTGGGCTCCGGACGCCGACGCGTTGTTCGCCGAGGTCGGGGAGGTCTTCGTTGGCGGTGACCTCGCCGCGGCACGGGCGGCATACGAGCGTCTGCTGGCGCTCTTCGGCCTGGCCAAGGACGACGGCTGGTCGCTGGAACTGTGGCAGCTGGAGTCCACAGACGTGCCCGAGACGCTGGCCAGGTACGTGCGCTGTGTCTTCGAGACGACGCCGACGGCCCAGCGGGTCCAGGCCGTCTACCAGGTCTTTCGTGACCTTGCCGGAGTGCGGGCCTTGAGCCTGGCGGAGGTGTCCACCACGCGGGTTGACCCGCTGCCCGACCTGGGCGCCTTCGTGCCCGGGTGGATCGACGCGTTGGTGGCCGAGAACGACGTGCTGTTGTTGCGTGATCGGGTCCGGCTCCTCGTCGAGGCCGCCAACCTGCGCGGCGGGGTGCACGCGCTGGCCGATGTTGCCCGGCGCCCTGGCCCCAACCAAGGCGGTGTCGGCCTGGCCTGGATCGATTCCTTGACCGAGCGGGGCCGCCTCGTCGAGGCGCGCGCAGCGGCCGAGCTGACTCTGGACCTGCACGGGGCCGAGGGGGCCCACCGGGCTAGGGCCGCCGACCGGCTCGCCGACCTGCACGCCCGCGCGGGTGACACCGGGGAAGCGGTGGCGGCCCGGCGCCGCGCCTGGAGTCTCCAACCGACGCGCGCCCGACTGCTCGCCCTGGCCGGCACGAGCGGGGACGCGGGGGTACTGCTCGAGACCCTTGCTGCGGAGGCCGACGCGCTGGCTCCGGCTGGTCGGGCTGGCAGGGACCGGCTCGGCTGCGAGCTGCTCCTGCTGGCTGGTCGCCTCGACGAGGCGGTCGCCGCGCTGACCGGGTCACCCCCCCTCGGCTGGCACCGCGCCGATCACCCTGGCCCGGTGGTTCTGCCGTTCCTGTGGGCCGCGGCCATGGGGACGGTGCCGCCCGCGGGCTCTGGTCACCTCGGCCGCCTTTACGCCGGGATCGACGTCGACCCGGCGGCCCTGCCCGAGTTCGCGGGCTGGCCCGGCTGGGATGGTATGCCGGGTGTGATGCCGGACCCGGGCCGGTTGCCGGCGGTTGGCCCGTCGGCTGGCCCGTCGGCGACCGGCCCGCTGCTGACCGGTCTGCTCGCTGACGCCATCGGCCGGCTCTCGCCCGACCCTGGCACCCGCGAGCAGTGGCTGGTCATTGCCGGCGGGGGTGGCCGACGCACGGATCGACGCGATCGTCTCGGGCAAGCACCGGGGCGCCTACGCCCGCGCGGCATCTCTGGCGTATGCCCATGCCGAGGCACTCGCCGGGGTTGGCCGAACGGCGCATGCGCGTGACTATCTTGCCGCCGTGCGGGCCCGGTTCCCCCGGCATACCGCTTTCCGCGGTGAGTTCGACGCTGCCGCGACCACCTCGACCCTGCGCGGCAAGGGCAGGTGAGCCCCCGCACGGCGGGGATGCGAACGGCGGCCGTGCCCACCTTCCCAGCCAGGTCAACCGTTGGCGCTGCGGGGACAACACCACACCACGGCGACCCCCGTCGGCTGTGGGTGACCGGCTCGGCGCCGAACGCAGCGAGACGGTCAATGGGACCGTGCAGAACGCAGCCATCCGTGCGCTCCGCCAGCACGTCATGGCGCGCGAGCTCAACTTCGGGCTCGATGCTCATGCCCGGGAGCCTGGTTGGACTCGACATCGGTATGCCGGTCGGCAGCGGGGCGGGATCGCATCCCCCCGCCATCGCCGTGACGCGGCGGCGCGGGTGCTGAACGGGAGACCCTGCGCTTTTCCCCGAGCCGCGCGCGTGGTATGCCGCGAGCGACCCACTCGGGACAACAAGCGGATGGGTCGCTCGAGGTTGCCCACGGTCGTGCCTGTGAACTACAGTTGACACATGGTCGAGGTGGTCCGCTCCGGGACGTTCGACCGATGGTTCAGGCAACTCAAGGACCGGCGAGCGGTAGCGCGCGTGCTGGTCCGGATCAACCGACTGGCGGCCGGAAACCCCGGAGACGTCAAACCTGTCGTGCAGGGCGTGTCTGAGCTGCGGATCGCCTACGGCCCCGGCTACCGCATCTACTACCTACAGGACGGCGCCCGGGTGATCTTGTTGCTCACCGGTGGGGACAACTCCAGCCAGGACGCCGACATCCGCCAAGCACACCAGATCGCCGCCGAGTGGAGGAGAGGCCGACCATGAGCACCGAGACCTTCGCACCCTTTGACAGTGCCGACTATCTCAACAGCTTCGAGGATGTCACGGCCTACCTCGAAGCGGTCCTTGAGGACTCCTACGACGACCCCAAGGTCATCGCCGCCGCGCTAGGAGCGATCGCCCGCTCGCGTAACCTCAGCCAGATCGCCCGCGAGGCGGGCATGAGCCGAGAAGGCCTGTACAAGGCACTGTCAGCCGACGGCAACCCGACCCTGGCCACTGTCCTGAAAGTGGCCCGCGCGCTCGGGCTGCGTCTGCACTTCGAGGCCATCGCCTGAATGCACGTGCCGTTGGCACGCGACGGGGCTACTGCTCGGATCGGCCCATACACGGCCCACAACCCCGGTAGTCGCTGGGGGCGGGTGCGTCTGGACACGGCGGGGGACGCCAGGTCGAGACGCCGAGGCGGCACATCGGTGTGGTCACCTTCGGTGGCCCCGGGTAGGAGGGCAGATTCAAGTGACCGTCGCAGCGGGTGAGGTTGCAGGCGGCGGCCGGGGCCAGCGCGCGCTGTGTCGGCGTGGTCACACCGAGGAGGTGGCCCTGCCAGGAGCCCGTCGCCCAGATGAGCCGGTCGATGGCGTGGAACGCGGTGCGCCATACCTGGGCTGGCGGCACGGGCTGACCCAGGTCGGTGCGCGACCCCGCGCGAGTGAGGACCTGCGCCTGCTCCCCGGGCCACGCCGAGCCGTGGGGGCTGAGGCCCCCACGGCCCGGCCTGGGCGCCGAGTGGGCTCAGCTCGGGAGGGTGTAGGTCAGGCGGCAGATCGTGTCGGCCGCGGCCGTGCATGACAGCTTCGTCGAGCCGTCGATCGATGCGTAGCTGCGACCTGCCAGGGTTCGCGCGATCGTGTCAGCCTCGGCGCCCGTAAAGCGGATGCGCAGGCTGAGCGGCGCCAGAGCCTGGATCTTCAGGCGCGAGCTGTTCACGGTGAGTGCGCACGACTGCGAGCTGCCGGCCGGTTGACAGCTGACACTGAGGCTGGGGGTGGACAGCGCCCTCAGTCGAGCCAACCTGTTACCCTCCCGGCCCGCCGCAGCGAACGTCATCCGGGTGGGCGTTCCGGAGACCTGAATCCCGGTCGACAAGGCCGATTCGTAGTAGTCGAAGCGACCCGCAAAGACGCTGCACGCGTCAGTGGTGCACTCGATCCTCGTCCCAGACCCAGGCTCGAGCACCCATGAGTCCGTCCCCGAAATGGCGCGCACGGCCGTGCGGAGCTGCGCCGCAGCGCTGCCACCGAAGCTGCTGCTCAGGGCGAGCTTCGGGTCAAAAAGCCCCGTGAAGCGGCACAGGTTCCGATCTGTTCGGCACTCCAGAGCGATGGCGCTCGTCGTGATGCGCTTCGCCAGGTAGGGAGTCGGGGGGCAGGCCTCTGCGCCGCATCCGTCGAAGTACTCGTAGTACGTCTGCTCGGCCACCGGGAGCCCGGCGTGCAGCTGGCTGGCCTGCGTTCCGGTGATGTCGATGGTGAGGGTGGGGTCGGCGGCTCGGATGTTCACATCCGCGGAGGCGGCGGTCGCCGTCGCGCAGACGGCCGCAAGGCCGAGGAGGGCTACCGCCGAGGAGCGAAGCACGCGTGCCGACATGGTTCTCAGCCGGTTCATGGGGATCCTTCCGAAACGTAGGGGACCTGCTCCCGCACGGCGGGCTGCTTAGACGCTAGGTGTGGCAGGTCGCGCCCGGTAGGCGTCGCGCTCTTACGGACTGGTTACGCTGGCACGTCCGATGACGGCGTGCGGGTCATGGTCGCTGCACAGTGCGCCCCCGGTATGGCGACCGCGCTGGTCAAGGCAGGTGACGCGGATCGGCAACCACTGTGCTGAATCGCCCGCGATCGCCGTCCCCGTCCTGCCCGTCGCGTCACGGGGCTCGGCGGCACCCTCATCCACGAGCGCCTCGGGCAGGGTGCGCCCTGGTTCGGACACGGCCTGGCGCAGCAGCCGAGGCGAGCATCAACGACGTGTCGGCACCGATGCGCAGCGCTGCGTGTCGCCTCGGTCACGGTGAGCTGCCGGTCCTCGTGAGTATGCCGCGCCCGCGTCACCGCCGTTGCAATAACGTTATAGAAGCGCTCTTGGCGGGCACCAGGCAGGTCTATAACGTTATTGCCAGCCCTCCCACGGAACCCGTGGGCCCGAGCAATGTGGCGGGGTCCGCTCCGCCCGATCACCCGGGGGCGTGTCACGACCCGTGACACCGTCAGGTCCGCGAAGGTGCGTCACCGCCACGCGTGCGGCGAAGGAGGATCTGTGAAACCCATCTACCGAGGTCTGTGCCGGGTGAGTGTCGCTGCCCTGATCGGCACGTCCCTGCTCGCGGGCTGCGCCAAGAGCGAGAACACGGGCACGACGTCCCCGTCCGGCAACGCCGCGGGGCAGCAGACTGTGGCCACGTCCGGCGCGGCCGCCGGCTCCGGCTGCACACTGCAGGCATACGGTGCGACCAAGATCGACCTCAAGAACGCCATCGTCGGCTTCTCCCAGTCGGAGAAGGAGGCCAACCCGTTCCGGATCGCGGAGACCCAGTCGATCAAGGACGAGGCCGCCAAGCTGGGCATCAAGCAGCTGCTCGTCACCAACGCGCAGTCCCAGCTCCCCAAGCAGATCAGCGACATCCAGGACATGCTCGCCCAGGGGGCGCAGTTCATCATCGTGGCCCCGCTCAACTCCAGTGGCCTCGAGCCGGCGCTCGCGGCGGCCGCCGCCAAGAAGGTCCCGGTCCTCACGATCGACCGCAAGCTCACCGCCACGCCGTGCAAGGACTACCTGGCCTTCCTCGGCTCCAACTTCGTCGAGCAGGGCAAACGCGCTGCGGACGCGATGATCAAGGCCACCGGTGGAACGGGCAAGGTCGCGATCCTGCTCGGCTCCTCCGGCAACAACGTCACGACAGACCGCACCAACGGTTTCGTCGACCAGGTCAAGGCCAAGGCGCCCGGCCTCACGATCGTTGCCCAGCAGACCGGCGAGTTCGCCCGTGACAAGGGGCAGCAGGTGATGGAGCAGCTCATCTCCAGCCAGCCGGACATCACCGCCGTCTACGCGGAAAACGACGAGATGGCGCTCGGCGCGGTCACCGCTCTCAAGGCGGCTGGAAAGAAGCCGGGGACGGATGTCAAGATCGTCTCGATCGACGGCACGCGCAACGCGGTCCAGGCGATCGTCGACGGCACGATCAACGCCGTCATCGAGTCCAACCCGCGTTTCGGGCCGCTCGCCTTCAAGACGGCGATGGACTTCTACGACGGTGTGGCGATCCCGGAGAACGTCATCATCTCTGACCGTGAGTACGACGCGAGCAACGCCAAGACGTCGCTCGACAGCGCCTACTGAGGGCACCACGCCCGGGGGTGGCGGCGGCGCCGACGCACCGCCGCCACCCCCTCCTGTGAGAGGCGGTATCGCATGACCAGCGGGACTGGGCCGGTTCTCGAGGTGGTCGGGGTGAGCAAACGCTTCCCCGGTGTCCTCGCGCTCGACGATGTCTCGGTGTCCTTCCAGGCAGGGCGGGTGCACGCCCTCGTCGGGGAGAACGGCGCCGGCAAGTCGACCCTCATCAAGGTCCTCACGGGCGTCTACACGCCTGACCACGGGCAGCTGCGCCTGCACGGGAAGCCCGTGCACTTCACCAGTCCCGGGGAGGCCCAGTCGGCCGGCATCTCGACGATCTACCAGGAGGTCAACCTCGTCCCGCTGATGAGCGTGGCCCGCAAGCTCTTCCTCGGACGCGAGCCGGTGACCCGCTGGGGGCTGGTCGACTTCCCGGCACTGTATGCCGCCTCCGAGCGCCTGCTGCGCGAGTTCGGGATCACCGTCGACGTCCGTGCCCCTCTGCGCACCCTGGGCCTGGGAGCTCAGCAGATGGTCGCACTCGCCCGCGCCGTCAGCATCGAGGCGAGCGTCGTCATCATGGACGAACCGACCTCCTCCCTCGAGGCCTCCGAGGTCGAGACCCTCTTCGGCGTCGTCGACGTCCTGCGCCGACGCGGCGTGTCGATCGTCTACATCAGCCACCGGATCGAGGAGCTCTACCGGTTGTGCGACGACGTCACCGTCCTTCGGGACGGCCGACTGGTCCACCACGGCGGGCTCGCGGACCTGAGCCGCATCGAGCTCATCTCGCTCATGCTCGGTCGGGAGACCGGCCAGGTTGAGGCGTCCGGTCGAACGACGTTCACCGAGCGACGTCGGGTGGCTGAGGGAGAGCCGGTCCTCGTCGCCACCGGTCTGACCCGCAGTCCCGTGCTCGACGGGGTCTCGGTCTCGGTGCGCCCCGGCGAGGTCGTCGGGCTCGGCGGTCTGATGGGCTCGGGGCGATCCGAGACGGCCAAAGCCATCCTCGGCGAGCTCGCCGTCGACTCCGGGAGCGTGACCGTGCGAGGTCGGCGGGTCCGCCGGCACAGTCCCCGAGCGGCCGTCAAGCTGGGCATCGGGATGCTGCCCGAGGATCGCAAGGCCGAAGGGATCATCCCGGGTCTCTCGGTCCGGGACAATATCGTCCTCGCCGCGGTCCCCCGTATCTCGCGGGGTGGCCTGGTGTCCCGAGCCGACGCGGACCGGCTCGTCGCGGGCTTCATGGACAAGCTACGGATCAAAGCCTCCGGCCCCGACCAGCTCGTCTCCCAGCTCTCCGGTGGCAACCAGCAGAAGGTGCTCCTGGCCAGGCTGCTGTGCCTGGACCCCAGCGTCCTGCTCCTCGACGAGCCGACGCGAGGCATCGACGTGGGCGCCAAGGCGGAGGTCCAGCGGCTCGTCGACGAGCTCGCCGACAACGGCCTCGGTGTCATGCTCATCTCCTCCGACCTCGAGGAGCTCGTCGAGGGCGCCGACCGGATCGTCGTCCTCCGAGCCGGATCGGTGGTCGAAGAGCTCTCGGGCGACCAGGTGCAGGAGGACCGGCTGGTCGCCGCGATGGCGACCTCCGGGCTGGGCACAGACCCGCGGGGAGACGCGCGATGACCGCGCTCGCCGACTCGCTGCGTCAGCTCTCCCGGCCGACGGCTCGTCAGCTGCAGGACTACGGGGTGTATGCCGCCGTCGTCCTGATCGTGCTGGTCAACATCGTCTTCACCCCCAACTTCCTCGATGCGGGCAATATCCGTACCCAGCTACTGCAGGTCGCCCCGGTGGTCATCGTCGCCCTGGGAATGGCTCTGGTGATCGGGACCGAGGGGATCGACCTCTCCGTCGGTTCGGTCATGGCGCTCGCCGCGGCAGTGCTCCCCCTCTACCTCGGGTACGGACTGCTGCCGGCGCTGCTCATGGTCCTCGTCGTCGCCGCTGCCGTCGGCGTGGTGAACGGCTACCTGCTCGCCGTCGCCGGGCTGCAGCCGATCGTCGCGACGCTGGGCATGCTCGTCGCCGGTCGCGGGCTGGCCCTGGTCGTTGCCGACGGCCAGCTCAAGCAGATCCGCAACGAGTCGCTGCTGGCCATCGGCAGTGCCGACCTTGCCGGCATACCGGTCGTCGTGCTTGTCATGCTGGTCGTCGCGGGGGCGGTCGGGGTCCTCGTCCACCGGACGACCTTCGGCCGGCAGCTGGTGGCCGTCGGCGGCAACCGTGCAGCCAGCCGCATGGCAGGGCTCCCGGTGGTCCGGGTCCTCGTGACGACCTATGTCGCGTGTGCCGTCCTGGCCGGGGTGGCCGGCGTGCTGGCCACGGCCCGGCTCACCGCCAGCGACCCCTCGGCGATCGGCCAGCTGATGGAGCTGTCGGCCATCACGGCCGTCGTCGTCGGTGGCACGCCACTGTCAGGCGGTCGGGTCAGGGTGCTGGGAACGGTCGCGGGTGCCCTGCTCATGCAGCTCGTCCGGGCCACCCTGATCAAGCACAACCTGCCCGACTCGACGGCCCAGATCATCCAGGCCGCGATCATCCTCGTGGCTGTCTACGTCGCCAGGGAACGGACGTCACGATGACTCCCGTGGGTGCCCCGCAGGACGCGCACACGCCTGTCCCGACCAGCCGACCGGCCGGGCGGCAGCGGGTCGCAGGCGTGCTGCAACGCCACGGTGGCGTCGCCGTCCTGGCGCTGTTCAGCGTCGTGGCTGCGGTGCGCTTCCCCGCCTTCGGCACGATGGACAACGTCCACAATGTCGCGATCCAGTCGGCCTTCCTCGCGATCGTCGCGCTCGGCATGACCTTCGTCATCATCTCGGGCGGGATCGACCTGTCGGTGGGGTCGGTCTTCGCGCTCGGCGGCGTGCTCGCGGCATACGGGTCGACGTACGGAGTGGTCGTCGCGTTCGTCCTCCCCCTCGTCGTCTGTGGAGCGATCGGCCTGGTCAACGGCCTCCTCGTCGCGCGGGCCGGGATGCCGCCGTTCATCGTCACGCTCGCCAGCCTGCTCGGTGCCCGGGGGCTGCTGCTCGCGATCACCTCCGAGGGGGCCACGACCTTCCTCGTCCCCGACGGCTCGCTGTTCGGGCTCATCGGTCAGGGAGCCTTCCTCGGGTTCGGCTACCCCGTGTGGATCGCCGGCGCGCTCGTCCTCGTCGGCAGCACAGTCCTGCAGCGGACCCGGGTCGGTCAGGCGGTGTTCGCTGTCGGCGGCAGTGAGGAGGCGGCCAGCCTCATGGGGCTGACCGTGACCCGGGTGAAGACGCAGGTCTACGTGGCCAGTGCCCTGCTGGCCGGTCTCGCGGGGGCGCTCAACGCCGCCCGGCTGTCCTCGGGCGTGACCATCCTCGGGGTCGGTCTGGAGCTGGACGCCATCGCGGCCGTTGTCATCGGTGGCACACTGCTCGTCGGGGGGGCCGGCTCGGTCATCGGGACCCTGAGCGGCGTCCTGCTCCTCGGGGTCATCCAGAACGTCATCAACCAGATCGGGTCTCTCAACTCCTCGTACCAGTCGGTGGTGAGCGGTGTGCTCCTCGTTGTCGTGGTCCTCATCCAGACTCAGCTGAGCCGTACCCAGAGGCTGCGATGACGATCCCGACCCCTGAGCCGAGAGGATGGTGAGCCGTGGGCGTCAGCCTGCGTGACATCGCCCTGAGAGCCGGCGTCTCGGTCGCGACGGTGTCCAACGTCGTCAACGGCTACCGGCCGGTCGCCGACGCGACCAAGGCGCGCGTCCAAGAGGCCATCGACGAGATGGGCTACAGCCCCAACCTGTCGGCCCGGCACCTGCGCCGCGGGCGAACCGGGTTCATCGCCTTGGCGATCCCCGAGCTGAACAACCCGTGCTTCGCGGAGCTGGCCGACGTGGCGATCGCCGAGGCAGCCCGACACGGCTACACCGTCCTGCTCGACAGCACCAACGGCGAGCGTGAGAAGGAGCTGGCGGTCGTCCACGGCCTGCGCGCCCAGATCGTCGATGGCCTCATCTTCAGCCCGGCACAGCTCGGGCGGGCGGACCTCGAGGATCGGCGCGACAGCGTGCCACTCGTCCTGGTCGGCGAGCGGATCCACGATGTCGCCTACGACCACATCTCCATCGACAATATCGCCGCGAGCCGGGTGGCGGTCGAGCACCTGGTGTCGTTGGGGCGGCGACGGATCGCGTTCGTCGGCGCCCAGGACTCCGACCGGCAGCCCGCCGGCCTGCGCCTGCAGGGCTACACCGAGGGTGTGCGGGCCGCGGGCCTGGCAGTCGACCCGCGACTGGTCGTGCGGACCCCCGGCTTCGACCGCGCCGACGGGGCCGATGGGGTCGCCCCCCTGTTGCGCCGGTCCGATCCGCCGGACGCCGTCTTCGCCTACAACGACCTCATCGCGGTCGGTGTCATGCGGACGGCCTACGAGATGGGCCTGCGGGTCCCGGAGGACTTGGCGGTGGTCGGTTTCGACGATATCAACGAGGCTCGCTTCACGACCCCCTCGCTGACGACGATCGCGCCCGACAAGGAGGACATCGGCAGGCTCGCCGTCACTGCGCTTGTCTCCCGTCTTGAAGGGGAGGACAAGGTGCCGCGCGAGTACGAGGTGCCCTTCCGCCTCGTGGTGCGGGAGAGCACGGTGGGCGCCGCTCGATCCGAGGAGGAGCCGGGTGCATGAGGGGTGGACGTCGGATTCGCCGGGGGACCGAGCCGCCGGTGTCCACCGGTTGGCGTCGGGCGACCTGTCACTCGACATCCTTGAGCACGGCGCGACGATCCAACGCCTTTTCGTTCCCGATGCATCCGGCGAAGTGTGCAATATCGTCCTCGGGCATGCCGGTCCGGGTGACTATCGACGAGCCGAGGGCTACCTCGGAGCCGTCATAGGGCGCTATGCCAACCGGATAGCCGGAGCCCGGTTCGAGCTCGACGGGCGGCAGTGGGTGCTCGCCGCCAACGAGGGGACCACGATGCTGCACGGCGGCCCGGACGGCTTCCACCGGCGATCCTGGACGGTCCTGGAGACGCGCGGCGACCGAATCACCTTGCAGCTGGTCAGTCCGGACGGCGACGCCGGCTTCCCCGGGCGGCTCGTCGCTACTGTGACGTATGCCGTGTCGCCGGGTCGGGTGCGGATCGACCTGCGCGCAGAAACCGACGCCCCGACGGTCGTCAACATGACGAACCACAGCTACTTCAACCTTGACGGCGAGGATGCCCCGACCATCCACGAGCATGCCCTCCAGGTCGCTGCCGACAGCTACCTACCAACAGGGCCGGGCGGCATACCCACGGGGGAACTTGCCCCCGTTGAGGGGACGCCGTTCGACCTGCGTGAGCCGCGTGTGCTCGGTGAGGTACTCCGGGCGCCGCACCCCCAGCTCGCCGCTGCCGGGGGGCTCGACCATACCTTTGTCGTCCGGGGGTCCGGGCTGCGGGAGCATGCCGTTCTCACGGCAGCCCGGACCGGGCTGCGGCTCGCGGTCAGCAGTGACCAACCCGGGATCCAGGTCTACACCGGCCATCACCTGCAGCCGTTGCCCGTCGGCACGTCCGGACGCAGCTACCTCCCCGGGGCCGGAGTTGCCCTCGAGACCCAACACTTCCCGGACAGCCCGCACCGGCCGGAGTTCCCCTCGACGGTCCTGCGCCCCGGGGAGACCTTCTCTTCTACGACGATCTGGGACATCACCGCAGTGGGCTAAGCCAAGGCCAGGCGTCCCGGCACCCTCCCAGGTGTCACTGGCACCTCAGGTGCTCGGCGTCTCGGAACGCCACCGCTGGCAGAGGCAAGGTCACAGGCTCGGGCGCTCCATACGGTTCTCCATGGGCTCGTCGGGCGGGCACTTCTTGGGCACTCCCATGTCGATGAATCCCGCCCGTTCATAGGCGCGCCGGGACCTACACACCGCGCGAGCCCGGTTTCCCCGGCATACCGCCTCACCCGTGAGTTCGACGCTGCCGCCACCACCACCCTGCACGTCATCGTCAGATGACCCGTCGGGCTGGCTCGCCCCTGACGCCGGGAGTCAGCTCTGCGGGAAGACGGCGGCCCGGGCCAGCGCGCGCTGCGTCGGCGTGGTCACACCGAGCAGGTGGCCCTGCCAGGAGCCCGTCGCCCAGACCAGCCGGTCGATGACGTGGAACGCAGTGCGCCATACGTGGGCTGAGGTCACGGGCTGACCCAGGTCGGTGCGCCACCCCGCGCGGGTGAGGACCTGCGCGATCTCGACCCAGACGGCCTCGCCGATCTGCGACCCCGCCGCCGTGTGCAGGAGGGTGAGGATGCAGACGTCCCGTTCGAACGAGTCCGCTGCCGTGGGTACCAGACCACGCGCCACGACCAACCAGAGCGCGGCCGCGTCCCCGTCGGCCGCCCGCCCTGCGGGCGTACGGACCAACCGTCCCTTGTGCTTGCGGAGCAGGCGGTCGGCCACGACGATCTGGCGCAGCTCGGCCACGGGGTGTGTCTGGTCCTCCCTGTTGCCCTTGCCGAACCAGGTCGCGTCGAGCCGCAGGGCGACGAACGCGTCCCGCACGGCGGCCGGCCGCATCCACCCCGCCGCGGTCAACGGTATGCCGTCCTCGCCCGCCATCGAGAGGAGCACCTGCCAGGGCCGGACCGCCGCCCTGGTGTCGAGAGCGCCGACCTCGCGCGGGCCGAGCTGCTCCGAGTCGGACGTCTCGCCGGCCCGGTCCCCGGTCATCGCCGCGTGGGTGAGCTCGGCAATGGCCGTGACGTCGCGCAGGTCGAGCCGTTCGACGAGTTCGGTCACCGCGTCATGGGTCCGTACCGCGCCGCGCTCTGACTCCCAGAGGCCCATCAGCTCCTCGGTCGTCATCGACCCGATCCGTAGTGCGGTAGTGGTGCTGTCGACGTCAAACTCGCTCGGATCCCACTCCGGTGGCACCCAGGTGTCCAGGGGCTCTGTGAGGGGGGTGCCGGCGGTCAACGCCGCGACGATCTCGTTGTGCCCGCCGGGTCCGCCGCAGTCTTCGAGAGGACAGGCCCGACGTCCGTCGAGACAGACCGCGGGCGGGTCGTCGTCGGTGGCCGAACGCACCGACTCGACCGTGATGGAGTGGTCCCACCCGTCGCCGAAGTCGTAGGTGTAGAACAGCCGGTCGCCGGGCCTCCGGAGCAGCTGGTCGACCTCGACCGCGTCCTCGTGCCCGGCGACGCGACTCTCATCGTCGTCCCACTCGTGCTCGTCGAGGTCGTTGACCAGGTGCGGCCCGGTCCACAGCCGCTTCGCCGGCCCGACCCAGAACCGGTGCAGATGGCCGTCGCTCCACCCCATCGCCGCCTGGAGGATGCCGTGGAGCTCCGTCGCGGTGAGGTCGCTACGGATCGCCAGGCGCCGCCAGACGATGGGCTTGGTGCCGTCGAGGTCGACCCGGACGGTGAGGACGCTTGCCTCGTCGCGCGCCTCGGGGAGCTGCTGGGCCCGCCCTCGTCGCGCCGGGCTGGGGGCCGCGTCGTCCGCGAAGACGCCCGCGGTCACTGCTCGGCCCAGGTCCTCGATGGAGGGCATCCTGTTGGCAGCCAGCCACTGGTCGATCGCGTCACGTCCCGGGCCGGTCGGGGGCGTCTTGGGCATGAACCGACAATGCCAGCGGTATGCCGGTCCCGTCACCCCGGCGAGCGGCGGATCGCTCACGACCTCGACTTTCGCGGCGACAGACAACCGTGGGCGTGCACACGAACGTGCAGTAGTCCCCTTTCGTGTCCGTTTTGCGGTGGTATGCCGCCCCGGATTCTGACTATTGCACGTTTGAGTGCGCGGTGAGCGATCGTCTGGTGGCCGGCCTGGACGCTCCGACGGCATCGCGGCCAGCGGCCTAGCCGCAGTAGCACGTCGCGGTGAAGGCAGCAGAGGACGACGGTGGCGCACAACGCAGAAGGTCGTGCGGTGTGTCGGGTGCAGCGACTGCCGTGCTCGACAGGTTGCCCGGACCGAGGCCGTTCGTACCATGGAGGCATGGCTGATTCGGGGCACCAGACACAGCGCATCGGACACGCCGATCGCGAGGCCGCCGAGCGCGAGCTCGCACTGCACACGAACGCGGGGCGGTTGACCGAGCAGGAACGGGTCGAACGCGTCGACGCCGCGCGGGCGGCGGTCACCCGGGCGGACCTCGACGCCGTCTTCGCGGACCTTCCCCGTCCCGACGCTCCGCCCTACCTGCAGGTGTCGGACGCACCGGCCTGGCCCGGTCCGACGGTCTCGGGTCCACCGCCCGCGCCGATGTCCGACTCGGCTCCACCACCGGCCCCAACGCCTCAACCGACCGGCTCGACGACGTCGTCGAGGATGCTGGCAGTCAGCGGCAGTGTTGCGACCTTCCTTTTCCTCGCCTGCGGTATGGCGTTCGACGGCTGGGCCTGGGCCTGGGTGTTCTTCCTCGTGCCGGGGATCGTCGCCACGTGGTATGGCGACGACGACTGAGGCCGACCCCCGGTCGTTGTCAGGACAGTAGTACCGCCCGCGCCGCCGAGCCGGGCTCCTCAGGGCTGAGGAAGGAGATGCCGGCGTCATGCCCCTCCATGAAGACTGCATCACCAGCGAGGG
>WBZP01003439.1_pt1 | contig 17171 bp, 13 predicted proteins | sample 5204301 | NCBI WGS metagenome assembly WBZP01 (sample SAMN12412401, study PRJNA552823) | activated sludge metagenome | isolation source: activated sludge from nitrification reactor of wastewater treatment plant... | place: USA: Pennsylvania | collected 2017
AATGTACTTACCCAGCGGCCGGCCGGCCAGCTTGGGCAGGGTATCGAGGTGGACTTTGGCTTTGGTCTTGCCGTAGTAGATGAGGTCGTCTTCGGTCAGGCCCAGTTGGGCGGCGACTTCTTTAATCGGCAGTGGGGTGGCGGCTTGGGCGATGTCCAGGTCGGACGGAACGGGGGTCAGGCGCTTGGCTGCGTAGTTCATTGGTTCTCCTAAATGTGGCGCCGGCCGCGGTGGTGGCCACTCTGGTGGGACGGGCGGTCAGCGGGGAATAGACGCGGGCATTGTATCGCAATCACCAACGCCCGCAAGTTAGGAAAAGGGACCACAGATTACACAGATTTTGAACTCTAATCTGTGAAATCTGTGGTTCCTATCTCTTAAGTGAGGCGTGGGTGGGTAGGCCCACCTGGTAGCCGTGGCGCAGGACTTGCAGATTCGCCTCGATGAGGTGCTGCTTGCTGGCCGGCAGATGGTTGGCCAGCGCGGTCTCGAGTACCGCCAGGGGCAAGACCGGCCGGGCGGCCAGCAGCGCCCCGACGACGGCCATGTTGAGCATCTTGGGCGTGCCCCACTCCTCGGCGATGGCGTTGGCCGGCACGTAGACGATGTCCATGTCGCTGCGGCTCGATTCACTGGCCACGAGTGAGTTGTTGACAATCAGCAGGCCGCCGGGTTTGACCAGCGGCTCGTACTTGTCATAAGACGGTAGATTGAGCACCACGGCCACGTCGGGCCGGGCCACGATTGGCGCGCCGATCTCTTCGTCGCCGATGATGACGGTGCAGTGGGCCGTGCCACCGCGCATCTCCGGGCCGTAGGAGGGAATCCACGACACGAAGCGCCCGGCGTCCATGCCGGCGTAGGCTAACAGTTGACCGGCAAACAGCGCGCCCTGGCCGCCGAAGCCGGAGATGATGATCGAAGTTTCCATAGTCGAAGTCCTTTAGATCAAGAAGGAACCACAGATTACGCAGAATACACAGATTTAGCTCTGTGAGATCTGTGTAATCTGTGGTTGCTTTCCGCATTAGAGCGCGGGCACCAACTCCAACTCCTCTTCTTGGGTCTCAATGGCCTGGGCGAAGACTTCGCCCAGGCGGCGGATGCCCGTCTCGATGCGCTGCGGGTCGCAGAAGGAGAAGTTGAGGCGCAAGGTGTTGTGGCCGCCGCCGTCGGGGTGGAAGGCCGCGCCGGGCACGTAGGCCACCTTGTGGGCCAGAGCGTCCTTCAGCAGCTCGGCCGCGTCCAGCCCCTCGGGCAGCGTCACCCACAGGAACAAGCCACCTTGGGGATACGTCCAGTGGACGGCCTCCGGGAAGTAGGTCTCCATCGCCGCCAGCATCGCATCGCGCCGCTCGCGATAGAGGGAGCGAATGAGCCGCACGTGCTTGCCCAGGAAGTCTTCCTCGCCGGTCAGAATCTCATAGGCGATCATCTGGTTGAGCGTCGCCGTGTGCAGGTCCATACCCTGCTTGGCGACGACACAGCGCTGCACAACCTCCACCGGGGCGACCAGCCAGGCCAGCCGCAGGCCGGGGGCCAACGTCTTGGAGAAGGTGCTGAGGTAGATGACGTTGCCGCGCATGTAGGCCCGACCGTTGCCGGGGGTGTGCTCGTGGGCGTAGTACGGCGCGCCGCCGGGGACGCGCAAGGCGTGGTCGCTCAGAGCGTGGCCGCTCAGCCGCTCGGCGTCAATGACGACCAGCGGCGGCAGGTGGTCGCCCTCATAGCGCAGTTCGCCATAGGGGTCGTCCTCGATGATGGGCACGCCGTAGTGGTCGGCGATCTCGATCAGTTGCCGGCGGCGCTCCAGCGACAACGTGACGCCGCCGGGGTTCTGGAAGTTGGGCAGGATGTACATGAACTTCGGCCCGGCGCAGAGGGCCTCTTCCAGCAACTCCACCCGCAGGCCGTCGTCGTCAACCGGCACGGTGACGAACTCGGCCTGATAGGCGCGCCAGGCTTGCAGCGCGCCCATGTAGCTCGGCCGCTCCGTCAGGATCAGGTCGCCGGGGTTGATCATGATCTTGCCGATCAGGTCTAGCGCCTGTTGCGAGCCGCTGGTAATGAGCACATTCTCCGGCGCGGACTCGATGCCGTAGCGGGCCATCTGGGCCACAATCCACTCGCGCAACGGGCGGTAGCCTTCGGTAGCGCTGTACTGTAGCGCCTGACCGCCCTGCCGCGACAAAACGCGGTCGGCCGCGGCGCGAAAGGCGTTCACCGGGAATACCTCCGGCGCGGGCATGCCGCCGCCGAAGGAGATGATGTCGGGTTTCTCCGTCAACTTGAGCAGCTCGCGGATGGTCGAGGCGCTCATCCATTGCATGCGTTGGGCGCAGCGCTGGTTCCAGGGGGTTGTCATTTCAGGCTTGCTCCTCGTCGTGTGTGGAAACCGAGTTTCTGCTGAGAAACTCGGTTTCTAGAGGTTCGTTACTTGCGACTTTGCGCCAATTCCGGCGCAACCTTGTAATCCCCCAATGGGTAGGTGGGGATCATGCTGTCGCGCACCCATTCCAGTGAAACGGCCGGGGTCATACCCCAATTGGTGGGGCAGGTCGAGAGCAGTTCGACGACGCTGAAGCCCAGCCCCTTCAGTTGAGCCTCGAAGGCGGTGCGGATGGCCTTCTTAGCCTGGATGATGTGGCGGGCGTCGTGGAGGCTGCGGCGGACGGCGTAGGCCGTGCCGTCCATCTGGGCCAGCAGTTCGGCCATGCGCACCGGCGCACCGCACAGCCGCAGATCGCGGCCGAAGGGGGACGAGGTCGTCACCTGGCCGGGCAAGGACGTGGGGGCCATCTGGCCGCCGGTCATGCCGTAGACGGCGTTGTTGATGAAGATGGTGGTGATCTTCTCGCCGCGGGCGGCCACGTGCATGATCTCGCCCATGCCGATAGAGGCTAGGTCGCCGTCGCCCTGGTAGGTGAAGACGACCTTGCCGGGGTGGACGCGCTTGACGCCGGTGGCCATGGCTGGGGCGCGGCCGTGGGCGGCCTCGCACGAGTCCACCTCGAAGTAGTTGTAGGCGAAGACGGAACAGCCGACGGAGGCGACGAGGATGGTATCCTCGCGGATGCCCAGTTCGTCAATGACCTCGGCCACCAGCCGATGGGCGATGCCGTGGGTGCAGCCGGGGCAGTAGTGGGTGTAGACGTCGGTCAGCGCCTGTGGGCGTTGGTAGACCATCTCTTCACAGCGCGCCGCGACCGGAATCAACTCAGTGGTTTCGTTAGCGGATAGAACGGCCATGGCCTGCCTCCATTAGAATGGGTGGCGAAACAGCCGCGTACTGGCGGCGAATCTCAGCTTCGATCTCTTCCGGCAGGGGGATGATGCCACCCATGCGGCCGTAGAACGGCACAGGCGCGCGTCCGGCGACTGCTTCGCGCACATCGTGGAGCATTTGCCCGGCGTTCATCTCCACCACCAGGAAGGAGCGCACCGATGGGATGCGCTTGGCCAGGCGGTTCAGTTCCTTTTCAGGGAAGGGCCACAGGCTGATGGGCCGGAAGAGGCCGACCGGCATGCCCTCGGCGCGCAAGCGCCGCACGGCCGACTTGGCCACCCGCGCCGCCGTGCCGAAGGCGACGACGACGATCTCGGCGTCATCCACGTTCATGGCCTCATAGCGCACTTCGCCGGCCTGTTCGATCTGGCGCAGCTTGGCTTGCAACTCGATGTTCATCGCCTCCAGTTGCTCCGCGCCCATGAAGAGGGAGCTGATGACGTTGTGGGGGCGGCCTTTGGCCCCGGTGACGGCCCACTCTGGCCGCTTCTCCGGCAGGGGGCGCATCTCCGGCAGTTCGGCTGGCTCCATCATCTGGCCGATGGCCCCGTCGGCGATGACGAAGACCAGCGTGCGGTACTTCTCGGCCAGGTCGAAGGCCAGCACCGTCAAATCAATGCTTTCCTGAACGGTGGACGGGGCCAGGACGATGGGATGAAAGTCACCGTGGCCGGCGGTCTTGGTCACCTGATTGTAGTCGGCCTGGCTGGGCTGGATGTTGCCCAGGCCCGGCCCGCCGCGCATCACGTCCACCACCACGGCCGGCACGTTGGAGCCGGCCATGTAGCTGAAGCCCTCCTGCATCAGGCTGATGCCGGGGCTGCTGGACGAGGTCATGACTTTGGCCCCGGCCGCGGCGGCGCCATAGACCATGTTGACGGCGGCGACTTCGCTCTCCGCCTGCAAGAAGACGCGATCCAGTTCGATCATGCGCCGCGCCATGTGCTCCAGGAGTTCGGTTTGGGGCGTGATGGGGTAGCCGAAGTACGCCTCGCAACCGGCGCGAATGGCGGCCTCGGCCATGGCGACGTTGCCCTTCAACAGTTGCTTGCTCATGACACTGCCTCCTGGGCCAGCGGCGCAGACAGACGGCCGGCGCCGGCAGGTGCGGGCGCGCCGTGGCCGTTGGTCGCCTTGGCCCGATCGGCTGCCTTGGGCGCAGCCCCTTTGGGTACTACGTCGCGGTAGACGGTGATGCAGCCATCGGGGCAAACCGTGGCGCATAGGGCGCAGCCAGTGCAGTTGTGAGCAGGGTCCAACAGGACGACCGGCCGGTAGCCTTTGGCGTTCAGCTCCTCGGCCAGGGCCAGTACGTCCGGCGGGCAGGCGTCGCGACACAACTCGCAGCCTTTACACCGCTCTATGTCGATCACAACTCTTCCAGTTGCCATCTAGAGAACCTCCGGTGGGAATTGGGAAATAGTCCTGGCGTTCCGCAGTTGGGATGGGGTGCTGGGGGGAAATGGCCCGCGCCCCGTTATTCTCGATTCCTGAGTATGCAACGGTATGTCAACGAGCAGGAACGCCACGGCAGAGTTATAGTCCACCATCAGTATGACATAGAAGCGCCTGCGGCTGTAGTGACGAATAGCAGGGGAATGAGTGAAGATCGTCACCTGTTTCTCGACCTAATGGTGTTATGCTTTGGGAATGACTGCTCAATGGCGCGGACAGGCACATTTGTGCTTGCGCGCGTTTACATCATGACCTTTGTCAGCCCAGAAGATTACATTAGACACTCCCCGGCGATTCGATTCCGGCTACACTGAGTGAAGCTGGGCCTTGTTGCCTGCAAAGAGGAGAAAACATTATGGAATTCGGCATTCCCAAAGAGGTCCGCGATCTGGAGTCGCGCGTAGGCCTGACACCGGCTGGGGTGTCGTCGCTCATTCGCCGCGGTCATACGGTCTACGTGGAGAAGAACGCCGGCGTGGCCGCCGGTTTCAACGACGAGACCTATCGCCACAGCGGGGCCAACGTCGTCTACTCCGCGGCCGAGGTCTACGGTCGCTCCGACGTTGTCATTAAGGTGACGCGACCAACGGCCAATGAGCACGCCCTCTTCCGCTCCGGCCAGACGATCATCGCTTTCCTGCACATGGCCGTCGCCTCGCCCGACTTTCTGGCGGCGCTGCGGCAGTACGAGATCACGGCCATCGCCTACGAGATGATCGAGGCTCCCAACGGCGACCGGCCGATCCTGGTGCCCATGAGCGAGGTTGCCGGGCGGTTGGCGCCGGTCATCGCCGGGCGGCTACTGATGACGCCAGGTGGCCGCGGCACACTGCTGAGCGGCATTCCCGGCGTGCCGCGTGGCGTGGCCGCCATCATCGGCGGTGGCGTGTTGGGAACCAACGCCGCCCGTGCCTTCCTCAATATGGGGGCGCAGGTCGTGGTGCTGGATAGTGAAGTCCAGCGCTTGCAGCACATGGACGAGATGTTCAACGGTCGCGTCACGACGATGTTGTCCACCAACTACAACCTGACGCGGGTGACGGAGTTCGCCGACGTGATCGTGGGCGCAGTGTTGACGCCCGGCCGCCGCGCGCCCATCCTCATCACGCAGGAGATGGTGCAACGTATGCGCCCCGGCGCGGTCTTCCTCGACTTCTCCATTGACCAGGGCGGCTGTTCCGAGACGAGCCGGCCGACCACGTTGCGCGACCAGACCTACGTGGTGGATGACGTCATCCACTACTGCGTGCCCAACGTGACCGCCGCTGTGGCGCGCACGACGAGTTACGGCCTGACCAACTCGATCCTGCCCTATCTGTTCGGCCTGGGCGAGCACGGCATTCTGGGGGTGCTCGATCAGCAGCCGTCGCTGGCCACGGGCATCAATCTCTATCAGGGCAAGCTGGCTCATCGCGAGTTGGCCCAGGCGTTGGGGCGCGAAGTTGAAATTGCCCTGCCGCACGTCAATCATCCCGCTGCCGCCGGTCATGCCGGCAACGGCGGCAAGGGAGGTGGAAGGTGAATTGGGAGACGATCTATCGTCGCAAGGTGACGGACGCGACCACCGCGCTGTCATGCATCGAATCGGGGAACCGGCTGTACGTCGGCGGCGGCGCCGGCGGCCCGGCAGTCCTCATTGATGGGTTGTGCGCCCGCGCGCCGGAGTTGCACGACGTCGAACTCATCCACATTCTGACATTCATCGAAGCGCCTTACGTCGATCCCAAGTACGAAGGCTCTTTCCGCGATAACTCGCTATTCATCGGCCACAACGTGCGCAAGGCCGTTCAGGAAGGTCGGGCCGACTTCACACCCATCTTCCTGTCGGAGATTCCCGGTCTGTTCCAGCGCAAGATTCTGCCAATTGACGTGGCCCTCGTTTCATTATCTCCGCCGGACGAACACGGCTTTTGCAGCTATGGCGTCGAGGTGGGCACGACCAAGCCGGCGGCCGACTCGGCGCGAATCATCATCGCCGAAGTCAATCGCCAGATGCCGCGCACGTTGGGCGATAGTTTCATCCACGTCAGCCGCCTGAGCGCCATCGTGGAGACGGACTATCCGTTGCCGGAAGCGGTGCAGGGCAAGAGCACGCCGGAGTACCTGCGTATCGGCCAGCACATCGCCGAGATGATCCCCGACGGGGCGACGCTACAGATGGGTATTGGCAGCCTGCCCGATGCCGTGCTGGAAAACCTGGGCGGCCACAAAGACCTGGGCATGCACACCGAACTGTTCTCCGACGGGGTTGTGACCCTGTTCGAGCAGGGCGTTATCACCTGCTCGCGCAAGACGTTCCACCCCGGCAAGATGGTTGCCGGTTTCCTGTTCGGTTCGGAGCGGCTCTATCGCTTTGTGGACAACAATCCGATTGTGGAGCTTCACCCCACGGAGTACGTCAACGACCCGTTCAACATTGCCCAGAACGATAACATGGTGGCCGTCAATGCCGCTCTGCAAGTTGACCTGACCGGGCAGGTGTGCGCCGACTCTATCGGCCCGGTGTTCTACAGCGGCGTCGGCGGGCAACTCGACTTCATCCGCGGCGCGGCGCGCTCCAAAGGCGGGCTGCCCATCATCGCCCTGCCCTCGACGGCCAAGGGCGACACCATCAGTCGCATCTCGCCGCTGCTGTCCGAAGGCTCGGGCGTGACGACGACGCGCAACGACGTTCACTACATCGTGACCGAGTTCGGCGTGGCCAACCTTTACGGCAAGAGCATCCGCCAGCGGGCGCGGGCGCTCATCGAAATCGCCCACCCCAACTTCCGCGACGAACTGACCCACGCGGCGCAAAAGCTCGGCTACTTGTAGAATAAATCTCACGCAAAGACGCAAAGAACGCCAAGCCCAGAAGCTTTCTGGGCTTGGCGTTCTTTGCGTCTTTGCGTGAGATTTTCTCTTACGCCTTCTTCAGCGTCGGTTCCTCGGTCGTGTCCTTGCGCCCCGTCCAGCTTGGCCGCAGGTAGATGAACCAGTAGACCAGGCCGACCATCAGCGCGCCGCCGATGATGTTGCCGATGGTGACCGGCAGCAGGTTGGCGACGAAGAAGTTCGACCAGGTGACGTTGCTGAAGTCGGCCGCCGTCTTGCCGATGTTGGTCCAGAACGCCTCCGGCGCGCCGTTCTTGATGAACAGGGCGACGGGGATGAAGTACATGTTGGCGATGCTGTGCTCGAAGCCGGCGGCGACGAAGGCGCTGATGGGGAACAGCACCGACAGGATGCGGTCGGTCGTCGTCCGCGCGCTCATGCACAGCCAGACGGCCATGCACACCAGCGCATTACAGAATATACCCAGGACGACGGCCTGCGTGAAGCCCAGGCCGACCTTGGCGTTGGCGATGGTCAGCGCTTGCAGGCCGACCGCCCCCTGGCCGAAGGCGAACTGGCCGCTCAGGTACATGCCGTAGGCGGTCAGGATGGCTCCGACGAAGTTGCCGACGTAGACGATGACCCAGTTGCGCAGCAGCTTGCCCGTCGTCACCTTGCGGCTGGCCCAGGCCATGACGATGAGATTGTTGCCGGTGAACAGTTCGGCCCCGGCCACGACGACCAGGATGAGGCCCAGACAGAAGGCCAGGCCGCCCACCAGCTTGGCAATACCAAAGGGCAGCACGCCCGACGCGCCGGCGGTGACGGTGGTCATGAAGACCGCGCCCATGGCGATGAACGCCCCGGCCAGCACGGCCAGGGCCAACATGCGAAACGGGCCGAGGTTGACCTTGTTGACGCCGATGTTTTCGGCCTTCTTAGCCATCTCCGGCGGCAGCAGGGAATCGAGGGTGATCGGGGGGGGAGTGGGTTGACTCATAAATACCTCTTTTTGAATTAGGAATTACGAATTAGGAATTAAGAGTTGGGAATGGAGAGGGTTCGTGATCTCTGCCGATTCCTAATTCGTAATTCCTAATTCCTAATTTCTCGATCTGCACGGCGCAGACTTTGTATTCGGGAATCTTGGCCGTTGGGTCAACGGCGTCAATGGTCAGCAGGTTGGTGGCCGACTCGGCGTAGTGGAAGGTCATGAAGACCATGCCCGGCGACGAGCGGCGCGTCAGGCGGGCGGCGGCGACGACGCAGCCGCGCCGCGACGTGACGCGCAGCAGATCGCCGGCGGCCACGCCCAGCCGGGCCGCGTCGTCGGGATGCAGCTCGGCCTCGGCCTCCGGGGCGATCTCTTCCAGCCCCGGCGAACGGCGCGACATGGTGCCGCCGTGCCAGTGGAAGAGGATGCGGCCGGTGGTCAGCAGGAACGGGAACTGCTCGTCGGGCAGCTCGGCCGGCGGCCGGTACTCCAGGGCGCAGAACAGCCCCTTGCCGCGGGTGAACTTGCCGATGTGGAGCACGGGCGTGCCGGGGTGGTCGGTCGTGGGGCAGGGCCACTGGATGCCGCCGCGCTCCAGCCGTTCGTAGGTGATGCCGGCGAATTGCGGCGTCAGGCCGGCCATTTCGGCGAAGATGTCGGCCGGGCCGTCGTACTGCCACGGCGCGCCCAGCCGTTGCGCCAGGTCGAGGGCGATGGCCCAGTCGGGCCGGGCCGCGCCGGGCGGCGCGATGGCCGGGCGGATGAGTTGCACGCGGCGCTCAGTGTTGGTGAACGTGCCCAGCTTCTCGGCGAAGCCGGCCGCGGGCAGCACCACGTCGGCCTGCTGCGCCGTCTCGTTGGGGAAGAGGTCTTGCACCACCAGGAACTCGACCGCCTCCAGCGCCTCGGCCACGTGGGTCAGGTTGGGGTCGGACAGCATGGGATTCTCGCCCATGACGTAGATGGCCCGGATGTCGCCGCGCAGCGCGCCGTGGATGATTTCGGTCACGGTCAGCCCCGGCTTGGCGCCGAACGTCTCGAAGGGCACGCCCCAGCCGGCGGCGAACTTGCGCCGCACCGCTTCGTCCGCAACGGCCTGGTAGCCGGGGAAGACGTTGGGCAGCCCGCCCATGTCGCACGCTCCCTGGACGTTGTTCTGGCCGCGCAGGGGGTTGAGGCCGGTGGCTGGGCGGCCGATGTGGCCGGCCAGCAGGGCCAGGTTGCTGCACGCCTTGACGTTGTCCGTGCCCGTGGTGTGCTGGGTGATACCCATCGCCCAGAAGATCATGGCGTTGCGGGCGTGGGCATAGAGGTAGGCGGCGTCCACGATGTCCTGCGCCGGCACGCCGGAGATGGCCTCGGCCCGTTCCGGCGTCCAGTCGCTCACGGCCGCGGCGAAGGCGTCGAAGCCCTCGGTGCGCTCCTCGATGAAGTTGAGATTGGCCAAATTGTCGCGGATGATGACGTGGGCCAGGGCGTTGAGCACGGCTACGTCGGTGCCCGGCCGCTGGCGCAGGTGAAGCGTGGCGAAGTTGGCCAGCTCGATCTCGCGCGGGTCGAGCAGGATGAGGCGCGCGCCGAACTTGCGCACCGCCCGTTTCATCTCCAGGCCGATGATGGGGTGGGCCTCGGTGGTGTTGGAGCCGGTGACGAACAGCAGATCGGCGTCAACGATATTGGCGATGGAGTCGGTCATCGCCCCGGAACCGAGTGTCGCGGCCAGACCGGCCACGCTGCTGCTGTGTCAGAGACGGGCGCAGTGGTCAACGTTGTGCGTCCCGACCACCGCGCGGGCGAGCTTCTGGACGAGGTAGTTCTCCTCGTTGGTGCATTTGGCCGAGACGAGAAAGGCGATGCTGTCCGGGCCATGTTTGTCACGAATGGCCCGCAGCCGGCCGGCCACGTGGTCGAGGGCGGCGTCCCAGGTCGTTTCGTGTTGGGCGGCGAACGGTTGGACGCGATCGTGGCGCAACAGCGGCGCGGTCAGCCGGTCAGGGGCGTGGATGAAGTCGAAACCGAAGCGCCCCTTGACACACAGGTTGCCGCGGTTAACCGGACTATCGAAACGGCCGTTGACCCGGTAGAGCAGGCCGTCCTTGACGTGCAGGTCAATCTGGCAGCCGACACCGCAGTAGGGGCAGATGGTCTGAACAACGCGGTCGGGTTGAATCATGAATGTCCTCCATGGCGCTGCCCCGGCCGCGTATTCCCCGCGCCGGGCAACCCACACACTATGATAGGCGATGCGCCGCCATTCCCTTAGTGATAAGGCTCACGTCTGCTGGTGACGAATGTCATATGATCCGGTGACATTTGATACTGGAAATGGGGCAGGGGTTTTGGGTATCCTACATCCTAGTGGTGTGGACGCGCGAGCGTGCCGCCAACGTCGTCGCCTTCCGGGCGGCATCAGGAGAAGCAACATGGCAACAGAGAAGTGGGTAGTCGTAGGACGCAAGGAGTGCGATCTGATTCACCAGCAAGTTGAGCTGCGCCAGAAGCGGGTCTACCCGACGGCCGACTTCCTGCGTGATTTTACCGGCAGCTATCGAGTCGAGAGCTGCCATTGCACCGCCGCCGTTGACTGTAACCTGGCCGGCATTCCCTGCAAGTGGGCGTTCAACGCGCCGGATACGGACCGCTTCTAAGGCACGCGGTGCATCCCACTTTCTTGAGTGGGTTGCACCTTCTTGAAGCCGACAAGAACGTGCAACGCACCTCAGAAGGTGCGATGCACGAAGAGACAAGTCACCTCTGTGGCGGGGCTGAAGTGGAAACAGAAAAGGCCTTGGGGCTTTCCCCAAGGCCTTTTCTGTTTTGATCACACCGAAATCGGAAACGGTGACAACGAAACCCAAAGTTAGCGGAACGTCGGCGAATAGCTGCGGACGATCTGGATGTAGTTGGCGCGCTCGAAGGCGGCCGGCGCGGCGACGTTGATCTGGCTCAGGCTGCCGTGTAGCTCGTTGAGCGACTGGTACTCGCGCTCCTCCAGCCACAGCGACATCTCGCGGAGAATTTCACCAAAACGGCCGATGCCGTTATGCAGAATCTCCGACGTCATCATGGCCACGTTGGCTCCGGCAGCGACGGCCTTTAGCGCGTCCTGGCCGTTGTGGATGCCGGTCGTCAGGGCCAGGTCGGCCTGGATGCGGCCATAGAGGATGGCGATCCAGCGTAGCGGCAGGCGCATCTCATCTGACGTGCTGAGATGCAGATTGGGCACGACCTCCAGGTTTTCCAGGTCGAGGTCGGGCTGGTAGAAGCGGTTGAAGAGCACCAGGCCGTCGGCCCCGGCTTCGGTCAGGCGGGCCATCATGTTGGCCGTGGCGCTGAAGTAGGGGCTGAGCTTGACGGCGATGGGGATGCCGATGGAGGCGCGCACGTCGCGGACGAGGTTGAGGTAGATGTCCTCGACTTCGGCGCTGCTCAGGTCGAGGCGGGTGGGGACGTAGTAGATGTTGAGTTCCAGAGCGTCGGCCCCGGCCCCTTCCATCTCCTTCGCGTAGCGAATCCAGCCGCCGGTCGAGACACCGTTGAGGCTGGCGATGATGGGGATGTTAACCGCCTGCTTGGCGCGGAAGATGTGCTCCAGATAGGCATCGGGGCCAATGGCGCGATAGGCCGGCGCTTCAGGGAAGTAGGTCAGCGCCTCGGCGAAGCTCTCCGTGCCGTCGCTCAGGTAGCGATCGAGGGCGTGGCTCTCCTGGTTGATCTCTTCCTCGAAGAGGGAGTAGAGCACCACCGCCGACGCGCCAGAGTCTTCCATGCGCCGTAAGTTGGCCAGTTCGCGGCTCAGTGGCGAGGGCGAGGCGACCAGCGGGTTCTTCAGTTCCAAACCCAGATAAGTTGTTCTCAGGTCCATTGTCTTCTCCTGTGCAGAGAAAGGAACCACAGATTTCACAGATTATACAGATTACCGCAAGGTAAATCTGTGTAATCGGCGTAATCTGTGGTTTTTATCTTTCTTACTCGGCCACCTTGTCGCCGGCGGCGAGACGCTGATAAGACTTCCAGCGCTCGGCCACGTCGGCCTTGGCCAGCTTCAGCAACCGGTCGGCCGCTTCGGGGTTGCTCTGCTGCAACATGCGGTAGCGCCCTTCCCGGTAGATGTACTTATCCAGCGCCAACGAGGGCGCCTTCGAGTCCAGTTGGAACGGGTTGGCCGCGTGGCCGTTATGGCTGCCGGCGCCGCTAGGCCCGGCGGGAACGGCCGGCGCGCCGGTGGCGCTGGGCGCGCCCATGTCGTTGGTCGCTGTGCCTTCGACCGGCGTGTGGGCCAGCTCCGGGTTGTAGCGGTAGAGCACCCAGTGGCCGGAATCAACCGCCGCCTGCTGCTGCTCCAGGCCGAACTTCATGTCGTAGCCGTGGGCGATGCAGTGGCTATAGGCGATGATGAGCGACGGGCCATCGTAGGCTTCCGCCTCCAGCAGGGCCTGGACGGTCTGCTTGTCGTTGGCCCCGAAGGCCACCCGGGCGACGTAGACGTTGCCATAGGTCATGGCCAACATGCCCAGGTCCTTCTTCGGCAGCGGCTTGCCGGCGGCGGCGAACTTGGCCACCGCGCCGCGCGGCGTTGACTTCGACATCTGACCGCCGGTATTGGAGTAGACCTCCGTATCCAGCACCAGGATGTTGACGTTGCGCCCCGAGGCCAGCACGTGGTCGAGACCGCCGTAGCCGATGTCGTAGGCCCAGCCATCGCCGCCGATGATCCAGACGCTCTTCTTCACCAGCGCGTCGGCCTTGCTCAGCAAGTCCGACAGCGCCGGCTTCAGCGGCTCCATCTTCGGGTCGGTTTCGGCCAGCATGGCCTGCAAGCGCTCCTTCAACAGTTGGACGTGCTTGCGCTGGTGCAGGATGTCGGTCTCCGTCACCTGGTCGTTGTAGAGGATGTTGTGGGCCAGCTCTGTGCCGATGACCTCACGCAGATTGCGTAGCGTGTTGGTCGTGGCGTCGAGGCGCTGGTCGAGCGCCACGCGCATACCCAGGCCGAACTCGGCGTTGTCCTCGAACAGCGAGTTGGACCAGGCCGGGCCGCGCCCCTCGGCGTTCTTGGCCCACGGGGTCGTGGGCAAGTTGCCGCCGTAGATGGACGAGCAGCCGGTGGCGTTGGCCACCACCATGCGGTCGCCGAACAATTGCGTGACCAGCTTCAGGTAGGGCGTCTCGCCGCAGCCGGCGCACGCGCCGGAGAACTCGAACAGCGGCTCCAGCAACTGGTTGTACTTGACCTGATTGAGGGGCACTTCCGTCCGCTCGACGTTGGGCAACCCCTGGAAGAAGTCCCAGTTGGCGCGCTCTTGCTCGCGCACGGCCGGTGTATAGTCAATCATGTTGATGGCCTTATACTTTGGCTGGCGCTTGTTCTTGACCGGGCAGACTTCGTAGCACAGGGTGCAGCCGGTGCAGTCCTCGACTGAGGGCTGCAAGGTGTAGACCATCTCCTTGTACTCTTTGAAGCGCGCCGGGGTTGACTTGAACGCTTCGGGCGCATTCTCCAGGTTGGCCGGGTCGTAGATCTTCAGGCGAATGACGCCATGCGGGCAGACCAGGGCACACTTGCCGCACTGGATGCAGATCTCTTTGTCCCACTCCGGCACTTCCGTGGCGATGTTGCGCTTCTCCCACTGCGTCGTGCCGGTGGGGTAGGTTCCGTCCACGGGCAGGGCGCTGACGGGCAGCGTATCGCCCAACCCGGCCATCATCGGCGCGGTGACGCTCTGGATGAACGCCGGCGCGTGGCCGGCCACGACGGGCGGCATGGTGAAGGTGCTGCTGACCATCGCCGGCACCGTGACTTCGTGCAGGTGGGACAGCGAGGCGTCAACGGCGGCGTAGTTCTGTTCCACGACCAGTTCACCGCGCTTGCCATAGGTCTTGGCGATGGCCTCTTTGATTTCGGCAATGGCCCGCTCGCGCGACAGCAGCGGCGTTGACGTCGCCCCTTCGATGAGGGCGAAGAAGCACGTCTGCATGACCGTGTTGATGCGCCGGCCCATGTTGGTCTGGTCGGCCACGGCCAGGGCGTCCACCACGTAGAAGTGCAGTCCCTTGTCAATGATGGCCTGTTGCGCCTCTTGCGGCAGATAGTCCCACACCTCATCCGGCCCATAGGGGCTGTTGAGCAGGAACGTCGCCCCCGGCTGGGCCAGCTTCAGCATGTCGAAGCGCTCCAGGAAGCCGAACTGATGGCAGGCGACGAAGTTGGCGCGGCTGATCAGGTAGGGCGAGTGGAACGGCCGCGGCCCGAAGCGCAGATGCGACACGGTGACCGAGCCGGACTTCTTCGAGTCGAGCACGAAGTAGCCCTGGGCAAAGTTGGGCGTGTTCTCGCCGATGATCTTGATCGAGTTCTTGTTGGCACCCACGGTGCCGTCGGAGCCGAGGCCGAAGAAGACGGCCCGCACTACGTCGTCCGACTCAGTGGAGAAGTTGTCGTCGTAGGCCAGGCTGGTCTGGGTCACATCGTCGTTGATGCCGACCGTGAAGTGGTTCTTCATGACCGGCTTGGCCAGCTCGTCGTAGACCGCCTTGATCATCGGCGGTGTGAACTCCTTTGATGACAGGCCGTAGCGGCCGCCGATGACGCGGGGCATGACGGCGAAGGGCGCGTTGCCGGCGGCGACGTGCTCGACCAGAGCCGAGACGACGTCGAGGTACAGCGGCTCGCCGATGCCGCCCGGCTCCTTGCAGCGGTCGAGCACGGCGATGGACTTGGTGGTCGGCGGCAAGGCGTTGATGAAGGCGGCGGTGTCGAACGGCCGGTAGAGCCGCACCTTCACCGCGCCGATCTTCTCGCCGCGGGCGGCCAGATACTCGACCGTCTCTTCGACCGCCTCGGCCCCCGAACCCATGAGCACGATGACGCGCTCGGCGTCGGGCGCGCCGATGGTGTCGAACAGGTGGTACTGGCGGCCGGTCAACTCGGCGAACTTGTCCATCGTTTGCTGGACAATGCCGGGGCAGGCGATGTAATACGGGTTGGCGCTCTCGCGGGCCTGGAAGTAGACGTCGGGGTTCTGGGCCGTGCCGCGCATGATGGGATGGTCGGGCGACAGGGCGCGGTCGCGGTGGGCGCGAACGAGGTCGTCGTCAATCATGGCCCGCATGACGCTCTCGTCAATGGGCGCGATCTTGTTGATCTCGTGCGAGGTGCGGAAGCCGTCGAAGAAGTGGATGAACGGCACACGGGCGCGCAGGGTGGCCGAATGGGCGATGAGGGCCATGTCCATCGCTTCCTGCACCGAGTTGGAGCAGAGCAGGGCAAAGCCCGTGTTGCGCGTGGCCATCACGTCGCTGTGGTCGCCGAAGATGGAAAGCCCCTGGGCCGCCAACGAACGGGCGGCCACGTGGAAGGTGGTCGCGGTCAGCTCGCCGGCGATCTTGAACATGTTGGGGATCATGAGCAGCAGGCCCTGCGAGGCCGTGAAGGTCGTCGTCAGCGCGCCTGTTTGCAGCGCGCCGTGGACGGCCCCGGCCGCGCCGCCTTCCGACTGCATCTCAATCACCAGAGGCACAGCGCCCCAGATGTTGGTGTCGCCGTGGGCCGAATACTGGTCGGCCAACTCGCCCATGCCCGAAGAGGGCGTGATCGGGTAGATGGCGATCACCTCGTTGACTTTGTGGGCGACAAGGGCCGTGGCCTCATTGGCGTCAATGGTGATCATGTTCGTTGTCATAGTGTTTCCTATAGCAGTAATCAGTAGGTCAGTAGGTCAGTAGGTCAGTTTTCAGTCTGATTACTGAGTGCTGACCTACTGACCTACTGATTACTGACTTACTGATTACTGGATACTGTCCTACTTACTTGCTCTTCTTCTCCGCCAGCGCCGCATGGGCCGCCGCCAGGCGGGCGATCGGCACACGGAACGGCGAGCAGGAGACGTAGTTGAGGCCGATCTGGTGGCAGAAGGCGATGGTCTTGGGATCGCCGCCGTGCTCGCCACAGATGCCGACTTCGAGGTCGGGCCGGGTCTGGCGACCCATTTCGACGGCCATCTTCATCAGCTTGCCCACGCCGGCCACGTCGAGCGTGCCGAACGGGTTCTCTTCCAGGATGTTGCGCTGCTGGTACTCGACCAGGAAGCCGGACTCCGCGTCATCGCGCGAGATGCCGAAGGTGGTCTGGGTCAGGTCGTTGGTGCCGAAGGAGAAGAACTGAGCGACCTCGGCGACCTCGTCGGCCGTCAGGGCGGCGCGCGGGATCTCGATCATTGTCCCGAACTTGTAGTTCACCTGGACGCCCTGCTCTTCCATGACTTCCTTGGCCACGGCTTCGAGCGCCGTCTGCTGCACCTTCAGTTCGTTGACGTGGAAGATCAACGGGATCATGACCTCGGGGTGAACGTCAATGCCGTCCTTCTGGCACTGGCAAGCGGCCTCGAAGATGGCCCGCACCTGCATTTTGGTCAGTTCGGGGATGATGATGCCCAAACGGACGCCGCGCGTGCCCAACATCGGGTTCTGCTCGCGCAGAGCCTCGACGCGTTCCAGGTAGGCCTGCTTCACGCGGATCTCCGACAGCGCTTCGTCAATCTCGCTCAGGGTGTGGAAGTGCTGCAACTGCACCTTCAGGTCGGCCAGACGCTGCACCAGTTCCTCGTAGGAGGGCAGGAACTC
>WBZP01003441.1_pt1 | contig 17169 bp, 11 predicted proteins | sample 5204301 | NCBI WGS metagenome assembly WBZP01 (sample SAMN12412401, study PRJNA552823) | activated sludge metagenome | isolation source: activated sludge from nitrification reactor of wastewater treatment plant... | place: USA: Pennsylvania | collected 2017
ACAGGGCCAAGGCATGCAGTCGGGACGCGGACTGGCCGTCGACAACAAGACCGGCATCTGGATCGCCGACACCTATACCGGCATGTATCACGTCGATGGCTCGGGCGCGAAGATGGTCTTCAAGGGCAAGACCGCCAACGTGTCGAGCAACAACGTCGGTGCGGCAATCGACTTCGACAACAACCCGTGGGTGATCAGCCAAGCCAACAGCGCGGCCTATAAGGTCAATCCGGCAAACTACTCGACGACGAAAGCGTCGGTGGGCAGCGGTCCGTACACCTACAGCGATATGACCGGCTACCAGCTCCGCAACGCGGGGGCACCGGCGGGCTTCTGGCGGCACACCTTCCAAGGCTGCATGGGTGCCGCGCAGACGCGCTGGCTAGAGATTGCCTACCTGCTGCAAGCCCCGGCTGGTACGCAGGTGACCATCCGAGTCCGCAGCGCCAACGACAAAGCGAGCCTCGCAGCCGCACCTTGGGTCGAGATGGCCAAGGTTCCGTCGGATGTGACGCCGATCAAGCTGCCTGGCCTAAGCGGAGCGCTGCTGCAAGTCGAGTTCGGAATGAAGAGTTCGGTGAAAGACGTGACGCCGATCCTGTCCGGCGTGAACGCGGGCTACTCCTGCGTATTCGGTTAAGCCCACCTGGCGCATCAGACACCTGATGGATTCATCCATCAGGTTGATGCTTTTTCCCATCAACTCGCCCGAACCACTGGACGACCGCTCGCAGCCGCCGCGCTTCCGCACCACGTTCGCTGGGGCACAGGCTGGTGCCCCAAAGCAATCATCCCTTGGCGTACCAGGACTTCACCTTGGCGTGGTCGCGAACGGCATCGTGGATGCGGCTCAGCTTGGGAAACGCTGCGAAGATGGTGGCAGGAATGTGATCGACCTTGCCGCCGATGAACCAGCGCACAGCCATGTGAAGCTTCAGGTCCACCACTTGAATCGTGGCACCACCGAAGAAGGGACCATCCCCGATCTGTTTTTCGGCGTTGGCGGCCCACACGGGCAAAAACGACTCGACCAGGGCTTCACGAGCTCGTTTCTTTTCCGCCGGTTCTTGGATGCGAATCGTCGGCGAAACGTGGGCTCGCAGGTCTTCGACGTGATGCATCATGGCTTCGTGCTGGGCAGCGGTAAAGTCGTCGGCTGGGTGGAGCCTGTGACGGCGGCCTATCAGCACCAGGATGGCGTTGGTCTGGGCCAGCACGGGATGGCCCGGCTCTTCGTACAGCGGCAGACTACCGAACGGCGTCGTGGGCTTGAGCGCGGGCCAGTCGGCCGGCTTGATGCGAACGTCCTCGAAGTCGACGTCCGCCAGGTGGAGGGCGAGGCGGCATTCTTCGCCACGGCTCACGGGGGCATCAAAATAGGTCAGCTTGGGTTTGCTCATGTGCGCATTCTACGCTCGAACCCAGCAAGCAAACGAGTGTCGTCCATGTGCCTGGATACCAAGCCCCACGCCGGCCGTCCCAGCCACCGGTGCCCGGCTTGCACACCGGTGGCGCTTCGGGACTACTTACGAGTGTTGAGCAGGACTTGCAGCGGCTGGCCGCTGTCGAAGAGCAGCAGGTCGGACTTGCTGTCGGCGTTGATGTCGGCAATGAGCACTGCGGTGCCGAACGGGAATGCGCGTGGGGAGGAGACAAAGCTACCGTCACCCTGACCCATCAGGGCTTGGCTGCGCTTGCCGGCGGCGCAGCGCACCACGAGGTCGAGCTTGCCATCCCCCGTTAGTTCTCCCACGGTGAAGTCGGTCGGAAACTCACAGGTCGCCGAATAACGAGCACTGACGAAGGTTCCGTCGGCGCGTCCGATGAGCACCGCGAGGTTGTTGCTGTCGCTGTTGACCGTCACGATGTCGAGCTTGCCATCCCCGTTGGTATCGCTGATGGCCACGTCGGAGGGCGACTGGCCAACGGTGAAGCTCTTGGCCGCATTGAGCACACCCGCCGTCAGCGCGCTGCCTTGCAGATACGACACGCTGCTCGCGTCGGCATTGGCGGTCACGACATCGGGGCGTCCGTCCGCATTGAGATCGGCCGCCGCCACCGCAACCGGACCTTTCCCCGTCGAGTAGTCTTTGTTGACCGCGAAGTTGCCGGTACCGTTGCCGATGAGCACGCTCACCGAGTCAGCATCGGCATTGGCGGTCACGATATCGAGCTTGCCATCCCCATCAAGGTCGAGCACCGCCAGGCTGTTCGGGCCACGACCCACGCTGAAAGTCCGCTGGGTCGCAAAGGTACCGTCGCCTTTGCCAAGCAGAAGGCTGACCAAGTTGGTGTCGTAGCAGGTCACCGCCACGTCGAGCTTGCCGTCACCATCGAAGTCACCGCTGCGAACCGCACTCGGGGCACGGTCGACGTCGAAGGTTCGCGGTGGGTCAAACGAGCCATCGCTGCGGCCAAGCATGATGGCCAGCTTGTCGACCGAGGAACCAACGTAGATCAGATCGAGCTTGCCGTCGCCGTTGAAGTCGCCGCTGCTCGCCGCCGTCACGGTGCCGGTTGCGCCGTTGAGCACGAAGCTTCCATCGCCGCGACCGAAGACGACCGACAGCTCATTGCGTTCGGTGTGGGTGACGACGAGGTCGAGACGACCGTCTTTGTTCATATCCGCAAGGATGCCCCCGCTGTAGAGCGCGTCGGCTTCCAACTGATTGCTGCGGGTGGTGCCGTCCACGTTGGTGATGCTGACGAACGTGGGCGCGGTTGGGGTCGAAAAGTTCTCAAAGCGCCCGCCGCTGGCCAGATCGGGCTTGCCGTCGGCGTTGATATCTCCTGCGGTCAGGAAGGCCGCGTTTTTGCCGATATCGCTGCTTACGCCCGTTCCGAAGGTGCCATCACCGTTGCCTCGAAACGTGTACAGCTTGCCGGAGGCTGCGACGGCGGCCGCATCACTCTTGCCATCCGCATCATAGTCGAGCAGCGACAGCGCGGTGAAGCTCTCCATCGATGCCAGCGTATGGGTATTCTTGAACGTCCCGTCCATCTGCCGGACAAAGCCGAGGATGGTGCCGCCACCACCGCTCACCATTCCGCTCGCAGCCACGACATCGAGCGAGCCATTGCCGTCGAGGTCCGCCAAACGGATGGCGCGCACCGGCTGCGAGGTCTTGCCCAGCGAGGTTCCGGCTGAATAGGTACCGTCGCCGACCCCAGCGAAGAGGTTTACGTCGCCGCCGATGTCCCCGATGAGCAAGTCGACTTTGCCATCACCTGTCACATCGCCCGCGACGACATGATTGTTTTGGTAGTCGGAAAAGCTGCCGGTGTAGGCAGTGACCGGACGGGAGGGCTGGAAGCTGCCATCGCCGTTGCCGAGAAACACAGCCACGGCCGGTGCCGCAGACCGTGAGGTAACCACCAAGTCGGGTTTGCCATCGCGGTTCAAATCGGCGGCGCTCAGCGTGTACGCTCCGATAAACGTCGGGCCAGCCTGGGCGGTCAGAGCCCCCCCGGTGGTGCTGCTCAGGTGAAGGATGATGCCCGCCCCGGTCGAAGTCACCGAGGCGATGTCTGGCCTGCCATCCAGATTGAAGTCCGCGACCACCGGAGCGCGTGCGCCAGCGACATCGTAGCGCTGCCGAGGCGGTGATAGCACGAGCGCAATCGGGTCCGCAGAGACGGCGAACAGATCCGAGCGCTCGCCTTGGCGACCATCGGGCAACGTCACGCGTACCGCGACGGTGGCACTGGTGGTCAGTCCGGCCGGCAGAGCGACCTGGATCTTGGTCGAAGTCACCGTGCGCGGCACGGGAGCGAGCAGACCCCCTACCATGACGCGCAGCCCTGGCACAAAGCCCTTCCCGGTAATGGTCAGCTCGCCGTCACTGCCTGCGATGATGGCGGCTGGCTCGACCTTGGCAAGCGCCGGAGGCCTGGCGGTCTGCGCGGTCCGAATCCCGTCTTCGTTGAGAACGTCGCCCTCCTGTTCGAGCAGCGCTGGCTCACATGCTGAAGCGGTCAGGAATCCCATGGTCAGCCACTGAGCAACACCCGCAATCCGTCTCGTCATCCGAATCTCCTGCCTGCGTGAATCGCTCGCCCCAGATGTTCCCAAGCACACGCAAGATAGCGGATGGCACTGACAACCGGCGCAACCCGCCCGCCCGATTGACACTGGACAGCGGCAAGCACGCCGAGCACGGCGGTTCACACCGGAGCACGGCGGTTCAAAACGGAGTCCAACGTGGTGGGAAAAGACGTTGCGCGTAACGTTAGAGGCGTTCGATGCGGCAGAGGATGGCGGTGATGTTGTCGGTGCCACCGGCGTCGTTGGCGGCACGGATCAGTCGCTCGCAGGCGTTGTCGAGATCGCTCTCGCTGCGCAGGATGTCGGCAATCTGGGGGTCGGTCACCATGCCGGAGAGACCGTCTGAGCACAGCAGATAGATGTCATCGATCTGTGGCTGATCGACCATCGTGTCGACCTGCACCGACTCCTTCATACCGAGCGCTCGCACGATGACGTTCTTTTGGGTGAAGCGACCGGAGTCCTCTCCCGAAAGCCGCTTCATCTTCATGTAGTCATTGAGGAGCGAGTGATCCTCTGTGAGCTGAATGAGCTGGTTGCGTCGCAGCCGGTAGCAGCGACTATCCCCAACGTGGGCAACGATGGCGCGATCGTCACTGAACAAAGCGGCGACGATGGTGGTACCCATGCCGTGCTTTGATTCGTCCTGCTGCGCTGTTTCGTAGATGCGCTGGTTGGCGTGTTTGATGGCGATCACCAAGCGATTCGTGTCGTACCGAATGCCGGTGTCGAGCTTGAACGGCCAGGTGACAATCGGATGTTCTAGCGTGGAGTGCAGGTACTCTCCGACGCTCTCGACTGCCATCCCTGAGGCGACCTCGCCACTGGCGTGACCACCCATGCCGTCCGCGACGACGGCGACTCGTTCATAATCGGGAATGAGGAAGCTGTCTTCGTTGTGCTTCCGCTTCATTCCGATGTTGGTCTCGCCAGAGAAGCGGACCCGCATATTCCGCATGGGAAAGGATGAGGACATGCATGTTCAGCATATCACGCAAGACTTTCGCAAAGACACCACGGCTTTCTTGGGTGGCCTCGGTCGGGTGTTCATCGCGTCGGTCAGCCCTGCCGCCGGTAAGGAGTCGGCGCACCAGCCTACTTGTGGGCAACGGCAGACGCGGCCCGATCGATGGCGATCGATGGCGATCATGCTACGGTGCAAAGGATGTTCGACGGACTCCGTTATCCACTGCCTGCCGACGAGAGCAAGATCCTCGTCTGCGTCGTTTGTGAGGGAAAAAATCGGCTGCCGCTGCACCGGGCGCTCCACCAGCCCGACAAGGCGCGCTGTGGTCGCTGTCAGGCCCCGCTGCTGTTGGCAGCAGACGCCCCGCTGGTGGTCGAAGCCACCGAGTATCGGCACCCACTCGATCAGAAAGCGACCGAGGCGCTCGAAGCGATTCCAGGGGTTAGCTCGCTGCTGCGCAAGATCGTCGAGGTGACGACAGAGCGCTACGCACGACTGTTTAACCAGTCCAGTTATATCCGCGTCTCGGACAAGCAGTTTCCACACCTTCAGCGGCCCTTCGAAAAGGTGGCGCGACGACTCGGCCTGCGCGAGCTGCCCGAGCTGTTTGTATACGGTAGCGGTGAGGTCAACGCCTACACGAGCGGGGTCGAGAAGCACTACGTGGCACTGTCCAGTTCGCTGTGTGACTCGCTTAGCGAAGGCGAGCTGTCAGCGGTGATGGCGCACGAGCTAAGCCATATTCTGTCGCAGCACGTGCTGTACAAAACGGCGGCGCGGCTGTTTACGTTCGCAGCCGGAGAGCTGGCCAAGGCGACGCTTGGAGTCGGCCAGCTTCTGCTGATTCCGCTCCAGCTCGCGCTGCTCAAGTGGGATCGCTGCTCGGAGCTGACTGCGGATCGCGGCATGCTACTGGCGACGTCGGACCCCACGCTGTGTCTGAAGGTACTCGCCAAGCTGGCCTGCGGCAGTCGGCGGCTGTCCGAGCAGCTCTCACTGGATGACTTCATGCAGCAAGCGCTGGTCGCACGTCAGGCCCCCGAGGACAACGTACTCGACAAGATCTACAGCCTGATGCAGACAGCGTCGCGAACCCATCCGTTTCCGCTGTGGCGAGCCGCCGAGCTGTGGCACTGGAGCTGCCGGGGCGAGTACCTGCCGCTGCTCCGCCCGACGGAAGCCAGCGCCCAAGCCACGGCCGGTCGCAGCCAGTCAGGGGCAGACGAGGGCAGCGAAACCATCCGCGATGCGGAAATAAACGATCGTTCCTAACGCCCAGAATCCCTCCAAACTTCCGCACCTGACCGACTCTCCGGGTGCAAATCCGCCATAGAGCCACCTCGCGTTTCGCGGTAAGATAACGGAGTCTCTCCTCCAAGTACCATGAGCGCCCAGGCAGACCAGGTCGTCCAACCAAGCCCGCTAATTGGCCAAAGCATTGGCAAATACCGGATTGTAAAGCTGCTGGGTCAAGGTGGAATGGGTGCGGTCTTCGAGGCTCAGCACGAGACCATCAACCAGCGCGTCGCCATCAAGGTGCTGCATCCGAAGCTGACCTCGGACGAGACATCGGTGCAGCGGTTCATGCACGAGGCGCGGACGACCAGCCTGGTTCACCATCCTGGCTTGGTCAAAGTCCACGACTTCGGCCAGCTTGCCGATGGCTCGGCGTACATGATGATGGAGTACCTCGACGGGGAGTCGCTCAAGAGTCGACTCGCCAAGCAAGGCAAACTCGACAGCAAAACCGCGCTGCGAATCGTCCGTCAGCTCGCCGCCGCACTCCACGCCGCCCACGAGAAGGGTGTGATCCACCGCGATTTGAAACCGGACAACGTCTACCTGGTACCGGATTCGGAGGCTCAGACGGGGGAACGGACCAAGGTGCTCGACTTTGGCATCGCCAAGGTGGTCGACCCGGACGCCGGGGAACTGATGAAGACCTCGACGGGAGCGATCGTTGGCACGCCGATTTACATGTCGCCCGAGCAGTGTCGCGGCGGAATCTCCGTCACTGACCGCACCGACGTCTATTCGCTCGGAATCATGCTCTACCAGATGCTGTCGGGCAGTCCGCCATTCAGCGGCACTGGCGCGGGCGACCTGATTGCCCAGCACATCATCGAGCAGCCGAAACCACTGCACGAAGTGGCCCCGCATGTTTCGACTGAAATCGAGACGCTGTGCCACAAGATGCTGGCCAAGAAGCCCGAGGATCGCCCGTCGATGAAGCAGATCCTCAGCGAGCTTGAGCAGCTTGGGCTAGGCTCGACGGGAACCGGAGCGCAGGTGGTGATCGTACAGCCACCGCCGCAGGCACCGCCAAAGCGGTCGATGTTGCCGTTGATTGGGGCTGGTGCCTTGCTGCTCATGGTCGGTCTGGCGATCGGTGCACTGTCGCTGCGCTCGACGAAGAATTCGCAGCCAATCCCGCAATCAAGGCATCCGGTGACCCAGCCCGAGCCTGTGGGAACCCCCAAAGTGCCACAAGCCCTGCCGGCCATGGTCCATCTGTCGCTGCGCAGCGAACCACCGGGGGCGCAGATCCTGCAAGTGTCCGACCAGGCATTGCTCGGCACGACACCGTGGAATGTCGACCGCGAACGCACCGCCGAGCCACTCAAAGTGCTGCTCCGGCTGGCTGGTTATGCCGAACAGACCGTGGTCATCGAGCAGCGCGAAAACCATGACCGCACGGTGAACCTCGTCGCCATGCCCTCATCGGTCGCACCACTTGCAGACAAACAGAATGCTCCAGTCACCAAACCGACTGATCCGGCACGCAGTAGTGCCGTCGCCAACCCCGGCCCCAGGCCTGTCACAAGGCCCATTGCGAAGCCCGTGTTCCGACCCAATACCAAGCCAGCGGGCAAACCACCGCACGACTCCGTCGATGACATCCCGGTTGTTCGCTAGCGTAGTTCTTTTGTGGGCCGTGACGGCTGAGGCTGAGCCTCAGACTACCGACGGGAACGTCCCAGCAGCGGCTACCAGTTCAACGTCACCAGCGGCGGCGAAGGGCAGAGACTCCCGAGGACTGCGGGAGATTCTCGACAGCGCGACACGGCACTTTCAGGTCGGAAACTACGAACAAGCGATCGTGGAATTTCAGGAGGCCTATCAGAAGAGACAGCTCCCGACGCTGCTGTTCAATATCGCGCAGGCCCACCGCAAGTCGGGGCACTGGGCCGAGGCGCTTTCGCTGTACGAACGATTCCTAAAGGACGACCCCAAGTCGTCTCTTTCGCCCGAGGCAGAAGCGCACGCGGCGGCAATGCGAGCCCGTTTGGATGCCGTACGAGCGACAGCAGAGCGAGAAGCCGCTGAGCGACTGGCCCAAAGGCGAACCGAAGAGGCCGAAGCAATGTCCAAAGCGCACGAGGCCGAGCGTCAAAAAGCCGACGAAGCGCTGCTCGTGGCCGCCAAACAAAAAGAAAAGCCGGTCTACAAGAAGGCCTGGTTCTGGGGCGTAATCGGTGGCGTCGTCGCTGCTGGAGCCATCACCACCGGGCTCGTGATCGGTCTACGCCAGCGCGAACCGAGCGCTGATCTGGGTGTGCGCGTCGTCGAGTTTTAACTGCTTGGTTCCTTAAGGGGGCGCTTATGAAAACTACTTGTCGTTCGAGCCAACGGGCCGGATCTTGGCTGGCCTCCACGGCGAGCCTGCTGGCTCTATCGCTGTGCACCTGTTCTCGACCGCCGACGATCCTGGTGAGTGTCGAGGATCTCCCGATGGACACCGCGTCGCTGCATGTGCTGCCGCTGCACGCCGGGCTGGGACCACACAGCGAGGTGGCACCGATTGACGTCACGCTGCCCGCACCATCACGAACCACGTTCCTGCTGCGTTTACCGGATGCGTTTGTCGGTGACGTCACGATCGAGGTGGCCGCTTACAAAGGGGCCGGTGCGACTTCTTGTGTGCTGGCCACGGGCAGCGCCAAGCTAAATGAGCTGCAAGGCCTAGACAGCAGCCTGCGGGTGCCGGTGCTTCCAATCATCGACACCGTTTGTAACGGCCAGCGTCCACTGCTGCTCGCTGCCTCGCCGCAGCTTGGGCTCATCGACGGCAACGAGACCATCCAGCTTACCGGCTGGGGCTTTAAGCCCGGAGCGACCGCGCAGTTTTCGACCAATGCCTCGCCAAAGACGTTCAAGGCCGCCACCACGACGTTTGTCTCGGCGACGCGAATCGACGCGCTGACACCGGCCCGCATCAACATCGGTCCCACAGACCTCAAGATCCTGAACAAAGACCTAAGCTCGCACACCCGCACGGACCTGTTCCGTTACTACGCAAACAAGATCGATCTGGGACAGTTGCCGGTCAATCCCACAGGCGGAGCGAACGACGTGTCCGATCTGCGGATCAGTAACTTGGTGCCAAAAATTCCGACGGCAGTGGCCAGCCTGGCGGCGACGTTCCGCAGCCAAGACAGCCTGAAGCTGATCTGGACGATTCCCGCCCTGCCGATTCCCATGATTGACAGCAAATCGGCCACCCTCCCGGCAGGCAGTGCGCCCAGCAGCTTGGCCACCCAAGACATGAACGGCGATGGCATCACCGACATCGTGGTGGCTCTATCGGGAAGCAATCAGGTTCAGGTGTTCCTAAACGATGGCATGGGAGCGCTCACCGGACAGACTCCGATCACGACCGGCAGTCAGCCCGAAGGAGTCGCTGTCGGAGACCTCAACGGCGACAGCCAGCCAGACATCGTGACCGCCAACAAAGCATCGAACAACGTCTCGGTGATACTCAGCAAACCGGGCGGCGGCTATTTTCCGACGGTTCCGCTCAGCTCTGCCGGCAACGGTCCGGTCAGCATCGTGATCAGCGACATCAACCAAGACGGCATCAAGGACATCGCCTCCCTCAACTCGGCGGGGCAGAACACCAACGTCTTTTTGGGACTCGGTCTCGGCCTTTTTGCGCCCAAAGCGGTCGAGTTCATTGTCGGCAAAGACCCCACCACGATCAGCACCGCTGACGTCAATCGTGACGGCGTCGAAGATCTGGTCATCGTGAACCGGATGGACAACAACATCCAAGTGCTCGTAAACCGCAGCAAAGGGTCGCTAAACTTCGATGTCTATACGCTCGCGACCGACCAGAGCCCGGAATCGGTGTCGTTCGCGGATATGAACGGTGATGGCATAGACGATCTGCTGGTCGCCTGCTCGCAGAGCAACACCATCAACATTTTCTTAAACCGCATCACCGATGGCTTGAAGGGCGCTACGGCACAGAAGTTCAACCACCCCGGGATTCCCTCTTGCACGGGCGGCGTAAGGCGAGTGGCGGCGATGGACGTGATCAGCGATGGACAGCTCGATCTGGTCGGGTTGTGCCAAGGCGGCGGCGGCATCTTGAAGAACCAGACTTTGTAGATTCCCGGCTCGTCGCTGACAGAATCATTCTTATATAACCAAAGCTCCCTTATATAATCGATGCCACTCCGCACCTTGCGCGCCCTTGGGGCGGCAACGGGTCGAGCGGGTCGAGTTGTACGGTGGGGATGCTGGGTCACAGCCGATTTCGGAGCCAAGCCGTGGTAAAGGGCCTTCGGGCTCTGCTCGGAATTGCGTCGGCATGTTTCCTGGATACCACCGCCCGCGCTGAGGCCAGCGTCGTCAACGAAGCGCTCGAGCTGCGCTCGGGACAGAGCGAGCCGCTCCTGCTCAAGGTGCGCCTGCGGGTGGCGGCGGCTTCCCAAAACGATGGCAAAACCTCACCGCCGCCCACGAGCGTGTTACCGCTAACGACGTGGAAGCGGGACGGTGAAGACTGGGTCAGCGAACCGGGCAGCAAGATCGCAGGATTACAAGTGAAAGTGCGGCTGCACAGCCAAGCCGATGGTCACAGCGAGCTGTTCGTCGAGACGAAAGCGACCGCGCCCACTTGGCTACGACTGCTATCGCTCGAACTTGAATCGGATTCCATCGGAGCCGAAGTCGGTGGACGCGATCTGCGGCCCAAGAAAGTGACCAGCCGCGCCGCACTGTCCGGACTCGATCCCAAGTGGGTGATCCTGCGGCCCGATCAAAAGCCGTGGACCATCCTTGTGGATGACGATGTGGACGGCGTCAAGGTGCAGGTACTGCCGTCGCAGGTGCTGGTGCAAGCCGATCTGCTGAGCAGCGAGTCGCGACCGTTCGTGTTTTTCCAGCAGTGCACCGATCACTGGCGAGCACCGAACCGCAAAGCGTCGCTGGAAACGCGACTTTTGCAGGAAGGTGAGACGCTATCGACGAAGATCGTGGCCTACGCGGGGGGCGCGATGCCGCTCCTGAAGGCACGCTATCCCGAAGGTCGTCAGGCGGCGTTTGTGATCACGGATCATGCCGATCAAACGACCTCGGGCACGCTGCATGCGCTGGCGGGCGGGACATCGCTTGTGTCATCGCCACGATTTGGGAAAAGCGGCTTTTTGGGCAAAGGTCTGCCGATGACCAAGGCGCTGTGGTTTCGCAGCGGCGAGCCAGCTCCGGCAGCCTCGTGGGCACATCCACCGCGCCCGGTGCTGTCGCCGTTTCAGAAGCACATGCACTCGCTGGTGGTCTATCACAGCCGCTACGAGCGGCCACAGGTGGACCCGTTGGGGGCAGGACGACCGCAGCTTGATGATCCGGCGCTGGCCGAGCTGGCCGTCCGTCTGCATCGTGCCGGTTGGGAAATCAGCCCGCACTCGGCGACTCCGCAGCCCGACGATCGCGACAGCACAGAGGAAGCGTTGCGATTCTTCGAGCAGTACGAGGCCAAAACCTGGATCGACCACCAGCCGTACACCAACTGTGAAGCGCTCACCAATCGAGGCTTTCAGGGCGGAAGCGAGGGCATTGCCGATCTGCTCGATCGCCACAAGTATCGCTATGCCTGGTCGGGAATTGATGTCCCAGCGTCTCCATCGCTAAACCTGTTGGCCCCGCAGCGCATCGACCAGTATGTGCCGGTGGTCTATCCAAGCGGCCGTTTGTCGACGGGAGCGCCGAGCAATCTATGGCTGTTTTCGACGATGATGACCTACATCGAAAGCAGCCGATTCTTCGCGCTGTATAAGAAAAAGTCGCTCGACCAGCTCGAAAAAGAGCGCGGTCTGCACATCGCCCATACCTACCTGGAAGCGTTTCATCCAGCGGGCAGCAAGTTTGCCAAGCGCAACCTGATGCAGGCGGGCAAAGTGCCCGGTGAGATCGTGCCCCATCCACGGCTCGAACAGCTCCTGTCGCAGCTTCAGAGCCGGGTGGCAAAAGGAACGCTGTGGGTGCCCACGCTTCAGCAGCTTGGCGATCACCTTCGGGCCATGGGACAGGTCACGGTGCGACTGCACAGCGATGGATCGGCGACGCTGCACGCCGACACAGCCGTCACTGCGGCAACGTTTGTGGTGCCAAGGCCGGGACTGTCGGTACTCATCGATGGACAGCCTCTGAAGACGGTCCGCTCAGGCAAGACCGAGACGATGTTCTACACCGACCTGGCAGCGGGGCAAACCGTCAAGATCGAGCTACGCGATGCCAAGCAGCGGACCGTCCACCTGCTGAAACCGGTGGGTGCGCCGACGCTGATCGCCAAATCAAACCGCGTCCACGACGTGGTACGATAAGTTTATGAAGCCTAGTATCGACCCCACTACCTTATCGTCCGTCCATCCCCACTTGGTACCGTCTCGTCGCAAGCTGCTGCGCAGCGCGCTCGGGCTGTCGGCGGCTCTATCGCTGGCAGTGATGGGCTCTGCTGCCTGTGGCCTGATCTCGACCAACATCCTCGACAAGACGTTCGAGCTGTCGCCACAGAAGTTCAGCCTCGACTTCGGTACCACCACCGGCAAGGTTCCGACTGTAACCTGCGCAGTGGCTGGCGATCCCAAGTGCGCAACGCTCGCTTCTCAGGTGTCGGCAGCCGGTGGCACCGCGACGGGTACGTGTGACACCACCGCGAAGTCCTGCGGGGCAGAGATCGCCGTCACCAAGAGTTACCCAGTCACACTCAGCAACGACCCGACGTTTGCGCAGACCGTGGGTAGCAAGGCGATCTCGATCGTAAAAGCGATCGAGCTCCAGTACGGTGCCAGCAATCTGTCGACGGTGAACCTGCCCGACATGGACCTTTACATCGGTCCCGAAACGGCCAAGAGCCCGACCGACAAGGACGTCTTTCTGATCGACAAGATCCCAGCCATCGCCAAAGGGATGGTGATCGCCGACAAGTCGCGCAAGATCGTCGTCCAAGCGGGCAGCCCGGCGTTTGAGCGCTTCAGCTACTACCTGTCGAATCCCAAGGTTCCGTTCCTGCTGATGCTGAGCGGCAAACCGACGGTGAAGGCGGGCGATGATCTCCCATCGGGGAAGGTGGATGTGAGCATCACCCCGGCGTTTACCGTCGGACTACCCCTGTAAGGAGCGCAGTCTGCGGCGAGAAGGCCAATGCGGACGGTGATGGCTCGGCTCGCCCGGCCTTATCGTCGCTTGGCTCCGTCGAATCTGTTGCTGTGCCTCCTGTGCGCCCTGCTTTCGCGGCTTCTGCTGGGAGGGCCGACTATAGCCGTGGCGGCACCGACGGAGTCTCTGCCTCGACCCGGAGAATGCGCGCTGTGGGCGGGTCAGGCGCGACTGCTGGCCCGACGGCTGCTCGAGCGAGCGACCCAGGCCGAACAGTCGGCGGTTGCGCGCTTTTACGTCGAGACGGCGTATCAGCTATCCCCAGCACCGCAGCTTCTGTACAACTTGGGACTGCTGCGGCTGCGCAGCGGGATCCCAGTGGAGGCCGCAGATCTGCTGCGTCGCTATCAAGCCCAGATCGGGACCGAGCTGCCCTCCGACCATCGGACTGCGATCGACAAAGCACTCCAGCAGGTGCCAAAGGACAGCTACGAAGTCGAGCTGGTCGCGACGGTGGGCGCGGTGGTATTTGTCGACGATCGGCTCGTCGGTAAAGCGCCTCTCGGAACACCTCTGCTGTTGTCGAACGGCTCTCATCGTCTGCGCATCGAGCTCGGCTATCGCCAGGCTGAGGCCAAGGTCAGCGAGCTTGATTTCAGCGATCAGAACACCGCGCACGCTCAACGGTTGCGGCTGCGGCTGCCCAAAGCGGTGGTGCTGATCGCGCCGGAGTTTTCGCTCACCCAGCAGCAGCGTCTGACCACCATCTTCAAGGAACAGGGCATTGCGCTGGTTCCGCACCATGATCGTGACCTGCTGCTCTCTCGGGTTGCGGACCGCACCGGCTGCTTGACGCAGACGAGCTGTCAGCTCTGGCTCGGTGAACAACTAGACGTCGAGCAGGTCATGGTGATGCGCAGCATCGACCTGGTTCGTGCGGAAAATGAGCGGTTGTCGAGGTTGTCGCTCGAAGTGCTGTCGGTTCCGCACGGCGCACAGCTTCTCCACCGGCAGACGATCTGCCCCGACTGTAGCCCGAGCCGTAGCGAGCCGTATCTACACGCGTTGGCGCGTACCGTCCGTCGTGAGCTTCCCGATTTGACCGCGACCGGAGCCGCGACCATGGACGAGCCGGCTCCCATCGGGTTCGAGGACGCCGCACCGTCGAGTCTGTCACCATGTGCACTCGCCCGAGGCACAGCACGGCGGCTGGCACGACGGCTTCTGCAAGATATCAGCAAGGTACAGGGCGACGACGAAGCCCGGGTGCGGATCGAGACGGCGTTTCAGCTCTCGCCATCACCGATTTTGCTCTACAACTTGGGGCTGCTCTACCGTCGCATGGGTTCGACGCTGGTCGGAGCGGACTTGCTCGGCCGATTCCTGGCCACCGGGGGAATGGAGGTGACGTCTGAGCGGCGCGCCAAAGTCGAGGCTGCGCTCGCCGAGCCACACGAACCAAGCGCCCAGGTCTTGCTCACCGGGCCCCCCGGAGCGTTGGTGCTCGTCGATGGTCAGCTCCACGGGACGCTACCGCTGGAATCGCCGCTGTCGGTGGCACCCGGTACCCATCGCCTGCTGATCGAAATTGGCTATCGAATGTCTACCTATGAGCTGTCGCTGCGTGCCGGCGAACAGCGTCCACTGACCACCACCCTGCCCGACGCTGTACTGCTGCTGCCCGACGAAAAAATCATGTCGACTCATCCCGAGCTACTCACGGTGTCGCAGCGAGCCGCCGAGGAGGCTGGTCTGACGGTGATTCCCGAACGGGACCGCGAGCTCATCGTGCACAGCCTGCCCGAATACGAGAACTGCGAGCGCAGCCTGCTGTGCATGCGTCGCGTCGGTAAAATGCTGGGAGCACAAAGCGTCCTCAGGTTAGAGCGACGAAATAGCGGCCTGTGGGCAGGACGTATGGTCGACAGCGATGATGGCGCGCTCAGCAGTCTCACCAGCGAGAGTTGCAAGAACTGCCCGAGCGATGACCTGGCGATTCGCTGGGTGGTGAAGCAGCTTGCTCTCCGTCGACACGCCCCTCGCGCCAAAACCACGCTCGACGCCGAGCCACGGGCATTGCTAAGCCTTGACGGCTTCGGAGTCGGCGAGGCCCCCCAGCAACTGCTACTTACCGACGGAACTTATCAACTGACGGCGACCTTTGCCGATACACGGACAGTGACGCAGCGACTGCGAGTGCCGACCGACCTACATCTGACCTTGCGCCTACCTGTGGCTCCTTCGCGACGGAAACGAATCGTACCTGCCGCCATTGGCTTCTCGCTACTGGCTGGTGGTACGATTTTACTTGCAACTGGAATCGGTTTGTGGGGTGCAGCAAACCGTCCCGGTGCCATGCCGCCCGCCCCTTGGGAACCTGCCAACGCTCCGATCACCCCGGTGGCAGGACCGGTGCTCTTGGTGACCGGTGCCGCCTCTGCACTCGCCGGCGGACTCATCCTAGGTCGCTTAGGGCTTAGCGGGCTTCGGGAACTTCGCAGTCGTTGAAAGCCGAGCCCCGCTCCGTGTAGCGTTTCGCAAGCTACGCACCAAGCAGCCGAAGCCAAAGCCGCTGCGGTACGTCTTACCGAAAACCCCGATCGTTGACGATCACCGACGAAGGAAGAACCTCGATGAGCCTACACCACCGCACTGCGACCGCTGCCGGGAACGACGCCGCCCAAGTTCCCTCTCGCACCGCTCACACTCAGCCGTCGCTGCGTCGCCGCGCCGTACTGTGGCTGCTGGCGCTGGGCGTCTTGCTGGCCCCGCAAACCCTGGTTGCCGGTGGCAAACCCGAGGATCTGCTGAAGGGTCAGCTCCTCATCAGCGACTCATCGTTCCCCCTCAAGTGGACCTCGCCGGGCGAGTACGCTTCGCGGCTCAAAAAGTTGCACAAATCGTCGCTCTTTTACGATAAGAAGACCGGCAAATTGACCATTTACTACGCGGCTTTCTTCGCGCAGCCGGTCAACGACGTGCAGGTCAACTTTGTCATCTACGACATCACGAGCGGAGCGAACGCCAAGGTCAAAAAGGGTGCCTGGGAAGCCTTCCTGGGTCGCAAGGGCGAGCGCGCAATCTTCAACTCCGTCGAGCTCGACAAAGAAGACATCGAGATGAACAAGAAGTACCTGTTCGCCATCGAGAGCGGGCGCCAGATCATCGCCAAGGGTGAGCTGACGCTGCGCGGTGAGCCACCGAAATACTCGGGTAAGGTCGAATTCTCCGAGGAAGATACGAAAAAGAAAGAGTGAGAGGCTGCCCAATGATGAGGCCCCCGGCGAGTTTTCGGACTGTTCTTCTGTGTGGTGTGACCTGGCTGTTGCCATCGCTCAGCATGGCCGAGGAGACAGCGACAACGGGCACCACCAAAGCACCGGTGGGCGAAGCCGGTACTCCGCCAGTTGCGGCGACCGTGTTCGACGAAGCGAGCCTCGTCGCGAAACTTCGCTCGACCACGGACAGTGAAGCGGCGCTGGCCGCTCGCAAGCTGGGGGAAGCGAAGACGCCCGGAGCGCAAGCGGCCCTGTTTGATGCATTGGCGAGTGGCGTGTCCCCGAAAGTCGCCGCAGCGGCTCTATCGGCGCTCGCAGCCCAGCGCAGCTCGGATTCGCTGCCGATCCTGGAGCTTTATTCGCACCACCGCAGTCCAGAGTTACGCAAGCGGGCGACGCTCGGCCTGGCCGCGCTGGTGGTAGCGCCCGAAGAAAGCGAGACCACGGCGAAGCCACCCGTCGGCAAAAAGCCGATCAAAGCAGCGCTGAAGACCGGG